>Ga0184608_10000048_pt1 | contig 24586 bp, 15 predicted proteins | sample PLM1_30_coex_FD_133010 | JGI IMG/M metagenome (GOLD analysis project Ga0184608, IMG submission 133010) | Groundwater sediment microbial communities from an aquifer in East River, Colorado, USA - PLM1_30_coex | ecosystem: Environmental > Terrestrial > Soil > Riparian zone | place: USA: East...
AGACACCTCGGCATCGACTATTTCATGGTCACTAGGCCCTAGGTTGGCCACCACGAGCCTGAAGAAACGCGCCTGGTCGGCAACAAATCGCCGATAGAACGATTCGAGAAAGCCGACGCCACCGATGGCCGTTTCGGTTATCCAGAATTCTCGTCGCTGACCATTCCCTGGCACTAGGTCAATCTGAATATCGTCGGCGTCTGCGTCTGGGCACATGTCCCCAATCGCTTCGCGAAATGCGAGCGCCAAAGACGTGGATAGACGCTCTCTTGCCCAGCGTTCGGCGCCTTCATCGAGAGACTGCCACAGGACCTGCGCAGTCTCGCCGAGTCGGTCGACAACCTCGGGCATCGCGAAGAGGGCAATGAGTCTTTGCTGCAGTCGGGGAACAGCATCGCTGTCCCCTCCGCTAGGAGCGTCCGCCTCCGACTCGATCGGAAGCGTCTGGAAGATTGTGTCGAGGACGTTTCCAAGCTCGTGCGCGTCGCTCCGACGCAAATACTCGTGGGCGGTCTTTAGGTCCGATCCCGCCTCCACAGACCGAGCCAACAGAGCAGAGAGATAAACCTGTCCAAGCCATTGGCGTTCGAATTGATTCGACTCAACGGACCAGGCATCGCCAAGAGCAACGCGATGCAGGAAGTACATCGTTCGGAAACCCGCCAATTCGCGGTCGTCTATGGGTAAGACGCTTGAGTCATTCGGCAACTCGTACGAGATCCGTAAACCATCGAACGTCCCTGAGAATCCCAGAGCCGCAGGCACCCCTCCTTGGACAAACTCGTACGCAACATTTCTGCGTCCGCGTCTTGTCGCGATTTCTGCGATCCCGCGCGTTGCAAATCGATGTACGTCGGCCGGATTCCCCAGTACGTGCAAGAAGAATGTCAATGACAAATTGAGACGCCGCCATGCACGCGAGAAACCTCCGATCGAAACTCCGTCGCCCTCACCCCGAAAATCGCTGTGCCATTCCAAGAACGCGTTTGAGGTGTCGAGGACGTCGGTCGGCGGCGCGCTAAGACCCAGATTTCGAGGCCGGAACACGTTGACTAGCTTGCCGCCATCCGCCGGGTCCGCGACGTCTCCACTCGCCTCCATCAGACCGAGACTGTCGACATCCAAACGGACCGGATTAGTGCCAGAGAGGTCAACTGGGAGCCAGTGGCGGAGATTCTTCACTGCGAATCGACGACTTACTCGTCCCGGTGCAAATTCGGTTAAGGCTTGCGCGATCGGCATTGCCTGATCTTCCTCGGGGGGCATCGCAAGGCTGACTTCGGGGAGGTTTAGGTCGAAGAACAACGAGGCTGGTATGAACTCCGGCAAGGGACGGTCGCTGCTTGGCTCGCTTCGTCCGTCAAGTCGCGTCCATTGGCTTGAAAGCCGGCGGAGCAACAAGATCACGCCTCCACGCACGACAGGGCGCGGACTGTCCCAGAGGAGGGCATCCACATCTGTGGGGTCCGCCTGGAGCGCCTCGGAGATGTATCGGCGCAAATCTCCCAGTCGCTGCGGCGATGCAATTAGATCCTGAAGAATCTCCACCACGCGTGACTGGACGTCAGTTTCCCACTGATTACTGGCCGGACGCCTCAACGAGTCCCATAGAGATCCGCCCTTCTGTCCCAGTTCCAGGAAGATCCAGTCAAAAAGAGCGAACGTCGCCTGCATTCGCAGAACGTACCGATTCCGGATAGGAAGGCTCCTCGGCGCCAGCCGAGGCGCAAAGAGCTGGTCGTAGGCCTGATATGCGATTCGATCGCGGCCGTAGTCAGAAAGCACTACGACGGTCCAAGGGCGCATCGTTGGATTTCTGCCAGCGCGGCCACGGCGCTGAATAAATTGGGCGGCCTCGCGCGGAGCCTTGTGTTGAACGATCGCCCCTAATTCGGGGTCGTTGAATCCCACATCGAGGGAGGCGGTCGCGACGATGATGTCGGCCCTTGGATCCACGCCGGCGTCCTGAGACGTAGTGCGGCCGATATTCAGCCGTGAGTCTGCAGTGAGGTGATGGCCGATTCGTTCTGCCATGTCCCAGGATTGTCCCCACATCAGTCTTGCGCGGTGGTCCGAGAGAGTGCTAGCGCGTAAGTTCGCAAGGGACCCGATCAACCGGGGCGGCACCCTTAAGCCCTCAGCGTCTCGGAGTGAGTGGTAGAGGCGATTCGTCACGTCGAGATCATCCGTGAACACGAATAGGCGTCGTCCGAATGCCCTATCGGAGAGCGGTCGATCCCAGGGATCGAGCACTCTTCGCATGAGCATCGAGGCCTGAATACTGGTGGACAACAGACTTGTTCCCGAGACAGGGTCTCCCCGAAGTGCGACGAGGTACTCAGCTCCTTGCCGCTGTAGAGTCTCCGGACGCGGAGTGATCTCGCGAACCAGGCCGCCAGGTACGCCGGTGAGCACGCCCATAAAGTCACTCGCGTTCTCAATGGTCGCGGAGAGGCCGACGAAGTACGCACGTGATCGCGAAAGCCGACGCCAGCGCCGGATGAGCAACGCGACTTGGGCACCATGCACGCCTTCGTAGATATGAACTTCATCGAGTAGGACCAATTTGATTCGCCCGCGCGGACCCACGCCAAAGAGGTGCGCGAACTGCGGGTCAGTCATGCGGCGATTGAGCATCTCGGTCGTCGTAAACAAGAGGTCTGGTGGTTGGTTGGCCATCGACTGTCGCGTCAAGGCGAGCCTGTCACCCGGCAATTTGTGTTTGCAGGAGGCGCGCTCGCAGACAAGAACTTCTGTGCCCTTCTGCAGGTCGGAAGCCGACCAGACCAGTTTGTCGCCGCATTCTGGACAAGAGAGGTAGGGACAAACCCACCCATCAGTCACAGGTTCCCACGCCTTGGCGCGACCCGCGGAGATTTCAACCGGTGAATAAGGAACCGCCCCATAGAAAACGCCGATTCGGATTGGCCGCGGCATCAGATCGCTAATCGGCGCTGTCTGGCGCAGGGCCTCCCGCAATTGATCCTTAAGAAGTTCGTTACGCGGGTAGAGTGCCATTACCTTGGTACGAGGGGATGGGTCCTCATTGATTTCACGTGCCAGATGCGCGAGAGCCGGGAGATAAAACGCGTAGGTCTTGCCACTTCCCGTTCCAGCCGTAATGACGCAAGCGCCCGTGCGCCCGTAACCATTTGCTACCAGATGTTCGATGGCCTCGGTCTGAAACTCTGACCACTTGTCGGGCCCACCGGAAGTTCCGGATAACACACGCCCAAGCAGTGCGGCCGATATTGGGTCTAGTTGGAGTCGAGACTTCAGTCCAGTCCAATAGGTCGCGCCGATAACACTCCGCTCAGGAAACGTCCGAGGTTGTAGTACGTAGCGAAAGTCCGCCACAAGTGTTGAGGCCAGCTTCCACCGCGGGCCTGCATGCCGCTCAAGAAGTTGACGCAAACGTGAGAGCAACCGAAGGGCCTCTGCACTCCGCGTTCGGTAGCGACGACGACCGTCCGCCAGAAACGAGAACAGGAAACCCCGCTGCTCGAGTTCAATAAGCAGCATTTCGATTTCGGCGTCTCCGGCCACGTCGCCGAGGAACGCTCGTGCTTCGGCGCGCGACTCCTCCTCGGAGAACGCGCCATCCACCACGCCCCATGCAAGGAGTCGAGCCTCCGCGAGTTCGAGCCGATCAACGAACGCTAGAAGTTCGTCGAGTGAGGCCAAGGATCAGGTGGCCCGGACGCGGAATGCGCTCTCGAGGCCTTGACTCTGCAGCCAGTCTCTTACGGCCTTCGTCAGCAGATTTAACTCAGCTCCGTTGGATGTTGCCTCGCCAAGGAAATGGGCAACCTCCGGAGCGAGGGAGTCCTCAATTGGTCTCCATCCTTCTTGCCACTGGCGCATAAGAGCGAGCCACTTATCTACTTCGTCCGGTTTCGGCACGAGTACCCGAGCGAGTTCATCACATTTGACTTGAATCTGCGCGAGAGCGGACGCCTCCACCCTGAAGCGGCCTAGACTGGTAAGCGCTGCGAGGAGTTCCGCCCTCTTTCCGCCGGGCTGGCGCGAGACTAAATCTCTCCAGCCCGCCTGAACCAAGGTGCGCGTCTTCGTGACTAAGTTACGCAGAGACTCGATCGCCGGACCGTGTAGTTCCGTGGCAAGGACGTTTTCCGGTCTCTCATAGGCGCGACCGAGTTCGATGACGGACCGTGACGACGTCGCGCGCAGAACATTGAATTCCGCAAGGTTTTCCGGTTGGACATTCTCCTCGAGTTTGTAAAGAGCAGCCACGAGGACGGCGAGTTCACGTTGCACGCCTGCCAACTCGTCGGCGCGACGACCGATGCCCAGCGTCAGGTCCTTCGCCTTGCGCCACTGCGCCAATTCCCCCAGCCGAGCGGCCAGTCGGGTTACCTCTTCGACGACGGTCACTTATCTGCCAACACTGTTCTCAGAGTCTCAACTGACGCAAGAAGTTCAAGGTGCTTTTCTTGAACTCCCGCTAGTTGGGCCCCTCTTAGTTCTTCGTCGACTCTGCCGGCCGTCTCACGAAGTAGATCCGAGACAGAGTCGACGAGTCGATCAACGGTCTGCACGAGTTCCGCCCCGGCCGAATCGGCGAGAGCCACAACCAGTTCGTGCGTGTCCGCGGTTTCGAAAGTCTGAACAAGTTTCTCGATCTGGGCACGTACAGACTCGGGGTTGATGCGTAGGCACGCCTGCCGAAACGAACTGGCGGCGTTTTCCGGTCGAAGAACCTGAAGATCCTTGGCCGTAGTAATTAACGTTTCGATTTGTCCGAGTGTCTGTGCGATCGGTGAGTTCAGACCGAACGTCTCACCAAGTGCGGTTGCTGTTCTAGTGATCGCAGCCCTTTGCTCCTTGAGCGCGTCCGCAAGCAATCGTTCGATCGCCGCCTTTTCGCCTCTGAGATCAGAACGGTTCGGGTGAGCGAACACCCACGTGTGCTTGAAGTGTTCGAGTATCTCAATGACGTCGGAAGCATCGATTGCCCTTGGCTGTCCCTCACCCTGAGACAGGCCGACCACGGACATGATCTCCTGTTGAGCCGCGGTTCTTGGGGAGTCGTCTTCGTGGATTCCCCAAAGACGATCGATCAATGCGGCCCACGCGGCACCCCGACTCCTGGCCGCTGATTTCGATTCCGTCGAGAACGCCGCCCTCATCAGGCTGGCGTCTTGGCTCAATTTGGCAGCCGGAGGGTCCAACACAGAGCCCCCCGCGAGCAGGAACTGCAGTTCGAAAACCAGATCAGGATTCGAAGCTATACGGCCGTGGGGAGTCTTCGCTAACACGATCTCGGCTAGGTCATCGATGACTGAGCAGTAGTTTCTCAAAGCCCGTCCCCCGTTCTCGAACGACCAAGATCCCGTCGTCTCGAACAGCAAGATCCCGCGCAAGGCGCTGAACTCCCGGTCGCCTGCCGCCACGTCCAGAGCGATGTCCGACGAACTCAAGGGGATACCCCCTTTTGCGTTGGCGAGCCGGAACGACCCCTGCTTCAGACCCCATCGGTCCGAGACCGCTGCACGCCAAGAGTCGGCCACACTCGCGATCGATACATTTACTCCGTTGTGCAGAAGATCGCGCATGTCGCGTGCGATCCGCTGTTCAAGTTGATTCCCGTTTCGCCACTTCTGCAGCGCGATCAGTCGGTCGTCGAGTTTCTCCTTAGGTTCTGCACGGCTGGGCTGTCGGCGCGGAGTCGGGGTAGGACCGCCCATCGCTGGTGCGCTAGGGAGGATCGGTGGACTGATCTGGAACGCGGTGTAGATCCTAGGATCGAGATTGCCATCTTCCGTTCCCCAGTACTCCGCAAGCGCGATGTGCCTGTCTCCATCAGGCAACTCGCGGAGGACTTGATGAACCTCGGGATCGAGTCGCTTGTTCGATCCGAACATTTCGATGTATGAGAGAGACGGAAATTGGCCCTCTTCGATATCGTCAGCCTGACCACCCAAGGTTTGACGAAGGATTCTTCCAAGCACGGCTCGCGGCTCGAATACACCGTTCCGGAGTCCGACCTCCTGAACCATTCGTGCGAGCGCACGCGAATTAAACGGATACATCCCGTACTGGTTCGGACTGGCCCCGAAGGCAGCGTGGCACGTGAGTCGACACGGACAGTCAGAACACTGATTAGGAACCCAGTTCGCGCCCTTCCGGTTCAGATACGCCGTCCTAAGCGCCACCGGGTTAAGTCGTGCCGCATTCAGATACTGACCGACAAACGACTCCACTTGCGGCTCCGACAGGTCAGCACCGTACTGCAGGTCGACGTTATAGACGCCGCCGGCAAAATCGGCTCTGGTCATGAAAGTGTTTACTCCGAGCTTTTCAAAGTATCCAGAGGTCACGGCCATAGCCGTCCGGATGGTGCACAACTCTTGGACCCCCTCGCGGATCGCCGGTTCCGTCAGAGCGTCGAGAAGGGATCGCTGGATGCCTTGAAGAAGAGTGAAATCCTCGATGAGCAAAACCAGTTCGCGCCCCTCAACGTGGAGAGCTCGTCGAAGGTCGATCATCAAATCTGAAAGTCGCGTCTCGCCGATTTGAAGCACATGCGCAAGCGCAGACTCAAGGTAGTCATTGAGTATCCCCGACGCCGCCTCGCGAAGTGGAGGACTGCCCGCCAATTGAGCGAAGATCGCCTTCGCATCCTTGCCCGCATCGTTAATCGCTCTTACAGCGGTCGGCAGATCCTCAGCGCTGAAGGCGTAGGGCTGCTCCTTGTCTTGGAGACCTCTGCCTTTGAGGGCTTCACGGATCAGCCTGCGCGCTACTCCCTCCGGGCGCAGGAGCTGGTCTCGGTACACGGAATCGTGGAGCAGTTTGGGCAACTGTGACCCGATCAGCGCAACGCGGGCTCGCTCCTGCCCCTGGAGATGCTCTATGGGCGTGTGCGATACGAGCAGAGCGAGTTCGTCAACCAGACGCACCGCTGCATCTCCTTAGGAGAGTTCCCTAGTGACCTTCGTTATTTTCGACCGAACCTCGTCGAATCGTGGGCCGACGGCGCCTTCGAGGATTGCGAGCACTATTTCCCGAAGGCTCGTTTGGTACTTTCGTATGTACACGATTCGCTGCGCTGGGCGCGCTCGATCGGTTTTCAGCCTGGTGTTGAGCCAGCGCACGAGGTGCGACTTCCCCGTGCCGGATTCGCCCGTAATTGCTAGGAGCAGCATCGTGATGTTGGGCGCCGTCAGATCATTAAGCAGTTCTTCCTCGTCGCAAACGACCGCCGCCCCCTGCCCGAAGGCGCTTTTTCGGAGCCGCATAGGCAAATGTGTCGCCGCGAAGACCTCGTCGGCGGGATAAACAGCCTCTTGCGGAATCAGCCGATCCGAAATTTCCGCTGGCTCCCAACAAACAACCCCTGCAAAATCCCGCGCATCCTCTGGCCTCGTCATGCCGAACCGATCCTGACGTGTGAGTAGTCGACGAAAGATCCGGAGCCAGCAACGAGTCGCAAACTCGGCGCATCTGCTTTGGATTCGAGTTCAATGAGGTGCGCATCGTGGAGGCGCAGCAACGCATGTGACAGTGCCGGGGAGATCTGCCCTGCGGGATCGGGGTCTCGGTTCGCTCGGGATAGAACCTCGAGTCTGTAAGCTCCTTGGTCAAGAACTGGCAACTCACTGGCGAGCCATCCGACAAAACTCTCGATTGTCACGGGCGAGCGCTCTGAGGTTCGTCGGAGGACATCCCTGATAGCAATTGCTGGGTCGGGCACGACCATGATCGAACCTCGCACGCTGAATGGAGTCGCGAAGCCGAGATACGTGCTCCAACGAACAAATGGCTGCCACCGCTCCGCATTAACGATCGGGCTATCGGCGCCGAACTCTCTGCCACCAAGTGCTTCGATCGTTACTCCGTCCCCTTCGTATTTCCCGGACAACTCGTAGATATTTAGTGAGAGATACCAACTAACGGCACGCACAAAGTCACGCGCCCCGTGTTGACTTGGCCCTCGTGGTCCCTCGCGCCAGAGGTCCTGATTCAAAGTCCGCTCCAGGACAAGTCGGCGCATCAAGGTCCGGAAACCTGCATTGACCCTGTCGTTGTGTTCGATCGGTGTGAGATTGACTGGGACGATCCGAACCTTTTCTTCGGAACCCTCTAGGAGACCAACGTCCAAGCACATCGAACTCGTGAGCTCGATAACGTCATATTCAGCGCTGAAGGGCACGAGGACGCGCTTGAGGTCATCTCGTGTGGTCCACTCTGCGCCGCGCCTCGCTAGGTAGCGGTAAATAGCGTGAGCGGCATTCGGAAGTATCTGTGGCGGATTGAGAAGGGCCATTAGATTTTTTCGATGAGTGCCCGGATAGCAAACACCGGAGCACGCGAGGCTTCAAGCGTTGAGGTCCGATATTCGGGATCAGCCGTATTTTCGGGCAGCACCACAACGCGAGGCGTCGTACCGTCTCTCGAAAGGAGTTGGGACAGCGGGGCTTTTGAGACCATCTCTTTATCCAAGATGACTACGGAAGGAAGTCTGTCGAGCAGAGTGAGGTCGTCCATGGTTCCGAAGAGAGCGAAACCCCCCAGCGCGCTGCGGTGGAGCGAACGGAAGGTCTCCATTGCCCGCAAACTCTCCGGGAAGATTAGAAGGCGTAAACCGCGACCGACCAGTACTCTTGTGAGGTCCCAGCAATCTCGAGTCCATTCCGCGCGTGATCGGATGCCTACGGGAGGACGATAGGTTGCAACGATCGTCGACCCCATCTGCCGGAAGAAGGCGAGAATCTCGGGCGGCAGCGCGGACTGACTTCCGAGTTCGGGCAATGGTGTCGGGCCTTCGTAGGGATGGATCCGGTTTGCCCTGCAGAATCCGCATCCGCCACAACTCAGTTGTGGCGCGACGTTATAGGGCAGGCCCCCCTCTGGGCGAATCCGGTATGCCTCCGCAAGCACCTCCGCAATGTCACGGTCGCTGCGGGTCGCTGCGTCAACGCTTGCCAAACTGCGTAGTTCACTGGCCCTCGCAGCGGCGCGGACTTGGTCGAACGCCTCCCACGAGGTGTGGTCGGATAGATCGTTTCGAAGCACTCTCAACAGTTGTTTGGCTGGCGTAACGAATGGCGCGCCTTCGGCCCCAATCTCGATCGGTACACGGGGTTCGTCCTCCAACTCCACGTACCCCGCTCTCGCCATCAGGTTGAGGACCCGGACATTCCAGTCTTCGTTTAGGTCCGAGTCCCAGACCAAGTCAGCCGGGCGCGCCGGCAAATCGACCCGTACGAGGTCGTCCGAACCCCCGACATGCTCGGCGCTTGCCATCATTCCGAGCCAGCGCTCGCGTGCCCTTTCTACTGTGATGATCTTTTTGCGACCTATTTGCCGGGCGATCGCGTGATCTTCTTCAGTGGCGAGGACTATCGAGAGCGACGCAAGACCATCACGGCCCGCTCGTCCAACTTCTTGATACAGGCGATCTATCGACTCGGGGACGCATGCGTGAACAATCGAGCGAATGTGAGGATTGTCGATACCTAGGCCGAACGCCGACGTGGCAACAACGATGTCGATCCGACTGTCGCTCGGGTTCGGACCTAACCCGCGCAGCACCGCAGAGCGGGCCTCGGAGTCCGTCTCGCCTGTGACGATTCCGAGACGCCTGTACCCAGCTTGGTAGAGAAGCGCGTGCAATTCGCGCGCAGAGGAGCGCTTTGTTGTGTAGAAGACAATCGGTCTAGGTAGGTAGGCCGCAAGTTCGAGAACGCGTAGATGCCGGTCCCCTTCGCTGGCACAGTTAGCAAACCAATACGATGGCTCGGGTCGGAGCACGACGGAAGCGGTGAGCGTTGGCGATGTTCGGGTCGCGCCTGACCCCTCACTGAAATGTGCGGTGAGGGTGCGCAAGTGTTCTTGCGTCAGGGTCGCGGTGAGCAAGATAGTGGTGAAGTCCTGGAAGTGCGCTTCCCTTACCGCCCTGAGTAATCCCCTTCGGAGACCAGCTAGCGACTGAAACTCGGGACGAAACTCCGTTCCCCACTCACCAACGATGTGCGCCTCATCGATGACCAGGCTCACCAAGAGACCACTCCGCGCTGCCGCATACAAGGAGCCCTTCAGAGTCCCGAGCAGCGCTTCGGGCGTTGCAAATACGATTGATTGGGACCCATCTCGGAGTCGCTCTCGAATTCGCGCGCGACTGACCGGATCTCGGTCCCCCAGGTAGGCAAGGTGAACGTCAGCGGACTCGGGAAACAATTTCTCGACCAGCGGGCGAGCGCGGGACTCGAGGTCGACAGCGAGGGTGACGGTTGGCACGACAAAGATAGCTGTACCCCCTCGACGTCGTGCCCAAAGCAAACTTGGAGCAAGGGCCACGGACGTCTTCCCGCTCCCGGTCGGTAGTGTGACCAGATGTGTCGAACCGGCGGGTGCCACGAGGATCGAGTAGATAGCCCGCCGCTGGGCGACATCGTTGTAGGTCGTATAGCCCAGAAGTTCTGTGAAGAACGGATCGGCGGTGATCTCATCGCTACTGCGCCGTACCTCAGATTTCCAGAGGGCGGCGGCCGGATCCGCCTCGTCAGTACTGAGCCACCGTGGGCGCCATTGCTTCGGCTTGACGGCAAGGCCCTCGGTTGTTGTTGTCGCCTCGAAGGAAACAGCCCAGTCACGTGGCGCTGTAGATAAGTTCGCGGCCACCTCGAAAACGAGGTCGTGTGCCCGCTCCCCGTAGTAGGCAAGGAGGGCCTGTCGCGCGGCCGAGGGAAGATCTGGTGACGGCAGGGTGCCCATCTCCAGTAGTTCTCGAATCGTGGCGACAATTGGCACGCAAAGCGGCGACGGCCTCTCGATCGCGAGCGCATGCCTCGGTTCCGCAAGCAGCCCGGAAGGATCAGTGCAACTCACTACAAGCGTTCCCCGGGCAACGGGTCAGCAGAAATGATTGCGACTGCGACCGAGTCGGGCGCGAGTCTCGGCGAGGAGACCCCTTCCAACATTGATTCCCAAAGGGCATCGGTGGTGGGTTTCGATTCTTCTGTCGCAAGATCGTCGTGCTTTAGTCGGCTTCGGCTTTGAAACTCCTCGAATTCCCGCGCGGCTCGCGCAGACTCGATACCTTTGGCAAGCGACTCTGAAAATTGCCGAGTGCGCCGGAGAAACGCTTCAGACTCTCGGCGAGCCCCGCGAACAAAGTCCTCCCACTGCGCCGGAGGGATTACACGACCGATCGCGGTGCGATTGTCCGGACTAATAAGGCTGTCCGTAGGCGACGTGCCCAGACCTTTAATTGCGTCGCGTCCTTTTGTGTCGAGGTAGTTAAGTGATAAATCCAGCCAGACGGGAAACGATTTCGGCGGAAAAAGCCTATCTGCGCGATGCCGAAGATTAGTAAGAGACAAACGTTTTGTGTTCGGTGCATTGAGTCGCTGGATGGTTTCGGCCACCGGGGCTAGATCTGTTTCCACGACGTAGTTGAACCCAATTGCCAGCCAGTCCAGTTCCTCGTAGTTCTGAACCCTGCGCCATACGGCCGTACACGAGCCGCGGTCATCCGCCGACGTAAAGTCCAAGATCGCATCGAAGAACGGTTCCCCGAGGCGAAACAGTCTCGTTCCTGAATGTGCGCGCGCCGCGGCGCGCCGAAAAGAGCCCCAACGCTCCGTCAGTTTGCGATAGCGCCGGACCAATTCATCGACCGGGATTTCAGGAAGGCGGCTGCGCTGGCCGAACTCGTACCTGACTAGATCGGGATTTCGCGGATTTATCTTTCGTGTGAATTGCAAGATACCTTGACCGTCCGAGACCCAAGTGTCGAAGGCGGAATCTGGGTTTCTCTCGCGATCAATCTGCTCCAGTCGACGCAAGAGATCTACCGACGCTGACTCGACCTCGAGAGCGTCGAGCGCGTCTTGCTCTTCGATTGCCTGCCCCTCGGTCTGCAAGGTCATCTTGATCCGGTGTCTTGCTTCGGTGGAAAGGCCCTCCGGTCCGTCGCTCAAAGCGATGCCAATAATTGAAGGCATTAGTTCCTGAATCGCATATTGGAAACTAGCAATCGAGTGGTCTAGGACGCCGAATTCGTCCAGACATTCCTTCCACGCCGCGTTCAGGCTCCCTTTCGGATAACCGAACAGCCAGACGCGGACCTGTCCGGATCTTCCCAATCTATCCAGACGACCCATCCGCTGCTCAATTCGGATCGGCGCAAATGGCAAATCAAAATGAACCACAATGTCCGCGTTCTGCAGGTTCAGGCCTTCTTCGGCCCGACGGTCGCTAACCAGGATTCGAACCCGAGGGTCCGCTCGAAAGGCGGCGACCTTGCCCCGGTCGCTTTCGTCGCCGCCGACCAGTAACGTTGAACCCCGACCAAAAAGCAGCTCGAGTTCCGCGAACAGTCGTGCTGCCGCTGCTGAATCGGTGACGAAGACAACGACTTTGTGCTTCGTGATCGCGTCCGACAGCTTCGACGCGAGGGTCTCAACAAGATGGCGCCAAAGTTTCGTCGCAATCGCGGGACCCTCTCCCACGAGTTTTAGGTCCTCGGAAGACGCCCGCCAATCCCGAAGGAACTCTGAGGAATCGTCAGCACTTTGATCTCGATTAGCGCCCGTGCGGGATACCCCTATCTTCGCCGTTAACCTCCGCAGTCGATCGGGGTCAACCGAACTTTCGGCAAGCCCCGCAAAAGCTACTGAGGCTCTCTCGGGGTTCAACTCGGAGCTGACAAGCGCATCGCGCACCAACTCCAGCCAAGTACTGATCGCACCAGCCGGCTCACCAAGTTGAATTAGGTCGGTCACCGCGCGCGACGGACGGAGTTGCCCACCGGACGCATCTGCGGGCGAGTCGATCTTGCTCCGCCGGTGCCGCAAGAGACGACGATGAAGTCGGTACTGCTCGCCAACGTGGACTCGGATTTCCCTGACCAGTGCCTGCGCTGCCGAACTAAGTTCGCTTTCACCCATCTCGAGCAGAGGCGCGAGGCTTTTGGTCAGCTTGCTTAGCTGATCGTCATTCGGAAATAGGCGCACGAGTATGTCGAGTTTTTCGGAGATCAGAAACGGCGGCTGGTGTTCATCAAACGTGTAGAAGAGGCGGGCCACCTCCTGCCGATTCTGTACCTTGACGCGAAAGTCCTCGACGAGCTTGAGGTCATGCACAGCAGGATCTAGCAGGTGAAGCATTCCAAAAAAACTGGCTTCGTTGTTCAGGAGTGGCGTGGCCGAGAGCAAGAGAAGTCGAGGAATAGACGTTGCGAGGTCTCGCAAAGTCGTAAACGTTGCGCCATCAAACAGGTCCGGTCTTGTGAGTCGGTGCGCTTCGTCTACGACCAACAAAGTCCAGGTGTTGGCTTTGAGCCATTCGGCCTTCGCCACGAGGCTCTCATGGTCAAGAAGCCACCACCGTACCTGAGGCGCCAGGTCAGACAGGAGGAACTTGTCTTCGAGCTCGTCGGTCCACTGCTGCACCAACACAGCGGGAACGACGATGAGGACGCGGCCGTTCGGATCTTCGTGGAGGTGCTCCCGGATTATGTAGCCAGCCTCGATCGTCTTTCCAAGCCCGACCTCGTCGGCGAGGAGGTACCTTTGAATCGGATCCTCGAGCACTCGGCGAACAACGTCGACCTGGTGAAGATGAAGGTCAACGACCGAGCTGAGAAGGGACGAGATCCCCTCGCATGACGTCCGCTGCCTGACCGCAGCGCTTGAAAACCTGGCGCGACTTGCGTACCACCGCGGTTGTTCGAAAACCCGGGCAACAAGGAGTTCGGTCGGATCTGCGATAGGTCGACTCCAGCGCACGAAAAGTTCCGATTCGGGAACGGTATGGTCGATCTCGAATCTACGGAGCCGATATCCGTCAACGAAATGGCCGGTGACGATCCCGGCCCGCCATTGCCCACCAATTTGCCAGTACCCGCGGGTGCCGTTGGTTAGGATGACGCGCTTAACCGATTGCCTAGGGACGACCACTGTCACCTGGCCGAGCGCACCCACGGAGTCGAAGTACCTGACCGTCGCCCGAGTGGCCGTCAGGTCGATTACCTTCGCGACACCAAGCTTGTTATCGGTGCTTACGACAAATTGCCCGTGCCACTCACGGCGCAGATTCGTACATGGCATGCTTTTCCCTCGCCCTACCCGGTTAAGTTAGGTTAACGAAATGCGACTGCGTGCGGCGGAACACCACACGATGGCGGGTTTCGAGCCTGCCAATCAACTCCTCGGGGAGCCGTCAAAATGGGTAGAACGGTGGAAAGCGTTATGTCCGCGCTGCCCGGGAGCGACATGAGATTCGTGTCGAACAGTTCTTTGACGGCAGCGCGATTGCCGGTATCCGTGAAGATCCTCCTCGAGGGGGTCTTACGCTCAACTGGCGAAGCCGAGACCCGCGCGGCCGAAGCGCTGAGTCGATACCCCGAATCCAACGACGTCGCGGTTCCCTTCCGGCCGGCACGCATCCTTTTACAGGACTACACCGGCGTCCCCGCGGCGGTCGACCTCGCGGCGATGCGCGCGGCGATGCAGCGCGCGGGCAAGGATCCCGCGAAGATCGAACCGCTCATCCCGGTCGACCTGATCATCGACCACTCCGTCCAGGCCGACTTTTTCGGCGCGAAGGACGTCTACGAGCGCAACCTCGAGCGCGAGTACGAACGCAACCGCGAGCGCTACGCGCTCCTCCGCTGGGCGGGCCAGGCCTTCAAGACCTTCCGCGTCGTCCCGCCGGGCGCCGGCATCTGCCACCAGGTGAACCTCGAGCGGCTCGCGCAGGTCGTTGTCGTGCGCGACGGCGTCGCGATGCCGGACACGCTCTTCGGCGCCGACTCGCACACCACGATGATCAACGGCCTCGGCGTGCTCGGCTGGGGCGTCGGCGGCATCGAGGCCGAAGCCGCGATGCTCGGCCAGCCGACGTATCTGCCGTGGCCGGTCGTTGTCGGCGTGAAGCTCAAGGGCCAGCTCCCGGTTGGGACGACCGCGACCGATCTCGTGCTCACGCTCACCGAGCTCTTCCGCAAGAAGGGCGTCGTGAACAAGTTCATCGAGTTCACGGGCGACGGCCTCTCCTCGCTCGCCGTCGCCGAGCGCGCGACCGTCTCGAACATGTGCCCCGAGTACGGCGCGACTAGTGCGCTCTTCCCGGTGGACCGCCAGACACTCCGCTACCTCGAGCAGACCGGACGGCCGCGCGAGGTCATCGACCTCGTCGAGCGCTACACGAAGGCGCAGGGCATGTTCCGCTCGGACGGCGATCCCGCGCCGACGTTCGACGAGCTCATCGAGGTCGACCTCGGTTCGGTGCATCCGTCGGTCTCCGGTCCGAAGAGGCCGCAAGACCGCGTCGATCTTCCGATGATCTGGGACTCGTTCACCGGGCCGAAGCCTACGAAGGGCGTGACACTCCCGGGCCACACCGAGGGACCGAAACCGGTAAACGACGCGGCGCAGACGATGGTCGCGACCGCCACGCCGGAGACTGCGGCGGTCGCTCACAAGCCACGCACGCTGCAGGTGACAGACGGTTCGGTGGTCATCGCCGCGATTACCAGCTGCACGAACACCTCGAACCCGTCGGTGATGATCGCCGCGGGGCTGCTCGCGAAGAAGGCCGTCGAGCGTGGCCTCGCAGTGAAGCCGCACGTGAAGACGACGTTCGCACCCGGCTCGCGCGTGGTGACGCGCTACCTCGAAGCGGCCGGGCTTACGCCCTATCTCGAGCAGCTCGGTTTCTACCTCGTCGGCTTCGGTTGCACGGTCTGCGTCGCTGCCGGCACGCCGGTCCTCCAGGGCACCGGGATGGCGCGACGGATCGAAGATTTGCCTGCTGGCGGTGGGGCGACGGTCTTCGGACCGGCCCCGGACGGAGGCATCGTCCCAGCCCGGCAGACCGCTCTCATTGCGCAAGGCATCCGCGATTGCGTTTCCCTCACGCTCCAGGACGGACGTTCGCTCACCTGCACGCCCGACCACGAGATCCTCCGCGCGGACGGCCGTTGGGTTCGGGCGGATGAGCTGCGCCCCGGGATCGACCGCGTGGTCAGCGGACTCGAGGCACCGCTAGATATGCCGCAGCCAGATGAGGATCGCTTTGAGCTAAGCGCAGGCACCCTCGTCTTCACGATGGACAGCTCCGAGGCCCGCCAGCGAACTCTGGCGTTCGCCCGCCTCCTCGGGCACCTCCTCGACGATGGCTCGATCAGTGTCCTCGGACAGGGCCGGATCAACGTCGGTCAGGCGCTTGATCGCGAGACAGTGCTGGGCGACATCGAGCTGGTTACCGGAAAGCGGCCCGCGGGGACGAAGTACGACGAGCGGAAGTGGTCGATCGCACTACCGACGGAGCTCACCGCCGCGATCATTGCGCTCCCCGGCGTCCGCGTTGGGCGCCGAATCGACCAACCTCCAGTCTTGCCCGCGTTCGTCCTTGAGGAGCGCTGTCCCGTCGGGATTATTAGGGAGTTCCTCGGAGGAACGTTCGGCGCGGACGGTATGGGGCCCGTGCTCAAGCGATTTGGTCCTGGTGATGAGGACGGAAGCCTCGAACAGCCGGGTTACTCACACGCGGTGAAGCCGGAGCACGTGAGCGCACAGAAGGACGTGATGCGCCAGCTCTTGGAGCTTCTCGCCCGATGCTCGGTACTTACCGAGGGCGCGGCGATTCGTGAGTACCCGGTCCGTCACTCCGATTCGTCCTACGCCGTCGCAGAGGACGCGGGGCCTCGGACCGAAGTTCGACTCGAGCTTCCCGACGGTCTTTCGTTCGTGACCCAGGTGGGCTTCCGCTATTGCGTCGACAAGTCACTGCGCGCGAGCGCGGCCGCTGTGTACTGGCGGACGATCGATGCGATCAACCGGCAGCGTCTGTGGATGTCGGCTCGGCTCGCCGAGCTCCACGAGGAGCGACCCTCGCTATCCTTCCGAGCGGCACGCGAGATCGCAGCCGCCGAACTTGAGCGGCGCGAAACCGTCGTGTTCGCGCACTACTCGACGCTCGCCGGGTGCGACCGCTTCGAGCGACTGCCGAAAGCCACAGATCGTTCGTTCCGACCCCTCCATCGCGACACCTGCGCCTTTCCATCACCTGTGGAAGTGCTGCGCGAGATGGGTGTTCGCGATTGGTTCGCGCCGCTCCAGCCACGCGAGACCACGGATTTCGCGAAACGCTACTGCGTTAGTAAGGAATCGCTCACCCTCCCGACCTTCTCGTTGAAGGTTCTCGATCGACGGGATGCCGGCGAGCACAACGTCTTCGACCTGTCAGTCGACGATCTGCACGCTTTCATCGCTAACGGCGTCAGCGTGCATAACTGCATCGGTAACTCCGGTCCGCTCGCGACTCCCGAGATCGAGCAGGAAGTGAAGGACCACGACTTGAACGTCGTCTCGGTGCTGAGCGGCAATCGCAACTTCGAGGGGCGAATCCATCCCCTAATCAAGTCGAGCTATCTCGCGTCGCCGCCGCTCGTCGTGGCGTACGCGCTCGCCGGCACCGTGCACATCGACCTGCAGGACCAGCCGATCGGCAACGGCAAGGACGGCAAGCCGGTCTTCCTCAAGGACCTCTGGCCCTCGCCCGAGGAAGTGAACGAGGTCGTCGGCAAGGCGATCACCAAGGAGATGTACGCGACCGAGTACGGGAAGATCTTCGACGGCGACCGCTTCTGGAAGACGATGCCGTCACCGACCGGTCTCTCCTATCAATGGGACCCGAACTCGACCTATGTACAGGAGCCGCCGTTCTTCCAGAACTTCTCGGCCGAACGGCCGGCGGCGATCGCTGACATCGTCGGCGCGCGGGTGCTCGTGTCAGTCGGCGATTCGGTGACCACCGACCACATCTCGCCCGCCGGCGCGATCCCCGCGGCGAGCCCGGCGGGCCAGTACCTGGTCGCGAAGGGCGTGAAGCCGGTCGACTTCAACCAGTACGGCACGCGCCGCGGGAACCACGAAGTGCTCATCCGCGGGACGTTCGCGAACATCCGCCTGCGCAATAAGCTCGCGGAGAAGGAAGGCTGGTGGACGCGCCACTTTCCATCGGGCGAGGAGATGACGATCTACGACGCGTCGGTGCGCTACCAGAAGGAAGGCGTGCCGCTCGTCGTGTTCGCGGGCAAGGAGTACGGCTCGGGGAGTTCGCGCGACTGGGCGGCGAAGGGCCCGAACCTCATGGGCGTGCGTGCCGCGGTCGCGGAGTCGTTCGAGCGCATCCACCGCTCGAACCTGGTGATGATGGGGATCATCCCCCTCGAGTTCATGCCCGGCGAGACCATGGCGTCGCTCGGCCTTACTGGCCAGGAGACCTTCACGATCCGCGGGCTCGCCAACCTCGCCCCGAAGGCGAAGCTCACCGTCGAGGCGACTTCAGCCGACGGCAAGAAGAAATCGTTCACAGCGCAGTCACGTGTCGACGATCCGACGGACCTCGAGTACGTCCGCCAGGGCGGAATCCTCCACCAGGTGCTCCGGGAGCGGATTGCCGCGAACTAACTCGGCACACGAACCCTTGAGACCAGCCTTCGCCTAGCTCGCGGGTCGTAGCCTCGCGAGAGCGGCCTCAACCCAGCGGTCAATCGCGACGGAGTCGTAGGTCGCTTGGACGCGCTGGTGGATGAGCCCCACGCCAATAACGCGGAAAAGCTCGTCAATGAACACGTCACGCTCGATGCGATCGCGACGGTAGTGGGTCGAACCGTCGAGCTCAATCGCGACCATCGGAGCAAGCGTTACCTGATCGCAGAGCACGAAGTCCACGTGCTTGGCCGCGACTCGATTGAAGGCCGCCTGGTTCAACTCGCGATTGGTGATCTCACAAAGATCTCTGACGCCGACCTTGAGAAGGATCAGGAAACGGCCGCCCACCGCGGTCTTCAGCACGTTGAAGAACGCGAGCTCCGCGGGCGACAGAAGCGACTTCCGTCGATGGGGAAAGCTGATGGGCGCCATCTTCGAGGCGATCGATGTGATCGCGGCGCTCGGGTCGGCCACGGCCCGAGGGAGAAGGAATCCGAAGCAGCCACGCTTCTCTTGTGCCATTGGACCGTGACGCTACGTGCGGCCGAGGTCCTGTTGGAAGCAGTACAAGAGCGCTATCCGGTGTGGCAGCCCGCCCGGCCGGGGAGCCTATTGCCGAGTCGCGAGACTCCGAATGCCCTCCGCCACGAGGGCCGCGGCGATGTATGCGGCGACAACCGTTTTGATCAGATCCACGGCTTCTGCTCCGGTTAGCTTCCCGATGAGTAGGCCGAGCACGCCAAGCACGACGACGAGCAGGGTTAAGAGGCCCTTCCCGAACGTGTCCCACTTCGGCATCGGGGGGTTCGCCATCGGAGGTGACCCTACAGCCGAAGTCAAGCGGGAGCCGTCCGGGCGCTCGACTAATTCGCAATCTGTGCAATCAAGGCTCGGCGGCCTTCCGCAAGGTCGGCGGTGTGCAAAAGTCGGTCGCGACTACGTCGGGAGGTCACGATGTTCGACTCGTTGTACGCATCAGGTCCCTCGGCCGAGGCCGCCGACGATCTGATGCTCTTCGGACAGTTCGTCGGCGATTGGGAATTCGACGTTGTGAACTACCTGCCGGACGGGACGAAGCAGGAAGGCACCGGAGAGTGGGACTTCCGCTGGGTATTGGGTGGGCACGCGATCCAGGACGTCTGGATGGTCCCGCCGCCCGCCGAGCAGAAGGAGAGCGGCAAGCCGTTCACCGGCTACGGCACCACGGTCCGTTTCCTCGATCCGAACAACGCCGGCCGCTGGCATTGCGTGTGGAATGGGATCGCGAGCGGCCAGGTGCTGCAGTTTTCGGCCGGCAAGGTTGGGGACGAGATCATCCTCGAACGGCAGAGCGAGGACGGCATTGGCCGCTGGATCTTCGACCAGGTGAAGCCGGACACGTTCCATTGGCGCGCGGTCGAGTCAAAAGATGGCGGCGAGACCTGGCAGCTGCAGCAGGAATTCTTCGTGCGGAGGTTGGCGCGTGACTGAGAAGAAACTGCACCCCCTCGTCGAGTACGAGCTCGGCTTTCTCGGCGACGACGATCCCGCCGAGGTCATGGCCGCCACACCGCAAAAGCTGCGCGAGCTGATCGCCGGCGTGGACGACGATTCATTGCGCCGGCGGCCTGCCGCCGATTCCTGGAGCGCGATCGAGCTCCTGGGTCACTTCGCGGACATCGAGCTCATCCACGGCGAACGCTTCCGGCGCATCCTCGCAGAGGACAAACCGCGCCTCGTTCCGTTCGACCCCGACGGTTGGAACGCGACGCTCGGTAACGACAAGCGATCGCCGGCCGAACATCTCGCGCTCTTCGAGGCGATCCGGCGAGCGAACCTCGACCTCTGGCGCCGGTCATCGCCCACGGACCGGGCCCGCGAGTACGTCCATGGCGAGCGCGGAGTCGAGAGCTACGAGCTCCTCTTCAAGATGTGCGCCGGCCACGACCGCCTGCACATGGCGCAGATCCAGGAAGCATTGCGACCGCGGGCGTCGGCGAGCCGATGAGGAGACGGAACAGGATGGCCCAGCACGCCCTTCCCCAATGCCCGGCCGACGCGCGCGGTTCGTGATTCATACCGCGCGTGCGCGATACAAGTTCAGCCGGTGTGCAGAGTGTTGCGCGGTTGACGTTCGCGGCTCACTTCCCTGACGGCGAAGCGATGCCCAGGAACTCCAAGACCTCCGGCGTGAGCCTCTCGAGCGGACCGCGAACGAGCTCGTACAGCACGTAATAGCCGTCGCGGCTCGGCGCGACGATCCCCGCTTCGGTCAGCACGCGGAGGTGCTTCGACAGCGCCGCCTCGCTGACACCGACGAGCGGTGCGAGCTCCTCGGTGCTCCGGGGCCGCGCCGCGATGAACTGGAGGGCGCGCATGCGGGTGTCGTCGCCGAGCACGCGGAAGACCCGCAGCAGCTCGTCCGGCGGGATCGGCGACGTCGCCGCGCGCTGCACCGCCGGCGCCGGGTACACCAGGAAGAGCGGGTACGGCGGCTCGCAGTTCACGAAGACATGTGGCCAGCTGTACACGCTGGGGCAGAGGAGAAGCTGTTCCGACGATCGCAGCCGGACGTCGTGCTCGTGCGTGCGAACGAGCGTGAAGGTCCCCGCTTCGTGATCGACGCGTATCTCGCTGCCAAAGCCGCGGAGGAACTCCGCAAGTCCCGTTCGCGCGATGGTAAGGCGCGTGTCCGCAAGCGCGTCGGCGAGCTGCGGCTCGAGGCGCGTCCACTCGGCGCGAAACGCGAGCGTCCAGTACTCGGACAGAAGATCGAGGAACTGCCGCAGGACGGTCCGCGGGTTCGCGACCGCCTCCGCAGCTAGCTCGCGACGCTCCTCCCCATTTGCGGTGCTGCGCTTGGACCGTGTCGAGCCGTTGGGGTGACGGCGTAGATCGACGTATCTCTGGCTGTGCTCGAACTCCGGGATGAGCTCGGCTTCCGACAGGTTCGCGATGCGCTCCATTTCGCTGTCGAAGATCGGAAAGGGTCGCGTGGGCGTGGGCGCGAAGAAGTTCGGGGCGTAGCCGTCGAAGAGGAAGGCGAATCGGCGAAGTTCCTCGCGCAGGCGCACCGGTAAGGCTCGGGTTCGTCGTGCCCAGGGATGTTGCACAGGGTGATGCTTCGGCTCGAGGACCGAGTGCAGGCTGATGAGTGCCTCGAGCACCGGCGAATACCCGCACGCGATCTGGGCGTCGGTGATCGTCTCGAGATGAAAGCGAATCGCACTCATTCCAAGACTTCGAGGCGCGCCGTTATGGCAATTTTCTCCACGATATACAGGCGGCCGTTTCGCGAGTCCACCACGAGTCCGAATCCCATGGCTCGCGCGACGATTGGCTGGGCGATGATGTTGTCGGCCCTTGCATCGAGGACCGAGAGGGTTCCCGCTCCAACGTTGGCGACGTAGATCCGACTGAGGCGCGGATCGATCACGATCCGCTCGGGACGGTTCATCACCGTCAGCGTTTTCAGCACCCTACCATCCGCCTCACCGAGCACCGTCAACGTTTCCATTCCATTCGCCAGATAGAGGCGCTCGGTCGCGGGATTCACCGCGATCGCTCGCGGTGTGTCACCGCCCTCAAACCGCTTGATGACCGTGTTGGTGGCCCCGTCGATCACTGCGACGCCGTTAGTCAGACCTGCGGTCGCGACGAAGACTCGGTCCCTCGCCACGTCGATCGCCATCGCGATCGGCTGCCCGCCTACGTCGATGCTCTGCAGGATCCTGTTCGTCGCGCCGTCGACGACCGTGACCTTTGAGTTGAAGTCACCGACGTAGACCCGTCTGGTCGATTCGTTCACGCCGATCGCCCCTGGTCCGAATGGCTCTTTGTCCGTCGGTTCCACCGTGGTGATGAGCGCACCTGTTTGGCCGTCGACCACCGCAAGCATGCCGCCTCCGGAGTTCGACGCGTCTTTGGTGACGTAGACGTATATCCGACCGGAGACGGAGTCGACCGCCATCCGATCCGCCAAGGTTCCGACCTTCAGGATCCCTAGGACTGTGTTCGTCCTCGCGTCGATGGTTACGAGCAGACCGTCGAGGGAGAGCACATACACGTGTTCTCGAGCGGCGTCCATGCCGATGTCCGAAGAGAACGAGCCGCTCGGAAGCGCTGCCTCCCCGACGAAGCGCAGGATCGATTGCGCGCTGGAGGTCGCGCTCGGGAGCGTCGACACTGCGCTGGGGCTTGGACTCGAGGACGTCGCCGCAGGCGGTGTGGACACGGATGGCTCAGGCGCCGAGACCGGCCGCGAGCACGATCCAATCAGGAATGACGCTGCCAGCATGAGCGCGCTCGGCCTCGCCCTCATCGAGGAACTCTAGCCCTACGTACCGGACTCCTCGCCCCACGTAATCTCATTCCCCTCGGGGTAGGTCGCGACGCGCGCGGCTAAGCCGCTCCGCGGACGCGCCGCCTCCGATGGACCACGGGTCGGCGACGCGGGCGCGCCTTCGCGCGCTGGACCTTGAGGATCGCGCGCGACCCGCCGCGCGCGCTCGACACTTGGCTCGCCGTGCGCGCGACGGTGCGACCGAGGCTCTCGATCGTCGCGACCGGCATGCCCGCGGTGAGGCCAGCAAGGCTGATGGCAGCCTCGGGGCGACCGTCGGCGCCGAGGATCGGGCTGCCGATGCACACGATCCCCTCGAGCGTCTCTTCCTGATCCACCGCGTAGCCGCGACGGCGGATCGTGGCGAGCTCCCTCTTGAGCCGCGCGAGGCTCGTGATCGTGTTCTTCGTGCGCACCGGCAGCTGTGCCAGGCCCGCGTAGAGGCGCTCAACTTCGTCGTCCGGCAGGAATGCCAGCATCGCCTTCCCGAGCGACGTGCAGTGGGCGGGGAGCCGGCTGCCGATATCCGTGACGACGTGCGGGCCGACCTGCCCGCGGTTCGCGTCCTGACGCTCGATGTACACGATGTCGCTGTGATCGAGGACGGCCATCTGCGTCGTGAGACCGGTGCGCCGCGACAGCTCGCGCATCGCGGTCCGGCCCACCTCGCGCACGGAGAACTCATGCAGGTACGCGTTGCCGAGCTGGGCGACGCGGAAGTCGAGCCGCCAACCGTGGCCCTCCGCCGTAGGAGCGACGAACCCGCGGCCCTCGAGCACCTTCAGCAGATCCGCGACGCTCGTCCGGGGCGCGTCGAGCCTTTGGGCGAGCTCGCGCGCCGTCAGGCCGTTCTGGCCCTGCTCGACGAGAAACATGAGAAGGTCGAGTGCCCTTCCCGCGGTGCGAGCGATCGCCCGTCCCTCTCCCACGAGGCGCGACGATAGCACGATGTTGTAACGGATATCCGTTCAGCTTGACGGAATACCGTCACAGGAACAGCATGCCCGGGATCGAGTCCGGGGAGGTGGTGCAGTCGCACATCGTTGCGCGCGTTGAGGGAAGACAACATCGCTCGGAGGAATCATGAGAGGTAATTCATTGCGTTGGCTCGGCGGGCTGGTGGCTGTCGTTCTTGTCATCGCCGCTTGCGGCGGTACACCAGCGACCAGCAGCCCCACCGCGACCGGCAAAGCGTTCATTCCGCTGATCTCGAAGGGCTTCCAGCATCAGTTCTGGCAGGCCGTCAAGCAGGGAGCAGAGAAAGCAGCGGTTCAGTTCAACGTCAAGATCGATTTCCAGGGACCGGAGAACGAGTCGCAGGTCGACAAGCAGCTCGAGATGCTGCAGACGGTGCTCAACCAGAAGCCGTCGGCGCTGTGCTTCGCGGCCCTCGACAGCAAGGCCGCGATCCCGCTGCTCCAGAAGTTCAAGGACGCGAAGATCCCGGTCATCGGGTTCGACTCCGGCGTCGACAGCGACATTCCGCTTGCGACCGCGGCCACCGACAACATCGCTGCGGCGGGCGCGGCTGCGGACAAGATGGCGACCCTCATCGGAGGAGCTGGTGAAGTCGCGATCGTCGCGCACGACCAGACGAGCCGCACCGGCATCGACCGAGTGAAGGGCTTCACCGACCAGATCAAGAACAAGTACCCGAACATCAAGATCGTCGCCACGCAGTACGGCGGCGGCGACCAGCTCAAGTCCACCGACCTCACGAAGGCGATCCTGCAGGCGAACCCGAACCTCAAGGGCGTCTTTGGCGCTAATGAAGGCTCGGCCATCGGCGTGCTCA
>Ga0184608_10000051_pt1 | contig 24141 bp, 27 predicted proteins | sample PLM1_30_coex_FD_133010 | JGI IMG/M metagenome (GOLD analysis project Ga0184608, IMG submission 133010) | Groundwater sediment microbial communities from an aquifer in East River, Colorado, USA - PLM1_30_coex | ecosystem: Environmental > Terrestrial > Soil > Riparian zone | place: USA: East...
GTCGACGGGCTCGTCGCCGGGCTCGGGACCGGCGGAACGCTGATGGGCGCCGGCGACCGGGTGCGCGAGGCCTTCCCTGAGGTCATCGTCGCGGCAGCCGAGCCGCTCCAGGGGGACCTGGTTTACGGGCTGCGCTCCCTAGCCGATGGCTACGTGCCGCCCATCCTCGACGTCGCGAAGCTCGACCGGAAGATCCTTGTCTCGAACGAGGAGTCGGTTCTCGGCCTCAGGATGCTCCTCGAGCAGGAAGGCGTCTTCGCAGGCGTCTCGTCCGGTGCGGTGATTCACGTCGCCCGGCAGCTCGCCGCGGAGCTGGACGAGGGAGTCGTGGTCGCTGTGCTCGCCGACGGCGGCTGGAAGTACCTCTCCGCGGACTTCTGGACGGAGCCCGACGAGAGCGTCGAGGAGTCGATGGAGAGCCGCCTCTGGTGGTGATCCCGCCCGAGGTGCGCTCGGCACTCGTCGAGCACGCCGAGGCGGAGTCTCCGAACGAAGCCTGTGGCCTCCTCGCGCTCCGCGATTCCGTCGCAGAGCGCTATCTCCCGGGGACGAACGCAGCGGCCAGCCCATACCGCTTCGAGCTCGAGTTTCCCCCGGAAGAGTGGATGGATCTCTGGGACGAGGGGTACGAAATCGCGATCTTCCACTCCCATCCCTCGAGCCCGCCGAGTCCATCGAGGACCGACGTCGAGAACATCGGGCAGTGGGCGGGGTATCCCTACCTGATCCTGAACGCCCGGACCGGCGAGCTGGCTGCGTGGCGCATCGAGGACGGCACCGTCGAGCCGCTGGAACTTTCCACCGGCTGAGATCGTCGAAAGGACATGAGGCTTGCACTCCTCGCTCTCGTGGTTCTCGCTTTCGCCGCATGCGGTGACGGAGACCAGGACGGCGGCCCGGTGTCCATTGAAGAAGCACTTCGCGCCGACGGGCAGGCCGTAATCGTCGAGGGCGGCATCGTGGCGATGGACGGCGGGCCCGTACGCCTCTGCTCCGCCCTCATGGAGTCCTACCCGCCGCAGTGCGGGGAGCCGGCGCTCGAGCTCCGGGGCCTCGACCTCGACGCCCTGGAGCTCGAGACCAGTGCGGGCGACCCGTCCGTGTCGCCCGCGCGCTGGTCGGATGGCCCCGTCCGCGTACGTGGAACCGTGGAGAACGGCGTCCTTACGGTCGAGTCTGTTCTCAGCTAGACAACGGTAAAGCGGCCGTGCATGTCGAGGCGATGTGGATCGCACCGATACCGGTATGCGCCCGGGATGAACCTGATCGTCCAGATCTTGAGGCCAGTGAACGCCACAGTTGTCCTCCTGTTGACGTAGGGGCCGAGGAGGTGGAAGTTGTGAAGCACGGAGGTGTCTCTGACGCGAATGGTGTGCGTTCCGTGAGGGATCCGTGACACTTTGACGCCGCGTGCGTTCTTGAGCGTGATGGTCATACCTGGACCGACCTTCCCGTAGTACGTCCTCGCTCCCGCCGTCCCGGTGGCGACGAGCGATACAAACACGGTTGCGGTCAACAAGACGAGCGCGCGGGTCATCTGCCTACTCCGGGTTGGGGTCGGATCGATTCGCAACGTGATACGAATCCCGGTCGGGATCGGATTTGACCGACGCTGACTACCCAGAGGGTTGGAACGAGGTGCGCGGCGCGCTCCAGCGCGGCTTTCGCTTCGCCGACTTCCGTGAGGCGATCGCGTTCGTCAACCGCCTCGCCGAAGCGGCCGAGGCCGCGAATCACCACCCGGACCTCAACGTGAGCTGGAATGCTGTCACGGTGCGCTGGTCGACGCATACGAAGCGGGCGATCACCGACCGGGACATCGAGCTGGCCCGGCGCACCAACGAGCTCGCCGCCGCCACCGGCTGAGGGATGAAGGAGGCGCTCGTCAGCGCCGAGACCATGTGCATGCGACGTGTAGCTCTTCTGGCCACACTTGCGCTCCCCCTCACGGCGGGGGCCGCCGGGGCCTTCCCGCTGCCGGGCGCGCGGCAGTGCCCGGTCTTTCCCGCTTCGAGCGTCTGGAACAAGCGCGTGGACGCACTGCCCGTCGCAAGGAACTCGTCGGCGGTCGTCGGATCGATCGGCGCCGGGCTCAACGTTCATGCCGACTTCGGATCGGGCCTCTGGAACGGAGGGCCGATCGGCATACCGATCACCGTCGTCGGCTCCTCGACGCCGAAGAGGGTGGTTCGGTTCGACTACGCCGAGGAAAGCGACCGGGGCCCGTATCCAATCCCCAGCGGGGTCAAGATCGAGGGCGGGAGACAGGCGGACGGCGACCGGCACGCGATCCTCGTCGACCGCTCGAGCTGCAGGCTCTACGAGCTTTTCGCCCTCTATCCGCGAAGCGGTACGCCTCGCTGGCGCGCAGGCTCGGGCGCCATCTGGAACCTGCGCTCGAACCGACTCCGCCCGGCCGGTTGGACGTCCGCCGACGCGGCCGGGCTTCCGATCCTCCCGGGTCTAGCCCGCTACGACGAGGTCGCGCGCGGGCGGATCAACCATGCACTTCGCTTCACGGTCGAGCGGTCGCGGCGGGCATACGTCTACCCTGCCCGCCACTTCGCCTCGAGCCTCACCGACCCGGATCTGCCACCGATGGGCCTCCGCCTCCGGCTCCGCGCGGACTTCCCGGTGGCAGGCTTCCCGCGGCAAGCCCGGATCGTCCTGACGGCGCTGAAACGCTACGGAATGATCGTGGCCGACAACGGCTCGAGCTGGTACGTCTCCGGCGCGCCCGACCCGCGGTGGTCGAACGACCAGCTCCACACATTGCATCGCGTCCACGGATCCGATTTCGTGGTCGTGAATACGAGCACGTTCAGGCCGTAGACCCATCTGGGCCCATGTAGGCCTCCCAATCCTTGAGCGGTACGCCTTCCCAGGCCGTGTCGCTCGGATGCTTCGCCGAGAGATGGCACATGGCCGAGTCGGGAGTCGCCCCGTGCCAGTGCCAGATCCCCGCCGGGACGACCACTACCTCCCCCGCGCGGAACCTCCGGCGGCCGCTCTCGTCGGCGACGACGCCCTCGCCTTCGAGGACGATGAGCGTCTGCTCGACAGGATGCGTATGCGGAAGCGTCCGCGCGCCCGCGTCGAAGAACACGGCCACGAGCTCGACGCCGTCCGAAGGCGCGTCGAGGTTCAAATCCTGCATCGCGACGCCGCCGTCGAAGTGCCCGCCCGCTTGCACGGGTTTCGCCTTCGACCGGTCTACCGCAACGAGCTTCATTCCCCGGAGGCGGCCGCCTCCTGCGGAGCCTCGTCCTCGTGCCGGAACTCGATCTCGAGCCGCTCGATTCGTGGACCGTCAACGTCCACCACCTGCAAGCGCAGACCGTCGTAGACGACCTCGTCGCCGGGCTCGGCGACGCGACCCAGCTGGCCGAAGACGTAGCCGGCGACGGTGTGGTAGTCCTCCTGCGGGAGCTGCTGCCCGAACTGCTCGTTGAAGTCGTCGATCGGGAAGGTGCCGTCGATCCGGATGCGGTGGTCGTCCAGGCGCTCGACCGACTCGTCCGGGAGGTCGTACTCGTCCTCGATCTCGCCCACGATCTCCTCCAGCAGGTCCTCGAGAGTGACGATCCCCTCGAACGCACCGTACTCGTCCACCACGACCGCCATGTGCTGATTGGCCTTGCGAAACTCGGCCAGGAGCGCGGCCAGGTCCTTCGTCTCGGGGACGAACATGACCGGACGGACGAGGGATGCTACGTCGACGTTCTCGATGCCTCGGTCGTAGAGGGCCGAGAAGAGGTCGCGAACGTGGAGGATGCCGAGGACGTCGTCGAGCGAGCCGCGGTACACGGGGTAGCGCGTGTACGGGGAGTCGATCAGAGACGCCAGGCACTGGACGGGAGGAAGGTCAACGGAGAGGGCGACGACTTCGGGGCGCGGCACCATCACCTCATGCGCCTCCTTGTCGGCGAAGTCGAAGACCTTGTAGAGCATCTCCTCCTCAGCCTCCTCGATCACGCCTTCGTCCTCGGCCTCGGCGACGATGTGACGGATGTCTTCCTCCGTGTGGGCGAGGACGCCGGCGGGCGCAGGCTCGATCCCGAAGAGGCGTGAGACAGCGTTCCCGGAGACCTGGAGGAGCCAGACGAGCGGGTAGGTGATCTTCCCAAGCCAGTCGAGCGGGATCGCGAGCAGCACGGCGACCGTCTCGGCTCGTTGTAGGGTCACGGTCTTCGGCACGAGCTCTCCGAACACGACGCTCAAATAGGTCAGGACGAGGAAGGCGATCACGAAGGCGACCGAGCGCGGCAGGAAATCGAAGTACCGCGACACAAGGGGCTCGCCGAGGGCGCCCAGCATGATCCCGGAAATCGTGATCCCCACCTGCACGGTCGAGATGAACCGGGCCGGCGTGTCCATGAGCCGAAGCGCGGTCCGGGCCGCCCGGCTGCCGTCCCTTGCTCGCTCCTCGAGCCGCGCGCGGCGGGCAGTGATCAGCCCGTACTCGGCTGCGACGAAGATCGCGTTCGCGAGGATAAGGACGCCCACCGCGACGATCTCCAGAAAAACGGTCACGCCCGGCCTTCCCGGGCGCAGGTACTAGGCGGAATCTCGTCCACGAATCTCGGTTGAGGATAGCGCACCGGCCCAGACGGTCTGCCCGTTCCACAGGGTCTCAACCGGCCGAAGCTCGCGGTCCAGCACCGCGAGGTCGGCGCGGAAGCCGCGGGCCAGGCGGCCTCGATCCTCGAGTCCGAGGAGGCGCGCAGGCACCAGGCTGGCCATGCCTGCCGCCGTAGGCAACCCGAACCGGGCCATACGGGCCACGAGTGCGGCTCCGGCCCGGTCGCCGCCGAGGAGCTTGCCCGCCTCGGTCTGCGCCGGCGGCGCCACCAGATCGCTCGTCAGCGCGATCCTTTCGTGGCCGGCCGCGCGGACGGTCAGCTCCTCGATTCTCGGATGCAGATGCCGCCCGTCGGCAAGCAGACCGAGGATGACCCGTGGCTCGAGTAGAAGCTCGGGAATCGCTCCTGTCGAGCGGGCTCTGATGGGACCGAACGCGTTCCAGATGTGCGTGGCAAAGCGGGCTCCGGCTTGGACGGCAGCCCGCGTCGTCGCAGCGTTCGCAAGCGTGTGGCCGATCGCGGCCACGACGCCGGCAGACGCGATTCGCTCGATCGCCCGCAGAGCATGCGGAAGCTCCGGCGAGAGGGTCACGAGGCGAGCCCGTCCATCCGCAAGCCAACGGTCGAGCGCGAGAAGGTCGACCGGACGGAGCTCCTCGACCGGAATCGCACCCGCAGCCTCAGGATTGAGAAACGGGCCCTCGAAGTGGAGGCCGAGGCAGCGCTCGTCCGGCAGGTCGACCTGGGCCCGCGTCGCCAGGAGGTAGCCCGTGACGCCGCTCCGGACGAGAGGTTCCGAATCGTAGACCTGGAGGTCGACGAAGCCCGGAAAGATGTGCAGTTCCCCTTCCGGCTTCGCCGTTCGCTCGACCGAGACGATGCGATCCGCCGCGATCCGAAGGATGCCCGGGTAAACGCCGTCGAGGGGGTCGACCAGGAGCCCGGAAACCGCTCTCACGCGGGCAACTGTAAAGTTCGCCCCGCTTTCGGCCGACTAAGGAACCCGGGGAGCTGTTGACGGTGCCTGACGAGATTACGTGCTTGATCGCCGACGACCACGAGGTGGTCCGTGAAGGCCTGCGCCTTTCGCTTTCCCGGTCGGCGCACATCCGCGTGATCGGGGAGGCCTCCGACGGCGCGAGCGCGATCGCGATCGCGGAACGCCGCAAGCCAAACGTCGTAATCATGGACGTCCGCATGCCCGGCATGGACGGGCTCGAGGCGACAAAGATCCTGAGCGAACGGCTGCCGGCCACGAACGTGCTCATCTTCACGGCCTACGGTGAGCGGAGCCTCCTCGGCCGCGGCCTCGAGTCGGGCGCGAAGGGCTACATCCTGAAAGAGGCGCCACACTCGACGCTCCTCCGCGCGATCGAGAAGGTCGCGAGTGGCGAGGGTTACGTTGACCCGGCTCTGATGCCCGACTTCCTGACGCGCGAGCGCGAGGAGATGCTCACCGTGCGCGAGCGGGAGATTCTGCAGCTTCTGGCCGACGGGATGTCGAATGCTGACGTCGCGGCGAAGCTCTTCATCAGCCAGGAGACCGTCAAGAGCCACGTACGCCACATCCTTGCCAAGCTCGAGGCCGACACCCGCACCCATGCAGTCGCGATCGCGCTTCGCGAAGCGATCATCGATTAGCGCCGGGTCGCGATCCCTCGCGCCGGCGTTCGTCGTCGCGACCGTCCTGGGTGCCGTTGCGGGCGCCCTCGGGCTCGCACTCGACCGCGCGGCGCTGACAGGGCTCGGGCTCGTGGTCGGGCTGTCGTTCGCAGGCGCGTTCGCGGCGACTCTCATCGTGCAGGAGCGCCGCCGCCACGTCGTCGCCGAGGACGAGCTCCAGGCGCAGGCAAGCTTCCTCGAGTCGCTGGTCGATTCGATTGCGGCTGTGTCCAGCTCGCACGAGCCGGGCGAGATCCTCGAACGGACGGCCGACGAGGCGCGACGCCTCTTCGACGCCGACGAGGTCCGGCTGACCCAGGAGGGCGAGGAGGCCGACACACCGGCTCCAGGGGTCATGCGGGTCCGGCTCGCAATCCGCGGTGAGCCAATCGCCGTCCTCGTGCTCAAGCGGCGCGAGCCGTTTCGCCGCTGGGATGTCGTCCGCGCGTCGATGCTCGCCGACTTCGCCTCCCATGCCGTCGAGAACGCGCGTCTCGTCCTCGAGGCGCAGGAGCGCGAGGCGGACCGGCTGCGTCTGACCGACCGCCTGATCAACGCGGAGCAAGACGAGCGGCGGCGCCTTTCCATCTGGCTGCACGACGGCCCGCTTTCGACGATGTCGGGCGTGGCGCTCATGCACGACGCTGCGCTCGCCGCAATCGAGGACGGCCGCTACGAGGACGCTGCGAAGGTCGTCACGACTGCGCTCGCACGCGAGCGCGACACGATCCGCACGCTCCGCGACCTCTCCTTTGCGCTCGAGCCGCTCGTCCTCCGCGACCAGGGGTTCGAGGCGGCCGTGCAGGCGGTCGGCGAGCAGATCGAGGCGTCGCAGCGAATCCGCGTCCTCGTCGACGTCCGGGATGGCGAGCGCCTGGCGGAGAAAGCCCAGGTCGAGCTCTACCAAATCATCCGCGAGTCCCTCGACCAGGCCGTCCAGCGAAAGCCGAAGGAGATCAAGGTGACGGTCGGCGCGGTCGAGGGCGGCGGCTACCGCCTCGAGGTCGCCGACGACGGCGTCGCGGAGCGGCGACGCGGGTCTATCGAGGACATCGAAGAGCGTGTCCGTGTCCTGAACGCACGCCTTAACGTCGACCAGGGCGGTGATGGGGGCACGCGAATCGTCGTCGACCTGCCCGCTTACGTGGCCGCGGCCACGGGGTAGTCTGCCCCGATGGCCGACACCACGGGACATCTTCTCTTCGTCACGAAGCCGACCGGCTACGAACTGACCGAGCGGGATGGAGATCCGCCTGCGACCGGGTCGACGATCGAGCTCGACGACGTGGGCCGCTTCGAGGTCGTGAAGGTCGCCTCGTCGCCGCTACCGGGCGACAGCCGCCCCTGCGCCTACCTGCAACCCACCGCCTAGCCCAAGTCCAGTGCTGCGTCGGCGGCCCGCCGGCCCAGGACGAGTGCTGCGGCGAGCCCGCTCGAGTAGCCGCCCGTGGAGATGCCACCGGCGTCCGTGCCCGCGGCGAAGACGCTTCCGGCGACGCGGCCGCGCGTGTCCACTCTGAGCCCGCCCGTCGTCGTCGTAATACCCGCGACGACGTCGACGTCCGTCACACCTTGCCGGCGTCGAACAGGGCCGCCCACGGCCTCGGCGCGCGCGATCATCTCGGCGACCGTGCGGTCCCGAACGCGCTCGCCAAGCGCCTCGTCCGGCACCGAATAGGTGGCACGTGCGTTCGGCTGGTGAGCGGTCCACTGGACGGCGTCGGTCTCGGACCACGTGCGGGTCGCATACTCCTCCCCGGTCTCGCTCCTGACCCTCGCGACGCGGGCATAGAGCTGCGCCAGGCCTACGAACTCGCCGGGCGCGATCCTGGCCGGAGGCGCCGGGAGGTTTCGGCCGTAGAACTCGTCCATCCCGCCTGAGAGAGCCCCCCCGGCCTCCAGACCGAGCCGGAGCCCGTCGCCCGAGCTCCACGGGTTCGCGCGGAGGACGAGCGCGTCGGCCTCCGGGGTCACATGACGGCGTACGAGCTCCCGGTCGCCCTGGAATCCGCCCGTCGCCAGCAGCAAAGGCGTGCCGTCGGGGAGCTCGCGAAGGGGCTCCCCGAGCCGGACCTCGCCGGCTCGTGCAGCCAGGAGGTCGGTGAGCCCGCCGGGATCGAAGCGGAGCCCTATCGTCAGCAGGTTTGCGGTCTCCCGCTCGCGCACCGGCGCGCCGAGCGACTCGAGCCAGGCGAGATCCTCGTCGAGCCGCTCCCAGACGAGCCCCTGCAGGTCCTGGTCGCCGGCCGGGCACTCGGCCCGGAAGCGCTCCCACTCCCGGTAGCGCCACACGAAGCCGCTCGAGAGCCGCATCGAGCCCCCGGCGCGGTCTCCCTTCTCGAGGACGCGCACCGATGCCCCCCGCTCCGTCGCCTGCACCGCAGCGACGAGGCCGGCCATGCCGGCTCCGGCTACCACGAGATCGTAGCGGCGCGCCACGCCGCGTCCGTCAGACGAGCGAGAAGCTCGCCTTGTGCTCCACGTACTCGATCTTCACGCGCTCGGGGCCCCAGACGAAGAGCGCGTATGTGTTCGCGGCGTCGACGACGTCGGCGATCTCGAGGCCGAGCTCGTTCGCCTCGCGAATGTGCTCCTCGGCGGAGTCGACGAGGACGGCCAGGTGGTTCAGGAGCGGTCGTTCGACCTCTTCGGCCTGGCCGCGATGGAACTCGACGAACGCGCCGCCTGCCTCGACGCGAGGTAAACCATCCGCGCTTGCGCTCGCGGGACGGAAGCCGAGCGTCTGGTAGGCAAGCGCGGTCTCCTCCGGTACCCGGGAAAAGAGCGCCACGTGATCGAAGTCGTAATCGACCTCGGTTGGGGCTTCCACGAGCCCGATCCGAAGCCCTTCCGAGACGTCGACGAAGATCGATCCGTCATTGGCGGTCTCCGCCCCGTCGGGGAGCGCCGCGGCGGCCGCCGAGAGGTCGGTGACCCGCAAGGCCACATGCTTGAGAGCGCCGCGCTCGCGCGGGCCCTCCTCCGCGAAGAGCGTCAGCTTCCCGCGGCGAGCGTCGGATCCGATCAGCGTGAACTTCTCCGTCCGCTCGATCACGTGCATCCCGAGATGACGCGTGGCGAAGTTCGAGATCAGGTCGCGGTCCTCCACCCAGAGCGCGATGTGGTCGAGTGTCTTCACATCCATGTGCGCAAAACTACCCGCACGCATGGAACCCATGCGCCCGGGGGAGACTTTTCTCCATGGGACGCCGCAAAGTCCGCGTACTCGTGCTCGCCGCACGACAGCCCGGCTTCTCCGAGCTCCTGGAGCACGCGGGGTTCGACGTGGAGATGCGAACGCAGCCGCTCTCAGGCAGCGAGCAGGTCGCTGCGGATGTCGCGGTCGTCTTCCGTGGCCGCCTGATCGGCCGAAACCAGGCGCCGGCGCTCGTCGAGCGCGCCATCCCGGTCATCGAGGTGCTGACAGCCGAGCCGCAAAGCGCCTCGACCGCGGCATGGATCCGACTCTCGAACAGGATTACGAAACCTGACCTTGCCCAGGTCGTGCGGGCAGTCGCCGACTGGGCGGAGATGCGCGCTCGGGCGACCGAAGTCGCTGCTTAGCGAGGTCCAACTCAAAGGTAGGGATAACCCCCTGGCGGCCGCGGCGGTACGCAGGAATGTTTCCGGCACTAGCTCGTTAACCCGGGAAACCCGAAAAAGCTTGAGGAGGACGTGCCAATGACACCCGACCCGAAGCGATGGAAGGCGCTCGCCGTGCTCGGCATCGCATACCTGATGGTCGTGCTCGACGTCTCGATCGTGAACGTCGCACTCCCATCCATCCAGACAGACTTGAACTTCTCACCGGAGAACCTCCAGTGGGTCATCAGCGGTTACGCCCTGACCTTCGGAGGCCTTCTCTTGCTCGGCGGCCGGATGGGTGACCTACTAGGACGCCGGAGGCTCTTCATGATCGGCCTCGGGCTCTTTGCAGTCACCTCGCTCGTGGCAGCCCTGTCGGTCTCGTCGGAGATGCTCATCGTCGCGCGGCTCCTACAGGGAGCGGCTGGGGCGATTCTCTCTCCCTCGGTGTTCTCGATCACCTTGGTCACCTTCGAGGAGGGGGCCGAGCGGAACAAGGCACTCGGCATCCTGGGCGGCATCGCCGGCTCTGGTGCCGCGATCGGCGTCCTCGCGGGCGGCGTGCTCACCGAGTACGCCGGCTGGGAGTGGATCTTCCTGGTCAACGTCCCGATCGGGATCGCGACGCTCTTCTTCGTACCGCGCTACGTCCGTGAGAGCCGGGCGACCAACCTCACCCGGCACTTCGACGCCGCGGGAGCGACGACCGTCACCGCCGGCCTCATGTTCCTCGTCTACGGCCTCACGCAGTCGACGAACAACGGGTGGACGTCCTGGCAGACGATCGGCGCGCTCAGCGCCGCCGCCGTCCTGATCGCCACGTTCGTCTTCGTCGAGGCGCGCTCGCGGTCGCCGCTCGTCCCGCTCAGCTTCTTCCGGAAGCGGACCCCGACGGGCGCGAACATCATCGGCTTCGGCCTCGGGACGATCATCTTCGGCGTGTTCTTCATGCTCTCGCTCTACATGCAGCAGGTGCTCGGCTACTCGGCCATGCAGACGGGAGTCGGCTATCTCGCCGTCGCCCTGACCGCCGTCGCCGCCGCAGGCGCCTCGCAAGCGCTCGTGACGAAGGTCGGCGTGAAGCCGGTGCTGATCGTTGGCATGGTGCTCCTCGGGCTCGGGCTCGCCTTCTTCAGCCAGGTCTCTGTCGGAGGCTCGTACGTGGCCGACCTCTTGCCCGGGTTCCTTCTGATCGGCGTCGGAATGGGCTTCTCCTTCGTCCCGATCTCGATCGCTGCGCTAGCCGGGATCACGAGCACTGAGGCCGGCCTCGCTTCAGGGCTGATCAACACCTCGCAGCAGATCGGCGGGGCGCTCGGGATCGCGATTCTCGCAACGGTCTCGACGACCCGGACCGACAGTCTGCTGGCCAGCGGAAGCGACCGGGCAGCGGCCCTGACCGGCGGCTTCAGCATCGCCTTCTGGGTCGCTGCGGCGTTCGCAGTCGTCTCGCTCGTCGCGACGATCGTGCTCCTTCGCCGGGACGACCTGACGGCCGTCGAAGAAGAGCAGGAGCCGCTCGCCGCCGCAGCGTAGGCGGACCAGCCACGACCACGGGCCCGTCGCCGCACGGGCCCGTGGTTTCCTCCCGCGTAGGCTGCACCGCTCAGTCGGTGCGCTGCACGTCTTCGAGCAGTAGCTCGAACCCGGAGCCTTCGAACTCGGCGACGGCCCGCTCGTACTTCTCCATCCCCCACTCCCAGAAGTCGAAGTCGATCTCGGAGACGCCGTCCTGGATCGACGCCCAGAGCGTCCAGCCGTACTTCGACATGAGTCCCCAGAGCCGAGCGCGGGCCACCTTGTTGCGGAGGAGGCGCCCGTAGTAGTGGGTGACCAGCTCGTCGAGTTGCTCCAGCGAAAGGTTCGACTCGCTCCAGACGTTCCCGAGCTCGAAGCAGGCATCGTTGTTCCCCGAGTATTCGTAGTCGATGAGGCGGAAGGCGCCGCCGACGTCGATGAAGTTCTCGGCGAGGAGGTCGTTGTTGCACGGGACTGTGCCCTCGTCGCGGACGGCCATGGCCTCCTCGATTGCCCGCACCTGCGGCTCGAACTCGAGGTAGCGCTCCGGAAGTCGAAAGCCCCGCTCCTGCACGATCCCGAGGTAGCGTCGCTGGATGTCGAACATGTAGAAGTCATCGCGAAACCGTCGCGCGCCGTGGAGCTGCCGGCAGGCTGCGGCAGCGAGATCGAGCTTGTCGCCGCGCCGGAGATCCTCGGCGGTCTGGGTCGTACCCTCGATGAACTCGAGCACGAGCACCGACTGCTCGGGCAGGTAGGCGACCACCGCGGCTCCCACTCCGGCTTCGGCGGCTGCGACTGAGTTCAAGTACTCGTTCTCGCGGTCGATCGCGAGTAGGCCCGCGTCCTTCGACGAGACCCGCACCACGTAGGCGCCATCATCCGTCTCGACCTTGTAGTTCGTGTTCGTCAGGCCGCCGACGAGCTCGGAGACGGAGCGGCGGTTTTGCAGCTCCGGCACGATCTCGAGAACCCCGGCGAGTGTTCCGTCTACGCTCACGCCTGCGTTTCTATCGCAGTCGGGAAGGGAGTGCGCGATCGTGGAGCGGGCCCAGGTCGTGGTCGTCGGTGGCGGGATCACCGGCTGCAGCGTCGCCTACCACCTTGCCAAGGAGGGGTGGAGCGACGTTCTTCTGGTGGAGAAGGACGAGCTCACGAGCGGCTCCACCTGCCATGCGGCCGGCCTCGTGACGCAGTTCAACCCCTCTCCGACGATGATGCGCTTTCGCCGCTACAGCGTCGAGCTTTACCGCGAGCTGGGCGTCTTCGAGACGGTCGGGAGCGTGCGTATCGCCTCGAGTCCCGAGAGCCTCAAGGAGCTCCAGCGGGGCGCCAGCCGAGCGCGCGGGATCGGGTTCGACGTCGACGTGCTCTCGCCAGAGGAGGTCGTGGGTCTGCTGCCCGCCGCGACGCAGGAAAACCTCTTCGGCGCGATCTGGATCGCTGACGACGGATCCGTCGACCCCCACATCGCCACGTATGCCCTCGCGAATGCGGCCCGAGAGCTCGACGTGAGGATCGAGACCGGCAGGCGCGTGACTGGGTTCGATCTCGGCCCCCGGCACGACGTCAGGGCAATCCGGACGGAGTCGGGGCCGATCGAGACCGAATACGTTGTGAACGCTTGCGGGATGTGGGCACCGCAACTGGCGGCGATGGTCGGTGGCTTCGCGCCCTCCATTCCTGTCGACCACCAGCACATCGCGCTCGCGGCCGTCTCCGGCCACGAGCTCCCGCGAGAGATGCCCTGCTTCCGGGATACGGACAACCTCGTCTACGGAAAGTCGGAGGCGGGCGGGATCCTCTTTGGCGGCTACGAGCCCAATCCGGCGGCGCGCTGGACCGACGGCGTTCCTTGGGACCATGCCGCGCGGACGGTCCCGCCGAATGAGGAGCGCTTCGCCCAGCTGATGGACGGCGCCGTACGACGCTTCCCGTTCCTCGACGGGGCCGGCGTCGTCGCGCTCATCTGCCACCCGGATGCGATGACGCCGGATGGGAATCCGCTGCTCGGCCCCATGCCCGGCGTGCCAGGCTTCTGGATGGCCGCCGGTCTCTCCCTGAACGGCTTCGGCGGCGCCGGTGGGATCGGCAAGACGATCGCCGAATGGATGACCGCCGGCGACACCGAGCTCGACGTGAGCGGGTACCGCGCCTGGCGCTTCGGCCGGGCGTACCGGGACACCACCTATGCGACCGAAACCGCCCGCGAGGTCTACAAGTACTACTACCGCCTCCGCTACCCGCTCGATGTCGACGAGTGGGGCAGGCCGAAGCGGGTGAGCCCTCTCCACGGGCGCTTGCAAGAGCTCGGCGCGGTCTTCGGCGTCAAGAACGGCTGGGAACGTGCCGACTACTTCGCTCCGGGGCGACCTTCGAGGCGGGCAGGAGCCGACCAGCGCCGCTTCGGATGGGGCAAGCCGCCCTATTTCGAGCGCCTCGCTGCGGAGCACACGGCCTTCCGGGAGCGCGTCGGGATCATCGACATGACCTCGTTCGGGAAGATCGAGGTCACCGGGCCCGGCGCGCTCGGGCTGCTCGAGCGGGTCGCCGACAACCGGATCGACCGCCCGGTGGGGAGCGTGGTCTACACCCAGTTTCTGAACGAGCACGGCGGAATCGTCTCGGACGTCACGGTGACCCGCCTTGGCGAGGAGCACTTCCGTGTCGTGACCGGAGCCGGCACCGTGGACTCAGACCTCGGCTGGCTGCGCCTGAACGTGCGCGACGGGGACGATTCGGTCGGGCTGCGCGAAGCCTCGGAAGAGCTCTCGGTCGTCGGAATCTGGGGCCCGCAGGCACGCGACGTCCTTCAGTCGGTGACGGCGGACGACGTTTCCGCGAAGGCGATTCCTTTCCGTCGCGCCCGGATGATCCGAGCCGAAGGCGCGGAGATCCTCGCCCAGCGGATCACCTACGTGGGCGAGCTCGGCTTCGAGCTCTACGTCGAGCCCGAATGGGCCGTCCAGCTCTGGGACCGGCTCGTCGAAGCCGGCGAACCGCACCGGATCACGCCCGGCGGGTATCGGGTCCTCGATTCGCTCAGGATGGAGAAGGGCTACCGCTACCTCGGGACCGACCTGACCGGCGGCGACACCCCCTTCGAGGCGGGGCTTGGCTTCTGCGTCGCGGACGGCAAGTGCGAGTTCAACGGCCGCGCGGCGCTCGAGGAGAAGCGAGTGCCGGTGCGCCGGCTCCGCACCCTCCTCGTCGGCGGGGAGGAGTACCTGCCCATCTACGGCGGCGAGGCGGTTCACATGGGGGGCGACGTCGCCGGGCGCATCCGCAGCGCGGCGTACGGATTCACCGTGGGGCGGAACCTCGCCTTTGCGTATCTCCCCGCAGAGGTTCGGGAGGGCGACGAGGCGAAAGTCGAGCTCTTCGGTGACCTGGTCACGGCGACCGTCACGACGGACGTCCTCTACGACCCGTCGAACGAGCGCATTCTGGCTTAGTCGGGCGGAGGCCGCAGGTGCTCCACCGGGAGCCCGAACTCCGCCTCCAGGCGCTCCGCGACCAGCGAACGGTGGCAGGCCTCGGGATCGGCCTCGACGCACATGAGCGCCGCTGCGCCATCGACGGGCATCGCCTCGACGATCGGCCGGAGAGGGACCCGGCTGAGAATCTCCCGGAGGTACCGCCGCCGATACTCGGCGGCGAGCTCCACGCGCGAGCGCTTGCGCACCCCGAGCCTGTCGTCCTCCCGGTATTGGAGCTCTCGAAGCTCGGTGGTCGGCGCCAGCTCCTTGCGATGTCGGTACTCGATTCCAGCCTCCGCCAGCGCCGCCTGGAGGCGCGTCGAGTTCGCCCAGGCATAACGAGTGCCCCGAACCCCGCGCCGCTGGCGGAGATCGAGGACCTGGGTGGCTTCCGCTCCCCTCAAGGCACCGAGCCACTTCTCGAACGTCCAGTCGTACACCCCGATCGTGGCCGCGCGGCGAGGCGTGCTCACACCGCGGAAACCGCAAGCGCAACGAACGCGGCGTCGGTCGACGGGAGTCCAGCCATCTCCCGCGCCACTCGCTCCGCGGCCTCGCGGAACGAGCCCTGGTCCAGAAGATGCATGACTGCGGCCCGGATCGAGTCGGCGCGCGGCGCGACGGCAAGGCCCGCGCCGATCGCCGCGACTCGCTCTCCGTTGTACGGCTGGTCGGCGAAGAGCGGCACCACCACCTGCGGCAGGCCGGCAGCCAGCGTGCCAAGCACCGTCCCTGATCCCCCGTGGCACACGACCACATCCGCAACTGCGACGACGGCTGCGTGCGGCGCCCATCGCTCGACGCGGACGTTCGGGGGAAGCGGGTCGAACGCGGAAGGATCACCTCGCCGCCCTACGGTCAAGAGCACCCGTGCCGGAAGATCGGCGGCAGCCTCGATCGCGATCGGGAAAACCCGAGCGGCCTGCGGCATCGCGGCGGCGACGCTCCCGAACGTCATGTACACGAGCGGGCCCTCGAGCCCCCGCCACAAGTCCGGTAGCGGCTCCGAGACCTCGCTCGCGTTTGGATCCCGGAAACGCAGTACGTGCGGCGGCGAGGCCTCGCCCGGGTACTCGAGCGACTCGGGGAAGACCGTCAGATACGGCGACTGCCTGATCCGCTCCCCCTCGCGATCCCCGGGCAGCCCGGTGGACGTGCGGAGGTCGTCCACCGTCTCCGCGGCAATGTCGAGTGCGCCTTCCTCGACGGCGGCGAGATTAATCCCGACGCGCACATGTGGGACCCCGTAGAGGTCGGCGGCCACGGCGGAGCTGTACTCGTTCGGGTCTCGGAGAACGAGGTCAGGTTTCCATTCCTCGAACGCCTCGCGGAGACGAGGCAGCATCGCGCGCGCGTCGAAGCGGGCGAAGATCTCGCGGACGACGAGGACGTTGGCCTCCTCGGCCGACACCGTTGGCGTGCGGTCCCAGACAGGGCGGATCTCCTCCTCCGGTGGGTCCGCGCACTCCCAGAATGCATAGCCCGTCTTCTCGACCGTCGGCGCCAGCGCGGAGGGGCCCGCAACCAGCACCTCGTGCCCCTGCCGCAGCGCCGCGCCAATGAAGGGCATGAGCGGGTTGAAGTGGCCCGCTCCTTGCGTCGAGGCAAAGAGCACGCGCATGCCTCTATATGTAAGCACGGTCGAGCGGCGATCGGCGCCCGAAATCGGTTAAAGATCCCTGGCCAGGATTCACCGACAGGGGGAGTGTGATGAACCGGAAGCGATTTCGGCTGAGCGCCGTCGCGGCCATGCTTGCCGCGCTGACATGCGTGGCGGTCGCCCTCGCGGCGACTGGAGTGAAGACGGCGAAGCCGCCCTACCTCGTGCCAACAGCCCCCGGAGTTGTCGTCGACCCGATTCTCTCGACGGGCGACATCGTCCCGACAGGCCAGGTGCCCTCGTACCAGATGTCCGGGATCCCGGACGGGCTCGGCGGGTACTCGAACAGTGGGGGCACCTACACCGTGCTCATGAACCACGAACTCGGCGTCACGTTCCCCGGACAACCGGCGGGCGTCAATACGCGCATCTCGAGGCTCATGATCGACCGGGCGACGAACAGCGTCCTCTCGGCAAAGTACGTCTTCACGGGTAACGAAGGGTTCGAGCGCTTCTGCTCCGCAACCCTTGAGATCATCCACGGCACGCCGTGGTACTTCACCGGCGAGGAGGCGATCAACGGCATCCCGCCCGCGCCTCCCGCCGGCCACGACGGCAGCTCGATCGCCATGAACGCCGGGACCGGGCAGTGGTGGGAAACTGAGCACTTCGGCCACCTCCAGCACGAGAACATCGTGCCGACGAAGCTGTCCAAGTGGTTCTTCCTGACCACGGACGACGACTTCCGGCCAGGCCAGGACGCGTACCTCTACGCGTACATTGCGAAGTCATTCCAGGCCGCCATCACGGGCGACCCGGCGAAGGGAAGCCTGTACGTGTGGAAGGCCGACGACGCAATCGACTCGACCCAGATCCACAAGGGCGAGACGCTGACCGGGAAGTTCGTACCGATCAGCCAGGCCGAGAACGCCGATTCCGTCACACTGAAGGCAGCGGCCGCGGCGCGCGGCGCGTTCAAGTTCGACCGGCTCGAGGACGCGGCGCTCTACAAGCCGAAGAAGGGCCGCTACTACTTCGCGGACACCGGGAAGGCGCCTCGCACCCTCCGCGGGCGTATCTACCAGTTCGACGTCAACCGGGCCGACCCCACGAAGGCTTCACTGCAGGTGATCCTCGACGGTGATGCAGGTGACGACGTCTACAACCCGGACAACATCGACACGTCCGCGCGGTCGATCGTGATCCAGGAGGACCGCGAGTCGCCGTTCCGCGGCGGCCCCGTGCCGCCCAACCCACCGGTCGCCGACAGCGGGCACAACCGCGTGCTCGTCTACGACATCGAGACAGGGACGCTTCAGTCCGTGGCGCGGGTCGACACGCCAGCGACGCTGCGCCCCGGTACCTGGGAGTCGTCGGGCGTCATCAACGCCTTCCAGATTCTCGGCGCGGGTTGGTGGCTGACCGACGTCCAGGCCCACAACACGACCGCATTCCAGCCGGGGCCGACGCTCGACCCGAATTCGGGGACCGGCGAGGACGGACAGCTCCAGGCCGTCTACATCCCGCAGACGATCGGCCCAGCCCCCGACGACGAGTAGCGCCTTCGGACACGACGAGACAAGGGGCGGCCCAAAAGCCGCCCCTTGTCGTTCAGGTCCGTTCGGCGCTACGCGGAGTAGACGGGCTGACGCTCGGCCCGGCGGGCGCGCGCTTTCGCCGCCTCGACCTCGCGGTCCTTCGGCGGCGCCGAGGTCACGAGCTCGCCAAGGAGTTGGCTCGAGGCGGCGGCAACGGCGTCGACCGCGCGCTCGAAGGCCTCCTCGTTCGCCCGCGACGGCTTCGTGAAGCCGCTGATCTTGCGGACGTACTGGAGCGCTGCGGCACGCACCTCTTCCTCGCTGGCGAGAGGCTCGAAGTTGTAGAGCGTATGGATGGATCTGCACATGGCCGACAGCCTAGCGCCGCATGAAGGCGGCTTCCAGGGAGTCGCTCGAAGGGCCGCCCGCGGCGTAGCTCGAGGTGCCGTTGGCGAGCAGCTCCTGCGCCGCGGCCAGCAACGCTCCGTAGGCCGAGCGCGCGAGCGCGCCCCCCGTCGAGACCCTCTGCACGCCGACGGAGGTCAGCTCCGACACGGTCGGCCCGTGCGGGAGGGCGAGAACGTTCAGGGGCACGCCGACCGCCTCCACGACAGCCGTGATCTGGTCGAGGTCGGAGAGGCCTGGCGCGTACACGACATCCGCGCCGGCATCGCGGTAGGCGATCAGGCGAGCAATCGTGTCGTCGAGGTCGTGGACGCCGCGGATGTGGTTCTCGGCTCTCCCTGTCAGAACCATGGGGTCTGGCGGGTGGTGGGCGGCTTCCGCGGCGACCCTGACTCGCGCCGTCGCCTCCTCGACGTCGTCGATGCTGCTGGTGGCGGGGTCGTAGTCCTCGATCGAGAATCCCGCCGCTCCTGCCTCCGCAAGAAGCTCCACCGTTCTGGCGGCTCCACCCGGGTCGTCCGGGTAGCAGCGCTCGCTGTCGACGTTCAGTGGCAGCGAAGTCGCCGCTGCCAGGCTCGCCACATGGGCGACCAACTCGTCGCGGGACACGCTTTGATCGGGCTTCCCGTTCGACCACGCGAATCCGGCGCTCGTCGTCGCGAGCGCCTCGAACCCGAGCGATTCGAGCAGTCGGGCAGAGCCGACGTCCCACGGATTCGGCATCACGAACAGCTCTTCTCGGGCATGAAGGGCCTGAAAGCGCGCACGACGATCGCTGATCGACACGGTCACTGGCTTTTGGCTTCACCGACCGTCGTCACTTCGTCCCCAAGGTGGAGGAAGAAGGAAGCGAACGCACCCGCGATGCCGGTCACGAGACAGAGTGCGGTGAGCTCGAGGAAGATGTCAACGATGCGCCCGCCGGTCGTGACGGGGTTCCGCATCTGCGACGAGACCGTTAGCAGCTGGACTGTAGAAAAGAAGAACGCGTCCCAGAGGTTGTGAATCTCGCTGCGCTTCGCGTCGTCTTCGAAGAGCAAGATCAGCAGCGTTCCGGCCACGTCGACGATCCCGACGAGCACCATCGCCTCTTTCAACCGGCGGCGAAGGATCTGGTGCGGCCTCGGCGGATTTCGACGGAGCATCAGCCGAAGGTGATGATGTGCCTGCACTCACCGAGGATCGCGGAGCGATCGGACGGTCGAGGTATTCGCTGGCCGGCGAAGTCGTTGCGGCCTGCCGATGAACGATCAGTGACGGCCCTGCTCGAGCGCCCAGTAGTCGCGGTGCTCGACGACGAGTCCGTCAGCGCGGAACCGCAGCAGGGTCGTCCCCGCTAGGGTCGTCTCCTTCCCTTCGTAGACGAGGACAGCGCGGTACTCGACCGCGGCGCGGTCGGCGTCGACGAGCGGCTCGCCGAAGCCGCACTCAGCCTTGCCCTCCTCCTCGGCGAAGACCCGGCGGACGTACTCGCGCGCGTTCTCCGGCTCGCGGAAGGGGTGCGAGCGAAAGTCAGCATCCGGCGCGTAGAGGGCGGCGATCGCTTCGACGTCCTTCGCCGGCCAGGCATGGGCCCATGTATCCGCCCAGCGGCGCGCGGCCGTGCGCGCGTCGGAGTCAGTGGATCTCGACGCCGCTTCCATGGTTCTGCAGTCTAGGAAGAAGAAGCCTCACCGTTGGCAGGGCCTTCTAGGCAAGCGCACGAATGGCCCGCGCGCGGGCCCGGCGGTTACGGGGCTTCCGAACTAGTCGAGACACGCCGATGACTTTTTCGCCGTCATGCGGTCTAGTCAAAAAGACATACGTGGTTCACAACAATCCGCAGGAGGAGTCTTCCGTGCCTGAGACGCAAATCCTCATGAACGGTCTCGCGTTCCCCGAATCCCCACGCTGGCACGATGACCGTCTTTGGTTCTCTGACTGGGGCGCGCACGAGGTCATTGCCGTCGAGCTCGACCGCAGAAGCGAGGTCATCGTCCGCGTCCAATCATTTCCAATGTGCATCGACTGGCTGCCCGATGGGCGGCTGCTGATCGTCTCGGCGAGCGAGGGGCTTCTTCTGCGCAGGGAGCGCGACGGCTCACTGGTGGCCCATGCCGATCTGAGCAGCCTCGCTGACTTCAAGTGGAACGACATCGTCGTGGACGGTCGGGGCAATTCCTACGTCAACAACACCGGCTTTGACTTCCCAGGTGGCGAGTTCGCCCCGGGGATCCTTGCGTTGGTCACCCCCGAGGGCTTCGCTCGTCAGGTCGCAGACGAAGTCGCGTTCCCAAATGGCATGGTGGTGACGCCCGATAACTCAACGCTGATCGTCGCCGAGTCCTACGGCAACAAGCTCACGGCCTTCGACATCGCGGCTGATGGCAGCCTGTCGAACCGTCGGCTGTGGGCCGACCTCCGAGGCGGCGTCCCCGACGGCATCTGCCTCGACGCTGAGAACGCGATCTGGTACGGGGACGTCCCCAACAAGCGGTGCGTGCGCGTTCGCGAAGGTGGCGAGGTGCTGCAGACGATCCAGCTTGACCGCGGTTGCTTCGCGTGCGCTCTCGGGGGGGCGGACAGGAGAACGCTGTTCTTGACGGCAAACGAGTGGCGTGGCACTGCGAACATGGCTGACGGGTCACGCACGGGCCAGGTGCTAACCGCTGAGGCGCCTGCACCGGGCGTCGGCTGGCCGTAGGGCAACAGAGCCTTCCGGACCGGTGCGTCGACAAAGCCGACCTCAAGCCCGCTGCAACGCCTTCGGGCCACCGCGGGCCGGTGGCAGGACTTGGAGCCTCCGCGGGCCGGTGGCAGGACTAGGAGCCTGCGACCTCTTGTTATGGGCCGGATGTTCCGAAATCCATCGCTAGGTTTCTAGCGACGACATTTGCTGCGTTGTATTGAAGGTACTGCGCTTCGGCTGGCTCGATTCCGGCCGTGAATCGGCTCCAGGTCGGATCTCGATGCGAGAGAACGGCGTAGAAGACACAGGCCATGAGGTATGAGCCGAGTTGGTTGGGATGCCCGCTCCACCCCAAGAGGTCGAGTCCCGGTTGGCGTCCCAGAGCTTCTCCCCAGGCGAGCCCGACCGGGACAACAGTTGCGGGTAGCTGCAAGGCGAGATCCGAGTAGCCGTACCAGAGACGGCTCTGCGCGGCCTCGTAGCTGTCCCCATCCACCCCTCGACCGCCGTACGGCAGGAACAGGAACGTGCGGGCCCCGGCCCGTTCGATCTTCGCGTGGAGAGCACGCACGAACGGGTCCATCTCGCGACGACGCTCATCTTCGGGCAGTGACGCGACCCGGCTGTGCTCTTGCAAGACCACGACGTCCCATGGCACCTCTTTCAGCAGCGCTGCCAACCCGTCGTCCTCGGAGGCAAATTTCAACCGCCAACCACCGGCCGTGTACTTGACGGCGAAGATGGGGCGCGCTCCGGGGTCGGCCGCCGCGAGCTGGTGGACGAGCGCGGGCATGTCGTTCGTGTACGTAATGCTGTTGCCGACGAAGAGGACGCGCAGGCCGACGCGGTCACTGCGCGCCAGCGCCAAATCGCCGCTGGCGGACGGATAAAACTTCGGCAGCACACCGAGTCCGACCAGAAGAACGTAGAGCGCGAAACCCGACACCAGCCCGGCGACAACGACAACGGCGGCTCGGAAGAGTCGACCAACCCGTCCTCGGCCGGCGACGCGAGAGCGGTTGCCACGCATGGTCGACACTAGGTCCGGTCTTATCTGGTAGCTCCACTCGACCTACTGGTCAAAAGCGGAGCCGTAGCTCGACGTTCAGCCCTTTATCGGCGGCGGTTCGTCGTTCCGCTTTCGGCCCTCGTTCGCGATTCCATAGCCGCCGCCGCCGGGCGTGTCGATGGCGACCACGTCTCCCGGCTGCAGGCGCATGCGTACCTTCGGGGGCAGCTCGGCACCGTTCACCCGGTTCCTGCCTCGCGCGCCGGGCTCTCCCCCACGCGCCCCTTTGGGCTGGTGTCGCCGTCTGTCCGCCAGGATCGAAAGCTCGCATGCCTCGAGGGCCCGGAGCGACCGCGTGACGCCGTCGCCGCCCCGATGTAGGCCCCGGCCGCCGGTCCCGTCCCGAAGCCGGTATTCCTCGACACGGATTGGGTACGCAAGCTCGAGTGCCTCGATCGGCGTGTTGAGCGTGTTCGACATCGCGACGTGGACACCCGAGGGGCCGTCGGCCCAGGCACAGGCGCCCTGCCCGCCGCCGATCGTCTCGTAGTACGTGAACCGCGAGTTTCCGAGCGTCACGTTGTTCATCGTGCCCTGCCCCTGGGCCGGAGCCTCGACTGCATCGGCGAGTGCCAGGAGGAGGCAATCGACGATGCGACTTGAGGTCTCGACGTTTCCAGCGGCCACCGCGGCGGGACGTTCCGCGTTGACAAGCGAGCCCTTGGGTGCACGGACGGTGACCGGTGCGTGGGCCCCGCCCGCGGCCGGCAGGTCCGGATCCGTGACGACTTGAATCACGAAGTAGCAGGCCGCTTGCGTGACCGCGAGCGGGCAGTTCAGATTGCCGTCGAACTGCTCCGAGGTGCCGTCGAAGTCGATCTCGACCGAATCGCCTCGAATTACGACGGTTGCCGCGATCATCAGCTCGCCCGCCGCTGTCTCGACCGTCTCCGCTGCCGCGTAGTCGCCGTCGGGAATGCCTCGAATCGCCGCTCTGGCGCGGCGCTCGGAGTAGTCGAAGAGCTCTTGTCCCGCCTGGTGGTACCACGACCGGCCGCGCTGGCCGCACACCTCCGCGACGCGCCGTTCGGCGAGCCGGTGGACCGCAATCTGCGCCTCCAGGTCCCCGATCCGCTCGTCGTAGGCGCGACTGTTCACCGCAATCAACTCGACGAGCGCAGCGTTGACACCGTCGCGATCGGCGATCAGGGAAGGCGGGATGATCAACCCTTCCTGGTAGATCTCGGTCGACTCGGCGGGCATGCTCGCCGGCGCCATCCCACCGACGTCGGCATGGTGAGCGCGCGACGCGGCGTAGCCCATCCGCTCACCGTCGACGTCGATCGGCGAGACGAGCGTGATATCCGGGAGATGCGAGCCGCCGGTGAAGGGATCGTTCAGGCACCAGATCTCCTCCGGCGAGGGCTCGTGTCGCCGGACGGCGGCCACGGACGCGGGCATGGCGCCGAGGTGGACCGGCATGTGCTCCGCCTGGATCGTCAGTCGCCCATCCGCGTCGAAAAGCGCCGTTGAGCAATCCCGGCGTTCCTTGATGTTCGGCGACAGGGCGCTCCGTATGAGCGCGGCGCCCATTTCCTCCGCGATGCCATGGAGGATGCCGAAGGCGACGTCCAGCTCTCCGGCGTTCATGCGCCCCGACTCAGGACGAAGAATCCGTTCTCGTCGGTCGTTCCACTCCAGCCCTCGGGCAGAACGCAGGTCGACTCGGCGAACTCGACAATCGCCGGTCCTGAGACGGTAATGCCGTCGGAGGCGCGCGCGCCGTCAACAACCGTGGCGAGGACAGTCTCGCCCTGCCAGCGGATCTCCCTGGAGGGACGCTTCTCCGGAACCGGCCGAGCGCCGCTCGACAACAGCGCGTCAGGCGAAAGTGTCGCTCCGGCGCCTTCGGACGTGCGCCAAGCGCGCAGCGTGACGACCTCCACCGGCCAGTCACGGTGCGCGTGGCCGTAGCGAAGATCGTGGAGCTGATGGAAGGCGGCTTCGACCTTCGAGGGTGGCGCACCGAAAGCGAACGGGACCGTGAGCTCGAACGACTGCCCCTTGTAGCGGAGGTCAGCGGCGCACGAGATA
>Ga0184608_10000052_pt1 | contig 23806 bp, 23 predicted proteins | sample PLM1_30_coex_FD_133010 | JGI IMG/M metagenome (GOLD analysis project Ga0184608, IMG submission 133010) | Groundwater sediment microbial communities from an aquifer in East River, Colorado, USA - PLM1_30_coex | ecosystem: Environmental > Terrestrial > Soil > Riparian zone | place: USA: East...
ACGCCTTCCCCTCCCGTCCCATCCCGAACCGCGGCCGGCACATCGTCGATCCGGGCGGCGTTGAGCACGACCTCCGCGCCGAGCTGCTGGGCGAAGGCGAGCTTATCATCGCTCACGTCCACCGCGACCACGCGGGCGCCGAGCGCGCAGGCAATCATCACCGCCGAGAGGCCCACCCCGCCGCACGCGTGCACCGCGATCCACTCCGACGGCTGAAGCCGTCCCTGCATCACGACCGCGCGGTATGCGGTCGCGAATCGACAGCCCAAGAGCGCAGCCGCCGTGGAGCTCACCGCCGTCGGCAGCGCGACGAGATTCCCATCCGCGTACGGCAGCGCGACATACTCGGCGAAGGATCCCCACCCGGTAAAACCCGGCTGGTAGTACCGGTCGCAGATCTGGTGTTGGCCGGCCCGGCACTGCCCGCAATCACCGCACCCGAGACAGAAAGGCGTGGTGATGCGGTCGCCGATCTTCCACTTTCGCACCGCCCGTCCGAGGGCGGCGACTGTTCCCGCGAGCTCGTGCCCGGGCACGTGAGGGAGGCGAATGTCGGGATCGTGCCCCATCCACCCGTGCCAGTCGCTGAGGCACATGCCCGTCGCTTCCACCTTGACGACCACGCCGTCCGCCGGCGGGTCGGGGTCGGGCAGCGTCACCAACTCGAGCGGGGCGCCGAAGGACGTGTAGCGGACGGCCTTCAATGCGGGCTCAGCGCACGCCGCCCATCAACCCGCGAATGGGTTTCAGGAGCACGAACAGCACGACGCCGGCGCCGAGCGTGACGGCCGCCGTGGTTCCGAACAGCTGCACCAGGGGCATCGTGCTGATGAACCGGGCCGACCACCCGGCGAGCCAGTTGCCCGCTGAGTTGGACAGGAAGAATACGCCCATCAAGAGCCCGACGAGCCGTACGGGCGCAAGCTTGGTCACGAGCGACAGGCCCACCGGGCTGAGGCAGAGCTCACCGAGCTCCTGGATGAAGTACGCGGCGACGAGCCACAACGGCGAGACTTTGACACCCGTCTGCGCGAGGGCCCCGGCGGGCATCAGCAGAACGAACGCCAGCCCCACGAACACGAGCGCGAAGGCGAACTTCGCCGGGCTCGACGGCTGCCGCGCGCCGAGCCTGATCCACAGCCACGCAAAGAGCGGGGAGAGGAGAATCACAAAGGCGGCTTGGATCGACACGAACCAAGAGGCGTATAACTTGATCCCCAGGAACTGCAGATTGACGTACCGGTCCGCGAACAAGTTGAGCGTGGACCCTGCCTGCTCGTAGGCGCCCCAGAACAGCGACGCAAACACGAAGAGCACGACCACGGCCGCAATGCGCCGCCAATCTTCCCTGGTCAATGCTGTGGCCGCGCCAGGAGCCCCACCAGCCGCGGGGCGGGGCCGCGCGGCCAGGCGGTCGATCGCCGGCTGCAAGCGCCCACGTCCGAGGACGTACTGCACGAGGCCCAGCACCATCCCGACGCCCGCGCACGCGAAGCCGACTTGCCAATCGACTCCTTCGGCGAGCTTCCCGGCGATGAGCGGCCCGAGAAAGGCGCCGAGATTGATGCCCATGTAGAAGATCGAGAAGCCTGCATCGCGTCGTTCGTCTCCGGGCGCGTATAGGGATCCGACCAGGGTGCTGATGTTCGGCTTGAGGAGTCCCGTCCCGATTACGATCAGGGTGAGACCAGCGTAGAAGAACGGGAGCCCTGGAAAGGCGAGGGTGAAATGGCCGAGGGCGATGATCGCACCCCCGATGAGTACGCTGCGGTAGTGCCCCAACCAACGGTCGGCGATCAACCCACCAAGGATTGGAGTGAACCAGACGCTCGAGACGTAGTTACCGTACGACAAACCGGCATGCTGATCGGTGAAGCCCAGTGCCTTGGTCATGTACAGGATGAGGAAGCCCCGCATCCCGTAGTAGCTGAACCGCTCCCACATCTCCGTAAAGAAGAGCGTGGAAAGTCCCCGCGGATGGCCGAAAAAACTGGTGTCGCCCGATGTCGCGGCAGTCGTCGGGGGTACCGTCATGCCTCGTCCTTTCCAGCGAACAGCTCGTTTTGCTGCGCGGGGTCGGCGTGCTCGGCGGGCCGGAGTAGGCCGCCGAGACGGTGCTCCCATTTCTCGACGTCAAAGTGATGCTCGTTCTCCAGGGCGCGGCGCAGCACCGGAGAGAACTCATGCAGGGCCTCGAGCAGCTCGCTCGTCGCTTCGCGCAGGGCCTGGAGCTGGAAGCCCGAGTCGGTCGCCCCCATGTCTTCGAGGATGCTCTGCTCGGTGCGCGACGCCACGATCGGTTCGGCGCGCCCCTCGATGAAGACGTTGGTGCGCCGCCCCGGCCCACGGTCGTCCTCGATGGGCATCAAACCCACGATCGCATCCGACCGCCAGTACTTGCCGTAGCCGAGAAACACCATCCGGCCGCGCTTCACATCCATAGTGGTCAATTACCTCCGCGGACGCCGGTTCTTGCGAATATCATCGAGTACGACGCGGTCGATCTTCCCGTCCATCCGCACCCGCACGTCGTAGTTCTCCCAATACATGAAATTGGCGAGCGCGTTCAGGAACGTCGGGTTCAGGGACGGTTGTGGAGCGACGAGCCACTTCTCGCTCTGATTCACCGGCTCGCGCAGCAGGATCGCCTCCAGCTCGCGCTGCAGCGCCGGCGTGATGGGCAGCAGGTCTGCCGAGTCGGTGGTGAAGAAGTACAACTTGTGCAGCTCGTAGAGCCGCTGCAGCTCGCGGATCGGATCCGGGGCGTCGTACACGCGGATATCGATGTAGCGGTCGGTCGCGCCCAGGTAACCCGCTCCGGCCCGGACCACGAGCAACGCCGCCGACTGCATCCCCCGCTTGTCCCCGCCGCCCGCTTGCCCGGCCACGAGCGCGGCGAGGAGCCGGTCGGCCAGTGAGCCGCGCGCACGCTCGAAGGTCTCGGCCATGTTCCGGACGGTGGCGTCCGACACCATGATGTTCGCCTGGGCGGCGTACCAGCGCCCGGTGATGAGCTCGCCTTTGCCGCCCGTCCGGCCGCGACCGTCAGGAAGTCCTTTAGGGTCCGGCCGTCCGCCCGTCCGTCCCCCCGCCCAATCGAACGTCGAGTCACCGGTCCAGCTCGCGGAGTTCCCGCGCGCGTCCACCATCCCGACCTGCCGCTGCGCCGGCCGCGGATCGCTGCGCATCACGATCCGCATCGCCTCGGGCGCCGTCGCCCCCAGCGCCAGGAGATCGAGGCCCTTCTCGCCGTAGTCGGTGTTGCTGAGGGACTGCGTCGCCACCGCCCCGACGCCTGCGCGTGCCCAGGGCACGAGCCCGCCGACATTGGGAAACTTGGATTGCACGGCGATGCCCAGGTCCCCAGTGACGGAATCGTAGGCGACGATGCTGTAGGTGTGCGCGCGCTTAAGAAAGTCAGCGGGTGGAGGTTGGTGGAGGGTTTGGAGGAGGGCGAGGAGAAGCATAGCGCTAGTCCTTTCGCATTTTCTTCTTGAGCGCCTCGAGCTGCTCTTGTGCCGCCGCCTCGCGGGCCGCCCGGTCCATCTGCGACTTGAGCAGCTCGTCCTGGAGGTCCATCCCGGGCCGGGTGCCGCCCGCCGATTGCACCTCGCGCCAGGCCCGCTCGGTGCTCCGGTCCCCTTCCACCGTGGCCCGGTCCTTCTCTGCACTCTTGAGTTGGCCTTGCATCTCGACCAGATCGCGCTCCGCGAGTGCGACCTCTTCCTGTTGCGCCCCGAGCTTCCGCTCGAGGACAGCCACACGCTCCCGGTGCTTTACAGCGAAGCGCTCCGCCACCGTGACGGTTTCCTGATCCTGGATCTCGGTCGCGAGACGGCCGCGGCGTTCGGCATCCGCCAGACGCTGGCGCTCGAGCGTCAGCTCCCCCTGCGTGCGGCCCAGCGCTTCGCGCATCTCCTGCACGGCCACCTTCGCTTCGACGACCGCTTCGCGCATCTGTCGCGCCAGGTCGCGCAAATCGCCCGGCGGCGTCGCCGCATCCAGGGCCGCGCGGAAAGCATCTCGGAGGCGCTCGAACAGAGTGGTGGCCTCGCTCAGCTCTTACGGACCGTCTTGGCGAAAAACGGGGAGAACACGGGCTCCACGGCGCGCGCGCCGCACTTCGGGCACGCGGGCCGCTCGCGGCCGTGCTCCCCAATCGGCTCCTGGCGCGTGAATCGCTCGTTGCACTTTGTGCAGGCGTACTCGTAGATCGGCATCGCAAGGGGAACGTTACCCCGCCTCATACGGGGGTCAAGTTGACGCGCCGCCCGTTCGCCCCAGATTGCTGGTATGTCTCTCCGGCCCGCGGCCGCGCTCGCCGCAGTCGTAGCCGCCGCGATGGCGTGCGACGCGGGACTCGAGCCCGAGCCCATCTGCGCGCGCGGCCTGATCGGCGTCTGCGGCACGATCCGGTTCTCGGGCACCATCCCCGATAGCACCGACAATGTGTTCGTGGCGGCCTTCACCAGCTTCCCCCAGACTTGCAACGACCTCATCCTCAACCGCCAGCCGTTCATCCCCAGCTCCGTGCCGTATACCGACTCGGTGGCGTTGTACAGCATCGAGCTGCTCCCCGATACCTACGAGTGGGTCGTCGCCGTCTGGAAGAAGGTCGGCAATCTCACGCTCACCGCGCAGGACACCACGCTGCTGCGCGTCGCCGGCTACTACCGCAGTCCCGCAGACTCGATGCAGCCAGGCGTCGTCACCGTCCCGACCGGCGGCGTGGTCGACAGCGTGGATTTCAGAGTGAACTTCGCCGGCCTGCGACCCGCCACGGACTTCGTCACATGCACCGCGCGCTGATCGGGCTGGCTCTGATCGCGCTCGCGACGGCAGACGCCGCCGCACAGTCGCCGGAAAAGCGGGGCGGCGTGATCCGCGGCGAGGTGCGCGACCCTCGCGGCGCGCCGATCCGCGGCGCCGTCGTCGGAGTGCCGGGCACCACGCTCTACACCTTCACCGATGGCGCCGGTCGTTTCCGCCTGGCGCCCCTCGCGGCGGGAGAGATTCGCTTGCGGGCCGCCGCCATCGGTTACACGCCGGCGAGCGCCACCGTCACCCTCGTCGACTCGACCCGCGCCGACTTCACGCTCGAGCCGTCGCCCCTCGAGCTCACGCCGCTCGACGTCGTCAGCACCAAGGTGCCTCACTTCGGCGAGGCGGCCGCGAGTGTCGCGCAGGTGACCCAGCAGGACATCGCTCGCCGCGCGGTCAATACCGTGGACGAAGCGGTGGACAAAGCGGCGGGCGTCCAGGTCCTCAACGGCCAGATCAACATCCGCGGCTCGACCGGCTACGTGCAGGGGCTCAACTCGCGCGTCCTGCTCCTCGTCGACGGCGTCCCGATGAACCAGGGCGACCGTGGCGGCATCAACTGGGACCTGCTTCCCGTCGACCAGATCGAGCGCGTCGACATCCTGAAGGGCGCGGGCTCGTCGCTATACGGCTCCGCCGCGCTCGGCGGTGTCGTGAACCTCACCACGCGCGATGTGCCCACCGGCATTCACGCGCGGCTCCGAGTCACGGGGGGAGCCTTCGCCGACCCGCCCCACCCCGAGTGGCGCTTCCGGAACAGCACCGGGCTGCAAGACGGCGTGGACGTGAGCGGCTCGTACGGGACGGAGGCGGCCGCCGGTCGCCTGGCGCTGGGTGCCCGCCATTCCGACGGGTACCGCGAGCAGGACGAGCGCGACCATTGGCAGCTGGCCGCGAAGAGCCGGTGGCAGGCGTCGCCCCGCACGCGGCTGGACGTATCAGGAGCCTGGGCGGTGGATCAGTACCAGGTCCCCTTGAGCTGGTGCAGTCGCGGTGAGTGTGACGACCGCGGGCAGATCTACCAGCCTTTCAAGGTCGATACGACCGAACGGGGCGCGCGCACCGACTCGCGCAAAGGCTACGTGTCGGCGCAGCTGCGCACCGTCAAATCGGATCGATTCGCCTGGCAGGCGCGTGGCTCCTGGCTACGGACACACTTCGCCGACTACCGGCGCAGCGCGACGGAGTTCAGCGTGGCGAACCGGTTCGGCATCGAGGTGCGGGCCGAGGCCCACCCCGACGTCGCGCGGACCGTGCTGGTGGGAGGCGAGGGGACCTTCTCCGACGTCGACAGCGACATTTTCGGCACGCATTCCCAGTCGGAATTCGCGGCCTACGGCGAGAGCGAGCAGCGGACCGGCCCGGCCCGCATCACCGCCGGCGCGCGCCTCGACTACCTCGCCGTCGACGCGGGCTCGTTGACCGCGGTGGTGAGTCCGCGGGTCGGCGGGACGCTCCCCCTGGCCGGCGGGACGCTGCGGGCATCGGTGGGACGCGGCTTCCGCGCCCCCACGATGGCGGAGCGGTTCGTCCACACCTTTGCCGCCGGATTCGAGGTGATACCCAACCCGACACTCCGGCCCGAGACCGGGTGGTCGGTCGAGCTGGGACACATCACGCCGGTCCTGGGGGCCGTGCGCCTCGACGCCGCGCTGTTCTGGACCGAGGCACGTGAACTGATCGAACCACAGCTGATCCTGGTAGTGGACACGGTGACCGCGGACACCACGGCAAAAATCCAGCTGCAGAACGTGACCCGCGCCCGCATCGCCGGGCTCGACGCCACGTTACTCGCCGCGCCCATCCCCGATCATCTCACCGCGTCACTGGCGTACACGTACCTCGATACGCGCCCGACTCTCGCATTCCGTCCGACACATCTGCTCACGGTCACGGCGGACTACGCGCCCGGAGGCACGGGCAGCGCGTGGGGTATCGGCGCCGACTTCCGATACGCGAGCCGGCCGGAGCGGATCGAGCTGGAGGGCTTCGTCGATCCCCGGCGCGTCGCTGTGCGCGTGCTCGACGCGCGGGCCAGCTGGACCAGCGGACCGGTCGAGGTCCGACTCCTGGTGGCCAATGCCCTGAACTACATCTACAATCTCGTGCCCGAGACGTTGGCACCCGTGCGCACGATCACCGTCACCGCCGCCTGGTCGTATTAGATTGAAACGCATGAAATTGCGATTCGTCGCCCTCTCGATACTGGTCGCCGCATGCGGCGGCGACGCCTCGCGCTCGCCGGCGTGTGGTCTCGCTGTCATCGCCGGCCCGGCGCTGATTGAACAGCGGTTCCACAACGCGCGCGCCGTCATCACGGACCCGCCGCGCGGCCTCCCCGACTCACTCCCCGCCATGGTCATCCAGCAAAGGCAGGCGTCGGTGCACGTCGGCTACGATCCGGAGGGCAAGGCGATCGTCATGGAATACGTCGGAGACGGTTTCCCCACGCGCGGCGGCTACGGCCTGCTGGTCGTAGACGACACGTCACAGCGCGCGGTGGGTGTGCTGGTCTATGAAGGAGTAGAGCCGAGGAACTACCCCCACCTCGGGACGATCACGGGCGGCGCCGCCAGGCTGAACCTGTACGGTGTCCGCGTCGATTGGGCGGGCGTCAGCAATCCCCGCTGCCCCATCCTCGGCGCCGCCACTCCACCGCAACCGACTTCGTGACGCCGGTTGTCGCCGTCACGGCGCCGCGCCGGAACGTCGACGGGCGCGAGCGGGTCACGCTCAACACCTCCTATGTTCGCGCGCTCGACAGCGCCGGCTTGGCACCGCTCGCGGTGCCCACGATGCTCGCGCCCGAGCGCGCCGTCGGCGCGCTGCAGGGCAGCGGCGTACGCGGCTTGGTCTTGACGGGCGGCGAGGACGTCGAGCCGGCACGCTACGGCGCAACCCCACACCCGAAGCTCGAGGAGCCCGACCCCGCGCGTGACGCTGCGGAGCTGGCGCTCATCGCGGCGGCGCGCGAACGTCGCCTCCCGATCCTCGCCATCTGCCGCGGCATCCAGATTCTCAACGTCGCGCTCGGCGGGACGCTGTATCAGGATCTGGCGAGCGAGCGGCCCGGCCCGATTGCCCACACGGGCGACGACGTCCGCCACACCGTTCGCATCGAGCCGGGATCGCTGCTGGAGCGGACACTCGGCGTCGGGTCCGCGACCGTCAACAGCCGCCATCACCAGGCGATCCGCGACCTCGCGCCCGGGCTCCGCGCCGTCGCGTGGGCGGAAGACGGCCTGATCGAAGCCGTGGAGCCAGCCGACGCGGCAGCGCCGTGGACGCTGGCGGTCCAGTGGCACCCCGAGGACCTGAACGAGCGTGCCCTGTTCGACGGCTTCGCGCGGGCGGTGGCGTGAGTCCACACCCCTTTCCGTCGCCCGAGTGGGTCGCCGCCTACGGCGCCGCGATCAACGCCAGTGACGGCTATCGCGCGGCGTCGCTCGAATGGACGCATGGGTCCGTCGCGCTGATCGTGTCGCCGCATCCGGAAATCGGCGTCGCGAACGCCGTCGGCATCTGGCTCGACCTGGACCGCGGTGCGTGCCGTGAGTCGAAAGTCGTAACGGCGGACGACGCGCAAAACGCGGCGTTCGTGCTGACGTCGGAGTACCGCTATTGGAAACAGATCATCCGGAAGGAGCTGGGCCCGATAGCGGGGATCATGCAGCGCAAGGTTGCGCTGAAGGGGTCCCTCCCGATCGTCGTGCGGTTCATCAAGTCGGCAGAGGCCCTGGTGGAGGTGGCGACCACCGTTCCAACGCGTTTCCTGGACGAGTGACCGAGCCGCCAGTCACAAGCTATAGTTGAATCATGGCTAAGCCCCCATCGGTGACGGACGTGCTGCATCGCCTCACCGAGCTCTCGCAGGAGCTCGCGGGGGCGTTCCGGCCCGCTACCATTGTCGAACTGGTGGCCCGAGCCATCACCGAGCAGCTCGCCCCCGAGCGGCTGTCCATCATGCTGCTCGATGCCGATTCCAACCGCTTGGTCGTCGCCTATCACGACGGCCCCCGCCCCGGGTCCACCGACGAGCCGCTGTTGCAGCTCGCGTTGCGACGGGGGCCGCTGGTCATCCCCGAGCACGTGGCGGCGAGTGCCGCCAACCTGGGCGTCACCGTGCCGAACCCCGAGCCGGCGAGCTGGCTCGGTGCGCCGATCGCCGCCGTGGGCCGCACGATCGGCGCCGTGGCCCTCGAGGGAGAGCGGCCCGGCGCCCTGGGAGACTCCGCCCTCGCATTCGTCCGCGCCGTTCTCGCCCAGGCCGCGATTGCGCTGGAGAATGCGCGACTCGTGGAGCTCCTCTCGAGCGGCAAGCGTGAGTGGGAGCAAACCGTCGACCGGATCAATCAGGCGATCTGTTTCATCGACGCGCAGGGCGCCGTGCGGCGGGCGAATCGCGTCTTCGCCGATCTGATCAAGCTCCCCGTGACCGCCCTCCACGGCCGCCCCTGGGTCACCCTGCTCCCACCCGCGTGGATCGATCCGGTCGGCCGCCTCATCGCGTCGCCCGACGGCCCGTCCGTCGAAGTGCGCGCCGGCGACCGCGTGCTCATCGTCACGGCCGTCGGCACCGGTGAGCCGGGAGCCGCCGTACTGCTGTTCGAAGACCAAACCGACAAGCGCCGGCTCCAGGACCAGCTCCTCCAGTCCGAGAAAATGTCGGCGATAGGACAACTGATCGCGGGCGTGGCGCACGACCTGAACAACCCGCTCGCCTCCGTGGTGGGGTTCGCCGACCTCCTGGGGGAGGCCGAGGACGTGCCCGAACGGCTCGAGGAGCCGCTCGCCGTCATCCGGCAGGAGGCCGAGCGGGCGTCGGGGATCGTGCGTAACCTGCTCTCGTTCGCGCGGCGCCACGAGGGCGAGCGGCAGATCCAGTCCATCCGGCCGATCCTCGAGTCGACGATCCTGCTGCTCAAGAACCAGCTCATGGCCCAGCACGTCGAGCTCACGTTCACCGCGGAGCCCGGTCTGCCCGAGGTCGAGGTGCACGCGAACCAGATCAAACAGGTGTTCGTGAACATCATCAGCAACGCCGCCCAGGCGATTCGCGGCGCGGACGTCAGTGGCGGCCGGATCACCGTGCTCGCCAAGTGTTGGCTGGACGGCGTGGCGGTGAGTATCTCGGACAACGGGCCGGGGATGCCGGAGTCCGTCGCCCAGCACGCGTTCGAGCCGTTCTTCAGCACGAAGGGCGAGGGTGAAGGCACCGGCCTGGGACTGTCGATCTGCCAGGGCATCGTCAAAGAGCACGGGGGGAGTATCACGGTGGACGCCGGACTGGGCACCGGCGCCAGCTTCACCGTCGAGCTGCCGGGCGCCGCTGCGGCTCGCTTGGCCACGGCCACCGACCTGGTGGCAGACGCGCATGCGCCGGCCGACGCGGCGCCCGCGGGCGCGACCGAGCGGCTTCGCGTCCTCGTCGTGGACGACGAGCCGCACATCCTTCATTACATGCAGGCGACGCTCGAGAGCTGGGGGCACTTCGTCGTGCTCGCGTCCGACGGCAGCCAGGCTCTCAAACGGGCGCTGACGCAGCCCTTCGACCTGATCATCTGCGATCTCCGAATGCCGCGTCTGGGCGGACGCGAGATGTACCAGACACTGGCGCAGATGCATCCCGCCGTCGCCGGGCGGATGGTGTTCGCCACCGGCGACACCGTGCGCGGCGACACGCTGCAGTTCCTGGAGCGGCTGGGCCGCCCCTTCCTCCAAAAGCCGTTCAAGCTGGACGAGTTGCGGCGCGTGCTCGCCGACGTGAAGTCGCCTGCCTGACGCGCTGCGGGTCCTTCAGGTCGATTCCGGCCGCGAGTGGCGCGGCGGCCAGAACCAAGTGAGACTGCTGTGCCGGGAGCTGGCCCGCGAACCCAGCGTCGAGCAGCTCCTCGTGACGAAGCGGGGCAGCGAGCTGGCGCGGCGTGCGGCCGCGGACGGCACCGCGGTCTCCGAGACGTCGTGGGGATGGGGGCTCGATCCGCGCGTCTGGTTTCGGCTCAACCTCGCAGTCTCGACGTTCAAGCCGGACATCGTGCACGCCCACGACAGCCACGCCCTCTGGATGGCGCGGCATGCGGTCGGTGACGCACGGCTCGTGGCAACGCGCCGCGTGGACTTCCACCTGGGCCGCTTCAGCGGCTGGCGGCGCACCGATCGCGTCATCGCGATCTCCGGGGCCGTCAAGGAGGTTCTCGCCGCCGACGGCGTCCCAGCGACCGAGATCACGGTCATCCCCAGCGGCATCGACCCCGACGAGGTACGTCGCGCGGCTGTGGAGCCCGCGCGCATACGAGCGCTGCTTCGCCTCGCGTCGAACACCCCCCTCGCCGTCAACGTCGCCGCGCTCGTCGATCACAAGGACCAGCGCACGTTGATTCGCGCCGCACAGCACGCCCGTGCCGCGCGCCCCGACCTCCACTGGGCCATCGCCGGCGAGGGCGAGCTGCGCGGGTCCCTCGAAGCCGAGATCACGCGCCTCGGGTTAGCCGACCGCGTCCATCTGCTGGGGTATGTAGATCGAGCCGATGCGCTCATTCGGGAGGCTGACGTGTTCGTGATGTCGTCCAAGGAAGAAGGCTTGGGTAGCGTGATCCTCAATGCGCTCGCGTTGGGGAAGCCCATCGTCGCGACGGCGGCGGGCGGCATCCCGGAGATGCTCCCGGGCGCAGCGCTGGTGCCCGTCGGCGATGCTGCCGCGCTCGCCGGGAAGGTGGTGCAGGCGCTCGATCACCCTTCACCCTTCCCCCTTCCCGCGCAGTTCACGGCCTCTGCCATGGCGCAAGGCGTCTTGGCCCTGTATCGGTCACTCCTCTAGATTGCAGAGCCATGATCTACGTCTGCGTCCCGGTCCACAACGAAGCGCGCACCGCAGGATTGGTGCTCTGGAAGGTGCGGCAGGTATTCACCGCCTTCGCGCGGGAATACCACATCCTCGTGTGCGACGACGGGTCGACCGACGGAACGGGCGAGATCCTCGCCTCCTATGGCCGCGTGTTGCCGATGACGCTCGTCACACACTCGGCCCGGCAAGGCTACGCCCGCAGCCTCGAGGAGCTGCTGCGCCTCGCCCTGCAGCGCACCGACCGGCCCAAGCGCGACTGCGCGATCACGCTCCACGCCGATTTTGTGCACGCCCCCGAGACGATGGAAGAAATGGTGAAACGGCTCGAGTCCGGCGCCGACCTTGTCGTCGGTGAGCTCGCTGGTTCACTGGGCACCCGCTCGTGGGGAGAGCGGTGGGTGCGGCGGTTCGCGCCGCGACTGCTCCCGGTCGCGGGCGTGCGCGATAGCGTGTCGGGATTCACGGCCCTGCGCCTCATCGTGCTGCGCCAGGCGACCAAAGGAGGCACGGCCACGCCGCTGCTGACAACCGACGGCTGGTGCGCGAACGCCGAGCTGCTGGCGCGTCTGGCGCCGCAGGCGCGGCGCATCGAAACCGTTCCGATGTCGGCCCGCTACGACCTACAGCAGCGGCCGTCACGCATGAAGCCCTGGCCCCAGTTGTTGGCGGCGTGGCGCGGCCGGAGCGTGGTCCGCGCGGCCCGCAGCGCCGCGGTCGCCCTCGCCTTGGCCGCCGGGCCGGCACCTCTGGCTAGTCAGGACTCGGCCCACGCGAGTCTCCCGGCGGTGGCCGCAGTGGTGTACGCGGTGCCCTTCCCGGTTGGGGAGCGGCTCACCTACGGGGCGAAGTACGGGATCTTCAGTGTCGGGAACGCGGTGATGGAGGTGATGGGGATCGATACGGTGCGGGGGATCGAGACCGTGCACCTGCAGTTCCGCATCTCGGGCGGGGCCCTGTGGTATCACCTCGACCAGACCATCGAGTCGTGGGTGGGGCGGCACGACTTCCTATCGCGCCGGTTTCGCTCCGTCCAGGACGAACGCGATCGGCATCGCGAGCGCAGTTATGAGATTCATCCGGACTCTGGGTTCTACCGGGAGGCGGGGCGCGACACCACCTTCGCCACGGTCGCCCAGCCCCTCGACGACGCGGCGTTCCTGTACTGGGTCCGGACCGTCCCGCTCGAGATCGGGAAGCGGTACGAGTACTCCCGCTACTTCCGGCCCGACCGCAATCCGGTGATCATCGAAGTCCTCGGCCGCGAGCGCGTGAATGTCGCGGGGAAGAAATGGAACGCCATCGTGGTGCGGCCCAAGATTCCTCAGGGACGCGGCATCTTCTCGGAGCGGTCGGAGACCCGCATCTGGTTGTCCGACGATCCGCGCCGCATCGTCCTGGCGATTCAGTCCAACTTCTCGTTCGGTCAGGTCACGTTGAAGCTCAAGGAGTTCTCCGTTCCGGAGCAGCCATGACGGACTACCGCGAAGCCGACTTCGCCCGCCTCAAGACTGTCCCCATCGCAAAACGCTCCAATAAGGTCGACCCCTCCCTTCTCGCGCACCCGCCGGGCGCTGATCGCGGGTTCGCCGCCTTCTGGGAATCGCTCCCCGCAATCCTCGCGGCCCAGGACCTGCGCTACGTCGTGGACGCGATCGTCGGGGCCGCGGGTCGGCGCGCCGTGGTGGCGATGTTGGGCGGTCACGTCGTCAAAGTCGGTCTCGGCCCGCTGCTGATCGAGCTGATGCGGCGCAAGGCGGTGACGCACATCGCGATGAACGGCAGCGCCGCGATCCACGACTTCGAGCTGGCGGCGTTCGGCGGAACGAGCGAGGACGTGGCGGCCGGTCTCGGCGACGGGACCTTCGGCATGGCGGAGGAAACGGGGCGCGACATGAACGCCGCGCTGGCGCGCGGCGCCAAGGGCGACCAGGGAGCGGGCGAAGCGCTGGCCGAGTACCTGCGGGGGGGGGGGCGCAAAGAACTGCCGGGCCGCGACGTCTCGGTGCTCGTCGCCTGCGCCGAGCTGGGCGTGCCCGTCACGGTACACGCCGCCGTGGGCGCTGAGATCATCCATCAACATCCGACCGCCGACGGCGCGACCCTCGGCGCCACCAGTCATCGCGATTTCAAGCGGCTCGCCGGTGCCCTCCCCGGTCTCGACGACGGTGGAGTGGTGCTGAACCTGGGCAGCGCCGTCGTGATGCCCGAGGTGTTCCTCAAGGCCCTCACGATCGCGCGCAATCTGAACGCGGGGAAGCCGAAGAACTTCACGGCCTGCGACTGCGACATGCAGCGGCACTACCGGCCACGCGTCAACGTGGTCGAGCGGCCGACGCTCGCGGGCGGCCGGGGCATCCAGCTCACCGGACACCACGAGATTCTGTTTCCGTTGATCAGCTGGGCCGTGCTGGCCCAGCTCGATGCGCGGTAGGGTTAGGCGGTGGAACGCCCCTTGATCATGTCGCGTAGCTTGTCGGCGGTGCTCGGACTGATGAGCCGCAACGCGAGATAGAAGAGGAATCCGACGGCGGCGAGCCATAGCACGGTCATCGCGAGACCGAACAGGCTCCCGAGGATGCCAAACATCAGCTTCAGACCAAGCCATGCCACGACGGCGAGCACTGCAAACCCCAGTATACTCCGGAACATGGTCCCCTCCGTGGTGTCCGGTACGTCTTATCTGCGGGCGTACGCCTAAATGTCGCACAAAGTTTCGTCCTGTGAAGTGATCGTCGTGGGGGGCGGCGTCATCGGCGCGGCCTGCGCCCGCGCCGCTGCCCTCAGGGGCCTCCAGGTGGCCCTGTGCGAGCCCGGCCCCGACCGCGCTGCGGCCTCCCCGGCATCGGCCGGCATGCTCGCCGCACAGATCGAGCCTGCCGACGACGCGATGCGCGGCCTGGGTGTGCGGGGCCGCGATCTCTACGAAACCCTGGCGCCCGCGCTCCTCGAAACGACCGGCCTCGACATCGGCTTCTGGCGGGCTGGGATCGCGTCGATCGCGTTCGACGACGGCGCCGCTGACCACCTCCGCGACGCCGTCGCTCAGCAGCGCCAGGCGGGGCTGCGCTGCGATTGGCTCGAAGCCGAGGACCTAGCGGAGCGGTTCCCGGGCGCGGCACCCAATGCTCGTGGGGCCTTGTTCGCACCCGAAGACGGCGCTGTCGATCCCGCGGCGCTCACCCGCGCCCTGCTCGCCGACGGCGGCCGCCTGGGCGTCTCGCTACTTCCGGAACGTGTTCTGCGGATCGTGACGGGGGAAAAGCAGGCGCGCGTGACGGGGGTCGCGCTGGCGGACCGCACGGTCAGCGCCGAACACGTTGTCATCGCCGCCGGAGCGTGGTCTCCCGGCATCGGAGGACTGCCACGACCGTTGCCCGTCGAGCCGGTGCGCGGCCAGATGGCCGCGGCCCCCTGGCCCTCCGGGACGCCGCCCGCCATCCTTTACTGCGACCACGGGTACGTCCTGTCGCGGGGTAGCGAAGCCCTGATGGGAAGCACGATGGAGCATGCCGGTTTCGACGGCCGGATCACCGATGCGGGGATCGCTCAGATCGTGGACGGCGCCACGCGCCTCCTGCCGGCGCTCGCCACCACCCCACCCACGCGGACGTGGGCAGGCCTGCGGCCGGTGACACCGGACGGCCGGCCGATCGTCGGCCGCGATCCCGAGACGCAAGGGCTGTGGTTCGCCACCGGGCATGGCCGCAACGGCATCCTCCTCGGCGCGCTGACGGGCGACATCATCGGGGATCTGCTCGCGCACGGCGAGTCCGAGGTGGACATCTCTCCCTTCGCACCCGCGCGCTGACGGCCGTGTTCAAGGCCTGCGCCTTCTGCAACGCACCCTTCGACGGTGACGGTGGCCCCTCCGGGCTCGGCGTCGGCCGGCGGCTCGCGTTCGACGAATGGCGCGGGCGGCTCTGGGTCGTGTGCTCGAGGTGCAGCCGCTGGAACCTCACTCCCCTCGACGACCGGCTGGAGCGGATCGAAGCCGTCGCCCGTGCCGCGCGGGACGAACAAGGCGGGAGTCGCGTCGTCGCCGCCACCGCGCAAGTGTCGCTGATCCGCTGGCAGCGCTACGACCTGGTGCGGGTCGGGAAGCCGCCGCGCGTCGAGCTCGCCACCTGGCGGTACGGCGAGCGCCTGCGCACGCGACAGCGGGAGCGCATGAAGGTCGTGGTCCCACTCACGGTCGCGGCCATTGGCCTCGGCATCGCCGCCAACGTCGCGGCAGGCGGGGGGCTCGGCGTGTTCGTGTGGAACCTCCACCGCCTGGTGGATTCGGCGTACATCGGTCTCGTGGGCAGGCGCCGAGTCGTGCTCTCCGAGCCGCCGATCTGCGCCCACTGCGGCGCGCTCATGAACCTTCGCGCCCGCCACGTGCAGTTTGCCCGCGTCGTGCCCGACGCCCACGCCGAGGTCGCCGTCGTCCTGAGTTGCCCGACCTGCCGCCGCGAGGGCGCCCATCTGACCGGCGGGGATGCAGTCCAGGTGCTCCGCCAGGGGCTTACGTACCTCAACGTCACGCGCAGCGGCCGGAGACGGGCGGAGGACGCCGCGCGGGTCGTGGACCAGATCGGGGGCGCCGACCGGCTGGTACATGACGTGGCGCGGCGAGAGGTGACCCTGCGATCGCTCCGCCCGGAGCGGCGGCTCGCTCTCGAGATGGCGGTGGACGAGCGCGCGGAGGTCGAGGAGCTGGAGCGGCAGTGGCGGGAAGCCGAGGAGATCGCCGAGATCGCGGACGGAACCTTGAGCACGTCCGAGCAGGTTGAGGAGGAGCTGCGCCGCCTGAAGCGGAACCTGGGGGATCAACCGTCCGGTTGAATTTTGGCCTACCAGACGCTCCGAGCGCTCACTATCTTCGAGGCTCTATGGCCCTCCCCCTGGTCCAAATAGGGTCTGACCCCCAGAGAAAGCCGCCTTGGCTCAAGGTCAAAGCGCCCGGCGGCCCGACCTACGTCGCCTTGAAGCACATGATGCGCGACCTCAAGCTCCACACGGTGTGCGAGGAAGCGCATTGCCCCAACATCGGCGAATGCTGGGAGCACAAGGCCGCGACCTTCATGATCCTGGGCGACGTATGCACGAGGAACTGCGCGTACTGCGCGGTGGCGCACGGCACCCCGACGGCCCTCGATGCCGACGAACCCGTCCGGCTCGCCGAGGCGGTCGCGCAGATGGGACTGCGCCACGTCGTGATCACGAGCGTGGATCGTGACGACCTGCCCAACGGCGGCGCCGAGATCTTCGCGGCGAGCATCGCCGAGATCCGCCGGCGGCTCCCCGAGACGTCGATCGAGGTGCTGATCCCCGACTTCAAGGGCAACCCGACCGCGCTGCGGATCGTGGTGGAGGCCAAGCCCGACATCCTGAACCACAATCTCGAGACGATCCAGCGTCTGTACCGCATCGCACGCCCCGGCGGCCGCTATCCGCGCGCGCTGGAGTTGCTTGCCCGCGCCAAGGAGATGGACGCCGGCCTCCTCACCAAATCGGGCATCATCTGCGGCCTCGGCGAGGATTGGGACGAGCTCTTGGGCTCGATGCGTGACCTGCGCGCCCAGCAGGTGGACATCCTCACGCTGGGCCAGTACCTGCGCCCCTCGGACGACCATTTGCCGATCGCGCGCTGGTATACGCCCGACGAGTTTGCCGAGCTGAAGCGATACGGATTGAGTCTCGGGTACCGGCACGTGGAGTCGGGCCCGCTGGTCCGCTCGAGTTACCACGCGTGGGAGCAGGTCGAGGCGGCCAAGGCGTGACCGCGACGTCCGAGCTTCACGTCGCCATGCTGCGCCGCATGCTGCTTGTCCGCCGCTTCGAAGAAAAGGCGGCGGAGGCCTACGCGCTCGGGAAGATCGGCGGTTTCTGTCATCTCTACATCGGACAGGAGGCCGTCGCCGTCGGGAGCCTCAGCGCGCTGCGCGAGGACGACTACGCCATCTCCTCCTACCGTGAACACGGCCAGGCGCTGGTGCGCGGCATCCCCCCCGGCGCCGTCATGGCAGAGCTGTTCGGCAAGGCGACGGGCTGCTCGAAGGGCAAGGGCGGCTCGATGCACCTGTTCGATGCGAGCCGGCGTTTCATGGGCGGCCACGGCATCGTGGGCGGCCACATTCCCCTCGCCGCCGGGATGGGGTTCGCCGTCAAGTATCAAGGCGGCGATCAGGTCTGCATCTGCTATTTCGGCGAGGCTGCGGTGAACATCGGGGCATTCCACGAAACGCTGAACATGGCGTCGGTGTGGAAGCTGCCGGTGATCTTCCTGTGCGAGAATAACCGCTACGGCATGGGCACCGCCTTCGAGCGCGTCGCCGCGGTGACCGATGTGGTGGAGCATGCGTGCAGTTACGACATGGCCGCGGAAGTCGTGGACGGCATGAACGTGCTCACCGTGTACGACGCGACTCGGCGGGCGGCTGATCGGGCGCGCAAGGGCGGTCATCCCACCCTGCTCGAGGTCCGCACCTACCGCTACATGGGCCACTCGATGTCGGATCCGTTACACGGCGTGTATCGCACCAAGGACGAGGTCGAAGAACAGAAGAAAAAGGACCCGATCACGCAGCTCGCCGAGAAGCTCAAAGAAGAGAAGGTAATCGACCAGGCACGGCTCGATGCGATGGATGCCGAGCTCCACGCTGAAGTGGACGAAGCCGTGAAGTTCGCGGATGAGAGCCCCGACCCCGATCCTGCCGAGCTCTACACCGACGTGTTGGCGGACTGATGCCCACCCTCACGTACCGCGATGCCCTGAACCAGGCGCTGCGCGAAGAGATGCAGCGCGACCCCGCGGTATTCCTGATGGGCGAGGAGGTCGGCGTCTACCAGGGCGCGTACAAGGTGAGCCGCGGGTTGCTCGAGGAGTTCGGCGCCCAGCGCGTGGTGGACACGCCGATCGCGGAGCTGGGGTTCGCCGGGATCGGCGTGGGAGCGGCGATGGCGGGGCTCCGCCCCGTGATCGAGTTCATGACCTGGAACTTCGCGCTGCTGGCGCTCGACCAGATCGTCAATGCGGCGGCGAAAATGCTCTACATGTCGGGCGGCCAGATCCGGATGCCGATCGTGTTCCGGGGCCCCAATGGCGCCGCGCTGCAGCTGTCATCGCAGCACTCTCAGGCCTGGGAGAGCTGGCTCGCCCACATCCCTGGCCTCAAGGTCGTGGCCCCGGCGACGCCCGCCGACGCCAAGGGCCTCCTCAAGTCCGCGATCCGCGACAACAACCCCGTCATCGTGCTCGAGGGGGAGATGCTCTACAACCTGAAGGGCGACGTGCCCGAGGGAGAGCATCTCGTGCCGATCGGGCGGGCCGACGTGAAGCGCCAGGGGACTGACGTGACCCTGATCTGCCATTCCAAGACCGTCTCCGTCGCGCTGAAGGCCGCCGAGCAGCTCGCGGAGCAGAACGTCTCCGCCGAGGTGGTGGACCTCCGCACGCTGCGCCCCATTGATGAGACGGCAATCCTGACTTCGGTAGCGAAGACGAACCGCGCGGTCGTCGTCGAGGAAGGGTGGCCACACGTGGGCATCGGCGCCCAGGTCGTAGACATCATCCAGCGGGATGCATTCGACCAGCTCGACGCCCCCGTGCAGCGGGTGACCCAGGCCGACGTTCCGATGCCCTACAACAAACACCTCGAGCGCGCCGCCAAGGCGTCGCCCGAGAAGGTCGCGGCCGCGGCGCGGCGCGTCCTCTACCTCGAGTAGCCCCCCATGGCCACCAAAGTCCACATGGAGGCACTGTCGCCCACGATGGAGGAAGGGCGCCTCGTCAAATGGACGAAGCAAGAGGGTGAGGCCGTGAAGACGGGCGACACCCTCGCCGAGGTGGAGACCGACAAAGCGGTGATGGAACTGGTCGCCCGGGCGGACGGACAGCTGATCAAGGTGTTGGTGCCGGAGGGGAGCACGGTGCCGGTGGGGAACGTCGTCGCGTACATCGGGGCGCCTGGAGAGAAGGTCCCCGAGGCAGGTGCGGTCGCGCCGGCGGCGCCACCGCCGTCAGCCGTCAGCCGTCAGCCCTCAGCGGCGCCCGCCCCTCCCCCCGCGCCCACGCCGACCGCCGTTGCCGCGTCGTCGGATGCCGCCCGCGTCAAGGCGTCGCCGCTCGCCAAGCGAATCGCCCAGGAGACCGGCGTCGATCTGGCGCGCCTGCAGGGATCGGGCCCCGGGGGACGGGTGATTAAGCGTGACCTCGAAGGCTCGTCGCCGGCTGCGCCCTCTGCCCCAGTGGTGGTACGGAGCGGCGCGGCCTACGAGGACGTCCCCCTCACCCAGATCCGTAAGACGATCGCCAAGCGCCTGGCGGCGTCGATTGGCCCGATCCCGCACTTCTTCCTTACGACCGAAGTGGACATGGAGCGGGCGGCCGAAGCTCGGAGTGCTCTCGAGGTCAAGGTCTCCTTCAACGACATCGTGATCAAGGCGGTCGCCCTCGCGCTGACCAAGCACCGCGCTTGCAACGCCTGGTTCCAAGAAGACCACATCCGGTATTGGAATGAGGTGCACATCGGCATGGCGGTGGCGGTGGAGGACGGATTGATCACGCCGGTGATTCGCGACGCCGACCGCAAGACCCTGGTGCAGATCGGCGCCGAGTCGCGCGAGCTGGCCGAACGCGCCCGGAACCGGCGGCTCAAGCCCGAGGAGTACACCGGCGCATCGTTCAGCGTCTCGAACCTCGGCATGTTCGACATCGATCAATTCACCGCCGTGATCAACCCGCCCGAGGCGGGGATCATCGCGGTCGGGTCGATTGTCCCGAAACCCGTCGCGGAGGGAGACAAGGTCGTGGTGCGGCGCCGTTTGCGGCTCACGATGAGCTGCGACCATCGCGTGATCGACGGTGCGACGGGGGCGCAGTTCCTGAAAACGTTGAAACAGATGCTGGAAAACCCGTTGGCCATGTTGTTGTAGGTTCGAAGATGCGACCCGTAGGGGCGCAGCATGCTGCGCCCCTACACAATCAACCCGGGACTAACCTGTGGCAAACCAATTCGATGTCCTGATTCTTGGCGGTGGACCGGCGGGCTACGTCGCCGCGATCCGCGCCGCCCAGCTCGGCATGACCGTCGCTGTCGTCGAGCGCGAGAAGCTCGGCGGCGTGTGCGTGAATATCGGCTGCATCCCCACGAAAGCCTTGCTCCACTCGGCCTATATCGCGAGCCTGCTCAAGGAGTCGAAGGACTTCGGCGTCGAGGTGGGGAGCGTTAAGACCGATTACGGCGTCGCCATGAAGCGCTCGCGCCGCGTCAGCGACCAGAACTCGAAGGGCGTCGAGTTCCTGATGAAGAAGCACAAGGTCACCGTCGTGAAGGGCAGTGGCGTGCTACAACCCGGCAAGAAGGTGAAGGTCGGGGGCGACGTCTACGAAGCGAAGAAGGCCGTAATCATCGCCACCGGCTCGCGCGTAAAGGGCATCCCCCAGATCGGGCTCGAGATCAACAAGACGACGGTCATTTCGTCCGACGAGGCGCTCCTGATGGAAAAGGTGCCCGCGTCGCTCGCGATCGTCGGTGCCGGCGCCGTGGGGATGGAATTCGCCGACATCTTCAACGCCTTCGGGGTGAAGGTCACGCTGATCGAGGCCCTGCCCCGCATCCTCCCCCTCGAGGACGCGGAGGCGTCCGACGCGCTCGCCAAGAGCTACAAGAAGCGCGGCATCGAGGTGATCGCCGGCGCCAAGGTGACGAAGGCCACCGTCGGCAAGGACAAAGTGTCGCTGGACGTGGAGGCGGGCGGCGAGAAGAAGGCGGTCGCGGTGGAAGCCGTCCTGATGGCCGCCGGCCGCGCCGTGAACACCGAGAACGTCGGCCTCGCGGAGTGCGGCATCCAGATCACCGATCGCGGGTTCATCAAGGTCGACAAGAACCTCCAGACGACCACGCCCGGTTACTACGCCATCGGCGATGTCGCCGGGCCGCCGATGCTGGCGCACAAGGGGAGCCGGGAGGGGATGTTCGTGGCCGAAGTGCTCGCCGGTCAGAAGCCGCACGCCATCAAGTACGACAACGTCCCAAGCGTCACCTACTGCCATCCCGAGGTCGCGAGCATCGGCCTGTCTGAGGATCAGTGCAAAGAACGGAAGATCGACTACGTCGCAGGCCGATTCCCCTTCTCGGCGAACGGGCGGGCCCGGGGCACGGGCGAGACCGAGGGGTTCGTGAAGATTCTCCGCGACAAGAAGTACCGCGAGATCCTCGGCGCCCACATCGTCGGGGGGCACGCGTCGGAGATCATCCACGAGCTGGCCGTCGCTCGCGAGAACGAGTACACGGTGGAAGAGGTCGAGCTGGCGATCCATGCGCATCCGACGATGTCCGAGGCCGTGGCCGAAGCAGCACTCGATTCGCTCGGCCGCGTGTTGCACATTTGACCGATCCCGCTCCTGAGAAGGACCCGCTCGCGATTGGTCTCGGGGCGCTCGCCACCGGAGTTGGACTGGGCGGAGCCACCGTCACCCTGGCGCAAGGCGTCGTCTCGGTCCTGCGCGAACGGGTGGATCCCATGTATTACCCGTTCGTCGGCGGCGACCCGCTGCTCGCTGGGCTCGTGGCGGGGGTGGCGTTGGCGGCGATCTTTGGTTGGCGGCGCAGTCGCGGCATCGACAACATTTGGCAGCGCGGCGTGATCAGCGTGCTCTCCGCCGTCGGTGCCATCCTCGTTGGATTCCTCGCGGCGCCCATCGATCGCTTTTTCGGACTCGCCGGCATGGCCGTTTGGCTGGTCGCGAGCGCCGCATTCGGGGCCCTGGGGAGCAGTTGGGCGACTCGGGGAAGCGGCGAGTGACCCGTCCAGTGTTGGAGGTCATCCAGGCAGGCGTGGTCCCCTACGCCGAGGCGCTGGAGTGGCAGCGCGGTCTGGCGCAGGCCCGCATCGAGCGACGCATCCCGCACGACCTGCTCCTGCTGCTCGAGCATCCACCCGTAGTCACCATGGGCCGTACCTCCCAGGCGACCCATCTGCTACAAACTGCCGGAGTCGAGGTGTTTGAAGTCGAGCGCGGCGGCGACGTGACATTTCACGGCCCCGGTCAGTTGGTCGGCTACCCCATCATCGATCTCACGGACTACAAGCAGGACCTCCACTGGTACTTGCGCACACTCGAGCAGGCGCTCATCGGCGCCCTCGAGATCCTCGGGATCCCCGCCGAGCTGAATCCCGGGTACACCGGCGTGTGGACGCCCCATGGGCAGGAACTCCGCAAGATTGCGAGCATCGGAATCCACGTGAAACAGTGGGTCACCTGGCACGGATTCGCGTTGAACGTGACCACCGACCTCGCGCATTTCGACCGGATCGTGCCGTGCGGGATTCCGGGGGTGGTGATGACGTCGATAGAAAAGGAGCGGGGGCCGAGCGAAGGATTGTGGGACGAGACAGTGGCAGCGGTGGTTGAGAGCTTTGCAGAGACGTTCGGCGTCGAGGTTTTACCGTGCCCTGAAGGGCCGGCTCGGCCAGGTCACACGTCCTTAAGGACGCGTGTATTAGCCGAGCCGGGGCTTCAGCCCACGGACTAACCACCCCCGACTCGTGTCCTCGCGTTCCGACCGTGTCCCCCCCGGCCAGATCCTCACCACCAAGTGGCCCGTCCTGCACTACGGCAACGTCCCCCGCGTCGACACCACCAAGTGGTCGTTCATGGTGTCGGGCTTGGTGGACAAACCGTTCTCGATGACCTATGACGAGCTGCTCGCCCTCCCCCGCAAGACCATCAGCTGCGACATGCACTGCGTCACCACCTGGAGCCGCCTCGACAACACGTTCGAGGGCGTGCCGGTGCAAGCACTGCTCCAGCGAGCCGGACTGAAGGCCGCGGCCAGGTTCTGCCTTGTCGTCGCCGAGCAGGGGTTCACGACGAATCTGCCGCTCGCCGACCTCGATCGACCCGACAACCTGATCGCGCTCAAGTGGGGTGGTGAGTGGCTGACGCCCGATCATGGCTGGCCGGCGCGCCTGCTGGTCCCGCATTTGTACTTATGGAAGAGCGCGAAGTGGGTGCGCGGCTTTGAGCTGCTCGACGAGGACATCCCGGGGTTTTGGGAGCAGAACGGCTACCACATGCGCGGGGATCCGTGGACGGAGGAGCGGTACGGTGGCCGGGGGCTGACGCAACACGCGATCAACAGGTTTCGCAAC
>Ga0184608_10000053_pt1 | contig 23792 bp, 22 predicted proteins | sample PLM1_30_coex_FD_133010 | JGI IMG/M metagenome (GOLD analysis project Ga0184608, IMG submission 133010) | Groundwater sediment microbial communities from an aquifer in East River, Colorado, USA - PLM1_30_coex | ecosystem: Environmental > Terrestrial > Soil > Riparian zone | place: USA: East...
ACGACCCAGACACAGGGAAACGCGCCGCCGCACGCCACGCCGAGACCCGCCGCGCGGTACCTGCCGTCGTTGAGTTCAGCCCAGTGCGGCGGTGAGTTGAGCCAGAGTCGCATCGCGCCGTCCACGGTCGCGGCGCCCCACGCGATGATCTCGCTGGTGAACGCGTCGCTCACGGGATAACCCGCATCGGTCATGCGCTGCCTGGCGGTGCGCCCGTCGGTCGAGCGGTGCGGGATCGCGGGTGCACCGTGCAGGGCGACGTCGTCGGCCATGAACTGCGCGGCCGCCTGAAGGGTCGGGCTCGCAACGACGGTCGCGAAGCCGCGCGAGGACCGATAAGCGTTCACGGCCGCGAGGAGCGAGTCGTGCATCGGTTCCGCGCTCGCGGCCGTCACCTGCGCGGCGAACGCGAAAAGCATCGCGGCCATGCAGAGGCCGCGCGACAAAATTCTCACGTGAGCTTCCCTTCCCGTTGCGCCCCGATGCGGGCCGTTCGACACTGCCACACCGGGCGCGAGAACTCAGGAGATGAGGCCCTCGGTCGACCGCTACTTGGTCGAGGCGGCTCTTGCCCTCGCGCGAACCTGCGCGACGACCTTCGGAATGCGCGACGAACGCGTTTCCTGACGCTTTGCCGACGTGATCCACTCGACGAATTCCCGGCGATGCGTAAACGAGAAAGAGGCGAAACCGGACCGGAGCTTCGCCGCGGAGAGCGCGCGGGCGAGATCGGCCGGGACCGTCACGGTGCGTGGAGCGGCGTCGACTTCGAGCGAGACGCGAGCGCGCCCGCCGGGAACGAGCTTTGCGGCGTCGCGAATCTCTCTGCGAGCCGGCAGGTAATAGCGGTTTCCGTACACGGCGATCGTTGATCGATACTTCGCGCCGTTCAGCGTGACGCGAACGGGTACACGCTTTCCCGCGCCGAGCTTTTTCACGACCGTTTCAGGAATCTCGACGAGGAGGACACCGCCGGGGTTTGGCTGCGCGATCGTCGTGAACGAGATCGCGGTCAGGAGCGGGCCGGCGTCGGCATCTTCACCGATTCGGCCGCGAACGCTGGGATCGGGCGCGTGAAGCCCTTCAGCGTGAGGTCTCCGACGGAGGTCGTCTCCGCATCGGCCTCGACGGCCGCCTGGACGCGCTGGCTGAGCAGGATCTGGCCCGCCTTCGCCTCGGCCGAAAGACGCTGCGCGAGGATCACGACGTTGCCGATCGCGCCGTAGTCATAGCGTCCCTCGAACCCGATCCGGCCAAGCGTCGCGTAACCCGTGGCTATGCCCACGCCGAACCCGAGGTCGTAGCCCCGCTTCTGCCACACGCGCGCCATTTGGTCGAAGCGCTCGCGCATCGCGCACGCCATGCGCACCGCCTGCAGTTCGTGGCGATCGACCAGCACAGGGTCGTTGAAGAACACCATCATCCCGTCGCCGGCGAAGTGTTCGAGCGTCCCCTGGTGCTCGACGATGAGCTCGCCCATGGCGCGGTGGTAATCGCGCAGCACGCCGAGGACCTCCTCAGGTTCGGCCGTCTCGGCGAACGCGGTGAAGTTGCGCAGATCGCAGAACGCCACGGTGATCTGTCGACGATGGCCTTCGAGCATCTTCGCGCCTTCGACGCTGGTGACGAGCGCGGCGACCTGCGGCGACAGGAATCGCGAGAGCTCCCCGCGCTGGCGCTCTACCGTCCGGAAGAGCTCGACGTTCGCAATGGCGATGGCAGCCTGATCCGCGAACGTTCTGACGAGATTGATCTCTTTGTCGCTGAACGGCCTCATCTCAGTCCGCCACATCGCGATCACGCCGATGGTGGTTCCTTGGCGCATGAGTGGCACCGTCAGGAGCGTGCGGAAGTTTCCGAGCCTCTGCGCGTCCCAGTACTTGTACTCGGGGTCCGCAAAAACATCCGGAATATGCACCGTCCGACCTTGGGCGAAGGCGCGCCCGGTCGAGGTCCCGCGATCGTTCGCGCGGATCGGGTTGGTCCGCTGCCATTCGCGCATCAGCTCGGCCTTTTCGCCGACCGCCGCCGTCATGCGGAGGACCTCGCCGTCGACCTGATACACGAATCCGTTTTCCGCGCCGGCGAGATGCGTCGCCTTCGCGATGACGGCATCGAGCACCGGCTGGATCTCGAACGTGCTTTGAGCTGTCACGCGGAGGATCTCGGACGTGGCCGTCTCGCGTTCGAGCTGGTCCTTGGTTTCGTCAAAGAGACGGACGTTCTCGATCGCGATCGAAGCTTGGTCGGCAAACGTCTCGAGGAGGTGGATCTCCTCGGGCGTGAATGGCTTCGGCTCCTGGCGTCTAAGGATCAGAACGCCGACGATGTCCTCGCCCCGCGTCAAAGGGACACCGATGATCGATCGGATATTGATGAGACCCACGCCGGCGTCGTATTCGGGATCGGCCTGTGCGTCCACGATCGTGGTCGTCCGCCGATCCATCAGCACCCGACCGGTCAGGCTGCGCCGATTCGCCTCGATCGGCTGATTGCCCCAGTTCCGCTCCATGCTTTCCTGGTCGATATCGCCGACGTTGGCGACGAGACGCCAGCCGTCGCCCTTGAGTTGCGCGATGGATCCGTTGTCCGCGCCGCACAGCCGGACCGCATTCAGGGCGACGCTCTCGAGGACCCGCTCGAGATCGAATACTGACTGGCTCATCTCCTTGAGGACATCCGAGATCGCTGTTTGGCGCTCGAGCGACTCTTGGGTGGCAGTGAAAAGCCGGACGTTCTCGATGGCGATCGTGGCCTGACTTGCGAAGATCTCCAAAAGTGCGATTTCCCGCGCGGAGAACGGACTCTGTGCGCGACGACGCGCGATGATCACCCCGATGACCTCACGCTCGCGGAGGAGCGGAACGCCAAGCAGAGTCCGCTGGTCGATATGGTCGCGGACCCAAGGGTCGTAGTCCTCGTCCAGCGCGACGTCCGGGATATGGACCGTACGTCCCCCGGCAGCGACTCGTCCCGTCACGGTGGTCCGTGCTCCGGGTCGGACGGCAACACCGTGGCCGCGCTCTCTCAGCTGGTTGTCGAAATCCAGCTCCTGGGCGCTCATGCCCATCCCGGCCACGCCCTGGAACACCTCGCCGTTGCGCAGCTGTAGCACCGCCGTGTCCGCCCGACCCAGCGCCAACGTGTTACGCAAGATCGTGTCGAACACCGGCTGGAGGTCCGTTGTCGTCCGGCTGATCACGGCCAGAATCTCGGCAAGCGCGGCTTCGCGCGCCCGCGATTCGGCGAGCTCGCCCTCGAGGTCCGCCGCTCCGCCCAACTCTCGCCTCCCCTGTGCGGTCATCCTAGTGACCGTCTTCTCAACGCGGAAGTGATAATCCCGGCGTGAGCGTCGAAATCCTGAGGCACGTCGACGAAGTGCTGCAGACCCTTTCCACCCATAAGGACGCGACGATCCTGGCCGGAGGCACCGACCTTCTGGTCGAGATCAACTTTGGCCGGATCCGTCCGGCCCACGTGCTCGCGATTGACCGTGTCGACGAGCTGAAGGACCACTCTCGCAACGGCCACGTTCGGATGGGCGCGGTTTTCACGTACACGCGGATGCTCGAGACGGATGTCGGGTCGCCCGCGCTTCAGGAAGCGGCGCGGACGATCGGCTCGCCGCAGATCCGTAACGCCGCCACGATCGGCGGAAACCTCGGGACCTGCTCGCCGGCGGGCGACGCGCTGCCGGTACTCGCAGCGCTCGAGGCAACGGTGATCCTCAAGTCAAAGAAGGGCGAGCGCCGCGTCGCCTTCGCCGATTTCATGACCGCTCCGAAGAAATCTGTTCGACGTCCGGACGAGCTCATCGTCGCGGCCGAATGGGACGATGCCGGTGCGGCGCAGACCTACATGTTCGCCGCGACCAGGAACGCGATGGCCATCTCGATCGCGGGCCTCGCGCTCGTCGTGGACCGCGCGCGACGCCGCGTCGGCGTTGGGCTCGGGTCCTGCGGGCCGACGATCATCCGCGCGACCGAGGCCGAACGCTTCGCCGCGGGGCTCTTCGAGGAAACCGGGTGGGATCGACCTAAGCGGCTTGGCGACGCCACGGCGCAGGAGTTCGGGCGACTCGCGGCTGCCGCCGCGAAGCCGATCGACGACGTCCGCGGCACGGCGGCATATCGCCGTCACGTCCTCGGGGTGATGGGAGCGCGCGCGCTCGCGCGCGTCGCGGTGATCCCGTGAGGATCAAGCTCACGGTGAACGGCGAGGAGCGCGAGGCCGAGGCGGCCGATCACGAGAGCCTGCTCACCGTCCTTCGCGACAACCTCGGTCTTCCCGGGAGCAAGAACGCGTGCGAGCAGGGCGAATGTGGGTCGTGCTCGGTCCTCATGGACGGCGATCTCGTTTGCGCGTGCCTCGTCCTCGGCGGCGCCGCCGCGGGGCGGACCATCCAGACCGTCGAGTCGCTCTCCGACGGCGACCAGCTTCATCCGATCCAGCGCGCGTTCGTCGACGCGGGCGCGGTCCAGTGCGGGTTCTGCACGCCCGGCCTCATCGTCGCGACGTACTCGCTCCTCAAACGGAACCCCGAGCCGAGCGAGCAGGAAGTGCGCGAAGCGCTCTCGGGGAATATCTGCCGCTGCACCGGGTACGGAAAGATCCTTGAGGCCGTGGACCGGGCATCCGGCGCGATGTACCGCCGATGAGCACCGCTCTCCCGCGAACCCGCGTGCGTGGCGGGGTCGGCGAGTCGGTCGAGCGACCCGACAGCGCGCCAAAAGTGAAGGGCGAGTTCCAGTACGGAAGCGACCTCCGTCGCGAAGGGATGCTCTTCGGCGCGACGGTTCGGAGTCCGCATCCGCATGCGCGGATCGCCGGGATCGACACCGCTACCGCGAAGAAGATGAGCGGCGTGAAGGCGATCATCACCGCGAGCGAGCTGCCCACGCGCGAGCTCTTCGGTCTCATGAAGCTCGACCAGCCCGTTCTCGCGAGCGGCAAGGTCCGCTACGGGGGCGAGCCGATCGCGATCGTCGCGGCGGAGACCCCGGAGGAAGCGCGCCTCGCGGCGCGCGCCATCGCGGTGCGGTATGAGCCGCTGCCGCCGATCACCGATCCCGTCGCGGCACTGCAGCCGGATGCCGCGAAGCTCCACCCGAAAGGGAACGTGATCGAGGACGTCCTGGTCGAGCATGGCGATCCGGACGCGAGAGCGGACGTCGTCGTTGAGTGCGAATACGAGCTCGGCATGCAGGACCAAGCCGCGCTCGGGCCCGAGGCCGGCCTCGCCATTCCGCGGCAGGACGGCGGCGTGGAGCTGCACATCGCGACGCAGTGGCTCCACGAGGATCTTCGTCAAATCGCGCCGTGCCTGGGATTACCCGAATCGAAGGTCCACCTCGTACTCGCCGGAGTCGGTGGCGCGTTCGGCGCGCGCGAGGACGTCACGCTGCAGATCCACACGTGCCTGCTCGCTCTCGCGACGAAACGTCCGGTCCGTATGACCTATGGACGCGAAGAGTCCTTCTATGGGCACGTCCATCGTCATCCCGCGAAGCTCTGGTACACGCACGGGGCGACGAAGGACGGCGATCTCGTGTTCGTGCGGGCGACGATCGTCCTCGATGGCGGCGCGTATGCGTCGTCGAGCCCGGCAGTCGTCGCGAATGCGGCGTGCTTCGGCGCCGGACCGTATCGCGTGCCGAACGCGCGAGTACACGCCGTCGGCGCGTACACGAACAACCCCCCGACCGGCGCGATGCGCGGGTTCGGCGCGGTCCAGTCGTGCTTCGCGTACGAGTCGCAGATGGACAAGCTCGCAGCCGCGCTCGACATCGACCCGGTCGAGCTTCGCGAGAGGAATGCGCTTCGAAACGGCGACCGCATCATCACGAGTCAGCCGGTGGAGGGCAGCGCGCCCGTCGCCGACGTCATCCGGCGGTGCGCCGACGTCGCGATGCCTGACGGCGCGATACCAAACGACCCGATCGCCCTTCCGGGAGGACTGGGCAATCTCACGCACGGCGAAGGCGTGCGACGCGGCATCGGTTATGCGGCCGGGATGAAGAACGTCTGCTACTCGCACGGCTTCGACGATTTCTCGACCGCACGCGTGCGGCTCGCGCGTGACGCGCGCGGGCCGATCGCGCACGTACACACCGCCGCTGCCGAGGTGGGGCAGGGGATCGTGACGGTCTGCGCGCAGATCGCACGCACCGAGCTCGGGGTCGAGCGCGTAGAGGTCGACCGGCCGGACACCACGATCGGCTCGTCCGGATCGTCGTCGGCCTCGCGGCAGACCTGGATGACCGGCGGCGCGGTCCTCGCCGCGTGCCGCGAGGTGAAGGCCGAGCTCCTCGCGCGTGCACGCAAGGCGGGGCGCTCGCCTGACGATCTCGGAGCGCTCCTCGACGAGCCGATCGATCGAACGGTCACGCACCGACACCGTGACACCGAGGCACGCGATCCCAAGACGCAGAACCAGGGTCACGTCGCCTTTCTCTTCGCGGCGCACCGCGCCGTCGTTGACGTCGACGTGGACACGGGCCTCGTGAAAGTCGTGCAGATCGCGACGGCGCAGGACGTTGGGAAGGCGATCAATCCCGTCGCCGTGGTGGGTCAGATCGAGGGCGGCATCGCGCAGGGCCTCGGGCTCGCGGTCATGGAGGAGGTGCAGCTCCGCGACGGCCTCGTGCGCAACGCGTCGTTCACCGATTATCTGCTGCCGACGACGCTCGACATGCCGCCCGTCGTGACCGTGCTCATCGAGCACCCGCACCCCGACGCGCCGTACGGCGCCAAAGGGGTCGGCGAGCCGCCGACCATATCGAGCACACCCGCGATCGTGGCCGCGATCCGCGCCGCGACGGGAATGGAGCTCAACCGCGTGCCGGTGCGCCCCGACGACATCGTCTTCGGCACGCCGTACCGCTCGGGCTGGCGCATCACTCCGGGCGACGATCCGCGCCGCGCGGTGCGCGCGTCGTAGGGGGCGATGCCCTCCTCTCCGCCCGACGACGGGCGTCGCATCTTCTGCGGGATCGGAGCCACGTACGAGACGGCGGGGGCGCTTCTTTCGTTCGGGCAGGACGCACGGTGGCGAGCGAGGCTCATCTCCCTCGTGGCCGCTGATCCGCAGGACGTCGTCCTCGACGTTGCGACGGGCACCGGGCTCGTCGCTCGCGGACTGCGCGAACGCTATGGCTGCGCCGTCGTCGGGCTCGACCGAAGTGCGGACATGCTCGGGGCCGCCCTGGCACGTGATGGCCACATACCGCTCGTGCGCGCCCGCGCTGAGTCGTTGCCGTTTCCCGATGACTCCTTCGATCACCTGACGTTCACTTACCTGATGCGCTACGTCGACGATCCCGCTGCGACCATCCGCGAGCTTGCTCGAGTCGTCAAGCCAGGAGGCCGCATCGTTGCACTCGACTTCGGAGTGCCGCCTAATCCGATCCTCCGAACGATGTGGCGCATCTACACGTCGATTGGATTGCCGCTCATCGGCCGCGTGATCTCGCGACGATGGGCGGGCGTCGGCGCGTTCCTCAGGGGCAGCATCGAGCGATTCGATCGAGAGCACCGACAGAAGGATGTCGAGGAGTACTGGATCGACGCGGGACTGACAGACGTGCGTGTTGAGCGGATGAGCTTCGGCGCCGGCCTTGTGATGACCGGAGTGAAGGATGGCGCCACCGAGGGCCCCCGCGCGCTGGGGAGCCGGCTCTGGCGTCCGGAGCCGGGGGGACCCCGGCGCGAACAGAGGGTTTCGGTGGCGGCATCCGGAACGCAGCCCTCGGTCGCGCCGGCTTTCTACGCTCTGCAGGGGGGCGGATGGCGCGACTACTGGACGTTGTTGCATCCCCCATACACCGCCTGGCACTTGTCATACGTGCTACTAGGTGCCGCGTTGGCTCCGATGCCAGATCCAAGAATCGTCGCCGGCTCTCTTCTCGCGTTCTTTCTCGCGGTCGGCATCGCATCTCACTCGTTCGATGAGCTTCAAGGAAGGCCGCTCGGCACGCGGATTCCGTCGAGCGTCCTCTTCGGACTGGGCGTGCTCGGATTGATAGGCGCGGTGGCTCTCGGAATTGTTGCCGCGTCGATGCTCGGTCCCTGGTTTCTCGCGCTCGTCGCGGTCGGCGCGGCGCTCGTCATCTCGTATGGGCTCGAGTTGCCGATCGTGCATTCCGACATCGGATTCGCGCTGGCGTGGGGTGGATTTCCCGTCGTGGCGAGCGCCGCCGCGAACGGAGCGCCCCTCGCGGCAACGATCGCGGCGGCAATCGGCGCATCCCTGCTCTCGCTCGCGCAGCGAAGACTCTCGACACCGGTCCGGCGGGTCCGCCGAGACGCCGTGGATGTCGCGGGCGAAGTCCGTTATCGGGATGGGACCACCGAGCCGCTCGATCGACAGGCCGTCATCGCGGCACCGGAGGCCGGCCTCCGGCTCCTCTGGCTCGCGATGCTGGCGCTGTCGATCGGAGCGCTCGTCGCTCGCTGGTCCGTCTAGGCGCTAGCCCTTCGCCGCGACCGCATGCTCGGTGTGCCCGGCACGGCCGAAGACATCCACCGTCGCACGCATATCGGTCCAGCTCGCCCAGACCGATCCATCCGGCGACATCGCGATGTTCGTGTAGTCGCCGATGAAGCGCGTTTGGAAGTTGCCAGTCACGGCGAAGTTGGTGAACCAACGGGCGTCAGACGCGACGCTCGCCCCCGTGTCGAGGCGTTTCGTGGCGAAGCTCGTCGCGGCGAGATCGTTCGCCGTCGCAAGCGTGTATCCGTAGACACACGACTGAGCTGGCGCCGTTCGCGCTCGATCCACGTAGCCGACGCTTGCCTTTCCGTCTTGACCGACCGCCGCCCAGGGGAAGATCTGGTCGGATCGGCTGCTTTTCACGACAGCGGGCGTGGACCAGGTGGCGCCGCCATCGACCGAAGCGGAGACCATGATGTTGGTGCGGGCGGTCGCTCCCGGGTCGAGGTTCTCGGCGTACACGTAATAGAGCTGGCCGAGATTCGCGGCCGCGGTCGACACCGCCAGGTTCCCCGCCGCGAAGATGCGGAACTGACATCCGGTCAGGGTGGAATCCCCCTGCCAGTTGGTCGGATAGTCGCCGGCCCCGTCGTGGATGAGCCCGACGATCCGCCGCGGGGCGCTCCAATGGTCCCCACCGTCGGTCGAGCTCACGAGCAGGACTTGGTCGCGGAGCGTGCCTCCCTGAGCCTGATGGTTCAGGAACGCGACGTAGATCGTTCCGTCAGGCGCGACGATCGGTGAAGAGAATCCCGCGTCGTTCTGATCGCAGCGTGTCGTAGGCCCGGTCGGACCCTGACCAGAGCAGTACGGGCTCGAGCCGCTGATCTCGGTCCCCGAGGTCCACGTGACACCGCCGTCGCGCGAGCGCACGAAGAAGATCGGCGACTCCGTCTGCACGTCCTTCCGGTACTGCTGCCGCGCCCAGGTCACGTACACGCTTCCGCGGTACGCGCTGGCTCCCCGGTCGACCGCGATCCAGTCCTTGTCGTTGAACAGCGCGTTCGTTCCGCCGTTGCTGACCGTTCCGTTTCCTTTCGCTACGGTCACCGGGTCGGTCCAGGTGATTCCGCCGTCGTCCGAGCGCTCCACGATGACGCTCACGTCGCTGAACGCGCCGGCGACGCTGTCATGTGAGGCGACGTTCGACCAGTAGAGTCGCCCGTCCGCATCGAACGCGAGGGCCGGATCGGTGAGGAACCGGTAGCTCCCGTGCGGCGGGTGGACGTTCGTCCAGCTCTGACCGCCGTCCTTCGAAACGTACGCCTCCGTGAAAATCCGCAGAAGCGCGATCGCGCTCTGTTTTTCGAGGTTGTACAAGTAGGTGTGTGACGCGGCGACGATGTTGCGGGCATCGGTCGGGTTCACCGCGATCGTCGTCTCGTTGTGCGGACCGACGCTGTCGCAGTCGAGGAGCGCGTTGCCGGCGAACGAGGTTGGCTGCGTAGTCTGCGACGACACGCACGCCACACCCGAGATCCCGCCGCCGCCCGGTCCATTCGTGCTGCCCCCGGTGCTCTCGGAGAAGCTGATGAGATCGTTGTCGAGGCGCTGCTTCGCGGAACCTGCGAGCGCGCCCGTCGCTCCGCCGATCAAGAACCCAATGACGATTCCGGATGCAAGGATCCGTCGCATCACTGCCACCTCCCGTGCAAACTGCGCGGATAACCTACGCGCCCGCTGTCTCAAGAAAAAGAGAATTCGCTGAAGCCGCATGCTCGCCCGACGCACACCGAGGCGGCGTATCGTTTTCCGGCGATCGTGATTCCTCTCGAAACGTTACGTGCCGCGCCGAAGGTCCTTCTTCACGACCATCTCGACGGAGGGCTCAGGCCCGCGACGGTCGTCGAGCTCGCGCGGGACCAGGGGTACACCGGTCTTCCGACGACGGACGCGGCTGAGCTCGGCAGTTGGTTCCACGCGAGCGCGGCGTCGGGCTCGCTGTCGCTCTATCTCCGCGGGTTCGCCCACACCATCGCGGTGATGCAAACCGAGGAAGCGCTCGAGCGAGTCGCGTACGAGTGTGGTGAGGACCTGGCGCGCGACGGGATCGTCTACGCCGAGGTCCGCTACGCGCCGGTATTCCACACCGAACGCGGCCTCAACCTCGAACAGGTCGTGCAGAGCGTGGAGCGCGGGTTCGAACGCGCCGAGCGCGACCATCGGATCACGTTGCGTCAGATCATCTGCGCCATGCGCGACCGCACGGACTCCCTCGAGATGGCCGAGCTCGCGGTGGCGAATCGCGAGCGGGGCGTGGTCGGGTTCGACATCGCCGGCGAGGAGGCGGGCCACCCGCCGAAGGCGCACCTCGAGGCCTTCCAGCTCTGCCGCCGGGAGAATTTCTCCATCACGATCCACGCCGGCGAAGCGTTCGGCCCGCCGTCGATCTGGCAGGCGCTGCAGTATTGCGGCGCGCACCGGATCGGTCACGGCGTCCGGCTCGTCGAAGACATGGCGATCAGCGAAGACAGGGTCGTGAAGCTGGGGCCCCTCGCGGCGTACGTCCGCGACAAGCGGATCCCGCTCGAGCTCTGCCCGTCATCGAACGTGGACACCGGGGCTGTACCGACGCTCGCGGAACATCCCATCCGCCACTTCATCGCTCAGCGTTTCCGCGTGACGGTCAACACCGATAACCGCCTCATGTCGAATGTCACGCTCTCCGACGAATTCCAGCGCTTGTCGCGCGTGGCAAGTCTCACGCTCGCGGATGTGGAGCGCCTTTCGATAAACGCGATGAAGAGCGCGTTCGTCGGATACGACGAGCGTGTCGCGATCATCTACGCGCGTATCAAGCCTGGCTACGCGCGTCTTCGCGGCGAGCCCGCTCTCGCTGGATATCCACTGCCGCCCACCGCCTGAGGCGATCTTTACCACTCGTTGACGGACCATCTGTTGACGAGTCCTGCGACTCGCGCGATACGAATCGGGGGCTCGCTCGTCTCATCCTCTCGAAGTACTCACTTCGTACTGATTGGCGCGATCAAATGCGCATGGGGTGGATAGATGGGGCGGCTTCCTAGGTTCGCGTTCGGCAAGCTTTTGTTCACGTTGGCGTTCGTTCTCTCGACATTCGTCTTGGGTCGCGACGCCGAGGCCGGCGTCCAGTGGTGCGAGTCGGACCCGCTCTTCCTGGTGAACGGTGCGCTTCTCGATGTGACGACCGCGTTTCCTGCCGGCTACACGAGCACGATCAAAGAGCCAGTAGCGATCGAGCTACTGGTGCCGACGAACGCGATCGCGGTGGTCGTGTCGCTTCCGACGAAGGTGCCGATGACGGCGAAGATCAGCAGGGTCCTCTCGCCCGGTGGTCTCCTGTCCCTTGGCGTCCCCGTGATCGTCAAGGTGACCTACAAGGCGACGGCTTCGTTCGACACGAAGACGAGGATCACCGGCACGTACCTCTGGCTGAGCTCAACGGTCTGGGGCAAGTCCAACGTGACAACGCAAGTGCGGTACACGCTCATCGGGCTCTAGCCCGTGTCGCGTCTCCGCTGGTCTCTTCGCGTCTACATCCTCGCGGTCCTCGGAACGGCGCTCGCGGCCCTCCCCGCGAGCGCCGCGTTCCGAGGGGATCTCCGCCCGACGGACACGGTCCTCTTCGCGGTCCTCATGGCCATGGCCGCGGTCGCGCAGCTGTGGCCCGTGCACCTGTCGGTCAAGATGAAGATCACTGTCGACGACACCGCGACGTTCGCGGCCGCGCTCCTCCTCGGTCCGTTCTACTCGATGATCGTCGCCGGTGGGACGACGCTCATCGCTCTCCACTTCCGCGGCGTGCATCAGAGCTGGTACAACCGTGGATTCAACGCGGCGACGTCGGCGCTTTCGACGGGGGCCGCGGCGGCGGCGTTCCTTCTCGTCGCGGGCCCCGGCGCGCAGGTGGTGCGGGAGCCCTGGGCGATCGGGATAGCGGCGATCGCGAAGTATCTCGTCAACAGCACCCTCACCGACCTCGTCGTGGCGCTTCAGATGCGGCGCAATCCAATCGCCGGTTGGTGGACCCTGCACCGTCGCCTGCTGCCGTACGAGGGGGCGCTCCTCGTTCTCGGTGCGCTCGCCGCGATCGCGGCGCAGGCGCAGCCGTGGACGCTCGTTCTCTTCGGGGTGCCCATGGCGATAGTCCTGCTCACGGTTCGCGACAGCGCTCGGGTGCGCGAGCAGACGAAGAGCGCGATCCTCGAGCTCGCCGACCTCATCGACCTGCGTGATCCGTACACGCACGGCCACTCGCAGCGCGTGGCGGCGCTTGCCGAGCGTCTCGCGAGGCGTCTCCGTTTGCAGTACGCACAGGTCGAGCTCATCCGCGACGCGGCACGCGTCCACGACATCGGCAAGATCGGAACGAACGACCTCGTGCTGCTCAAGCCAGGCCCGCTCACCGATGACGAACAGCGGGAGATGCGCCGGCACGCCGAGATCGGTCATCGCCTCCTCCGCCGGCTTCCCGAATTCTGGGAAGGGGCGGAGCTCGTGCTTTCGCATCACGAGCGCCATGACGGCGCCGGCTACCCGCGAGGCCTGAAAGGCGACGAGCTTCCGATCGAGGTGTCGGTAATCTCGGTCGCGGACACCTACGACGCGATGACGACCGATCGGCCGTATCGAAAGGGTCTCGCCTGGGACGCGGTGCGCGCCGAGCTGGTGCGGCAGCGCGGGAAGCAGTGGCGTGAGAGCGCCGTGGACTGCTTTATCGAAATGATCGACGAAGAGCGCCGCAACGCGCGGGTGGAGCGTCCTCAGCCGTCCCCGGGACCGGCTCAGCCCGCCGCGCAAGCGCTAGGTTAGCGCGCGTGGCGGAGCGGCTCGAGCGCACGTTCAACTGGGCCCGCGTCGGTGGCGCCGGCCTGATCTTCATTTTGGGCCCGTATTTCCCGAACATCGGCACCGCATACCTCGTCGGTCTTGGCGTGTTCGTGCTCGGGTACGCGGCGGTCGTCTTCTGGATGATGCAGACGAAGCCCGAAAGCTTCGAGCGCCTCACCCGTGTGATGTTCGTTCTCGACATCGGCATCGTCTCGTCCGCGATGCTCGTGTTCTCGTCGGATCCGAGCTGGACCACGTGGGTCATCGGCAGTCTCATCATCATCGCGGGCGGTTTCCGTTTCGGGACCGCGGGCGCCTTCACGGCGGCCGGCGCCATCTCGCTCGCATACGTCGCGATCGCCGCGTATCGCTCCGAAAGGTTCGGCTTCGTTGGGGAGCCGTGGCGCCTCGCATTCCACGTGAGCGTCTTCATCCTCGCTGCCTACATGATGTCGGGACTCCTCCGCGAGCTCGAGCACCTGCGGGCACAGCGCGAGAAATTCGTGCGTCAGGCCGTCGAGGCGGCGGCATTGCGGCAGGCCGACCGGATCAAGAGCGAGTTCCTCGCGGCCATGTCCCATGACTTCCGCAGCCCGCTCACCGTCGTGCGCGGTGCCGTAGAGCTCCTCCTCGGCGAGCGGCCGGGCGCGCTCACGTCGGCCCAGCGCGAGCTCGCCGAGAGCGCCGAGAGAAACATCCGGCGCCTCGAGGATTTCACCGCCCAGCTTCTGGAGATGGCGCGCCTCGAAGAGGGACCGATCGCGCTCGACAAGGAGGAGATCGACGCCATCGCGCTCGTTCGGGACGTCGTCGCCGACCACGCCGTCCTTGCCAAGCAGAAGCGGCAGTGGATCTCGCTCGACGTCGATCCCGATCCGCCCCACGTCGTCGCGGACCGAAGCAAGATGCAGCAGGCTCTCGCCAACCTCATCGTCAACGCGATCCGCTACGCACCGCAGGGCACGCCGATCCTTGTCGCGGCACATCGCCGGGGAGACGCGCTCCGCATCGAGGTGCGCGACCATGGTCCGGGGATCGCGACGGAAGACCGCCAGCGCATCTTTGACAAGTTCTTCCGCGGTCAGAACGCGGACGGCATCCCGGGCTCGGGTCTGGGGCTCGCGATCGCTCGATCGCTCGTGACGCTCCACGGAGGGACCCTCGAGTACGAGGAGAATCCCGGTGGCGGCTCGGCGTTCGTGACACTCTTGCCGCTGGCGTCTTGAAGGTACTGATCGTCGACGACGAACCCGACGTGCGCGCGCTCGTGCGGAGCGCCCTGTCCTACGCGCGCCAGGATCTCACCGCCATCGAGGCAGCGGACGGCGATGAGGCGCTCGCGATGATCCACGCCGAACGGCCAGACCTCGTCGTGCTCGATCTCGCGCTTCCGAAGCGGGACGGCTTCGCGGTCCTCGAGCAGGTGCGCGAGAAGACGGACCTGCCGATCATCGTGCTCACCGCACGCGGTCTGGAGGAGGACAAGATCAAAGGTCTACGTCTGGGCGCGGACGATTACCTGACGAAGCCGTTCTCGCCGCGCGAGCTCGTGGCCCGAATCGAGAGCGTGCTGCGCCGCTCGAAGCCCCGCCCTCCGCGGTCGGGGACGATCGACACCCACGACCTCGCGATCGACCTGACGGCCCGGCGCGTTCGGCGCGCCGGCAAGGACATCCACTTCACGCCGACCGAATTCAATCTGCTCGCCGAGCTTGCGAGCCACCCCGGCGAAGCGCTCACCCACGACGTGCTCCTGACGCGGGTGTGGGGGCCGGAGTACCGCTACGAGACGCAGTACCTCAAGGTGTACGTGGGGCGGCTTCGCGACAAGATCGAGCCCTCCCCGGAGGAGCCGACGCTCATTCAGACGGTCCGCGGTGTTGGCTACCGTTTCGCGCGCATCGACGAGTGACACCGGCGGGCGCCCCCTGTGGGACGCCCGCCATGAGACTCCGCTAGCGGTCGGCTTCCTTGCGCTTCTCGCCCGACGCTTCGCCTTGCGGCCGCGATGCGACGGCGCTCCTGGGGCCCTACCCCATCAGGGGCCCCTACCCCTTGGGTCCATGGCCGCAAAGCCGCGCTCCTCAGATTTGTCCTGGGACATGAGAGCACTCCTCTTTTCCTGCTGCGTGACGGTTTTCAGCTTCGGTCGTCAAGCATCGGTGCAGTGGGTGTGCCCGGTTGCGGCCGCTGCTGCGCGATAGAAACCATCATTTCAGCCACAGCAGATCGCCGAAGAAGAAGTCTTGACCCTGGGCGAGCGTTCGGATGTTCCCACTCGCGAGCGTGAAGACGAAGAAGGCGCCGGTTCCGACGTACGCGATCTGGGTTCCGTCCGGCGACCATGCGGGCACCACATCGTCCATCGTCTGGACGACCTCCTTGACGCTCGCGCCGTCGCACGGCGCGGTGTAGAGGAACGAAGGGACGCTGAGATGCGCAACGCCCGACGTGCCGGCACTCTGAATGGGAGGTGGCGCGGCGGCGACCGCGTGTCCGGCCGCCGAGAAGACGATCTCGCAGCCGCTTGGGGCGAAGCGCGGCGTCTGCAGGTACCACCAGGTGTCTTTCGTCTTGAAATACGGACGGGCGTTCGAGCCATCGATATCCGCGGTCCAGATGGCGTCTGGATATCCCTGGGTGAGGTGGGTGTAGACGAGCCGGTCGCCGGCCGGTGAGATCGTGGGGTCCGCTCCATCCTTCAGGAGCCGTTTGCGTTCGCCGGTCCTCAGGTCGAGACGTTCGAGCGAGTCTTCGTTCCCCACATATGCACCGGCTTGGATGAGCGCGGCGCGCCGGTGGAAGTAGAGGAGGTTGCCCGTCTTGTCGAAGCGCGGCGATGCGTAGAAGACGTTGTCGCTCTCGTGCTCTACGAGTGGCTTGTAGCCCGTGCCATCGAGATTGACGATGTAGAGATCCGAGCCGAAGCCTCTCGTCCTGTCGGGCTGCCCCGTGAGAGCGAAAACGATCGACTTGCCCGAGGGGTGAAGCACCGGGGTCGCCGGCGCGCTCTGCGCCGGTAGATCGACGATCCGACCAATCGAGTGCCCCCCGCTGTCGAGCGCGATAAGACCGGCTGGGTTTGCGAGTACGAACGACGCCTGCAGCCCGACGCCCCGGCTCGCCGGTGGCGGCACCGGCGGCGACGTGCAGGCCGCAAGGAGCGCGGCGATGAAAACCATCGCTGCATACGCTCGCCTCGTCCTCACACGATCACCTCGCCCGCGGTCTTTACCTGATCGCGGAGGCGGTCCTTGAGGAGGCGAGAGCGCCGGGCGTAGTGCTGTACCGCGCTGACGAACGCGGCGTGCGACCACGTCAGCGGCGACACCGAGAGCGGCTCACCGGTGTACGGATGGACCTGCTCGGACAGGATCCCGGACGGGAGAGCCCGGCGGGTACACCAATCGAGATACGCGCGCGGCCTCTCGAGGTCCGCGGGCTTCTCCGCGATCGCGATGAGGTGTTCCGCGAGCCAGAGTGTCGCGACGAACCACGGGTTGCCCGGCACGCTCGCGATGTCGGACGAGATCTGGAAGTAGTAGTCGTTCTCGTACCGCGCGATCCCGCCCACCGGAGTCCGGACCGAAAGACGGTCCTCGATCGCGCGCATCGTCGAGCGGACGCGGTCGTCGGTCGCCGGGAGAAGACCGAACAGGAAGATGCCCGCGAGCGAGATGTCGATCGTGGCGTCTTTCACGATCGTGCCGTCGGGCAGGACGTTGATCGTGCGCACGAACCGGCCGCGGTCCGCATCCCAGAGATGGACGAGGGCCGCGTCGCGTATCTCCTGCGCGGCCACCGCGTAGCGCTTCGCGAGCTCGTGCTGGCCGAACGCAACCGCGAAGTTTCGGGCGGCGGTGAGCCCCGCCCACACGGCTGCCGTCGTGAAGGCGTGGATCCCGCGCCGCTCCTCCCAGAGGTCGAATGACGGAGCCGGCAGCTTGGTGCGGGGCTCGCGGTACGTCGCCATGAAATCGGCTCCGGTCCGCACGAGCTTGCGGTAGAGCGGCCGGATGAACTCGATGTCGCGATCGCGGTCGTAGTGCTGCCAGAGCGCCCATATCGGAAGACCCGTTTCGTCCTCCTGGATCGGAAGCTCGAGACGGCCGTCCGGAGTGGACCACGCATGCCACGAGGAGCCGAGCGAGCCGTCGGGGTTGTACTTGTGAAGGAGGTAGCCCTCGCGAGTGATGAGCTCGCCGCACAGGAAGAAGAAACGGCGCGTCACCTCGCCGTATCCCGCGAGGTCCAGCGCATCCGCGACGAGCGCGCCGTCCCGCGGCCATAGATAGGAGTACGTGTCCCGGTTGAAGCGAAGGACGTCCGAGTCGTTCGCCGCGATGATCGCGCCTCGGTTGTCGACCTGCGTTCGGATCACCAGCGTCGAGCGTTTGTACAGGTCGTTGATCTCGTCAGGCAGATGCTCGTGGATGGTCTCGTCCTTGTTCGCCCAGAGCCGCCAGTAGTCCTTCGTGCGCGCGAGGAACGACGCGGGCGTCCGCTCTCGCACGAGCTTGTCGAGCTCGCGGACGTCCTCGTACGCCTGCCCCGCCGCGATCCAGAACACCGCCGTTGCGGTGCCTCTCGCCGGCACCGTGACGGCGACCATACCCACGCTATCGATCGACCCTTGCGCGACCGGGTTGCGCGACAGCTCGCCGTCTTCCGCGTCGCGCCACGTGCCTTCCTTGCCCGGGGCGTCCTTCTGACCGATCGCGAACGACGAGAGGCCGTACGCGCTCCCGCCGCTCGATCCGGAGATGAGGAAGTAGCGGCGTCCCTTGTAGTGGACCACCGCCTGGCTCCGCGGGTCGTAATAGGCGGAGTCGCCGGTGTCGTTGCCATAGAGGTGCGCGTCGAAGTGCTGGAAGAACCGGACCTGGCGCTCACGCCCGACCGCGTCTTCGACGGTGACCTCTTTGAAGTAGATGTTGCGATCGAAGTCGACGGCGTCCCGGAAGCGGAGGCTCAGGCCGAGCTTCGAATGGACGAGCGTCGTGTCACCGACGAGGGTCTCGTGCTCGTACGTGATGTGACGATCCCAGCCATCGTCGCCGGTCCACGCGAAGACGCCGTCAACCCAGAGGCCGAACCGCGACGGATCGCCGACCGTGTGGTTCTCCTGGCCGACGTTCGGGTAGTAGATGTCGCGGAGCTGGTAACGCGAATCGAAGGTCACTAAGTAGTCGCCGTTGCCGAGCGGGAGATCGCGCGGCATGGGCTAGTTCGTCGCGGGGCGCCTGGTCGCGTTGAGGTAGCGCTCCGCGTTCGCGATCACGCCGCCGAGGTCGCCCCGCTCGAGAAGGTCGGTGCGAATGAGCGGGCCACCCACGCCGAATCCGACCACGCCGGCGCGGAGGTAGTCCGGGACCTCTTCGAGATCGATGTTCCCCGTCGCGACGAGCGGAAGGTGCACGAGCGCGCGCCGGACGTTCGCGATGAAATCGGGACCGCCGATCGCCGAGACCGGGAACACCTTGATGAAGTCGGCTCCGAGCTCGGCTGCCTTGATCATCTCGGTCGGGGTCATCGTGCCGGGCATGCTCATCGCGTCGCGCGCCCGCGCCGCCGCGATCATCTCCGGGACGAGCACCGCGCTCACCAGGAAGCGCGCACCGGCGGACAGCGCCTGCTCCGCCTGGGCGCCGGAGAGGACCGTCCCCGCGCCGACGATCGACCCGCGGGCCGCGAACGTGTCGTCGAGAGCGAGCTCTTCAATGATTTCGAACGCGTCGGGCACCGTGAGCGTGATCTCGACCAGGCGCACGCCCGCCTCGCTCATCGCCTTTGCCGCCTCGCGCGCGATCTGCGGGCTGCCAGTCCGGATCACGGCCACGAGCCGGTCTTCTCCAAATATCCGAATCAGGTCGCGGCGCACGGCCAACGGACGCTGTGTGATTGCCATTTCCACGATGGTACGGGCTGCCGCGATGCTGAAATGCCCGGCCGACCCGACCGAAACCCTCTTTACGCGGCGGCGGACCCCCCGGCCTCCGGCCGGTGCCCCACCGGTCGCTGCGCGCCCAGGGGCCCCTGCCCCTGGAGGCCCTCGGTCGGGTCGGCCGGCCTCAGCGTTCGATCAGGAATACTCGTGCAGGCGCTCCGTCGCCGTCCTTGATCTTCAAGGGAGCACAAACGAGCTCGTACGCGCCCGGCTCGACGTCGCGCAGATCGAGCGTCTCGACGATCACGACACCAGCGCGAAGCAGCGTGTTGTGCACTGGATATCCCGCTTTCTCCGGCCCCTGCGGTTCTATGGAGAGGTAGTCGATGCCGACGAGCTTTACGCCGTGGTCGACGCACCATCGTGCGGCGCTCGCGTTGATCGTCGTGAAGTCCCGTGTGAAGGCGGCCGTTGGATCGGCCCAACGCGCGCTGTTCGGCGTCTTGAAGAGAAGTCGTTCCGTGCCCCTCGGTACTTTCTGGCTTTCGAGCCAGTCGCTGGACACGTGACCAGGACCTTTGAACTCGAGCACCCGGCATGGTCCGACGAGTGCGTCGAGCGGCAGCTTGTCGACGGTATTCCCGCCCTCGATGAAGTGGAGCGGCGGGTCGACATGGGTCCCCGTGTGATCGCCGAGCGTAATGATCGAGACGTTGTTCCCGTCGCCTCGCGAGATGCGCTTGAGCGGCTCGATCCGCGGAGCTGGCTCGCCGGGCCAGGTGATCATGTCCGGCCGCAGGACGAGCGACACATCGTGGATCCTCATCGCCGGGCAGAATAGTCGTGATGGCCATCGCATCGTCGGACGTCGAGCGCGTCTTCCGCGAGTCGGGTGCGCTCCGCGAAGGACACTTCATCCTTGCGTCGGGCCGTCACTCCTCGCTGTATCTGGAGAAGTTCCAAGTACTTCAGCATCCCGCGGACACCGAGCGGCTATGCGGCGCGATCGCCGTATGGGCGCGGTCGCTCGGCGTCGACAGCGTGGCCGGCCCCACGACGGGTGGGATCATCCTGGCCCACGAGCTCGCACGCCAGCTCGGCGTGCGCGCGATCTATGCCGAGCGGCGGGAAGGCGCGCCGGGTCGCGAATTCCGCCGCGGATTCGCCGTCGCACCCGGCGAGCGTGTGCTCGTCGTCGACGACATCATGACGACGGGCGGATCTGTCCAGGAGACGATCGATGCCGTGCGGTCGGCCGGCGGGGCCATCGCCGGGGCGGCGGTCCTGGTCGATCGATCGGGCGGCGCGTCGCGCCTCGACGTCCCCGTCCACACCCTCTGGCGCCTCGATATCCCGTCGTACGCGCCCGCCGAGTGCCCACTCTGCGCAAAAGGGATACCCGCGACGCATCCCGGCACCACTCCTGCTCCTGCGGTCGTCTCGAGATGAAGGACCTGTACCGCCTGGCGCGGACGGCCGTCTGGCTCGCGTTCTTCGGCGCCATCTATCAGGAGCTCAAGAAACCGGACGCCGAGCGAACGTGGCACGGGAAGGTCGCGGGCGTCGTGCCGTACGACTTCCGCCTGCCGACCTTCGAGCGCCTTCGCGAGGCCTACTGGAATCCCGAGTCCGACGAGATCTTCACCGACCGCGTGTTCGGCGTTGGCTGGGCCGTGAATATCCCGGTGGCGGCGCGAAGGGTGGCGGCGCTGGTGGATCAGTACGCGGACGCGAGCCGTTCCCTCCGCGGTCCGAAGAGCCTGAAGAAGAGGTCTTCCTCGCGCGAATCTGAATGAACGCGGGGAGCTTTTGCTCCAACGCGTCGTCGGAGCCCGGCGGTCCACCATCCCGGTGCGGTGACCATTCCCAGAGCCCATCGACGAACAGACCCGCACGCACGCACGCGTTGACGAGATCGGCCGTCCGGTGCGCGTACTCGTACGTCGGCGCCCGGACCTTCACTCGCCCGAAGTCCCATGTCGGGTCGAGCACAGGGACCGGTCGGTCGTTGAAGTAAGTCTTCTTGGGACGCCATCCGGTCCCGGTCCACGACTCGTAAAACAGGAACGTCACCGGGTGCATCGTCGAGAACACGTACACGCCCCCCGGCGCGAGGACACGTGAGACCTCGGCGATGACGCGCGCCGCGTCCGGAACGAACACGAGCGAGTGCTGATGAAAGACGATGTCGAACTCGCCGTTGCCAAGCGCGCTCAGGTCGCGCATGTCGGTCCGGAGGTAGTCGAGGTCGGTCCCGCGGCTCCGTGCGAGACGGCGCACCGTCGCGAGCTGCCGCTTCGAGATGTCAACGAGCGTGGTCGCCGCGCCCAGCTCCGCGAACAGGATCGCGTCCCAGCCACCGCCGCCGGCCAGCGAGAGCACGCGCTTTCCGTCGAGCTCGAGCCCTTCGAGCGTGCCGTTCGTGATCCGATCGAGGAACCGCCGCTTTCCGGCTCGTGTCCGCGGCGGCGTGCCCTGCGGGCGGGTGTAGGGGATACCCGCCTTCGCGAGCCGCTCCCACATGCGCTCGTTGTGCGCGGCCACTTCGTCCACCGCGACGCGTTTGGGCACGAAGAAATTGTGGCGGCATAGACTCGCTCGCGCTCGTGAAGATCGTGGTCACACGGCCGGTCGCGGAGGAAGCGCTATCGATCCTGCGCTCCAAGGGCGACGTTTCCGTCGGCCCCGCGGAGCCCCCGATCCCCACCGCCGACGAGGTCGTGCGCCTCATCGCCGACGCCGACGTCGTCTACACCCTTCCGGCGAATCCAGTGAACGGAGACGCGATCCGTGGCGCGAAAAAGCTGCGGATGATCGCCACAATGGGCACGGGCTACGACAACATCGATATCGCCGCCGCCAAAGAGCGCGGCATCCCGGTGACCTTCGCGCCCGGGATACTCGACGAGACGACGGCCGACGGCGCCTTTGCCCTGCTCCTCGCGACCGCGCGCCGGCTCGGCGAGGCGGAGCGTTTCCTGCGCGCGGGGAAATACCGCGGCTGGACGCCGTTCATGTTCACCGGCCAGGACGTGCACGGCGCGACGCTCGGCATCGTCGGCATGGGCCGGATCGGCCTTGCGGTCGCGCGGCGCGCCCATGGCTTCGCGATGCAGGTCCTCTATCACGACGCCCGCCGCAATCCCGGCGCGGAGCAGGAGATCGGCGCGACGTACGTGCAGAGCCTCGACGACCTGCTCGCGCGGAGCGACTTCGTTTCGCTCCATGTCCCGCTGCTCGCCGAGACGCGCCACCTGATGGATGCGACTCGCCTGCGCAAGATGAAGCGCACGGCGATCCTCATCAACACGTCCCGCGGTCCGGTCGTCGACGAGAAAGCGCTTGCGCAGGCGCTGAAGGAGGGCGTCATCGCCGGTGCCGGCCTCGACGTGTACGAGCGTGAGCCCGCGGTCGAACCCGCGTTGCTCGAACTCGAGAACGCGGTGTTGCTGCCGCACATCGCGTCCGCGTCGGGACGCACGCGAACGCGGATGGCCGTCCGCGCGGCCGAGAACATCCGCGCGTTCATCGACGGCAAACCGCTTCTCGATCCGGTTCCTTGATGGCGACGGCGACGAGCGTCCCGCCGCAGGAGCGGCTCAGCCTCCCGAGTAATGGTGAGACGATCGAGGCGGATCTCTACGGGAGGCTGCCCGCGCAGCGCGTCGCGGTCCTCGTCCACGGGCAGAACTGGGACGGCTCGGGTTGGCGAGGTGTCGCGCCTTTCTTCGTCGCGCGGGGGGTGCCCGCTCTCGCCGTGAATCTGCGGGGCTACGCGGGATCGACGGGAAAGACGAACCGCTATCGGCCGGACAAGCCGTGGACTCCGGTCGCCGATCTTCGCGCGGCCAAGACGGCGTTGCGCGCGCGCGGGGTGAAAGAGATCGCCCTGGTCGGATCGTCGATGGGCGGAAGCGCTGTACTCGCATCGAGCTTCGAGGGCGACATCGAGTGTCTCGTCGCGATTTCCGCTCCCGTCGCCGCGGTGCCCGACGAGCTGTCGAAGAAGATCACCGGCCGCAAGCTGTTCGTGTGTGCGGACCGCGACTCGCTGCGCGCGACGCCGAACGTCCTCGCGTGCTTCACCGCGGCGAGCGCGCCGAAGAAGCTCGTGCTCTTCGGTGGGCGCGAACACTCGCGCGCCATGTTCAGCGCGGCGTACGGCGACGAGGCGCTCGGTGAGATCGTGGAGTTCGTATGCCGGCGCGGGTGAATCCGGACGTCCCCGGCGAGCCGCGGCTCCTGCGCAAGGTGGGAAAGCGGATCCGCGAGCTTCGTGAGAAGAAGGGACTGACCATGGCCGAGCTCGGAGCGAGCCCCAAAGGGGTCGTCTATTTCCAGCGCCAGTACGTGTGGAAGATGGAGACCGGCCGCGTTGCGCCGTCTCTCTCGGCTCTCGCGCATTTCGCTAAGCGCTTGGACGTTCCGTTGGCCGACCTCCTGCGCGGGATATAGCGCTCGCTTCTGAGCCTGTCGCTGGCGCGTTGGCACGGTGAGTGCCACCATCAAATCAGTGGAGCGCCGGCTTAATCGACGCGTCCTGGTCATTGAGGACGACAACGACATTCGCAGACTGATCACCGAGGCCCTCACTAACGCTGGGCT
>Ga0184608_10000058_pt1 | contig 22774 bp, 25 predicted proteins | sample PLM1_30_coex_FD_133010 | JGI IMG/M metagenome (GOLD analysis project Ga0184608, IMG submission 133010) | Groundwater sediment microbial communities from an aquifer in East River, Colorado, USA - PLM1_30_coex | ecosystem: Environmental > Terrestrial > Soil > Riparian zone | place: USA: East...
GTAGTGGCCGCCGGAAGCGTCACCAACGATCTCGGTGACGCGAATGCGTCCGAAGTTGTTCGCGAAACGCGTCATCTCCACGGTCCGATAGCTTGGTCGGCCGGTCTGAGGGGTAGTGTTCATCCACTTCTCGCGCAGGGGGAAGCGGACGACCGAGCAGCGCATCTATAACTCGCTCTTTCCGTATTCGATCGAGGTCTGCGCCGTCACGCAGTTCCATCAGATCGGCTCCAAGCCCGGCGGCTGGGGTGGCCACGCGACCCTCTTTATCAACGGCGCGGAGATCGACGTCCGCGCGAGCTACCCGCGCGTGCGTCTCGTCGCTGATCCGATCGATCTTTCCGAGCCGGACTCCGGCGTCGGCATCAGCGTGAACAAGATCTTCGACAACGTGACGTGGGTCGCGATCCCAGGGCGCGACGAGTTCTTTCGCGGTGGCCTCGCGACCGAGCAGATCTTGAATAGGGATTTCTATGAAGCCGCGATCCAGAAGGCGACGACGGCCGGTTGGTTCCGTGGCATCGCCATCAAAGCCGCGGTCATGCGGCAAAGACCCAGAGCGATGAGCCCGGAGGAATTCATCGTCCGGCACTCGGTCGGGACGGACTTCGCGCTGAACTTCGCGCGGACCGCCTACAGCGCGCGGCTGCCGATGAGCCGCGACGCGATCGGCAAGGTGATCGCCTACCTCAACGGCGCGAACGAGAGCGCTCAGACGAGCGGGTACATCTGGAACATGTACACGAACAATTGCAGCCATGTCGCGCACAACGCCCTCGCCGCGGCGGGGGTCTGGGACCCGAAGATCGCTCGCGGGCCGGGCGCGATGAACGTCGCGAGGGATGTTCTGAGCGTCGCGCGGGCCCTCGCGCTGAGCCAGATGTCGGACTTCTCGTTCCCCGCGAACAATTTCGTCCGGCTCTACGAGGCCGGCAATGAGCGTCCGATCGACGATGCGCTCGCAGCGTTCAGGAACCACGACGTCAGGCGAACGATGAGCGACGGTTGGATGAGTACCGGGCCGGGTGCGCTGATCGCGTCGTACCCGATCCGTGACCCGACGCGCAACCAGATGTTCGCGCCCGGACGAGATCCGTTCCTCTTCTCGGTCCCGATGCTCTGGGACAAAGCGAACACGTACAAGATGCTGACGCGCGATGCGCCGTCGTTCGTCACCGATCTCGCCGCGAATCTCGCGCATTACCGGAAGCGGTACGCGACGACGCTCGCAAATCAGGGGAGCCTCGACGAGGAGCTCGGCTTCCTGAACGGCAACGAGAGCGAGGCGGAGTTTCGGAGCTTCTACGCGCGCTTCTACGAGTACATCGCCGACGAGCTCAGGCGGACCGAGGCGCGGCTCATGGAGGACCGCCGTCCGGCGAGCTAGGCGGGCGCGAGGAGATCGAAGGCTGACCCGACGGCGTCGAGCACTTCGGCGGTGAGGTCGCCCGAGAGGCGGTAACGGATCACGTTTCGCTCGCGACGGCTCCGAACGGCGGACGCCTCACGCAGGATGCGTAGGTGATGGCTTGTTGCCGAGCGGCTCCGCTCGATGACCACCGCGAGATCCCCGGCGGCAAGCTCCGCTGCCTGGAGGGCGCGCACGATCTTGAGGCGGGTGGGATCGCAGAGACACATAAGGACGCGTTGCGCCTCGCGATTCGACCGCGGCGGCAGCATGCGCGCCTGGGCTTCTGCGACCGCGCTCGCATCGATGACCTGGTGACCGCTCATCCGAGGCCTCGGGGTATTTCTATCCGCGTCAAAATTGCGGTCCCGGCTCATTGCCGCCAGCGTTTGTCACGTATCTCAGATCTTGGTCATCGACGACGACGGCGCCACTCGGGACCTCCTTCGCCAGCTGCTGCGCGATGAGGGCTACGAGCTGAAGGTGGTCGACCGGCTGGAGGCCGCCAGTGCCGAGGCGGTTACCGATCTGATCATCACCGACCTCGTCGGTCTCGACAGATACGAGAGTGGCCGCGCACGCGCATCGGTGCGTCGCGTCCAGGAGCGCTACCCGGCGACGCCGATCGTCGTCTGCACCGGGTACGAACAGGCGGCCGAGGAGTCCGACTGGCTCGGAGCGGCGGCGGTGGTGCGCAAGCCCTTCACGATCGAAGCGCTCATCGAGACTGTGGCACGCCTCGTTGCGCACTAGCTCTGCGACGCAAGGGGCAACGCAAGCGCGAACGTACTCCCGGCGTCGCTACTCGTCTCGAGCCACACCCGGCCGCCGTGCTGCTCGGCGAGCCGCTTACTGATGTGCAGTCCGAGGCCGGTGCCCGGCAGGCCCTGAGTTCTGGACGTCCGGAAGAAAGGAGTGAAGAGCCGGCCGCTCTCGTCCGCCGGAACTCCGAGGCCGTGGTCCCTGACTCGAATGACCGCTTCGCGATCGACGATGCTGAGCGAAACCTCGATGGGCGAGCCCGGTGCGCTGTACTTGATCGCGTTGTCCAGCAGGTTGCCGAGTATTTGTGCGATCCGATCGGGATCGCCGCGCACGCGCACCTTCTCAAGCGGCGCGAACGTGACGCGGGGGATGTCTTCGTGCTCGTGCTGGCTGATGGTCGTCGCGACCGCGATGCCTAGGTCCAACGTCACCACCTCGAGGCTGAGGGCACCCATCGCCACCCTCGTCTCTTTGAGCAGCTCCGTCATCAACCGGTTCATGCGTTTCGCTTGGTCGAGTGTGCGGTCGAGCGCTTCGACCGCGCGCACGGGATTCTTCTCGACAAAGCGCCGCGCGAGCTGCGCTTGGCCGATGATCGAAGTGAGCGGCGTGCGCAGCTCATGCAGCGCGGTGCTGAAGAAGTCAGCGGGCCCCCACGCCTCCGAGGCTTGGCCGGCGAGCTCCGGGAACACGCTCATCGCGTCGGTGGAGCGTCCTTGGCCGCTCGGCGAAGCTGGAAGCGGAGTGTCGACGGCGTGTTTCAGCGTCGCGAGGAACTCGAGCACCAGAAATGGCTTGTCGATCACCCCGGAGTAGTCCGCGGCTCTGCTTCTGCGAGTGGTTTTGGCGCGCGCCTCCGCCATGGAATCCGGGTCCGCGGTAAACATCAGAACCGGCAGCTCGGGGTGGGCGTGCCGGATCGCGGCCGCATCCGCCCACGACCGCCCGCGTCCCTTCACGGGCGGCTCGCTATCGAGGATGACGCACTTAGGGTGATAGCGCTCGATCGCCGCCGCGATCTGATTGTGATTCGCGATGGTCACGTGCTCGTAACCCGCTTCTTCGAGGAGCCCACCGACGAGCTTCTTGAGGAGTGGTTCGTCTTCGACGAGCAACACCCACGGCTTTGTGCCCAAAGCGCTCGTCGCTTTCCCTACCGCCGGTCGTGGGCCCAATCGCGCCTCCGCCGAGCCGCACAGACGGGTTGGCTCAGCGAGAGATGGTGGGACGGGAGTTGCGTGGCGGCATGACCGTTTCGTCATGTCGCTCAGGCGCCTGGCTGACAGCTCGCCGGACGACTAAGACCGAGCCGGTAGCCCCTCACTGACCGCGGTCGCTGCGGGCGAGGCGCGCAGCAACGCCGCGAGGAAAGATCCGTAGCCCGTGACGCTCTGGATCTGTTCAGGTCCGTAGACCACGGGGCGATTCGCGAAGACCGCAAGGACCCCGCACGGCGGTTCACCTGGACGGCTCAGCGGGACTGCGACGCCGGCGCGCGCGTTCCCAAGGTCCTCCATCGCCATCGCATCGAGAGAGGTCAACGGCGTGGCCTGAGCTTCTCGGAACGCCTTTGCAATGGCGCCGGCCGTCCGTCGCTGGCCGAGAACGCTCTTGTCGACGCCCGCCGCCGCAACGAGTTCCAGCCCACCGCCCGGAACCGAGACGTAGATGAGCGCGGCATCACCGGGGACCAGTTCCAGAACGGCTTCCGCGAGCATGCCGAGCGTGCTCGCGTCCAACCCCGAGGTCAACGCGACCGCCGCTTCCGCAAACGCGCCAACCCGGCGAGCGCGCGTATCCAGCCGCCCGCGCACCAGGCGCATCGCGCCGAAGCCGGCTCCGACGCTGACGAGCGCGACAATGCCGAGCCCGTTACCGCCGATACGCAGGATCGGCTCGCCGATCTGGTGATTGGTGCTTTGCCACAACACGGCGCTCTCGGTCGAGGAAAGCAGCGCGAGCACGACACCGCCCTCTGGGCCAAGCAAGGCGCCGCCCAGCGCAACGACCGGTATTGCCAGCAGGCTGGCCGAAGCTCCGAGCGTCGGCTCGCCCAGCAAGAACGCTCCCGCGTAGAAGACCAGCAGGGTGGCGATCACGGAGACGGCGCGCCGTCGCTGGGCCATTGTCCTCCAGGCTCGGCCAACGCCGCGCCGTGTGAGGACGACGCTTTGGGTCACCTTCACCGACGAAGCAGGCCGCCCGTGGCGCCGGATCTCACCGACCAGCGTGTCGATGGGCGTGTCTTTGGGCAGCACGGCCGCGGCGCCCGCCGCCAACGCCTCTTCACGAATCCCGTCATCGAGCGTGAACATCACGATGGCTGTTTGGGGCATGGTGTCGCGCACCGTGCGGAGCACCTCGAGACCGGTTCGTCGCGGCATGTCGTTATCAAGGACGGCGAGGTCGGGCCGATGTTCGGTGATGAGACGCAACGCTTCGGCGCCGTCGGCCGCGACGCCCACCAGGACCAGATCGTCCTCTGCCGAGATCACCTCACGTAGACCCTCGCGGACGCTGGCGTTGTCGTCGGCGATTACGACACGAAGCTCGACCCGCGAACGTGCGGTCGTGTCCCGCTGAAGGGTCGACCGTTGTGCGCGCGCGAGCGCACGCTGAACATCGTCATTCGTCGCGAACCCAAGCTGAACGATGACACTGCCGAGTGGCGCGTTCTCGTCCCGTCGGAGGCGCTGCTCGCCGAGCGCATCTTCCAGCTGCGCTGGCGTGATCACGCCAGACTCGACCAGACGGAGCCCGACCGCGTGATCACCACTCACCTGTTCACGGACCACGCGCAGCAGGCGGACAAGATCGGCCGGGCCGAAAGGCTTGACGATGAAGGCGGTGGCCCCGACGGCGCTCGCGAACGCGCGGTTCTCCGGATCGTCGTTAGCGGTGAACAGCACGACGCGGATGGATCTCGTGTCGCGCGCCGCCGTCAGTTCGCGACAGACCGCGAAGCCATCGCGGTCGTGTCCCTCGAAGTTCACGTCGAGCAGCACCACCTCGGGCCGGTGCTCGCGCGCCAGGGCGAGACACTCATCAGGGCTCGCGGCTTCGAAAACGGTCCAGCCTTGAGCCGACAGCGCGACTCGCGAGACCGTGCGCAGTCCGGCGTCGTCGTCCGCGATGAGGACGGTGGGGGAATCGGTTCTTCGCCGAGCGCCGAGCGCGCGAAGGCTTATGTGGTCGGCCTCAGACGGTCCATGCCCGCCAACTGTTAGCCCTACTCAATCCGGGGTCAAGTGGGCTTTTAGTGGCGTGCCGATCAGAGGAATCGTGATTCGGCTGAGATCCGCTCCTTCTCCGCTTCGACCGACCTAGCTCTTCGGCCGACTCCGGCGAAGAAGGAACAGTCCAGCTCCCGCGAGCATCCCGCCGAGCAGCATCGCGGACTCCGCGGCCGTCGCTGTCGATGGCAGCGACGCGATGCCCAGGATGTTCGCCGCGAAACGCTCCGCATCCGTGTTCGAGCGACTCGCGGGGGTTGTGCCGGTCGATCCGTTCGCGTTTCCAGCGGACGAGCCGCCCGAAGGAGTCGCGCTTTGCTCGCCGCATGAGTTGTTGAGATCAGCTGTGGGGGACGGCCCGGCCGAGGCGTCCGCGAGGAAACACGCGGATCCGGACGGCGTTCCCGATGCGCCGTTCCCGTCGGAGCTGTTCGCCGAGAAGTCCTCGGAAGCCGATGACGGTTCTGTGCCGCAGCTCGTGCCGAGGCTGGCGTCGGTCGGCACGCCCGGGGACGCTTCAGCGGTCGAGCACGTCGAAGCGCGGGTCGGGTCCTCCGCGGACCCGATGCCGGCCATCGATCCAGCGAACGCTGCGGTCGCGTCCGCGTCGGCATTCGCACGCACGTGCGAGTCCGAGGCCGTCACGTTCGTCTTGCTTGTATCGGCGTCCGCCGCGGGCCCCGACGTCGTGGGTGCCGATCCGTCGGGCGCAGAGGAGTTCGGCTGCGATGCGGACGCGCCCGTCGGCACGCTCGCTTCCGTGCCCGGGCCAGTCATCGAGGTGGAACCGCGCGCCGACGATCCGGGCGCGGCGGTGTTCGAGCTCGAAGCCGTCACCGGCTCGCTCGACGCGACCGTCGCCGGGCCGGCGTCGCCTCCGGTAGTCGACGCGGATCCGCCGACCGTCGAGCTCTGCGGGTCCGGCCGGACATCCGGCTGTGCCGACAACGCTGGGCCATCGGCGAGGGCCTGGAAACCAACGACATTGAGCAGCGCGATCACAGCGACGAGCTCGAGCAGCTTTCTCATCTTTTGAACAAAGCCTCCATATGCTCCGCGTCGCGAGCGCGATCGCGGATCTCGGCGATGAGCATGTTCATACGCCCGATCTGTTTCACGAGCTGGTCGAGCGCCTCACTGGCGCCGGCTGGATCGGTACGTATCAGCCGCTTTGCGAGCTGCGCGCTTCCGCTGATGGTCGTGAGTGGCTGGCGCAGCTCGGAGACGATCGTGCCGTAGAAGTCGGCTTCGGGATCGGCGTCGATCCGTTTCATAGACGCACCTCCGCTTGCGGTCGAGTGAGGACCACAACGCACGTTTCCGGAAGCTCCGTCCTGATGATCCGGGCGATCGCGGCGCCGCCGAATGACGGCATGTCCTCGTCAACGAGCGCCACGTCGGGACGCAGCCGGCGTAGGAGTTCGAGGACCTCGACTCCGTCGCACGCCTCGCCCACGACTTCCACGCGCGGGTCGACGGCGAAGCTGGCGCGAAGACCGCGACGGAACGCGTGGTCCCCGTCGCCGATGAGCACGCGGATCGTTCGGTCGTCGCGAGCGGAGCGGGCCGCCGGGCGGGCGGGCCCGCTCCGCTCGTGCGGGGGGATGGGGGAGAAGTGGCTTGTCTGCATCGTGCGCCGACTATTCGGCGGCACGAGACCCCGCGCAAGGGTCCCATTTGGGTACGTCGTGCTGCGGCCCTCGAGCGACGTGCCCGAATGGGACCTTGTTCCTTGGTCGCTTGGACGGATAGTGCCCGTATGACAAAGACCAGAGTCCTCGTCGCCGAGAATCACCCATCGATCCGCGAGAACCTGCGCTACCTGATCAACGCTGAGCGAGACATGGTGTGCGTGGGCGTCGCCCAGAACGCACGTCAATGCATCGAGATGTGCCGCGACCTCTTACCGGACGTGCTCGTCGTCGACGAGATCTTTCCCGGTGCGGACGGCCTCGCGATCACCGCGATCGTCGGAGACCGGCTCCCAGAGGTCCGCGTGGTCATGTACACGTTCAACACTGAAATCTGTGAGGTGGCTCGTGGACTGGGCGCTGCCGGCTGTGTCTCGAAGGAAATGCCCTACGACGTGCTCCTGGGAGCGCTCAGGCAGGCCGCTCCCGATCTCTCGCTGGTAGCTCGCTAGTCGTCGACGATCGAGTCGGCATCGGGTCGTTGGACGTGTCGACGAAGAAGATCACCAGGCCAGCCAGCTTGCCGGCACCGTCGTGGATGGGATTCGCGAAGACATCGGCGCGTCGCCAGTTCGTGCCGACTCGCGGGGCGTCGTGAAACGCCACGCCTCGGGCGATCCTCGGGGCGTCGGCGGCGAAGCTCTCGTCGGCGATCCGTGCGATGACGTGCCGCGGCGCCGGCGGCAGGAGATCGCGTAGCTCGACCCCGGGCTCCGCGTGCGCGAGAACCATCTTCGCGACGGCGTTGGCGTACTCGAGGCGGTGCGTGGCGCCGCGAGTGATGACCGCCGGCACTGGGACGACGTCAAGCAGGCTGAGGGCGCTCGGCGCGCGCGAGCGCCGCCGCCGCGCGGCATCGGTTTGAAGCGCCGGCTTCACGAGAGCCGTCCGGCTCGACGCGTCGAGCTTGATGAGCAGTCGCGAGATCACGCGCTTTACCGCGTCGGGACCGATCCCGAGCTCTGCCGCGATCTCCTTATTCGCGAGCCCGCGGATGAGACCGTCGAGGACCTGACGCTGGCGTGGCGTGAGGCGTGGATCGCTGCTGCGCGCGCGACCGTCGGTCGCGGCGCGCGCCTCTCCGCGGAGGGGAACTCGAGTGAGGAGGGTCATGCGACGGCGCTCGACGTCGGGTGTGCTCCTGGAATCCCTCACGGCTGAGTCGTCCCGAGGTGCGACTGGTACGTGCGGTAGCCGCCGCCGGATCGCTTCGCCGCGTACATCGCCGAATCGGCAGCGGCGAGGAGGCGCTCAGCGTCGCGTCCATGATTCGGAAAGACCGCGATCCCGATGCTCGCACCGACGGTGAGCGGCTTTCCCTCCACCGCGATCGGGGCGACGATGAAATCGACAAGTGCGCGCGACGCTTCAATGGCGCCGAGCAGCGGAGTCGCGGGAAGCATCAGGACAAACTCATCGCCGCCCAGACGTGCCGCCGTGTCGCTTTCGCGAAGTGTCCCGCTCAACCGAGAGGCGATCTCGACGAGCACCATGTCACCCGCGTGATGACCCCACGTGTCGTTGACAGCCTTGAAACCGTCGAGGTCGAGCATCAGGAGACTGACTGGCGTGTCCTGCCGTTGCGCGACCGCGATCGCGGACGTCAATCGATCGTGGAGCAGCACGCGATTGGGCAGACCGGTGAGCGGATCGTGCAGGGCCTGCTCGCGTAGATCGGCCTCGGCCCGCTGACGAACGCTCGCGTCGCGGAGAAGCCAGACGCGACGATCGCCGTCGCCCGCGGCTGCGGGTCGCCTGACCGCATCGACGTCGATCAACGTGCCGTCGTGCGCGCGGACCTGCGCGTGGAATGGCCCCTCGCCGGCCGTCATCGCGGGGGGATCGTCGCCGCTGACGAGGTCCGACATCGCCGGAGCTCCCGCCAGATCCTCCCGGGTGTATCCGGTCAGCGATTCGAACGCCTTGTTCCAGTACGTCGGGCGCCCGGCTTCGGTCATGAGGACGGCCTCTCCCGCGTCGTCCTGCGCCTGAAGGATCGGCTCGTAGGTGTCGTGTTCGCGCTCGCGCAGCGCGTCGAGCTCGGGGAGGACCGCATTGAGCAACGTTCCGGCCGTGAGGTAGCCGACCAAGTGCAGCACCACGAGCAAAGCGCTCGATGGAATCCCGAGGGTGGTGGCGCGGAAGCCCATCACGACGACGTAGGTGAGCGACAGCGAGGCCGCCGCGAGAAGCGCACCGCTGCGGAACCGTATGCCTCCGCTCGCGATGACGAGGAATCCACAGGCGTAGATCGTCCAACTTGGGTCCGGCGCGAAGACGAACAGCGCGAAGCCGACCAGGCTGACGTCGGCCGCGAGGCTGAAACGCGAGGCTCGCTCGCGGTCGGCCGAGCTTCGGACTCTCGCCCATGCGAGGAAGACCAGGAGCCCGTAGCCGGCGAAGAACACACCGAGAACCACGACAAAAAGTTGGCCCACGTTCGGCATGGCCTGGCCGAAGAGAAGGATCGCCGCGGCCGCCAGGAGGCGAAGGCCGCCGATCGCGGTTTCGACACGCTTGTGATCGACGCGCGCAAATCCGCCGTCCGCAGGTCCGATCGCTCTCGCGTTGGAATGACCCACTACGGAACCACGGGAGGCAGGGTGGGGATCGGAGGGATCGTCGGAAGCGGCGGAGTCTTGGTGGGTGCCGGGGTCGGAGGGATCGAGACGGATGGCACCGGAGCGGTCGGGGCCGGGCTGGTCTGGGTCGGTGCGACGGCCGGAGTGACGACCGATGCGGTGGCGGTCGGTGCCGCCGTCCGCGCGTCGGTCGCGCTCGGCAACGTCGCCGCAGGACCGGGATGGGTCTGGGGCGGCGGCGGGGCGTTCGTCGGGGAGGCTGATGGAGACGCAGTCGCGGGGACGCTGCTTGGTGGGTCCTCCCCAACGGTGTTTCGGGTCAGGCCAAATCCAGCCAGGACGATGCCGACCGCAAGGGATGGTCCGAGGAGGACGTACAGGGTGAAGGAAGCTCGGCCCGCCTGGCCAAAAGCTTGGCCGCCCGACTTCCCCTCCTGACCCACGCTGCTTTGGGGTAGTTGTTACGCGTCGTCACGACCCGAAAAGTGACGGGGCCGTTACAACGATGCTGAACCGCGATTCACCGGCCGGCGCTCTCGGCTTTTCCTGGCGCCCTGTACCGGTACGCACTCACCTTTGAACGCAACCGGCACAGCGTTCAGCGACCTCGGCTCCGGTACTAGTACGGAAGCCGGATTCGGCTCACTCGGGTCCCCGCGGAGGTTTCGCTTTCTGACCTCGGCATCGCTTCGCGCCACGCCGTGATTCGGTGGCACGCTGAGGGAACCCGACTCCAGATTGACTGTAGAAGCGAAAGATGATCTGGGGTCTCCGTCGGTCATTCGGATTTGCCTGGCTATGGGTCGGCGGCGTTCTCCTAATAGGGGGTTGCGCCTCCTCCCATCTTCCTTCGGCTCCATCGGACCCCGTCGAATGCCATCCGACCGTGGCACACATGACGGCGCCCTTCGAGGCGATCGAGTTTTTTGCCCAGGGCTCAAGTACACCTGATAGGGCGCGCGAGATGCTCAAGACCGCGAACTGGTACGGCAACGAGGCGATGTGGGTTGTTCTTCCCGACGATGGCCAGCTTGTCGGCCGTCTCGACGACAAGATCGCTCCGTACCGGTTGAAGCGGGGCCGGGTCCGATACGAAGCGATTCAGCTCGACGGGCCGGGCGTGGTGACACGGCGTGCCATCGGCCCCGATGCGTACGGCGATATCGGGTTCGCAGCCGGCGGCCCCGCGTTCCCGACCGTAGGGTGCTGGGAGGTTACCTACACCCTTGACGGTGAGGACGCATTGCGATTTGTGCTTCGAGTCCGGTGACGATTCACGCCTTGGTGATGCCGGCCGAACTCGCGGCGTTGCTGATGATCGAAAGCGCGGTTCCGCTGAAGATCCGCTCCTTCTCCGGCGCGGAGAAGTCCATCGCTTCGATCGAGGTCACGGCTTTCTCGATCGATCCGAGTAGATGCGGATAGTCGCTGCCCATCGCCATGTGGTCGGCGCCCACGATATCCCGGAGCATGCGTAGGTTGTGCGGGCTGAATGTGACCGTGTCGTAGTAGAGCTGCTTCAGATAGAAGGACGGCGGCTGATCGATGTTGACGCGGCACTCGGCAAAGTCGCGCCACCCCGAGTCCATGCGTTCCATGAGGTAGGGGACCGCACCGCCCGCGTGGCCGACCAACCAGCGGATGTTTGGAAGCTGCTTGAAGATCCCCGCGTAGCAGAGCTTCGCGATCGCGACCGTCGTGTCGAACGGAAAGCCGACGATCGGACCGAGCACGTACTCGGTGAAGGCGTCGGCGGCGACCGGGATCATCGGATGCACGAACACGCAAACCTTCCTGCGATCGGCCTCCGCGAAGAACGGCCGATAGACCGGATCGGCGAGCGCGCGGCCGCGGATGTTCGAGAGCACCACGACTCCCTGCATGCGGAGCTCGTCCATCGAGCGCTCGAGCTCGCGGAGGGCGGCCTCGGGATCGTCCATCGGGATCGAGGCAAAGCCGAGGAATCGTCCGTGGTGTTTCTGCGCGAGCTCGGCGTACGCGTCGTTCGCCAGCCGCGCTACATCGGCCTGCGCTTTCCCTTCGACGAAGTACACGTTCGGGGTCGAGAGCGAGAGGACCTCTGTGTCGATGCCCACGCGGTCCATGTCCTCGAGCCGCTTCGCGACGTCCGTCATCGGCGCGGTTACGCCGAAGAATCGAGCGCCCTTGTACCGGATGATCCGCTGACCGGTCGGGCTCGTCCCGAACGAGAAGTCGCCGCCGCTTCGCTCGATGCGGTCGAAATACGCGGGCGGGTAGTAGTGCGTGTGAACGTCGAACCGCACGGCGGCAGTTTGGCAGACGCGCGCCTCTAAGGCGGCGAGGGCAACGCCCGCGCAGGAATGATCGTCGCCTGGACGAGGATGCCGTTGTCGATCATGTTCGACGCGCCGACGCTGACGCTGGCCGCGATGCCGTCGCCGTCATGCCTCAGCACGAAGAGCGTGCCGAGGGAGACCGGACCCGCGCTCGGTCCGGTGATCGGCGCACCGTAGAGCTTCCAGGCCGCATGGGGCTTTCCGTAAAAGCTCTCGAGCTCGGCACGGGTCAGCGTGGACGACCACTGCGCGGTCATCCCGCGCATGTCCGCAGGCAAGAAGGGGAGCGGCCCGGTCGCCAACACGAGCGTCGAGCTCGGCGGGATCGGGAAGTCGGTCGGAAACTCCGTCGGCAGGGACACGCTTCCGCCGGATGAGGGGATCCGAACGTCGCATCCGGCGAGCGCCACGAGCGCGAGCACGAGAGCGGCCGATCGCACCCGTAGAAGGAGGCGTCCAGTCATCGTCAGGACCACTTTCTACGCGCTCCTCGATTACTCTCTGTGTCGTGCCGGTACAAACCGACCGTCTCGCCAGCAAGATACGTGACGTTCCCGACTTTCCGAAGCCCGGGATCCTCTTCAAGGACATCACCACGCTCCTCAAGGACGGCGACTCGTTCGCGGCCGCGATCGACGGGCTGCTCGCGAAGATCGGCCAGAAGAAGATCGACGTCGTCGTCGGGATGGAGTCGCGCGGGTTCATCTTCGCGGCCCCGATCGCGTACAAGCTCGGCGTTGGATTCGTCCCGGTTCGCAAGCTTGGCAAGCTGCCGGGCGACGTAGTGAGCGTCGAGTACGACCTCGAGTACGGCTCGGCGACACTCGAGATGCACAAGGACGCGATCAAGCCAGGCGCTCGTGTGCTCATCGTCGACGATCTCCTCGCGACCGGCGGGACCGTGGCCGGCACGATCGAGCTCGTGAAGGAGCTCAAGGGCGAGATCGTCTGTCTCGCGTTCCTCATCGAGCTCGCCGCGCTGAAAGGCCGAGACAAGCTCGCGGGCTACGAGATCGCCACGCTGATCAAGTACTGACGGGCTAGAATCTCCGCGACACCTGCGACCGGCGGAGGCCCGCTTGGTCCCAAACCCGATAGGGAGGACCGATGACCGCGGCCCCGTCGCTGCCCGAGATCAAGATCGACGCTCGCGCGTCCGCCGACGAGGCGCGCGCGTTCCTGGAGCGCGATCGGCTCATGGCGGCGTACGCGCTCGCGGACATCGACCAGCCGGAGATCGAGGGCGCGCGCTGGTGGATCGCTCGCCGCGATGGCGACATCGCCGCGGTCGTCATGGTCGTCGAGGGACTTCCCTTCCGCCCGTGCTTCGCGACCGGCGCCTCCGATGGCCTCGCCGCCATCTTCCGTGAGGCGATCCGCGAGCCGCGCGTGCTCCTCGCGACGCCGCCGCGCTCTCGCGGCGCGATCGAGATGAGCTATCGGTTCGAACGCGTCGACCACATGCGGCGGATGAACGTGAACATCCAGCGGTTCCGTCCGCGCATCAACCATGAGGTCAGGCGTCTCCGCCCGGACGACCTCGACTCGGTCATCGATCTCTACGGACACGCCTCGCGCACCTACTTCACACCCGAGCGCATGAGGCGCGAGATCTACTTCGGGATCTACCAGGCCGACATCCTCGTCTCGGCGGCCGGCACCCACGTCCGCTCGACGAAGTCCGGCATCGCGGCGGTCGGGAACGTCCTCACGCGCCTCGCCTACCGCGGCCGCGGCATGGCGCGATCGTGCACCTCGGCCGTCACCGAGACCGCGCTCGAGCAGCACCGCGACGTCGTCCTCAACGTACGCGAGGACAACGCGCCCGCGATCGCCGTGTACGAGCGCCTCGGCTATCAGACGCACGGGTTGTTCATCGAAGGGCCGGCGGTGCGGCGCCCGGGCTGGGAGCGCCTCTTCGGCTCGTTGAAGGAGAAGAAATAGATGGCTGTCGCGACAAAAGCTCCGAAGTACGACGTCACCGACCTCGAGCTCGCCGATGCCGGCATCCGGCGGACCGAGTGGGCCGCACGCGAGATGCCCGTCCTCGGCCAGATCCGCGCGCGAGTGGCGAAGGAGCGCCCGTTCGCGGGTATCCGCATCGCGGCGTGCCTGCACGTCACGACCGAGACGGCGAACCTCGCGCTCGCCCTGCGGGACGGCGGCGCAGAAGTGGCGTTATGCGCGTCGAATCCCCTCTCGACGCAGGACGATGCCGCGGCGGCCCTCGTCGCGCGCGAGGGCATCTCGGTATTCGCGCGGAAGGGCGAGGACCGCGACACCTATTTCCGGCACATCAACGCGGCGCTCGAGACCAAACCGCAGATCACCATGGACGACGGCGCCGATGTCGTGACGCTCCTCCACACCGAACGCCGTGAGCTCCTCGCCGGCGTGAGGGGCGGCACGGAAGAGACGACCACCGGTGTCATTCGCCTGCGCGCGATGGCCGCGGAGGGTGTTCTCAAGTACCCGATCGTCGCCGTCAACGAGGCGCAGACCAAGCACATGTTCGACAACCAGTACGGCACCGGCCAGTCGGCGATCGACGGTCTGCTCCGCGCCACCAACCTGCTCCTCGCCGGCAAGACCGCGGTGGTGTGCGGGTACGGCTGGGTCGGGCGCGGTGTCGCCGAGCGGCTACGCGGCATGGGCGCGATCGTGACCATCTGCGAGGTCGACCCGCTCCGCGGGCTCGAGGCCGCGATGGACGGCTTCCAGGTCGCGACGGTGGCCGAGGCTGCGAAGCGCGGGGACGTGTTCTTCACCGCGACCGGGAACCTGAACGTCATCGGGCGGCCACATTTCGGTCTCTTGAAGGACGGCGCGATCCTCGCGAACGTCGGCCACTTCAACGACGAGATCGAGCTCGGCGCGCTCGCCGAGATGGCGACGGGCCGGCGCGAAATCCGGCGCTTCGTCGAGGAGTACCAGCTGCCGGATAAGAAGGTGTTCGTTCTCGCGGACGGCCGACTCCTGAACCACGTGGCCGCCGAGGCGAACCCGGCCGCGGTAATGGACATGAGCTTCGCGAACCAGGTCCTCTCGATCGAGTACCTGCTGCAGCACGGCAAGGATCTCGAGCCGCGCGTCTACGCTGTCCCGCGCGAGCTGGACGAGGAGATCGCGCGCCGAAAGCTCGCGGCCATGGGTATGAACATCGACCGCTTGTCCGAGGCGCAAGCCGAGTATGCGCGGTCATGGAAGGCGGGAACGTGATGACCGAGTCGTTCAAGTCGGCGGACCGCGTGCTCTTCACGAGCGAATCTGTCACCGAGGGGCACCCCGACAAGCTCTGCGACCAGGTCTCCGACGCGATGCTCGACGAGTGCCTCCGTCAGGATCCCAACTCGCGCGTGGCGTGCGAGACCGCGACTACGACCGGCGTCATCCTTGTCGCGGGCGAGGTCACGACCCACGCGTACGTCGACGTTCCGCACCTCGTGCGCGGCGTCGTGCAGGAGATCGGGTACACGAACGCCGATTACGGCTTCGATTACCGCACGTGCGGCGTCCTCACCGCGATCAAGGAGCAGTCACCCGAGATCGCGCAGGGGGTCAATGAGTCGATCGAGGCGCGCGAAGGGACCGACGCGATGGAGCTCGGCGCCGGCGACCAGGGGATGATGTTCGGCTTCGCCGTCCGCGAGACGCCGGAGCTGATGCCGCTTCCGATCACGTTCGCGCACGCCGTCGCGCGTCAGCTCGCCAAAACGCGGAAGGACGGGACCCTGCCGTACCTGCGGCCCGATGGAAAGACCCAGGTCACGGTCGAGTACGAGAAGGGCGTGCCCAAGCGCGTGCACACGGTAGTCGTCGCCGCGCAGCACGACCCCGGCATCGACTACCAGCGCCTGTGCAACGAGATCCGCGAGCAGGTCATCCGTCCGGCGATCGGCGGCACATGGCTCGATTCGAAGACGAAGTACCTGGTGAACGGGACCGGGGCATTCACCATCGGCGGTCCGATGGGCGATGCTGGGCTCACCGGACGCAAGATCATCGTCGACACGTACGGTGGCTACGCGCGACACGGCGGCGGCGCGTTCAGCGGAAAGGACGCGACGAAGGTGGACCGCTCCGCGGCATACGCGGCACGCTATGTTGCGAAGAACATCGTCAAAGCGGGACTCGCGGATCGCTTCGAGCTGCAGATCGCGTACGTCATCGGTGGCGCACAGCCGATCTCTCTCAACGTCGAGACGTTCGGCACGGGTACGGTCTCCGACGAAACGATCCGCAAGCTCATCGAGGAGCACTTCGACTTCCGGCCCGGCGCCATCATTGAACGCTTCGGACTTCGCCGGCCCATCTACCGGCAGACCGCCACGTACGGCCACTTCGGAAGACCCGATCTGCCATGGGAGAAGACCGACCTCGCCGATACGTTCGCCAAGGCGGCCGGCGCGAAGGCAGCGCTCGCCTAGTCGACTGTCGGGCGACGGGCTGGCCAGCGTTCTGCACGACGACGCCCTCGAACTTTTCTTGTAGGAGGGTGTCATGAAAGCAGTTCCAGTGCGCCCGGCAACCTCTTGGATGTCGGTGCTGGGCGGATGGATCGCGACCATCGGCGCTATGGCGCTCGTGGCCCCAGCGGTCGCCGCGGTCCTCGTCGGCACGAATCCCGGGATTGGCACCAACGACATCGCCACCGCCGTTCCAGTCGTCATTGGGATCTTCGTCTCGTACCTGATCGGCGGGTATGTGGCGGGCCGGATGGCGGGATATCGCACCAGCTGGCACGGCATGCTCACCGCTTTCTTCAGCCTGTTCGTACTTCTCGTCCTCGTCCTGCTCAGCTACGCCGCCGCGAACGGTGCCTTCGCCGGATACGGCGTGACCGATCTCACCACCCTGGTCCCCGGCGCGGCCGGCCTCAACGTCGACAGCCTTGGCAACGCGCTTACGTTCGGCGCGCTCCTCGGCTTCCTCGCGGCGATCCTCGGCGGATGGCTCGGCGGCCTTCTCGCCCCGTCGCACGCGGTTCCGGTCGCGACGCCTTACATCGCCCGCGAGGCTGGCCCCGTGCCCGGCCGTAGTGTCGGCGTCGGGCCGGCCGGTTCCCGCACCGCGAAGGGGGAGGCCGTGATCCGGCGACCTCCGCTCATTCCGGCATTCGGAAGAAAGGGCGGCGAGCGGGTCCGGGAAGAGCGCGTCCTCGACGAACGGCGCGAATCTGACGTCGAAGGCACCTAGGGCTCTGAACCAGAGTTAGCGGGCGGACGTATCCTCCGTGAAACCCGGTCGGTTCGGGAGGGGGATGTCTATGCGTTCCGCCCGCTATCTCGTGCCATTTCTCGCTTCGTTCGCGATCCTGCTCGCTGCCTGTTCCGGCGGCCAGCAACCGGCTGGCGGAGGCACGTCCGCCTCACCCGCCGCGGGCAAGCCCGTGTACGGGGGCGCGATCACATTCGCGCTCGAGGCCGATGTCAGCAACCTCGACCCGATGCTGTCGAGCCTCTTCGTCGACAGAAACATCCACTACGCGATGTACGACTCTCTCGTCCGCGTGACGCCGAAAGGCGAGATCATCCCGTGGCTCGCTGAGAAGTGGACCTATGGTGACGAGGGCAAGAGCGTCACCTTCACTCTCCGCAAGGACGTGAAGTTCCACGACGGGACGACGTTCGATGCGGAGTCCGTGAAGTGGAACATCGAGCGCTACAAGAACACATCCGGCTCGGCCCGGACAGGAGACCTCGGCTCGGTCGATACGGTGACCGTCGTCGACGCGTCGACGGTGAGATTCAACCTCAAGTCCGCGTTCGCGCCGCTTCTCGGCGCGCTCGTCGATCGCGCGGGCATGATGGTCTCGAAGGCTGTTCAGACGGCCATGGGCGCGGACTTCACGCTCAAGCCGTTCAAGGCAGGGACCGGTCCGTTCATCCTCACCGAGGCGGTGAAGAGCGACCACTACACGCTCGAAAAGAATCCGAACTGGTGGGGCACGGACGCCAGTGGGGGCAAGCTCCCATACCTCGACAAGATCACCGTGCGACCGATCCTTGACCCCGATGTCGCGCTGACGAACCTGCGAACCGGTAATGCCCAGGTGATCAACCGCGTCACCGGGAAAGACGTACCGGTCGTGCAGGCCGACACGACCCTCACCTATGCGCAGGTCGGCTCGTTCAGCTGGGACAGCCTGATTCCGAACGAGACGCCCGGCTTCATCTTCAACGAGAAGCGCTACGTCAAGGCGGTCGCGATGGCCCTCGATCGTGAGGAGCTGAACAAGAACGGACCCGCCCAGGGCGTCGGTCTTGCTGGCTGGGGTCCCCTATCTCCCGCGCACTTCGCGTACGACCCGAACTTCAAGCCATGGCCGAAGGCCGATCCGGAGGGCGCGAAGAAGCTCGTCGCCGAAGTCGGCAGGGGACCGTTGAAGTTCGAGCTGCTCATCTCCTCTGGGAGCCCGCCTGGTCTGCAGTACGCGCAGCTCATCCAAGCGCAGCTCGCGAAGGCGGACATCGTCGCGGACATCAAGACGCAGCTCTTCAACGACATCGTCACGCTCCAGCAGCAGAAAAAGCACACGGGCATGACGAACATCGGGTGGAGCGGCCGGCTCGACCCCGACGGGAACGTGTACGACTTCGTTGTCACGGGGAAGCCGAACAACGATTCCGGCTACTCGAATGCCAAGGTCGACGAGCTGATGAACCAGCAGCGCGCCGAGTCGGATCCCACGAAACGCAAAGCGCTGCTCCAGCAGGCGCAGCAGATCTTCGTGGTCGACGATCCATCCCGCGTGTGGCTCAGCTTCGGCGTATCGCCTCTGGCCACTGTGAAGAGCCTTGTCGGACTCGAGCCCTATCCGGACCGCATCCCACGATTCCAAACGGGTTGGCTTCAGAAGTAACCGCAGAGTGATCTGAGAGCGGAGGCGACGGAGTGATCACATACGTGCTCCGTCGCCTCCTGCTCATGATCCCTGTCGCGTTTCTCGTGACGATCGGCGTCTTCGCACTTGTCCGGCTGTCGCCTGCCGATCCGGCGCTTGCGTTCGCCGGAGAAGAGCGTGACCCGGCGATGCTGGCCGCGATCCGGAAGGAGATGGGCCTCGACCAGCCGCTCCCCGTGCAATACGTCGCATGGCTCACACACGTCCTGCAAGGCGACCTCGGCCGATCGTTCCAGACTAGGCAGCGCGTCGTCGAAGCGATCGTCGAGCGCATCCCGGCGACGCTCGAGCTCGGCGCGGCGGCCCTGTTGATCTCAGTGACCCTTGCGATCAGCGTCGGGATCCTTTCGGCGATCAAACGCAACTCCCTCGTGGATCTCACCGCGTCGGGGGTGACCCTGGCGGGCGTCTCGTTCCCGAACTTCTTCCTTGGGATCCTCCTCATTTTGCTTTTCGCATACGTGATCCCGGGAAAGATCTTCCCGCCCGGTGGCTATGTCCCCATCACGCAGGACCTCGGCGACAACCTTCGTCGTCTGGTCCTCCCCGCGGTCACGCTGGCGACGGCGAGCCTGGCGGTGAACCTTCGACAGGTCCGCTCCAGCCTCCTGGACGTCTTTGGGCTCGACTACATGCGCACGGCCCGCGCGAAAGGCTTGCGCGAGCGGACCGTCATCTCGCGGCACGCGCTGAAGAACGCGCTGATCCCCGTGGTCACACTGATCGGGATCCAGATCGGCGCCATCATCGAGGGCGCCTTCATCACCGAGACGATCTTCCTCTGGCCCGGCATCGGCCGGCTCGCGGTCACCGCAATCCCATCGGGTGACTTCCCGGTGGTGCAAGGAGTGGTCCTGGTCTCGGCGTTCTCCTTCATGCTGACGACCCTGTTTGTCGATGTCCTTTATGCGTGGCTCGATCCCCGGATCTCGTATGGGAACGCGACCGGATGAGCGGCACCACCGTGCCCATCGCGCTCGGGGTACCGCGGTCCGATCGGGCCGGTGCCATCGCGTACTTCGCGCGGCGAAACCCGCGGATGATCATCGGCGGGGCGCTCGTGCTGATGTGGATCCTTGTTGCGATTTTCGCGCCGTGGGTCGCACCGTACGACCCGAAGAGCGTGAACGTTACGGATGCCCTGCTGCCGCCGAGCGGGACGCATCTGCTGGGTACCGACGACCTCGGCCGCGACATGCTGTCGCGAGTCATCTGGGGTAGCCGGGTGTCCCTCTCCGTGGGGGTGATCTCGGTCAGCATCGGATTCTTCGTCGGGGTCAGCATCGGTCTCGCCGCGGGCTACCTCGGCGGTACGTTCGATCTCCTGATGATGCGGGTGATCGATGCTCTCCTGGCGTTCCCGGCACTCGTGCTCGCGATCGCGATCACCTCCGCGCTCGGACCGCAGATCCAAAACGCGATGATCGCCATCGGCATCGTCGCGATCCCGGCGTACGCCCGGCTGACTCGAGGGCAGGTCCTCGCCATCCGCGCTCGGGATTTCATCGTCGCCGCGCGGACCATCGGTTCGCCTCCGCTGCGCATCGTTCTCCGGCACATATTCCCGAACATCCTCAATGCACTCATCGTCCAGGCGACGCTCTCGACGGCCTTCGCGATCCTGGCCGAGGCCGCCCTCTCGTTCCTGGGGCTCGGGCCGCAGCCGCCCGATCCGTCGTGGGGGCAGGACATCAGCTACTCGCAGCGCTACCTCGCGAACCTCAAGTGGTGGATGAGCGTGAGCCCGGGAGTTGCGATCTTCTCCGCGGTATTCGCCTTCAACTTCCTGGGCGACGCGCTCCGGGACGCTCTCGATCCACGCTTGCGTCGATCGGCCTAAGCGGCTACAGCCGACTCAACCGCTCCTCGATTTGATGCACCAGGAGCTCGGGATCGCTTTGTGAGTCGCGAAGCTCGGCCAATGTGGCGACTGTGGGATCGCCGATCACGAAACGGGTCCGCAAGAGAACCCTGCCGTGCGCTCTGAGTGTGTCGTCATGAGCGTCGCCGAATAGGAGCGGAACGCCGAGCCTCTCGAGCCCAGTCTCATATGCGGCTAACTCGTCGCGGTCCGCCCAATCCTTGGTCCTGAACACCGTCGCGATCGCGACGGAGCCGTCGGTAAAGTCGTACACGATCACGGCTTCGACCTCGCTCCCTCCACTCCCGGCGCTGATCGTGCGGAACGCCCCGTTCGCCGCGAACCACACACCTTTGGGCAGTTCTCGCCAAAGGTTCTCGGTGAGCCTTTCCATCTTCCTGTGATGATCTCCGCTCCCGGTACTTCTGTACTAGGACTCTCTCCTCTTGGCGAGGGACTCCCCGCTAGCTCGGCCGCCTGCTATTCCAGACCAACATGCAGGTGAGCCAGGTCGCATACGACCGCTTCGTGCTCGAGCTCCCGCCCGCCGACGCCACGTGGCGTCCCCTAGCGGACCCGGAGTGTCTTGCTGAGACGGCCGCGTGGCTCTGGGACTTCGGACCGAAGCCGCTCATCGCGGTGATCGGGGTCGACAAGGCCGCTCCGAGCTGGCTCACGTCGTGGAAATCGCGGGGAGTCCGCTTCGCGCCGGGCGGCGCATCCACCGGCGTCGCGGTCATCCTCGCCAACCGGACGGACCTCGAACGCTTCCTCTCGGAAGGAGCGCCCCACGAGCGCACCGTGCTCCTCTGGCCGCGCACCTCCGAAGTGAAGACGTTCGAGGCCTTGAACGGAGCGGCGAACGAGTGGCTCAAGACCGTGGATGGCCACGCGACGATCCAGCGTGGCGGCGAGGTCTACGAGGTCCATTCCGTCGTCGCTTAGCCCCTACGCACTAGTCGAAGATGTGCTCCTCCGCGCGATGATCCCGAGATAGGCCCCGACGAGCGCTCCCGCGACGCTGAATCCGAGCGCCACGATGCCCAGGGGAAAGTTGCCGGTCCGCAACGCTTCGGCGACGGGGATCGGAGCTCCGACGATGAACGCGATGATGATCGCGCCGCGCGGTCGAACCGCCGCGAGCGCGGCCGAGATCAGGAAGAGCAGCCCGGCTTCGACACCGGTGTCGTCCGTTCGCGCGTCGACGGAGGTGAGCCAGAGTCCCGCGACGCACGCGACGACGACGACCAGCGCCGTGACGAGGTTCCTCACGGACGTTCCTCAGAGCGCCGCTCGGCTTCTGCGCCGAGCTCGCGCGTTCGCTGGTACGCGGCGTAGACAGCCTTCGACAGCACGGTTCGCAACGCGCCTTTCTCGAGCTGGTAGATCGCGGCTGCGCTTGTCCCGCCGGGTGAGGTGACCATGTTCCGGAGCTCGGCGAGGTGGCGCCCGCTCTTTCGCGCGAACAGGGCCGAGCCCTCGACCGTGCGGAGCACGAGCTCCTCCGCGACCCGGCGTGAGAACCCGAGGTGCACGCCTGCGTCGACGAGCGCCTCCATCAATAGGAAGACGTAGGTCGGGCCAGTCCCGGAGAGTGCGGTCGCCATGTCGACGAGGTTCTCGTCGTCGACCATGAGCTCCTCGCCGAGGGCGCCGAGAATCGCCTTCGCGCGGTCCCGCTGCTCGGCGTCGACCGCGGTCGTCGCCGTCCATGCGGTGACGCCCATACCGACCTGCGCGGGTGTGTTCGGCATCGCGCGCACGATGGCGGCATGGTCGAGACCGTCACGAAGCGACCGGAGCGTCGCGCCGGCGACGATCGAGATCACGAGCTTGTCCTCGTCGAGCTTGCCGCGTAGCTCTCGCATGACCGTCGCGAGGACCTGCGGTTTGACCGAGAGCACGACGACGTGCGCGTCGGCGGCGGCCTCGGCGTTCGAGGCGAGCGCCTTCACGCCGTACGCCTTCGTGAGCTCCGCGCGGCGTTCGCGCCGCGGTCCGGTGACGAGCAC
>Ga0184608_10000062_pt1 | contig 22582 bp, 21 predicted proteins | sample PLM1_30_coex_FD_133010 | JGI IMG/M metagenome (GOLD analysis project Ga0184608, IMG submission 133010) | Groundwater sediment microbial communities from an aquifer in East River, Colorado, USA - PLM1_30_coex | ecosystem: Environmental > Terrestrial > Soil > Riparian zone | place: USA: East...
GACGTCTAATAAAAACCATTGTACAGAATAGTTTTCCGAATTTATGGGAAAATATTATGATCGACACTAAATCTTTTTTAAAATTCATGTCTGTATTTAGCTGAATAAGAGGTAATATTCAAATTAGCGGTTCAAGTCATTTTATTCAAAGCGGGAGTCGCCCAGCATGGCCAAAGGCGTAAGACTGAGGCTCTTATCCCTCAGGGGTTCGTGGGTTCAAATCCCATCTCCCGCACTTACACGATGGCAAAATTGTCGACCGAGTTCACCCGAGTATCCTCTACAGCTCTAATAGGACTGCTCAGCATCGTGGGCATTTCCTAGAACTACATCACAATTACTACCAAGCCAAATCAACCCAAGACAAATAAGACTTTACCACACAGGGAACCTTGCTCTCTCACTAATGGAGCTAGTACTCTACGAGGCAGCAAGTTATCAAAGACAGGGTGTTTAATTTTTTTCTCCCACAATGACAAATCGTCACTTTTTTATTATTGAATATCTACATCTGATATCACAGTTGGAGGCTAACATTGACGACATCGAGAATAAGCAGAAGCTCTACGGTCTCTTAAAGTCTCAGCACCAAGCTGAAGTGCAGGAGCTGATGCATTACATGAGTGTTCTGACAACTGTTCAACATCAGCTAGTGAGAAATTATCTTCATACCCTGCTCTCTGATGGCATTAAACACATAGAAATTATTTCTTCCATTATGGCAAATATAGAAGGCGCGACAGCCAGCGCACGCCTTACCAGTAAAGGACTAGAAGAATCTATTTCAGAAGAAAAGGAATCCAAAGCCATCCTTTTGAAATGCGTTGATTTATCCCAGGACACCGAAACGAGGGAGTTATTGACAAGCATAGTCGTCGACGAGGAGCACCATATCAGAATACTTGAACATATATCACAAATGATGGAATCCTTTTCTGGGAAAAGCACAATGTAGATCTCCCATGAAAACCTTCTTCTCCACTTGTGCTGATGAAATCATTGTCCTAATATAATAAAATACGATACGTTTCAGAAGGTATGAACTACAATGTGTCTAGAAACACTGTTAGAGAGAGCTTTACTTGAACGCATCTATTACCTCTTTACTATGGCCTAGAGGCTTCACTTTATGAAATATCTTAATGATTTTGCCATTCTTATCTATTAAGAATGTCGATCTAGTAATTCCCAGGTATGTCCTTCCCATAAAATTTTTCTGTCCATAAACGCCATATCTAGTCGATATCTTATTATTGGTATCTGGAGCAAGCGCGTAAGGAATATTCATTGCTTTTTTGAACTTCTGGTGAGATTCATTATCGTCTGGACTAATGCCTATAACTTCGACGTCAATCTTGTTGAATTTTTCGAAATCACGTGAAAATTCCATTGCTTCTATGTTACAGCCAGGTGTAAAATCCTTCGGATAAAAGTATAATACTACATTCTTTTGACCTCGAAACTGGGACAATTTAATTGTATTAGCACGAACGTCATTAAAACTAAAGTCTGGAGCAATGTCACCTTCCGTCAATTGCTTAACGCCACCTGCCTTTCCTTCCACGTTTTACAACTAGCATATATATACAAAAGCTTTGTGTCTGTTTCACTCGTTTTTTAAAATAAGAACATATTCTTCTTTTATATTTCCCATCGTCAGCCTATATTTTCTACGTCTAATTTCTTTTATTAAAGCAAACCCCACTTTCAATGAATCCTTTTTTAGAATTTCATTGAGATGCCATGTCTTGCCTTTATAAATTGGGTTTCCTATTACAATACAACAATATTTTCTCTTTGCTAACACTCTTTTCATCTCTACTAATACCAAATGCATATCACTAAGAAATCTACAAGGAGTATCTTTTCTGCTTCGTCTTCCACCAATTAATTTCTTTTCGAGTGCGCTTTGATCAAAACCTAACCACCACAATGATAGTCTTTGATATTCGGCATAAGGCACTGAAGCCATATAAGGAGGATGGGTACATATGAAATCAATTGTCTGATCTTTCAAGAAATTCAGATTTCGACTATCAGAGTTGAGTATTTTAACATTCGAATGTGTGCTTGTTTGATTATATTGTTTCATGCCTTCTACCATTGAGGTTACCACACGGCAAAACTTTTGATATGCACCAATCCTAGGTGGAGGCTGGAGATTGAGCATTAAATTTCCAAAACCACTAGTCGCATCAGAGACAGTACGTAAAATAGAGGAAAATGCAACAAGAAGAAATTCCCTTGTTTTCTTCTTTTTTATTGAATCAATACGGTTTTTTAGCAAAAGCAACTCGCTAATGCTGCTCTGATTAAACCACTTGAGGATATTTGGATGTGGGATATTGCCGACTAAAATACTGGTATTGTGTTTGTCATTATATTTTAGAGACTGAATATCCTTATCTAGTGAAAGACAAAATTGACAAATCTCCTCTAAATCACATTTTTGAATATTTGTAGTTTTCACCCTTGCTATTAAGCAAGCTAGGGGATTGACGTCTAATCCTATTGCATCTCGTCCCAAAATCTTTGATTCAACCAAGGTTGTCCCACTACCTAAAAAATTATCTAATACGAGATCATTTTTTTTTGTAAATACTGAAATTAGGTAGTGAGGAATTTGTGGGATATATCTTGATGCATATGGATGATATCCATGGGTCGCGTATTTGGTAGAGGCAGATTTTAGGGCCCAATCCAACCCAGTTAGATATTGTATCTTACGTTGCTCATTGAACAAAGTTGCTAAGTCCTAATCTTGATCTCATATTTTTCACTAGAGGCAGCCACAGAAGCATCCCAATCTACTCTATTTTTTATTATGTCTATATATCCAGGATTAATTTCATACAGTATTGAATTCCTTTTCAGATTTCTTGATACTTTCATAGTCGTTCCGCTGCCGCCAAAGGGATCAAGGACAGTTTCATTTTCGAAGGTGTATAGCTTTATCAGCCGTTCAACCAATAGGTCTGGAAAAGGAGAAGGGTGTCCTTTTGTAAAAGATACTGACATATCCCAAACGCTCCAGGAAACTTGTTTAATAAATTCTTCAGACAATTTATTTTCAGGACCAATATTAACTTGAAGCTTGCCCTCATTTTGGAAGATCAAAATATACTCATGCATAATATTTAAATTAAAAAAGCAGGGATAGGGCTCATTCTTTAAAAATTTTGTTACTCCACGTTGCCATAGACCTTGTGTGCCTTTAGGCTTTATCCAGATTATTTCCTTTTTAAAAGTGAAATCAAGGTCTTGCATAATTTTAATAATATCGGCATTAATAGGTTTCATACCATCTGCTGTCACAGCTGTCCCTACGTTGATGGCTACAAATCTACCCCTATCAACTACTCTCTTTACTTCCTTTAAGACATCCTGTACCTCACTTAGATATTGAGGATAGGATTGTTTCACGCTTGTGCTATTTCCATCATATCTTTTTAGATTCCAGTAGGGAGGAGAAGTGACAACAAATTGGATTGATTTGGATTTGATCTCCTCCATGGAGCTCGCGTCAGCTATAATTAATGAATGAGTGGTCAAACTACCTACTCAGGAAAAGATAGTAGACTATAAAAACTTCGACAAAGACTCCTTGCCGTCATTAAAGTATACGTGGCAGATTACATAAGTAGCAGATATCCAGATAAATGACGCTGAATAAAATTTAAAATTTTAATACAAGGGTTAGTGGAGCCACGTAGAGTAATACTTCATAGACGTGGAATATGTAATTATGATTAGATATACATAAGAGACCGTTACTCATCCTTTAACCTTATTTACGATGAAAGATTTGCTAGCGATCGATGACTTGACATCTATCGTTTCAAAGGGTGTGCATGAGACATATATTGAGGCTCGTTATCAGTCTCGACTAACAAACGAAGTCAATTTTAGTAACGGAGAACTTGAGAGAATTCGTACAGGTCTAAACGCAGGCTGCGGTATTAGAGTACTAGTCGATGGATGTTGGGGATTTAGCAGTACAAACGACTTTTCCAAGAGTGCTTTGAGGGAAGCTCTCGACGAGGCAAGAGCAGTTGCAAAAGTACTTGCATTAACAAAAAAAAATAAAGTAAAAGGCCTTGCGAAAATATCTAATCCTGTTACCGGATTATTTAACACAAGAGTAAAAGGAGATCTTCATGATATAGATATTGAAAAAAAAGTTAAAATTACAAAAGAGGCGGAATCAGATGCTAGAAGATATTCAAGTCTCATTAAATCTGTATCATGTACGTATCATGAAATACTAGATCATAAAATCATAGTTAATAGTGATGGAGTAAAAGCAGAATTATATGAATCCAGACCAGAGTTCAGTGTTACATCAGTAGCCATGAAGGAGGGAGATAGGGTCGTCGTATCGGAAGGAAGAGGGATATCAGGTGGATGGGAAGATCTATTCCGTGAGAAGGACCATCTTGACTACGCTAATATGGCCTCAAAAAAGGCGCTGAATTTACTCGACGCAAAGCAGGTCGCCGGTGAAAAGACTACAATCATACTAGATCCAGGCATGGTCGGTTTAATAGCACATGAGGCCATAGGGCACATGGTGGAAGCCGATTTCGTTCTATCCGGTTCGATCACGAAAGATAAAATAGGGCAGAAGGTCGCAAGTGAAAAAGTTACATTAGTAGATAGCGGTCAATCAAATAATGCTGAAAATGCGGCGGGAACTATAGCAATCGATGATGAAGGTGTTGTTGCTAGCAGAACCGTTATCATCGAGAAGGGGGTTTTAAAATCCTTCTTACACAACCGCGAGACAGCCTTTCACTTTGGATCCGAGCCTACAGGCAATGCGCGTGCTTTTGAGTACAATGACGAACCCCTTATCAGAATGAGAAATACGTTCATCGAACCAGGCAGCGAGAGATTTAGTGACATGATTAAAGAAACCAGACACGGATACTTGGTTAAAGGTGCACGAAACGGTCAAGCTGATGCAAACGGAGAATTTATGTTTGGGTTTCAAGAGATGTATTCGATCGAAAAGGGCGAGATAAAGGAGTTATTGAGAGGGGCAAGTATATCAGGAAGTGCCTTTGAGGTATTGAAGTCAGTTGATATGGTAGCCAATGATTTCAGATACGATATTGGAACTGGATATTGTGGAAAATATCAGCCAGCTAAAGTTGACGGTGGAGGACCGCACATAAGGTGTACTGCAATCGTTGGAGGTCTTCAATAATCCATAACCTGGAAGATGTGTGCACTTTCGCATTGAGGGAAGCTGAAAAGGCAGACGTAGATGAAGCCGAAGTATATGCTATATCCAATAAAGAATCAGAGGTCTTTATCGAAAGCAACGATTTGAAGCAAGCGAAATCTCATAAAACCGATGGATTAGGAATTAGAGTATTTTCGAAAAATTCGCTAGGCTTCGCATCAACCAACCTGTTTGACAAGGATTATATCCGTAATGCGGTTAAGTCAGCAATCAAACTCGCTAAAATTACCCCCAGCGACAGATTTAATTCGTTACCTGATAAGAGCACGAGAATAAACCTGCTAAATGGCCTACACGATAAAAAAGCTTCTTCCTTTGATACATCAGATTCAGCTGAACTAGCAGAAGATATGTTGATGGCAGCAAGGAGTTTTGATAGTAGGGTCAGTGTAGATAGTGGAAATTTTACCAGCTCTTTAGTGACTCATGCGTTACTAAATTCCAAAGGTATAAGGAGACAAGAGACTGTAAGCTCTTTTTTTTGGTCTATCATGGGCATGGCAATTAATTCTAATGGAGTTTCCAATTTTGATTATCAATCAACTGGTGTTCACCATATAAAGGATATTGACGTGATATCCACGGGAAAGAGCTTTGCCAAGTCTCTAGTAAATACATTAGATTCGAAAAAAATTGACAGCTTCAAAGGTGAGATATTACTTACCCCTGTAGCAGCTGCAGAGTTAGTGCAGGATGCAATAGCACACTCAATTAATTCTTACGCTGTACAGAAGGATGCTAGCCAATTTAAAGATAAAATAGGAGAGTCCGTATCTTCAGATCTAGTAACTGTTGAAGATGATGCTACAAATGTAAAGGGCTTAGCAGCTTCTAGCTTTGACAGAGAGGGGATAGCCCATAAACGAAATGTGATTATTGAAAGAGGAGTGTTAAGGAAATTCATATATAACACATATACCGCCAAGAAAGCGGAAACTCAAACAACTGGGAATGCAGCCGGCTCTGCAAATTCGCCTCCCACCGTATCAACTACGAACTTTATTATCAAACCAGGAAAATCAAAACTAGAAAGTTTAATCTCTGAAATAAAGAAAGGGATTATCATTAATAGATTTTCAGGAAATGTAAATCCTGTAAACGGTGATTTTTCAGGCGTAGTGAAGGGCGGACGTTATGTCAAAGATGGCAATATTACCTATGCAACAAAAGAGGTTATGATGGCTGGCAACATCTTTAAGGCATTAAAAGATGTGACAGGAATTTCAAAGGAAAAAAGGATACTGACCGATTCCATTCTGCCTTACTTGCGCATAGATAATATATCCTTCACTGGCGGTTGATATACGTATATAATATGAAATCTCAACCGTGACAATTTTTTGAATCTTTTGCATATAATAATAGCTCGAATTTTTTCTATCTCAGATGTCGTTAGAGTTGATATAATAATAAAACGAAAATCTTAAAGGTCATTTTGTTTTTTCTATTGCATTATTTAAGAAGCACATTTTAAGATGAGGAACTAGTTCATTATCGATAATGAGTATATGGACAAGTGATTTACATCGGCAAAACATGATAAAATATGATATAGCAATTGTAGGCGGCGGGCCAGCCGGCTTATCAGCTGCATACAGTGCGGCTAGAGCTGGTGTTAAAGTAATATTATTAGAAAAAGATCAGTCAATCGCTCATAATATCAGGACCAGCGGTGTAACTTGGATAGAAGAAATAGAGAAATTAGGAATCTCAAAAGAATATTACAATCCTATAAAAAATTACTCCTTCATATCACCCTCCAACGAAATCACAATCAAAGATAGCTCTGCTAAAGCTTGCGTGTTGAACGTACGAAGCGCATATCAGCACCTTGCTATTTTAGCAGCCGAGGCAGGTGCAGATATCATGATAAAAGCAAATGTTACTAGCAGAACACTCAATATGGAAAATCATATTTCTGAATTAAAAGTTCACACACCGAAAGGTGACTTATTAATTGCTTGTACTCTTGTCATTGACGCGAGCGGTTTTAATACTTCTATTGGGCGCAAAGCAGGAATAGTAAATGAATGGAAGCGCTACGGGGTTGGAGCGGAATATGAATGTTATTGCGAGAATATTGACCCAGATACCTGGCAACTTATGGTGGGACAAGATTATTCGAATGCTGGCTACGCATGGGTTTTCCCATTATCTAGAAATAGAGTAAGGATTGGAGTAGGTATAGGAAGGCCAGAATCGGATGAGGATCCATTGCAAAAATTGCATTACATTATGGAAAAGCGATATAAGCCGATGGACAAAATGGGAAAAATTCAACCTATAGAGTTTCATTATGGCTTCATTCCAAACCAAGGGTTTCGTAGTTGCACTGTTTCTGACGGGATAATTTTGGTGGGAGACTCAGCCGGTCAAGCCAATCCTCTGCTGCTTGAAGGAATAAGATATGCTATTGAATTTGGACGATTGGCTGGCGAAGTAGGAGCAAGATCATTGTCAAAGAACGCTGTTATGTCATCGCTTATGGAATATGATACGATTTGCAGAGAGAAGCTTGAATCAAAAATCAAGTCCGCACTTAAAGTGCAGCACAGATGGATCGGTCTGTCAGATGACGAGTGGGATAAAGAGCTAGAAATACTTAAGGATCTGTCTGCAGACGAGTTCTTTGATTTTATCAAAGGGGAATTTACAGCAGGCAAGATGATACGGCTTTCTCTGAATCATCCTAAACTAGCAGCTCGTCAACTTTTTGGTCTAGTCTTGAATCGACGATAAGGGAACCTTTTTATATCTTCACAAATCAGCAACTGTGCATTGGCTGTAGACGCAGCTACGCAATTTACGCCGGTTTTGTACATGTTTGGTTTTGGTCTCGTTGCTGCTGTTCCGGCACTGGTGCTTTCGCGCTTAATAGCTCCCAGACGTCGTTATAACCCGGTAAAGTTCCTCCCGATGGAATGCGGTCAGATGCCCACTGGTGAAGGGCGATCTCATTTTATGATGCAATACTACTCGTATATCCTTATGTTTGTTGTTTTTGATGTTATGGCTATTTTTCTGTATGTTTGGGCTGTCTCATTATTCTCCATACCAAGGATCGCTACACTTCCCATAATGGCGTTCTTGGGAATAATGTTCGCTGCGATGGGATACGCGTTATATTTATCAGGAAGAAAGGGGATTTGGTAATAATGCTAACGGTATTATCGCTAACAAGTATTAAATATCTAAATTGCAAGAAGATAGGTGAGGGAAGGTTATGATCAAGGACCTAGTTAATCCCACGCACTTCAATGTATTGGTAAGCAAATTAGGGGATATTCTAGTCAAGGCACTTGATGAACCAATGGGCTATGCAATCAACTGGGGAAGGATATGGTCTTTATGGCCCGTGCATCTCGAAACTGCATGCTGCAGTGTTGAGTTTGGAGCTGCTTCAGGCCCTAGATATGACGTCGAAAGATTTGGGATTATCGAAGCTTTTGGTTCTTTAAGGCAATGCGACCTAATTGTAGTACAGGGAACGGTCACAAGAAAGATGGCCCCTAGATTGAGGATGGTCTATGATCAAATGCCTGAACCCAAATACGTAATTGCAATGGGCGCTTGTGCAATTACAGGTGGATTATATATCGACTCATATAACGTCCTTCCAGGAGTGGATGGAATTATGCCAGTCGATGTCTACGTCCCAGGATGCCCTCCTCGACCTGAAACATTGATCCAAGGAACAATGCTGCTCCAAGAAAAGATCAAAAGGTCGAAGATCAAATAGTATGGATATAGGGCAAGAAGGTAATAAGACTAAGACTAAGAACAATTTATCTGATATAACATCATCTAAGGACAAAGCGTTGCCATCCTCTGGTAACGCTGCTGCTCCTGCTCCTGCTCCTGCTCCTGCTCCTGCTCCCTCTCCAGCAAAGCCGGATACTTCTACTTCTACACCAGCAAAGAAGGAACCTGAGCCTCCAGCTTTTGAGAAGGAACTTGTTACTCAACTCACGTCTCAATTCGGAGATAGGATTAAGGTCGCTTTCATTCGACCACTGAGAATGAAAATTGAAGTGGACCCATCGGATCTAGTTGAAATCGCAACGATGATTCGTGATACTCTAGGTTTTGATCACGCCGAGTCTGTTGCAGGCACGGATTATCCAAAAACAAATCAAATCGAAGTTACGTATCATTTGGGATCATATACAAAAGATAATTTAGCTGCGCATATTCTTTCTCTTGCCACAAGAACATCTAGAGACGATGCAAGATTACCAACATTAATCAATGTCTATAAAAGTGTTGAATATCACGAACGAGAAACTTTCGAGATGTTAGGAGTATACTTTGAAGGCCATCCCAGGAATGAACGCTTTCTGCTACCTGAGGATTGGGCTGACATCCCACCGTTGCGAAAGGAATTTAGAATCAAAGGAAGATAATACTAAAAAGTGAGATAATCTATGGCTAGCCTTGAAGATAAAATTGAAGACTCTAACAAATTAGGATTGCAAATTGTTAAAGAGTTAGACGAAGACCGCTTTATGACTCTTAGCGTAGGACCTCAACATCCGGGCTCTGGACATTTTAGATTTACAGTTAAACTGGATGGGGATTACATTGTTCATTGTGACCCTGATCCAGGATATGTACACCGCGGAGAGGAAAAGATGTGTGAATACAGAAATTTCATTCAGAATATTCCCCATTTAGAAAGACCAGTTATTCATGATTCTAATAATATTACATACTCCTACAGCTTGGCCGTAGAGGAATTAACGGGTATCCAAGTTCCGAGAAGAGGGCAATATATTAGGGCGTTAGCATCAGAACTTAATCGTCAAGTCTACACCTTATACTGGCTAGCGATTTATGGAATCTTTCTAGGTCATTCTACTATGTTCATGTGGCCCACCGGAGATAGAGAATTATTTATCGATCTTCTAGAAGCTCTGACTGGTGCTAGAGTAACTCACGCGTTCAATATACCAGGCGGCGTCAGAAATGATGTACCTTATGGTTTCAAGGAGAGATGTTTGAGGCAAATTGCATATTTTGAGAAACGACTAAAGGAGTATGAGGATATTTTTTATAATAACCCGCTTATGAGACAGAGGACTGAAGGTGTGGGAGTCCTTACGAAGGAGGATGCTATAAAATTGGGTGTAACTGGATCTGTCTTGCGGGCATCAGGAGTACCTTACGATATACGAAAGGCAGAGCCATACGATATCTATAACGAGATAGACTTTAAGGTTCAATATTTGAGAACATGTGATTCTTTTGCAAGGTCGTATGTGCCCTTATTGGATATGAGGGAGTCATGCCATATAATGAGGCAGTTACTGGACAAAATTCCCGAATCAGGTGAGGTCAGAGCTAAATTGCAACCAAACCCTAAAGGACCTCCAGGAGAAGCTTATAGAAGAGTGGAATCTGGAAGGGGTGCGCTTGGATATTACATTATAAGTGACGGAACTCCGAAGCCCTACAGGGTGAAGATATCTGTTGGCTCATTTCGAAATATATTGGCCCTACCACACCTCCTAGTTGGATCGAAATTGGGTGACATGCCAGCTATTTATTGGGCTCTTAATTATTGGCCTGTGGAGGCTGATAGATAAAGGACATGTCTACCCCAATACGAGAGTTCCGTTTTGGCAACTTCGTTGCAAGCTTGATATGGCTTATCTTTATAATTCTCGTAGTCGTCGCACTTGTCGGCTTACCTCTTATTTTTATAATACTATTCTATCTTCCACTTCCACCAGTAGGTAACGAAGTTCTTACACCGTATCTCTTCCTTTCCATGATGGTGGATCCGACCCGTAGTATTCCCATCATTAAATTCTTGATCCATACTGATCTTTTTAGAGTTGCAGTATTTCCCGGCTTCACATATGCTGCGCTAATAGCAGCGGTTACAATCTTTGTGGAACGCAAATTCTTAGCAAAGATGCAGCTCAGGGTAGGACCGCTTTACGCGGGTAAGATTGAAGGAATACTACAGTTAGCAGCAGATGGGCTGAAACTTATATCTAAAGAGATTATTATCCCATCAGGAGCTGACAAAGTAATATTCTGGACAGCTCCTATTGCATTTGTTGCGACAGCGGCAGCTGTAGTTGCATTTATTCCTGCTGCACCTGGATGGGTAGTATCCAACTCAAACGTAGGGCTCGTTGCAGTATTTGCAATACTAGGCTTTTTTCCGTTAATTGCGTTACTTTTTTCATGGGCTAGCAATAGCAAATATCCATTCATCGGTGGCTTGCGTGCGCTACATCAGATGATAGCCTTTGAAATTCCTTTTATACTTTCTGCCCTATCTGTAGTGCTTTTAGCTGGCTCACTTAATTTGACGTCGATCGCACTAGTTCAGAATCCATATTGGTTTATTTTCTTTCTTCCAATTAGTGCCTTTGTCTTCTTTATTTCTTCGTTGGCCGAGCTTGAAAGGATTCCATTTGACTTACCTGAGGCAGAGAGTGAAATCGTCGCAGGATGGCTCACTGAAACGTCAGGTATGATCTATGGTCTAATTCAATTGGGCTCTTATATCAAAGTGTACGCGCTGTCAGCACTCTTTGTAATATTATTTCTTGGCGGCTGGGCCGGGCCTCAAATATTTCCCCCACACCTAGGTCCGCCCGGGGAACAGACACCACTAGTCAAGCTTCTGACCCTAGATGGTCTTTATAATGCTGTCACAGCCAATGCTATCTTTTGGTTCACGTTGAAAACTTTTGGAGTCATTATGCTAATGTTGTTACCAAGAGGGATAAACCCAAGGATTAGAATAGATATCTTACTTCATACCGGTTGGTACAAGCTGATTGTGCTGTCATTCATAAACATGTTTATAGCCCTTGCTTTGATTTATGGTGGCGTATTAGGACCTGGAGGATTGTTAACAGCTCATTGAAGACCAATTCAGCTACAGGATTTATTAAGGCTATAGAATCAGGATCAAAACACCTTATTATCAAGAGATTTACCTTGCGTTATCCAGAAAAAAAGCTCAAGTTTGTTGGTGATGGTTACCAATTTGATCCTAAGCGTGGAGTAGGCATTGCGGGATATCGGGGACGACATATACTATTTCATGACAAATGTACTGGATGTCAGTTATGCGCAATTGCATGTGAAGGTATTGCAGAAGCGATTGGCATGGTAAAAGTGGACGAGCAGTGGAAGCATAACAAAAAGGCAATTATGCCACAAATAGATTTCGGTAAATGTGTTTTTTGTGGTTTATGTGTAGACGCATGTCCATTTTATGCATTATTTATGACTGACGACTATGAACTGTCATCATTTACAAAAGAGCACTTAATTTATACCCCAGCACAACTAGCCATCAAACCAAAATATCAAGGAACAGTTGAGATAAAAATTGATGACATGGGTGCAACACATGGCTGACCCGGTTTTTATCGGCATTGCTGTACTCACTATTGGATCAGCAATAATTGCACTAGAAACTCGTGAGCTGATTTACGGTGCCATTGCTCTTGCAATATCGATGATGGGGATTGCCGGCTTTTTTCTCCTTCTTGATTCACCTTTTGTGGCTATGTTTCAAATTGCAGTGTATGTTGGGGCTGTAGTTGTTTTAGTTATATTTACCGTGATGCTCGTTCGGACTCAAGCACTTTTTTCAGCAAAAGAAGACAAAGGTCGAAAGGGCGCTGGAATTGTTCTCATGCTGATTCTTATCGGCGCTTTGGGTTCAATATTCCTAGTTTCAGCACTAAACAATCCAAAGTTTGGAACTTCACAGTCACCGCCAATTGATTTTGTAGCTATAGGGAAACAGATGGTCACGTATTATGGACCCGCCTTAATTGTACTAGCTTTAACACTAGCCGGCTCTGTAATAGGAGCCCTAGCACTGGCCCGTAGGGAGGACATTGAACAAAGAAATGAATGAACTTATTGATTATATCATTGTAACAATAGTCCTAGTTGCTATTGGTATATACGGCCTAGTTGTCAAACGTAACGCTATACGCATGATCTTTTCGATCGAAATAATTGCAAATGCTGCGAATCTAAACCTTGTTGCCTTTTCACGAAGCGTAAATAATGCTCAGGGTCAGTTATTTGCATTATTCTCTATAGCTATTGCTGCGGCCGAAGTTGCAGTCGGTCTTGGTATTATCATCATAGCATATAGGTTATACAGAGAGATAGATGTTGAAGAATTCAGGAGCATGAGAGGTTAAAATATTACATGCCACAGTCATATTTGCTGTTAGCAGCGACATTTATGCCTCTTTTATTAGCACCAGTTTCCTACGTGTTAGCGAGGAGGTTCGGTGCGAATGTGACAACTTGGTTTTCGTTTGGAGTACTAGCTGTATCAACTGCTTTACTCTTCGTCGCTGCTACTGCATTAAATGGAGCCCAATCAGTCTATTCTGAGAGCTATCCTTGGAGCCAGTTTGGAAATTTCGGCCTTAGGCTGGATGGATTGAGTCTTCCTTTTGCTCTGATAATATACATATTATGCACAGCTCTTGCTCTGTATTCAAAGCCCTACATGATCCACAAAATCAGCGAAGATGCTCCAGAACACTTTAAAGCTAACGGTGGTATTACTGCAGGTAGCGGAGCTGCGAGTAACAGTAATGATGATTATACTTCAAAACATATTGATATTGATTCCCGCTCCTCTCAAACAACAGCGATAGTTGAAAAAAAACAGTACCTGAATTCTCAGATGGGACTTTACTTTGCGCTCTATATGACATTCTCAATGGGGATGCTAGGAACCGTACTGGCGACCAACCTAATAGAGTTCTATGTATTCTTTGAATTGATGCTCGTTCCATCATTCTTCCTAATAGCGTTCTATGGATACGGTGCAAGACGAAGAATCGCCTTGATGTTTTTCTTCTGGACTCACACAGGAGCAGTTGTACTTCTATTGGGCTTATTGGCAATGGGATTCTTTGCTGGAGGTTTTGATTATTCTACCGTGAAGGCAAACGTATCACATATCCCAGCGCAATGGATCTCCTTTATTGTTTTTGCTCTGGTGCTAGGTCTTGGCGTAAAATTAGCAGCATTTCTTTTGCATATTTGGTTGCCTTATGCTCACTCAGAAGCACCTACCCCTATTTCGGCCTTACTCTCTCCAGCGATGATCGGTATAGGCGCATACGGGTTGCTACGCCTATGGTTGGAACTGCTAACTGGAAGTTATGCTCAATACAGTCTTTATATCAACATTTGGGGTCTGGCCACAATGATATACGGTGGCGCTATGGCCCTCATGCAAGATGATATCAAGAAGGTTCTTGCTTACTCAAGTATCAGTCAAATGGGATACATTTTATTTGGTCTTGGTTCGGCAAGTGTCCTTGGCATAACCGGTGCAACTCTTATGTACGTCACACATGGCCTTGGCAAGGCAATTCTCTTTATGATGGCCGGGTCCATTATTCTGCAAACTGGTACAAGAAGTATGTCCAAGTTAGGTGGACTAGCAGGGAAAATGCCTTATACCGCCGTTATAGCAATGATAGGAGGACTAACAATAATTGGCGTTCCTCCAACTAGCGGCTTTATGTCAGAGTGGATTCTTTTTAGTGGAGTATTACAAACAGGAGTAACTGACGCAAGTTCTTTGAGAGTTGCGATATTTGGAGCTGGAATATTAACTACAGTACTATCCTCGGCTTATATTCTTTGGATGTACAAACGTATTTTCTTCGGCAAACTTCCAGAAGAACTAGTCCACGTTAAGGATTCTAACCGGTACATTATTGTAACTATGGCAGTACTCGCAGCAATGACACTTATTATCGGAGTATATCCTAATCCTTTCTTAAATCCTATCATTGCGTATATTCAAGGAATCTTTTCTCATAATTCACAGGTACTACAAGTGCCTACCCAAGGACACGGTGGGATCCATTTGAATAAAAATCTATTAAGGAGTGATAACATGGCTGCAAACAATATGCTTTCTGACAATAACAATGTACCACTGATCCAAGTCCTTAACTCCACAAAAGGAGAGATGAGAGAATAGTTATTATTATATCAGAAAATGAGGGAATGGAGGAGCAAAAAAAATGGATGGCAATATAGCTGGTGCTGGAGGATTAGCAATCAGTGCTTGGCTAGTTTGGATATTACCATTTATCGGGGCCGCTATAATTGCTGGCGTCGCTCGCAAAGGTAAAAAGATCAGAGACTACACCGCAATTGGCTTTTCTCTTGCAAGCGCGATCGCTGCTGCCACTTTAATTCCTGTAGCTACCTCAGGAGTTGAAGTACATAAACAAGTAGATTGGATCACTGCGATAGGAGTAAAGGCCGGGATCTTGGCTGATCCTCTTGCTGTTATAATGACGAATTTAGTTGCATGGATATCCTTTCTAATTTTCGTTTATTCGTTAGGTTATATGCACGGAGACCCTGACCTAACAAGATATTGGTTCTTCATGCTGTTCTTCATAGGATCAATGCAGTTAATAGTATTATCAGATAATTTGCTCATGCTTTTCTTCGGTTGGGAAGGTGTGGGCTTGGCATCATACGCTCTGATAGGCTTCTGGTATCGTGACAAGAAAGAGCACTTTGTTGGAAAAGAAGGACACAAGGCGGGAGGAATCCCCATGTGGGCTTCTCCGACCCACGCGGGTTTGAAAGCATTCCTAATGACAAGAGCAGGCGATACAATGATGCTTGCCGGTATGTTCTTAATATTTGCATACTCAGGTACATTTGGATTCAAAGAATTGCTTCAAAATCAGGCCTGGGCGGCACAAATGTCTCAGCAGAACCTCCTTGTTCCTGCTGCAGTGCTATTGTTTGGTGGTGCAATTGGTAAGTCAGCTCAATTTCCACTTAATGAATGGCTCTTAGAGGCTATGACTGGCCCTACACCGGTTTCGGCATTAATCCATGCTGCGACCATGGTTAAAGCTGGTGTTTTTTTGGTAGCGCGCATCGGACCATTGTTTTTTGCTCTAGCAGCGTTCGGCATGGTTCAGTTCTTCGAAGTAGTTGCCTGGGTAGGCGCAATAACTGCATTCTTACTTGCATCTCAAGCGCTAGCTAATCCAGAGATCAAGAAAGTTCTAGCTTATTCAACTGGATCTCAAATTGGTTATATGATGATGGCTCTTGGTATAGCTGGATTATCGACTCAATTTGCAGAAGGTTACTCGGCAGGATTCTTTCAGTTGATTAGTCATGCGTTATTCAAAGCATCACTCTTCATGGGAGCAGGTGCGCTGATACATACAGTAGGTTCTAGATTTATGACAGATATGGGCGGTATGCGAAGATACATGCGGAAGACCTACATCTTTATGCTGCTTGCTGGTCTTTCATTAGCAGGAGCTCCACTTATAACCTCAGGATTTTGGAGCAAAGATGCAATATTTGCAGCAATATTAGAATCTGGTTACACTTATTCACAGCCATTGTTCATAGTAGGAGTACTCGTTGCAGTGATGACTGCATTCTATACGTTCAGGATGATTGGAATGGCTTTCTTTGGAAAGCAAAGTTCTCATCTCAAAGAAATGGAAGATAGCGGAGGGCATCTTCATGAAGTTAGTGCAAAGATGTGGTTGCCATTTGGTGTTCTAGCAGGAGCTACTATAGCTATAGGACTAGTTGGCTTTGCATTTGAAGATCAGCTTAACAACTACCTGGCAGCATATCTTTTAAATTCGTATGGAATTAAGGAGCATCAACAAGTACCATCAACAGGAGCCAATGGACAGCAGAATAAGGTAATTCAAACTGGATCTCAAGAATCAAACAGAGGTTTTCTTGGGCTAAGTCCAATAGCAGCAACTGCCTCAGTAGCAGCGTTTGGCGCAGGGGGCGGTCTAGGGTATGTATTTTATATAGCAAAGAAAGCAGATCCTGAAGTAATATCTAGAAATGTTATTACCAGATCTGTATGGAAATTTCTATACAATCGATGGTACCTTAACACAGCTCTCTATTGGGGAGCAGTAATAGTCCCAATGGGAATCTTTCGTATTATTTGGAGATACTTCGAAAGCATTGTAATTGAAGGGATCAATCCCGCTTTTCAGTATTCTGCAGTGTTCGCTTCAAAGGTCGTCAAAGCTGGCCAAACAGGAATAACCCAGACATATTTATTCGTATTTGGAGTTGGCATTCTCATCGTCATAATGCTACTGTTAATTTAGGAGAAGATGTGAAGTAAATGGCAGATCTGTTCTCAACACCACTCCTAGTTACTGCAGTTCTTGGAGTAGTAGGACTCGCAATTCCCGTAATAGATGCAATAAAGAAGGAGAAGGGGAGTGGTAATCGATTATACAGCGCGATTGCAGTTGGTGCGCTTGTACTTGCAATAGGAATCGTAATCTTCCGCGTCTTGTCGGGAGAAGTGTTACCTGGTGTGGCCTTTAGCAAAGGAGTAATAACTGATGACCTCTTTGGCTCATTTTTTGCTACAGCCTTTTTGATAGTATCTATCATGGTAACCGCTTCATCGTGGAACTACATGAAAGGAAGAACAAATCCTGCCGCGTATTATTCACTAATATTATTATCAAGCATTGGAATGATACTAATAGCATATTCTACTGACCTTGTAATGTTACTTGTTTCATGGGAATTGATGTCCCTTCCTACGTATGCGCTAGCAGCGTTCTCAAAACGTGATCCAATATCAAATGAAGCGGCGATCAAATACTTTATGTTTGGTGCCTTGTCCACTGCGATTTTAGTTTTTGCAATCGGTCTAGTATATGGAATCACGGGAAGTACTAATATAGGTACAGCAATTCAGGCTTTGGCACATCTTCAGAAAGATCTTATCCCTGTAGGTCTTCTTGCAATAGCATTGTTCATTGCTGGTTTTGGATTTAAAATGGGGCTTGTACCGTTTCACATGTGGCTTCCAGACGCCTATGAAGGATCCCCCACCACCATCGGTGCTCTCCTAGCGGCAGGGACGAAAAAAGCAGGATTTGCTGCAGCTATACGTGTGATCATCCTAGGAATGTTTGCATTACACCCAGACTGGACGCTAACTTTAGCTGTGCTGGCGGTATTTACAATGACGCTTGGCAATCTTGGCGCATTAGTGCAAAAAAGTGTTCCAAGGATTCTTGCATACTCAAGCATTGCACAGGCCGGATATATCATGATTGGTTTGGCATTAGCACCCTATTCGGACCAAGCTTTGACAGGATCGTTATTCCATATAATGAACCATGCTGTCATGAAGTCTGCTGCCTTCATCGCAGCAGCAGCTGTCGCTGTGGGTCTGGCTAGCTATAGCTTGCAAAGATATCAGGGTCTTGGGAGACGAATGCCGATTACTGCAATTGCACTTTCGATTTCACTGCTAGCGCTAGCTGGAGTACCACCTCTGAACGGTTTTTGGAGTAAGTTAGTATTATTTGGGGCAGCGATTAATAGCGGTCCTGTAGTCTCTTGGGGGCCTTACCTAGCTATAGCGGGTCTACTTAATAGCGCTCTCTCCTTAGGATATTATGCTTGGATTATAAGAAAAATGTACATGGAGGAAGGGTCAGACACAAAAAGGATTAAAGAACCAAAAGCAATGGTAGCAGTATTAGTATTTTCTATGGTATTTATGGTTGGTTTCGGGATATGGCACGCACCTCTATTAGACTTTGCATCAAGAGCCGTACCACATTTTCACAATATCATACCAACTCTAGCATTAATCCCCCAACATACGCCGCTGCATCTAATTAGTTTTATACAGCCTCGATTAGTTGGCTGATGGTTTTCTAGCGATTCTTTGCATACCTCTCGGCATTAAGCAACCGTAATAGATTCAAACCTTTTTTATTTCTTAATCAGCTCTTTAATTTATTATTCTTATTCCTCCAGTTAATTTGAATCTAAAATTGTACGGAAGCCAAATCAGTAAGATGCTCTAGGTGCTTCCTTGCTGGGCTATCGTGTATCTTGCGTAGTTCATTTTTTGCCTTGCTAGAGTAGGATAAATATAGCTCTTCCATTTTATCAACAAATTCAATCGATTGTTCATTTTCCTTTACCAATATATTGAAGAGTCTATCTTCGTTATTCCAATCCAGCAGATCATCGTGGATTTGGTATGCAATCCCAAGCAAGTTACCAAATGTTGCCAAGGCATGGATCTCTTCCTCTCCTCCTCCCCCCAAGATTGCTCCTATTTTCGCAGAAGCCTCAAATAGTGAAGCAGTCTTATGTTCAAGGACTTTGATGTAGTCGTCAATTCCAATTTTAGTATCATCGGTTAATTTGATTTCCATCATTTCTCCTTCACTCATTTTTAAAGCAGCATTTGAGAGTTCGGACGAAACACGCGGGTTTTTCATCTTCGAGCCAATGTTGAGAATTACACCCAGAACAAAATCAGCGGTAAGAATGCTATTATTATAGCCGTATTTGACATGAAAGGAAGGTTTACCACGTCGAATATTCTCTTCATCAATAATGTCGTCATGGATGACAGATTCAGTATGCAAGAGCTCAATAGCAGAAGCCGCCATAAATGCATCTTCATCGACCTCTGAAAATCCTGGTGTCTTGTGGTACTGTAAACTTTCATTAGAGATTACTAGTATCAGAGGCCTGACACGTTTGCCTCCATCACATGCGTATCTTAATGGAGCGTAAAATTCTGACCAAGAGTACAAGTCAAGTTCACGCTTAAGTGCGTCATCAATTTTTAATAAATATTGACTGAAGAGATCAATTAAAGGATTAGCACCCGTGTTTCTTCTTGTCAAAGATATGTTCTTGCCTTGTCTTATTCTAAAATATTGAGCATATTAATGCTTTTACGAAAATAGAGTATTAGAAAGAAACAGAAAACAAAAAACACACATATACTTAACTTGTTTGTAAGATTGCTCCGGCCGGGATTTGAACCCGGGATCTGCGACTCGAAAGGCCACAATGCTTGACCGAACTATGCAGCTGATACTTTATTGATCAGCTACTACACCACCGGAGCACTTGCTGAGAGTGGACAGTCTTTTCACATAAAATCTTTTCCTGTCAGCACCAGCAGCTGCTGCAGTGAAAACTCTAGCTTTGATTCGAAATGATCATTGCAAACTCTAGCCTTGATTCGAAATCATCATGACTTCAGTCTACGTTTATGATTATGATAATAATCTTAACATCCTTCTCTACTATTAGAATACGAAATCATCTTATCGCTAGTTAGCTCAAAATATTTCACGTTTAGATAGTATAGTATAATTGTATTAGCTATTACGAAGCCAGGTCTTGCACAACCTTTTTCTATCGGAAACTTCAAATTTTAATATGGCTAAACTCGTTCAGCAAATTGAATATCAGATTGAAAGATACAGCCTTTTGAAACATCCCTTTTACCAATCATGGTCACAGGGAAAATTAACCAAAGAAAATTTACGAGGCTATTCAAAGGAATACTTTCAATTAGTTAAAGCAGTGCCGCAACTGGTGGAGAATATAGCCTCTTGCGCTACGGAAGAGAATCCAAAGGATACAATTTCCCAGAGTTTGAAAGAAGAAAATGAACATATTATTCCATGGATGAACTTCGCTTACGCCCTTGGTGTTCCAACAGGTGAACTAGTTAATTATCGTGGTGACGAAAGAATAACTTGTGCTGTGTTGGATCTCGATCACATTACAAAACTCTCCTTGGAGGAAGGTGCAGCAGCTATGTACGCGTACGAAAAGGAACTACCAAAGATAAGCAGATCGAAAATTGATGGTTTGAGCAAGTTCTACGGGTTATCTAGTAAAAACGCAGTAGACTACTTTGAAATCCATGAGAGAACTGATGTCAGACATGCACTAGTATGGAAAAGCATGTTGCAACATGTTCCAAAGGAAAAGGAACACGCTGTGCTAACGGCTGCTATCAGATCATTACGAGATCAGAACAAGATTTTGGATTGTGTTCAGGACAAATATTGCCAAAAGATTAACTGAAAACCTTTATACCGTTTCCATTATCGAATTGCTGTCTAAGGGCCCATAGCTCAGCCTGGTAGAGCGACCGGCTCATAACCGGTCGGGCAGGGGTTCAAACCCCCTTGGGCCCACTTTATGGTGGGTTCAAAGTTCTAAAATAGAAAGAGCTAAAGCTGGCTTCATACCTACGAATAGCCATGTCATTTTGGAGGGCTACAGATGTTTAGACGAACAATATTCGAGCCAATGTTAACAGGGCAGTCCTACAGCATGTTTATAGAAGGTTTAAAGTCTCCAGTCACCAAAGCCGCCTACACATATGCCCTCCAAAAATACATGAAATATCTAAATATCAATAATCCCGATGATATAGTAAGGTATCAGGACAATCCTAAATTCATACAGAACCAAATTATTCAATATTTAATACTATTGAAAAATCCACCTCACTCATTAAGCTATGCCACACGGAGCCAGTACCTTGCCGCAATTATGACATTCTATGATCTTAACGAAGTGGCGATGGTCAAAAATGAGTTGGGCCACTTGTTGTGGTTTAAAAAAACTAGATCAAAAAAATTTGAATGATAATAATAATCGGCAAAGAATACACGAGAAATTGAAGTACTGCGTGAAGACATGGACCAATAACAAACCTATGCTTGCTGCAATAAAAATACCCGAAGGATTACATGGCAATTCCGTTAGATTATTACAAGAAGGTAATCTACGATCCATCTCGTTAGAGTATTCCTCAGAAATATTGATCTTGATATTGATGATGAAAATCATTGAGCTCCTAGATGTGTTAGGGCTGGAACATTATCTATAGGTAATAATAATTTAGATGATTTCTTGAACAAAACTAAAAATGCTACTTTTGGTTTTTTCACAGTCAAGATAAAGGAATCTAAGGGCATTTACTTGATGGCGATTCTCAATGATATTGTAGTTAGTAGATTAAGGTTAGTTTAGAACGGTGGGTCAGCTCTCTAATTGGTTTTTGAAAAACGAATTATTAATGGGCCCCCACAATTACAGAATTGATTAAAGCTTCACTAAACTTTTGTACTCAACCAACATACTAACACAGACAATATGGAAGTAATCTTAGGAGAATAAAACTTTCTCAAACAGGTCTAGGAAGGAGAGTAAGAAATAAGAATATTAAAAAGAAAGGTGAGTAAACCGTTCCTATCAACCCTGAAACTACAAATTGAAACATATAAGTGTCTAATCTATCTGCGGTAGAAACAACTGCTATATTTGTCAGCATAAACCCAATAATTGAAATTGGTATTGTGATAAGAAACAATAATCCGACTCTTTTGGATTTATCTTTTTGCGCTGCTATAACGCTAAATATACTTTTCAAGGATTGATAGACACCATGCCTGTTGATTACCTGATCTCCTACCAAGATATATTCAA
>Ga0184608_10000064_pt1 | contig 22392 bp, 21 predicted proteins | sample PLM1_30_coex_FD_133010 | JGI IMG/M metagenome (GOLD analysis project Ga0184608, IMG submission 133010) | Groundwater sediment microbial communities from an aquifer in East River, Colorado, USA - PLM1_30_coex | ecosystem: Environmental > Terrestrial > Soil > Riparian zone | place: USA: East...
ATCTCACGGCGCACCCACGCGCGGACCTGCTCGATCGCCTGGCGCGGTCGCGGGTCCTCCGGCTGAGCAGACTCGAAGAGGTCGAGGACGTGCTCCGCGCACGATGCCGCCCAAAGAGCCAGCAGTTGGTGATCCGAATCGGTGAGCGTCCCACCGCGGCGGATCGTTACGAAACGACGGTCGCGGTCCTTCGGGAGGATCACAGCCAGCACTCCTTCCGCTCGCATCAGCCCAACATCCAGCACGATGCCGCGCGACAACCGCTGAGAAACGAGTTTCCTAGAACCCTCGCATGTGGATTACCAACACATCAACCAGCAGGGCCCTACCTAGCGGTACTCCCGCGCCGAATCCCTGCCCGTCGAGCCGCCCGCGGCGAGCGCGAACGCCATGTCGACCGCCTCCTCGGGCGTCTGAGCGAAGTGCAACTCCGCGATCTTCGCCTCCTCGAGATGCTTGCCGCCGTAGGCCACTTCGCGGATGCGCGAGGACCACCCGCCGCTTCCCTCGAGGATCACCGTCGGCTTGAGCTCGTACGCGACGGTCAGCTCGTTCAGCGTGCCGATCCCGCCCGAGATCATGATCACCGCGTCCGCCGCGCGAACGGTGAGCGTGTTGCGCATCCAACCCATCCCCGTGGTGATCGCGATGTCGACGAACTCGTTCGCGTCGCCCTTGTCGAATCCCGGGAGTATCCCGATGACGACACCGCCCGCGCTCTTCGCGCCGCGGCTCACCGCTTCCATGACACCGGACAGCCCGCCGGTGACGACGATCCCCTTGCGCTCGGCGATGAGACGACCGACCGCTTCGGCCATGCGCAGCGCCTTCTCGGGGACGGGATCCTTCGGATCCTTCGCGCTCTTGCCGATGATCGTGATGAGCGTCGGGCGGGTCACGGCGCGGCGAGCATAGGTTCGCGCTCGAGGAGGGCGCGCAGCGCCGCCGGCCAGGCGAACCAGTGCCGCGAGGCGACGGCACCGCTCGTCTCGTCGTACGCCTCGGGAAGCATCCCGTCCCAGGTCTCCACATGCGCGAGGCGCTCCTTCGCGCTCTGCTCCCGCGCGGCGTCCTTCGTCGCACGGGCGATGACGATCTCCTGCAGATCGCCGAGCGGCCACGGATGCGGCGTGTGGACGGAGCCGAGCCCGGCGAGCGAACCGGCGAAGTACCCCTCGTTCGCGATGCTCCACGCGAAGTCGATCGTGGCGAGCCATCGCGGATCGTCGACGGAGCAGAAGCCCCACCCCGGTGCGAACACGGTCGGGAAGTCGTTCGCATCGTGGTAGTGGCGCGCGTTCGCGGCATCGGGTCCCGCGATCGCGTACGCGAACCTTCCCTCGCTCGCGAAATGGCGCAGCGTCGCGTCGCGAACCTCGGCCGCGTGAACATCGTGACCGAAGGCCGCAAGGACGCGCCAGAGCAGAACATGGCTCGAGAAGTGGAACGGCTGAACCAAGGGATCATCGGCCGGCGTTTCCGCAGTCGCGATGAGCCCGAAGGGTGACCGGGCCGCGAGGAGCCGCTCGATCACGCTCGCGCACGACTTGGCGTAACGCTCACGCAGAGACGCGTCGCCGGTGAGACGCGCGTGGTCGGCGATCAAAAGGAGCGGGAAGAGCTGCTGGTCGAGCTGGAACGCGGGATCCTTCGCCGCGCCCGAGGCCAACGAGGCGCGTGGCCACCAGCCATCGACCGTCTCGGCAGCCTCGAAGATCCAGCGGACGAACCCCTCGACGACCGCCGCGACCCGCGGATCGCGCGGGCCGACCGCGAGGAGCGCCCGGCACACGTAGTAGGCGTCCCGCGTCCACACGAGTGGCAGGATCTCGTGGTCGGCGAGGATCGCGATGGCGTCACCGGTTCCCGAGGCGGCGCAGTCGATCGCATAGGAAACCCCGCGACGGGCCGGACGCGCGGTGGGGCCGGCGAGATCCAGCCCTGTCCAGAGCTTTTGGCGCTCGCTCAGGTGCTGCTCGACGAGCGTCTCCGCGTCGCGAGCGAGCTCGTGGGCTTCGGTCATCGTTGCCATCGGGTCGATCCCAAGAGCGACCACGAGGATCGCCGCGATCTCTGTGCCCGCGCCGATTTCGGCGTAGGTCGCCGCGATGGTGGCGGCGGCGCCGAGCGCGCGATCCTCGATGAGAAAGAGGCTGTCCGGCCAGTCATCGCGCTGGTGCATCGATGTCCGGTTGCGGCTCTGCGCCTCCGGCAGCGGGCCGCCGGCCGTCAGCTGCGTGTATTCGGCCCGCGCGAGACGCATGGTGCTCGTCCAGGTAGGCCCGCGGATCTCCGTCCTCGCTTTGATCCGGACGATCTGGACCGCTCCGCGCCGTCCGGATGGCGCGACGATGGTCGACTCGAGGCGTCCCTCGGGCCGCTCGATGACCGCAGTCGGAAACGAGTCTTCCGCGAGCCAGACGGAGCTCGGCTCCACATCCAGCAGGTCGAACCCGAAGCTCGGTCGCTTCGGATCGGCGAGCGACTCCCGGTACGCGCGCACCTCGGACTGATCGAAGCGGCTCCCGGCGAACGGCTCCATCCGCGTGAGCTCGACGCGGCCGTGAATCGGGTGGGCGATCCCGAGCGACAGCCACCGTCCGCTCGGCGTCACCGTCCCGGACACGATCCCGTTGCCGACGTCGAGCGGCTTGTAGGGCCTGCGGCGGTCGAGCGGCGTCGTGTCGGTCAGCTCGCGGCCCCGCCCATCAACGGGGTCCCCACACCGTACGCAGATATCGGCGGATGAGGATGATGAAGACGACCGCGGGCAGCACCATGAAGAATGCGGCGATGAACTTGAGGGCGAGCGGCGAGGTGGAAAGCGAGGCGAGGACTTGCGCCGGAAGTGTGCGCGTGCGCACCGTGAGGATCGACGCGGCGAAGACCTCGTTCCACGAGACCACGAACGCGAAGATTGCCGCGGCGGCGAGACCGGGCATCGCCGGGGGAAGCGCGGCGCGGCGGAATGCGCCCCACCGACCGCACCCGAGCGTCTCCGCGGCCTCCTCGAGGTCCTGCGGCAATGCGACGAACACCCCGCCGACGATGAGGATCACGAACGGAAGTGCGATCGCGCTGTGGACGAGCGCGACGGTGATGAGGTTGTCGTAGAGGCCAAGCCGCACGAAGATCGCCGCGAGCGGGATCGCGAGGATCGCGATCGGGAACATCTTCGTGACCAAGACGACAGCCCCGAATGCCGCGCGGCCGCGGAAGCGGAACCGCGCGAGCGCGTACGCGGCCGGAGCGCCGAGCACGAGGCCGACGACGACGGTGAGGAGCGCGACGACGATGCTGTTCAGCATCGCCGGGACCACGCCGCTCGATTCGAGGAACAGCTGGATCGTCGCGCCCGACAGCGAGCTCGGGAAGAGCGGCTTCGGATAGTCGGAGACGTTCGCTTGCGGCGTGAATGCTGAGACCGCGATGAGGTAGAACGGGATCAGGGCCCAGATCGCGAGGACGACGGCGCTGCCGTAGACAAGCCCGCGATCGAGCACGCGCGCCTTCATCGCTGCACCTCGGTCTCACGTGGGCCGAGCAGCCGGAGATAGACGATGATCGCGACGAGACTGAGGGCCACGATGACCACGCCATACGCGGCGGCGATGCGCTCGTCCTGGTTGGTCGTGTACCAGCTGTAGCCCTCGCCCGCGAGGACGGGCAGGTTGCGTCCGGCGAGCGCGAATACGACGGCGAAGGTCTGGAACGCGAAGATGGTCCGGATGAGGATGGCCGACTGCAGGCTCGGCCGAAGGAGCGGGAGCACCACGTGGACCAGGCGTCGGAGTCGGCCCGCGCCGAACAACTCCGCCGTTTCAGAGAGCTCGCGCGGGATGAGCTCCAGTCCCGCGAGGAGAACGAGGAGCACCATCGCGGTAGTGCGCCAGGATTCGGCAATGACGATGGCGGCAATAAGCCCCCCAAAGTTGTCGAACGAGAGCCACAGCATCGGCTGACTGATCACGCCGGCGGACTGCAGCACGCTGTTGAGATAGCCCCGCTCGGTGAAGGCCGCAAGCCACAGGAGTCCCGCGGCGAGATCGGAGACGGCGAGCGGGATCGTGTAGATCAGGAAGAACCAGCGATGACCGCGGAAGCGAGAGTTGACCAGCAGCGCAATGGCGAGCGCGAGCGCCACCTGCAACGGGACGATGAGCAGGAGAAGAAGGAAGGTGTTGCGCCAGGCGTCGCTGAAGTTGGCGTCCGCGAACATGCGCCGGAAGTTGTCCAGCGTGAATCCGCCGCTGTCGGCCGCGAACGCGAGGAAGAGCGCCTGGGCCAGAGGGATGACGATGAGGACCGCGAGGAAGGCCATCGATGGGAGAACGAGCGTGAAAGGCAGGAGCCGCCCCGTTCGCGTATGCATCCGCGGTCCAGCGTAGCCTCGACCGATGTCCTACGACCTCGAACCCCGCTATCCGGTCGTCGGCGGCGCGGTCGAATACGGATATGAGCCGCTCGCCACCGCTGTCGTCGGACCGTCACGAGTGGTGGCGATCGACGGGCCGGCGGCGGCCCCCTGGACACGGTTCATGGCGATGCTGATGACCGCGCTCGAGGCAGGTGGAACAAAGCCGCGCGTAATCGACGTGCGCGAGCGGTTCGACGCGTGGCCAGAGATCGAGAAGCGGACGGACGCGACGGTCCTGCGGGGTGACCCCGTCTTCGCGACTATCAACGACGCACCGCTCTCGTCACTTTTCAAAGATCTTCCCAGTCCCGACGCGAGCGAAGCGCTCACAGTCGTGTTCGGACCTGGCAGCGCGCTCGTTCGGCACGACCTCCTCTGGTACGCCGACCTGCCGAAGCGCCTCGGACTCGAGGAGGTGCAAGCCGGGCGTGCGCCGAATCTGGGCCGGTCGCCGGAGACGCCTGGTGACGTACGCCGTCTCCTGTTTATCGACTGGCCGATGGAGGATCGCCACCGGCGCGAGGTCGCCGAGCGCTGGGAGCGATACATCGACCTGACCGACGCGGATGAGCCACGGTCGATGACCGCGAACGTGTTGTGGGCCTCTCTCAGGGATCTCGTACGCGGACCGTTCCGAACACGCCCCACCTTTCTGCCGGAGCCCTGGGGCGGACGGTGGTTGACCGAGGAGCTCGGTGCGCCGGGGGGGCCAAAGCTCGGTCTCGGCTATGAGCTGATCGCGCCAGAGGCCGGTGTGCTCTTTGGGACGGATCGTCCCATCGAGGTCGCACTGGACGTCGTCCTCGCCGGAGAGCATGTCGCATTGCTGGGCGCCGGCAGAGCGGCGGCCAGTCCCGCCTTTCCGATCCGGTTCGATTACCTCGACACCGTGGGCGGCGGCAACCTTTCGGTGCATTGCCATCCGCGCGAAACGTACATGCGGGAGGTGTTCGGACGCGAAGTCGCGCAGCACGAGAGCTACTACGTGATGGTCGAGGGTTCGCGACGCCTGATCTTTCTGGGACTCCGCGACGACACCGACATCGGGGCTTTCAGAAGCGCGGCCGAGGTTTCGTTGCGCGATCGAACACCGCTTGAGATCGAGCGCTTCGTACAGACAGTGCCCGCACGCCGGCATCAGCTCTATCTGGTACCCGCGGGAACCCCCCACGGGAGCGGCGAGGGGACTGTCGTTCTCGAGATAAGCGCTACGCCATATCTCTACTCGCTGCGGTTCTACGACTGGCTTCGTGCCGATCTCGACGGCGAGCTTCGTCCCGTGCAGCTCGATCACGCGTTCGCCAACCTGGCTACCGACCGGCGCGGCGCGGCGGTGCGCGACCTGGTCCCCGAACCGATCGGAGTCCGCGCGGGCGACAAATACACCGAGGTGGCGTTTCCGCGGCACCCTGAGCTTTTCTTCTCGGTTCACCGGATCGACTTCGAGACCGCCGTACCCGACCGGACCGCCGGCCGTTTTCACGTGCTCAACCTCGTCGAGGGCGACGAGATCGAGCTCCGAACGGCCGAAGGTCGCCGTCATCGACTCCGATATGCGGAGACCATCGTTGTGCCCGCCGCGGTCGGCGAATACGAGCTGATTCCGCTGAGCGCTGGTCCGCGCAAGGTCGTGAAGGCTTTCGTGGTGTGATCGGGCTCGTCGGCGCGCTCGAGATCGGTGGGACCCACGTGAGCGCCGGCCGCGTCGACATCGAGCGGTCGCGCCTCGACCCAAAGAGCTTGCGTCGTCTTTCGCTCGATGCGCGAAACTCGCGCGAAGAGCTGCTCGGCACCATCATCAGCGCGGCGCGGGACGTGGCTCTCCCTGCGATCGCCCGCTGGGGGGTCGCGACGCCCGGCCCGTTCGACTACGAGCGGGGCGTGTCCAAGATCCGTAACGTCGCCAAGCTCGACCCCCTTTACGGCGTCGACCTGCGCGATCGGCTGTCACGAGACCTCGGCCTCGAGCGGCCCGACCTTGTGCGGTTCGTGAACGATGCGCAGGCGTTCGTCTTCGGCGAGTGGTGGGCGGGCGCGGCGAAAGGCCACGCGCGCGCAATGGGAGTGACGCTGGGCACGGGGCTTGGGTCGGGATTCCTCGCGGATGGTGAAATCGTCGTGTCGGGCGCTGGTATTCCGCCCGATGCGCGTCTCGACCTGATTTCCTTTCGCGGCGGCGCCGTCGAAGACGTCATCTCGAGCCGCGGCATCGTCGCCGCGTTCGGCATGAACCGCGAAGTCGTGGACATCGCGCGGCGTGCGCGCGAGGGCGATCCCAGGGCCCTCGCGGTCTTCGGCGAGTTCGGGTCCGCGCTGGGCGAATTCCTGGAACCCTGGGTCGCGGGCTTCGCGCCAACCTGTCTCGTGTTCGGCGGATCGATCACGCGCGCGTGGGACCTGTTCGTCGACGAGTTTCGCGGATCATGTCCTGAGGCAACGCGGCTTGATCGATGCGGGCCGGCGGATCGTCTGGACGAGGCGCCCCTGCTCGGCGCCGCGCTCCACGCGGTGCGGGCTCAGTCGGAGGTGGGCTGAGCCGCGAGCCAGTCCAGCGCCACAGCCGCGGTCCACGATTGATCAAGCGAGCCCAGCGGCTCCCCCGTGAACGGCTCGAAGTACTCGGCAAAGCGTGCGGTGGGCTGAGAGAGGAGCGCGAGGTTCGCGCGCCGCAAAGCCGCGGCCGGCTCGGCCATCGCCTGCTGGACCAGCCCCCACCAAAGCAACCAGTTGACGACCGGCCACGTCGGACCGCGCCAGTACGCACGCGGTCTGAACTCGGCCGAGCGCAGGGCAGTGCTCAGAACGACCGGGAACGCCAGACCCGCGCCCCCCGCGAAGTCCGGGCCGAACGCCGTGTCCACCGCGCGGTCTGTGAGTGTCCGATCGAGATCCGGCAGGAGCAACACCGCGAGACCGGCGCTCGTGGAGACGCGGATCGGAGCGCGCGTCCTCATATCGAAATCGAGAACAAGGCCGAGCTCCTCATCCCAGGCTCGCGTCACCGCGGCGACCGCGCGCTCGCGCCACGCACCGATCTCCGCACGCTCCGCAGCCGCGGCCCCGACGAACTCCGCGATCCGCTCGAGCGAGCGGCACGCTGCCGCGAAGATCGCGCTGCACTGCACGTCCTTGATCAGGAACGGATGCGCGCGTTGGATTGCCTCGTCCTCGTAGCCCGCTTCACGAAGCAGCGCGACGAGCCAGAGATAGCGATCGTACTCGGCGCGGGTCGGGCGCTCGTCCGCGTCGACGAGCGAGGTGTCGGTGCGCGTGTAGGACGGGAGCTGGCCGACTTGCAAACGCGAGAGGGCAGCGTCCCACCGCGGCGTGTTGTCGGTCCCTTCCCAGGGGTGATAGACGGTGACGAGCCCGCTGCCCTCCGGATCACGCCGCTCGGCGAGATACCGGTGCCACGCGACGAGCCTGGGATAGAGGCGGGCGATGCGCGCGTGATAGCGCTCGGGTCCGACCGCGCTCTCGAGGATCCGCCAGACCGCGATCGCGTGCATCGGCGGCTGGATGAGCCCGCTCGTGGCCGGCGCTCGCGGCGCGAGCTGGCTCGTCGCCGCGGACGCCCAGAATTCAGGCCCGGGCCAATAGTCCGGCACGCGCGGATCGAACACGATGTGCGGCACCCGTCCGTCGCGCCACTGCGCGCTGAAGAGATGCTCGAGCTCGCGGAGCGCGCGGTCAGGGTCGATCCGGGCGAGACCGATCGCGATGAACGCGGCGTCCCAGCTCCACTGGTGCGGATAGAGACGCGGAGCCGGCTTCGTCCACCCGCCGACGTTGTTCCGCCCCAGGACGGCGACCGCCTCGTCGTGTAGCTCGCGCGCGCTCCAGGACGGAGCGGGTCGGCTCAGTGCGGCGCCATCAAGGCCTTGCCGGACGCCGCGTCCATCCAGCGGATCTTGTGCGGCTCGGGCGCGAGGCGGAGCTCCTCATCAGCGCGCAGCGTTGTGTCCGCTGGCGCCACGACCTTGATCGAGTCCTTGCCGACCATGACGGTGAGGAGCGCGTGCGACCCGAGCGGCTCGACCACGAGCACGCGGCCGCGGAACGGGCCCTCGCCGGTCCTGATGTTCTCCGGACGAATGCCGAGGAGCATCTCTTTGCCGTCCATGCCGGACGGGCCAGGCACCTCGAACGCGTCGCCCACGGCCGTGCCGTTGCGCGCGCGGCACTTCAGGAAGTTCATCGGCGGTGAGCCGATGAACGATCCGACGAAGACGTCCGCCGGCCGGTCGTACAGCGCGCTCGGCGTGTCGAGCTGAACGATCTGGCCCTCCCTCATGACCGCGATGCGGTCGCCCATCGAGAGCGCCTCGATCTGATCGTGCGTGACATACACCGTGGTGCGCTTCACCTCGCCGTGCAGACGCTTGAGCTCCGCGCGCGCATGGAGGCGAAGCAACGCGTCGAGGTTCGAGAGCGGCTCGTCCATCAGCAGCACGGGTGCGTCCGTGACGATCGCGCGTGCGACGGCCACACGCTGCCGCTGGCCACCCGAGAGCTGTGCCGGATAGCGGTCGAGGAACGGCTCGAGCTGCAGCAGGGCCGCGCCTTCCTTCACCCGCCGCTCGACCTCGGCCTTCGGCTTTCTCCGCATGCGAAGACCGAACGCGATGTTGTCGTACACCTTCATATGCGGGAACACCGCGTAGGACTGGAAGACCATCGCGATCTGCCGGTCGCGAGGAGGCAGATCGGAAACGTCGCGGTCGCCGATGCGGACGGTTCCCCCATCGATCCGCTCGAGGCCGGCAAGGCATCGGAGCAGCGTGGTCTTGCCGCAACCCGACGGCCCGAGCAGGACCATGAACTCGCCGTCCCGGACGAGCAGGTCCACATCTTTGAGCGCCACGGTCTTGCCGAAGATCTTGCGGACGGACTCGAAGGCCACACTCGACATGGTCAGCTCACCTTCCCGGTCCCCAGAGATTGAACAGGTACTTGCGCATGAAGAAGATGAAAAAGAGCGACGGGATGATCATGAAGAAACCGCCCGCAAAGCGAAAGTAGAGCGGCGAGATGTTCAGCGACGCGAGGACCTGGGCTGGCAGCGTGGTATTGCGTACGGTCAGGATCGTCGCGGCGAACACCTCGTTCCACGAGGTGACGAAGCTGAAGATCGCCGCGGCCGCGAGCCCGGGAAGCGCGAGCGGCAGCGCGATCCGCGTGAACGCGCCGAAGCGTGAGGTGCCGAGCGTTTGCGCAGCTTCCTCGAGCTCGCGCGACACCGCGAGGAACACGCCGGAGGTCACGATCACGATGAAGGGCAGGACCATCGCCGTGTGAACCAGGATCACCGCGATGAGGCTGTCGTAAAGACCGAGGTCGATGAACGTGACCGCGAGCGGGATCGACAGGATCGCGATCGGGAACATCTTGGAGACGAGGACGCCGACCTGGAACCCGTCGCGCCCGGGGAATCGGAAGCGCGCCAGCGCGTATCCGGCGGGAGCGCCGATGAGCAGCCCGAGCACGATCGTCGAGACCGCGACGATGATGCTGTTGCGCACCGATGGCAGCACGCCCGTCGAGTTGACGAAGAAGCTCATGGTGTCCGTGGAGAAGCGAGTTGGAAGCAGCGGCTTCGGAAACTCGTAGACCGCCGCCCGCTCGCTGAACGCCGCGAGCGCGATGAGGTAGATCGGGATCAGCGTCCAGAGGGCCAGGATCACGGCGGCTCCGTAGAGGAGGATCCGGTCGGCGACCACCCGACGCGATGCGGATCGGCGGCGAAAAGCCGGCGCGGCTGCGGTCATTTGCCGAGCTCTCCCTCGCGGACCCGGAAGAGCCGCAGGTACGTGATTGTCGTGGCGATGGTGAGCGCGAGGATGAGGGTTGCGAACGCGGCCGCCACGTTGGAGTTGCGGTTGTTGTAGTACCAGTCGTAGGCCTCGTAGCCGAGCACCGGCAGCTGGCGGCCGGCGAGGGCGAGCACGACGGCGAAGGCGTTAAACGCGAAGATCGTTCGGATGATGAGCGCCGATTGCAGACTCGGCTTGAGCATCGGGAGGACGACGAGCAGGGTGCGCTTCAGGCGGCTCGCGCCGAACACCTCGGCGGCCTCGAAGTATTCACGCGGGATGAGCTGCAGTCCGGCGAGGAGGATCACCAGGACGAGTGCCGTCGCCCGCCATGATTCGGCGACGACGACCGCAGTGAAGACCCACTGGAGATTCTCGTACGAGAGGAACGCCATCGGCTCTTTGATGACGCCAAGCCCGGTCAGGATCGTGTTGAGATAGCCCTGGTCGGTGAAGATCGAGAGCCAGACGATTCCGGCGGCGAGGTCCGAGATCGCGAGCGGGATCGCGTAGATGTACAGAAAGATGCCGTGCCCCGGAAAACGGGAGTGGATGAGCAGGGCCATCCCTAGCGCGAGCACCGTCTGGATCGGCACGATCGCGATCAGCAGGAGGATCGTGTTGCGGAAGGAGTCCGCGAACGCGGTGTCGTTGAACATGCGCTTGTAGGCATCGAGCCCGAACGTGCCATCAGCCGCTTGAAACGAGAGGAGCACCGCCTGCGCGATCGGGACGAGGATGAGGAGGCTGAGGAAGATGACCGTAGGCGCGAGAAGGCCGAGCGGGAGGGCCGCTTCCGACCGGACGATCGCCGCCGGAAATGAGGCGGCCCTCCGCGCTCCGACCGCCATCTAGGTCACTTGACCTGGCAGGGTCCCGTGCTTGCCGGATCCGGCCGCCAGCACGGCGCCTTCGTGTCGGTCATTACCTTCTGGAGGTTCGCGCCCTCCTCGTTCAGGACCTTCTGGATCTCCTCGCCCTTGATGATGATCCGCTGGAACGAGTCGAGCTGGACCTTGTTGAACTCACCGCCCTTCGCGCCGAGGCCGATCGGGAGGAGCGCGACTTTCGCGTCGGCCGCCTTCGACTGCGCTTGGACCGCGTCCGCCTCGATCTTCAGGTGAGCCGCGAGGTTGCTCGGAAGCGGCTTGTCGAGCACGGGGAAGAACGCGACCGCGTTCAGAGTCTTGCCCTGGACCTCCGACGTGGTCATGTAGTCGATGAACGCCTCCGCACCCGCCTTGTTTGGTGAGCTCTTCGGGATGCCGAGGCCAGCCAGTACCGACATGTAGTAGAGACCCTTCGGTCCCTTCGGTGCGGGCACGCCGACAAAGTCGTTTGGCTTCAGCTTGAACGCGTCCACGAGACGCGCCACATGATCGAAGCCGACCCACACCTGGCCTGACAGCAATGACTCCTGCATGAAGTCGATCTGAAGGGACTGCGGGTTGACGTACTGCCACAGATCCTTGAGGTCGGACCACATCTTTACGGCGTCGGCGTTCTTGTATGTCGTGACGAGGCCGCCGGTGTACGCGGGGTAGAGATAGCCCTGGATGAGCCGGTGTAGCAGCGACTTCGGTCCCGCCGGAAAGCCGCAGCGTTTCTGTCCCGTCTTGTCCGCGATGTTCTTGCACCAATCGCGCAGCTGCGTGTAGGTGAGGTTCCCCTCCTTGACGTTCGCTTCCGTCACGCCCGAGGGCAGGTGCGCAAAAGCCTGCTTGTTTACGCCCATGATGTAGGTCGCCTGCATCCACGGGATGTAAACCTGACGGTTCGTCCCGAGCTTTCCGAGGTCCAGGAACTCCTGCGCGATGCCTCGGTCCTTGAGCTTCTGCGCGAGCGGTGTCAGGTCTTCGAAGATCGTCAGGTCAGGGAACCCGGCAAAGTCTCCGTGTACCCCACCGATGACGCCGACCTGGCCCTTCGACGTCTTGGTCTCGGCGGTGATCCGGTCGACGAATGGACCGGCCTCGGATCCGAGGTAGTCGACGTTAGCGATCGTGAAGCCCGCGAGGATCTCCTTCCGCACCGCCTCCGACTCGGTAACGTTGTTGAACTGAGTCGAGAGCATCACGAACGGTTCGTTCGAGATCGCGCCCGAGCCGGCCGGAGGCGGAGTGGAACTCTGGCCACAGGCGGCCGCGATGACGCTGATCGCAAGGGCGAGCGCGAATGAGATGCGCAGCTTTTTCATACCCTCTCCCCGCGTAGAACTGCGCCGACTATAGGCCTGTCGTCGGCCCGCGCACGTTCGGTCAGTACGCGAGCGCCGCCTGAAGGATGGCCCCCGGCTTCCTGACGGCCGCGAACGCCTCGGCCGCCTTGTCGACCGGGAACGTAACGCGCGGCAGACCGCCGAGGCTGAGGCGCCCGCCGAGAGCGAGCTCGATTACGCGCGCGCGAAGGGAAGGCATCGACCACGCCGGGTGGATGTTGCCGATCTGCGCGGAGCGGATCTCCACGCCGTTGTGGTGGAACTCGTCTCCGAGGAAAAGCCCGGCTGCCTCGCCCTGGTAGAAGCCGACGGCGACTACGCGGCCGCGGCGGCGCACCGTTCGGATGGCCTCCTGCAGCGCGCGCGTCGACCCGCTGCACTCGAACACGACGGCGATGCCTTCGGCCCCCAGCCGCACCTTGAGCTCGCGCGCAACATCCACGCCGTCGGCGGAGAGGAGCGTCTCAAGGCGACACGTCTTCGCTATCTCGAGACGCGATGCCAGGCGATCGACGACATGGACCGCCGAGGCCCCCGACTCCGCGGCGAGCTGCGCGACGATGAGACCGACCGGACCCGCTCCGAAGACGACGGTCGGCGTTCCGCGAAGCTCGTCGCCGGCATAGGCGATCGCGTTCATGCCGATCGGCGCCATCTGCGCGAGGTCCATGCCATCGTCGAAAGAGAGGCCGTCGGGAATGCGCTGCTCGATCGTGACATCGGCCGGCAGGGCGACGAGCTCGCTGTGGCGCCACTTTCCGTAGACGCGCATACCCACGGGGACCGCGGAGGTCCCACCATCCACGACCTCTCCCGCAGCGCGATAGCCGAAGACGATCGGGTACTCGACCGACGGTTTGCCGGCCACGAACACACGAAGGTCCGGGTCCCAGCGCTTGTGCAGGTAGGGGTTCGTCGCGGCCGCGCCGATGTAGGTCATCTCCGTGCCGGGGCTGATCGCCGACCTGACCGTCCGCACGCGCACGTGCCCGGCCTGGAGCGGCGCGACCGGATATGCATGGCAATCGACTTCGCCGGTTTCGAGGATGCGCACGGTGCGCCCGCCGATCTCGCCGCGGGCGATCAGCTCATCGATCTGATTGGTCACACCGCGAGCTCGCTCTCGCGAATGAGGTCGCGTATGAGCGCCGCCGTCCGTGGGAGCACGACCTCTGGATCGCCCGAAAGCGACGAGCATTCGACCCCGATATCGCCCTCGTACCCCATCCCGCCAAGCGCCGCGAAGATCGAGGAGAAGTCGATGTGACCGGCGCCGGGCTCGAAACGCTGCGAGTCGGCCATCTGTACGTACCCGAGCCGCTCGCCGGCGTCGGCCAGCGATGACGCCATATCGGCCTCTTCGATGTTCATGTGGAAGGTGTCACCCATGACGAACAACGCCGCGCTGTCGATGGCGTCGCGGAACCGAATCGCGTCCGCGATGGTGACGCACACGTCGTTTTGATAGCGATTGAGCGGCTCGATGAAGATGCGGGCGCCGGCGCGCTCGGCGTGCGCAGCGAGCGGCCGCAGACCTTCGAGGAAGAGTGTCTCGTCCTCGTCGCGAGTACGACCGGTCGCGATGCCCGGAAGGTTCCGCGTGCGTCCCCAGATCGGCACGACGACGATGCCCGTGCCGAGCTCGCCCGCGAGGTCGATGAGCGACGCGATGTCCGCGCGCGCGGCGGCGATCTTCTCAGGATCCGGATCGATCAACCAGCCGTGGTAGCCGCCCGCGATCGCCGTAACCGGGATTTTCTCGCGGATCGCGGCGCGTGCCTCATCGAAGGCCGGTCGTTCCGAGAGCTCGAGGGCGTCGAACCCAAAGCGCCGTGCCGCGTCGTACTTCTCGCGCAGGGTCGCTCCCGGCACGAGGCGATCCTGAACCCCGACGCGCGTCATGAGGAGAGCTCGGCGCTCGTCGTCTTCATATCCGCCACCTCGACCCAGGCGCGGCGCCTCGCGCTGACGATCGCCGCTTCCGCGAAGCGCACATGGCGCAGGCCATCGGCGAACGTGGGCAGCGGAACGGGCGACGGTTTGCCGTCGATCGTGCCGTAGAACGCTGCGAAGAGGTTCCGACGACCTTCGTCGTTGCTCGGCGGGAGTTTCGTGAGCTCGCGCGCGGCTGGCGAGCGCATGTTGGCGCGCGTGATGATCTTTGCGGCGCGATCGCGCGTGCCCATACGCAGCTCGTCGCGCCGCTCGCTGAGCCACGTCGCCGACCCTGCGGTGCCGTCGAGTGAGACCTCGACCTCGTTGCGGCGTCCGGCCGATGCCTGCGACAACGTGCACACCCCCTGCATACCGCCCGCGAACCGAATGAGAAGGCCAGCGTGATCCTCGGTCTTCCGGCCGTGCAGGTAGCCGAGCTGCGATACGACGGCTTCGACCTTTTGGCCGGTGATCATCTCGACGAGGTCGAGCCAATGCACGCCGATGTCGGCGGCGGTGCGCGAGAGGCTGCCGCGCGAGGTGTCGAGGCGCCAGTCGTCGTCCGTCCCGAGGAGCAGCCAGTCCTGCAGAAATCCTCCGCGAGCCAGATGCACCGGCCCAAGCTCGCCGGCCTGCATCCGCCAGGCGAGCTCAACGAGCAGCGGGAGGAAACGGTAGTTCTGGCAGATCGTCGTTTGGCGCCCGCTCTGCTGCGCCCACTCGGCGAGCTTCTCCGCTCCTTCGAGATCGCCCGCCAGGGGCTTCTCGCACACCACGTGCTTTCCCGCGCGGAGCGCTTCACGCACGAGCGGTGGATGCAGATCGTTCGCGGTCGTGACGTGAACCACGTCCACCGTCGGATCGCGGAGCGGAGCGAGATCGGCCACCGTGGCCGTGCCACTTAGCGGGCCGACAACATCGATGCCGAGGCTCTTCAGCGCTTCGGCGTGCGCCTTCCCGGCATTGCCGGCGCCGACGACGAGCGCGCGGTGTGTCACGTGCGGAATTGTCGCCGCTCGCGTGCCCCAGAATCCGGACATGGCCGACGTCGCTCCCTTCCGGGCACTCCGCTACGGCGAGCAACCCGAACAGCTTGGCCAGCTCCTGTGCCCGCCCTACGACGTGATCAGCGCCGACGACCGCGATCGCCTCTACGGGCAGAGCCCCCACAACTTCGTCCGAGTCGAATTCCCGAAGCCGGAAGGCGACCCCTACGCGAACGCGGCCGCGGACCTCGCCGCGTGGCGCCTCCGCGGCGTTATGAGGCAGGACCCGGCGGCCGCGATCTACGTTCACGACCACGAGTTCCTGATCGGCAAGACACGCGTACGGCGCCGCGGGATCCATTGCGCGCTGCGGCTTCACTTGCCCGAGGAGGGCATCGTGATGCCACACGAGCTCACGTTCCCTAAAGCGAAGGAGGATCGGCTCGCGCTCCTCCGCGCGACGCGCACAAACACCAGCGCGATCTTCGGCGTCTTCGAAGACGCCCGCGGCGAGATCGCCGGGGGCATTTCGCGGCATATCGAGGGGACCAAGCCGACGGCCGAAGCGACCGTCGGCGAGGAGCAGCACCGCGTGTGGGCGATCGGCGATCGTCTCGGGATCGGCGAGTTCCGCGACGCGCTTGCCAAGCGCCGCGTCTACATCGCGGACGGGCACCACCGCTACGAGACCGCGCTCGCCTATCTCGCCGAACGGGGCGCGGGCACATCCGCGGACGCACCGATCGGCTATGTTCTCGCTTACCTCTGCGCCGCGGACGACCCGGGGCTGCGCATCTTCGCGACGCATCGGGTCGTGCGCGGCAACGGCGCGCTCGATCGCGCGATCGACCGCTACTTCGAGCGATCGCCGATCAACGCTGGGACCATCGCCGAAATCCAGCCCGGGATCGTCGTCGTGCGCGATGGACGGTACGAGCAGCTGCAGCTAAGGGCGGACGCCGATCTCAGCAGCGTGAAGCCGGTATGGCGTGATCTCCCCGTGGCGCAGGCCGAGGAGCTGCTCCTGCGCGACGTGCGGGACTCCGGAGCCGAGATCGCATACGAGCACGACACAAATGCGGCGCTCGCGGCGACGGAAGCGGGCGCGACAGCGCTGCTCCTCCGAGCGGTCGATCCTGAGACGCTCCGTCGAGTGGCCGATGCGGGCGAGCGCCTTCCGCAGAAGACGACGTACTTCTATCCGAAGGTGCCCGCGGGTCTAGTGGTGCGGCCGCTCGACTGAATCGCGGGCGGATGCGCGCTGCTGCGGGGAGGGAGGGATTCGAACCCTCGAAGGCGCCTTACGGCATCCTTACGGGTTTAGCAAACCCGCGCACTAGGCCAACTATGCGACCTCCCCGTGAGGTCACCAAACCCAAAGCGAGTCTACCCGTGCCGGCCCGGTCAGGCGAGAGGCGACCCGCTCTTTCCCCTTCGCACCGCGACGACGTGCGCGATCGCGGCGAGCGCGATCTCTTCCGGCGTCTGCGCCCCGAGATCGAGACCGACCGGCGTGTGGACGCGCGCGAGCGATCGATCGGACACACCGGCTGCGCGAAGCTCATCGAGCAGACCGCCGGTGTGACGACGACTCCCCATCATCCCGAGATAGGGCGCCTCCGACAGGAGAAGCACTCGTAGCGCCGCTTGGGAGAAATCGCGGTCGTGCCCGGCGATGACGATGTAGCTCTCCGGACCGACCCGCAGTTTGGTGAGCTCGGTGGCGTTCCGCACGACGATGCGCTCGTCGGGGTCCGGCGCGTCGGACGGACCGAGCGAGACCGCGCGGATCGTGAATCCGAGGACCTTTCCGATGGTCGCGAGCGCGCGCGCCACGGGGCCCGTTCCGATCACGACGAGCTCGGGCCGTGCGGTCAATCCAGGGACCGTTTCCCCGGGCGCGAACGGACGGACCTCAACGCGGACGCGCGAGGCGTCGTCCCAGTCGTATGTGCGCTCGAGACGGACGCGTTCGCGGAGCGCGCGCATGGCGTCGTGCTCGCCGGACTCGTCGAATCCGTCACACCCAAGGCTTCCGAAACGCTCGCCGTTCTCGAGAACGCCGAGCGCCATGCCTTCACGCGAGGGCGGACTTCCCTCAAGGGCCGTGACCGTGACGAGGGCGGCGCGCTCGCCGCGCTCGAGTGCTTCGCGGACCGCCGCTCGTGGCTCCATCCGGTTGAGCATAGAAAGAGGCCCTGCCAGCGTGGCAGGGCCTCGCCTTTAGGTGCCGGACCGAACGCTACTCGCGGTATCCACCAACGCCGAATGCGCTGGCATAGACGTTCTGCGCGAAGTAGAGGAGGAAGGCGATCGCGATGCCCCACATGAGGGGATGGACCTCGTTCGCCTTGCCGCGTGCGAGCTTGATGAACACGTACGTGATGAAGCCGGCGCCGATGCCGTTCGTGATCGAGTACGTGAACGGCATGATCACGATCGTGAGCAGGGCGGGGAGACCCAGCTCGAGATCGGTGAAGTCGATCTTCGACGCGATGCCGGCCATGAGGAATCCGACGATGACCAAAGCTGGCGCGGTCGCCTCGGGTGGGATCACTGCGACGACCGGGGCGATGAACATTGCCGCGAGGAAGAGGATGCCGGTGACGACGCTCGCGAGGCCCGTCCGCGCGCCGGCCGAGACGCCCGCGGCTGACTCGATGTAGGTCGTGTTGCTCGACGCGCCCATGAGGCCGCCGAACGCCGCGCCGATCGAGTCGACGAGAAGGATCCTGCGGATGCCGGGGAGTCGGCCCTTGCTGTCGAGCCAGCCGGCTTGCCCGCTGATGCCGATGACGCTGCCCATCGTGTCGAAGAAGTCCGAGAGCATGATCGTGAAGACCGCGAGGATCGTCGCGAGGACGCCGATGGTCGCGAACGCGCTGAAGTTCAGTCCGCTGAACGCGTTCACGAGATCTGGCATTTCGAAGAACTTCGCTGGGAGCACCGCTGTTCCTGGAGCGGTCGAGGGTATGTAGGTGGAGACGACCGCGTGAAGGAGACCCGCGACGATGGTCGTCCCGATGATCCCGAGCAAAAGGGCCGCCCTCACGCCGCGGGCGAAGAGGGCGAGGGTGATGACCAGGCCGATGACGAACGTGAGGATCGGCCCGGTGTTGAGGGGCGACAGCGTGACTACGGTGCCCACGCCGCGGGTCACGAAGCCCGCGTTCACAAGTCCGATCAGGAGGATGAACAGGCCGATCCCGACGCCGATCGCCTGCTTGAGCTGCATGGGGATCGCGTTGAGGACCGCCTCGCGCAGGCCCGTGAGGACCAGCACGGTGATGACGATTCCTTCCATGAGGATGATGCCCATGGCGGCCTGCCACGGCAGCGGCGGCGTGCCCAGCACGAGCTGGTACGCGACCACCGCGTTGAGGCCGAGGCCCGCGGCCATCGCGAACGGCCGGTTGGCGTAGAGGCCCATCGCGATGGTGAGGACGCCGGCGCAGAGCGCGGTCATCGCGACCGTCGGAGCGAACCCGGGTCCAAGACCCTTGCCCTGCAGGGCCGCGTTGCCGACGTAATTCAGGATGATCGGGTTCAAGGCGATGATGTAGGCCATCACGAAGAACGTCGTGATGCCGCCGATGACCTCGGTGCTTACCGTGGTCGAGTTCTCGCGAAGCTTGAATAACCGCTCGAGGATCGCCGGCGCTTCCGGCGTTCTCGCCGTACGCGCCGCCCGTGCCGCCATGCAGTCCCTCCTCCGCCACGCTCACACCGACGCGCGAAGGTCCGGGTCGCGTCCTCTGGAAGCGCGCGTCCTCCCCCGGCCGCGGGCAGCATACGCGTTCCGCCTGTCCCACCGACAGATGGAGTTGACTTGTGACGTAACGGCGCCCGGCGGCGTATATGTTTTCGGGACGCCGATGGAGAAAGTGCGCGTCAGGCTTGGGTTTGCTCGCCCGTACGCCGTTCTCGGTCTGCTGGTCCTCGCACTTTCAGGAACCGCGCTCGTCGTCGAACGAGCGTGGGCGTGGTGCCCAGTGGACTGGAGTAACGCGTCGCGCATCGACCTCGGTAATTCTTCCGGCGACGTCATCCTCGATGGCAGGCCGTTTCAGGTCGGAGGGAGTGCGCTTCTCGACTACATGCCGCGCATCGTGACGTCGCCCCTCGATGCAGAGCGGGCGAGCCGCCATCCACTCACCGCGACGGCGTCCATCTCCGCGTCGTCGCGCGAGGCGCTCGGTGAGCCCGTGTTCACGTGCTTTCGAGTCGCTCGCGGCAACGAGGAGTGGGCGCGCCGCCCGACGACTTACGGAACGCAGACGGAAGCCGATGGACTGCCGCCGGGTGCCCCGCAGCCCGCCTACAACGAGGCGTGGCGTTTGGCGGTCGCCAACGATGGACCGGAGTGGCCCGATGGCGATCCCATCAGCCTCGAGCTCTGGGCGAGCGTCAACGGCAGGCGCTATGTGTTCGTCATCCCGCCGTTCGATCTGATGAAGGGCGGCTGAGGCGGCGCGCTCGCAGCGCGGCCTCGATCTCGTCGAGGTGCTCGCCGCGATGTTCGCCGCGACCCGCGTAGATCGGGCTGCTGGGGTCGCGGGGCCAGAGCCGGTCCACGGGCAGCTTCGCTACGCGCGCGTCGGTCTCGTCGGCTATCCGCACGGCCAGCTCTGCGGCTGCTCTCGGCGCGATCGCGTGGATCAGCGGACGGGTCGAATCGTTGAGCCAGTCGCCCTCGGGTTCCTCGTCCGACGGCACCCACGGTTCGCCACGATCGATCTTGTCGGCGAGGACCAGGACGCGAACATCCCAGAACGCGATGTGACCGAGGACGCCGGCGACCGTCCAGTACTCGTTCACGGGCGTGGTGAGCGCGTCGTCGTCCAGCCGTTCAACGAGCGCTCGCAGACGATTGCGCTCGCGTGTATTCGCATCGATATAGGAACGATCGTCAGCCATCGTCCGACCTTAACCTCCCGCTGCGCTGGCGCACATCTCGTGATGGTCACCGCGTACGGCCTCGCCGGCGTGAACGTCGCCTTCTGGCTCGGGAGCGCGATCCGCGTGGCGCTGCGCGGGGCAGGATTCCGGTAACGCGGCCCGCCGTGCGCAGGGGGCTAGCTACGTCGGACTGACAAGCTGGAAGTAGTTGTCGTCGGGGTCCGCGAGCGTAGCGACCCAGGTGTTGGGCGGCCAGCCCTCCATGTTGTACGGCTCGCGCACGACGTTCGCACCCGCGGCCTTGAGCTTGGCGAAGTCGCCCTTCACGTCGGCGCTCTCGATGTTCAGGATGAGCCGCCCCGGCTGGGCGTTCCTTCCCTTGACTTGGTCGTGCGGCCCGACCGTGATCCAGCCGTTGCCGATCTGCCAGCCGGCGTAGCCGCCGTCCTCCATGGCGGACTTGCCGAAGAGCTTGGTGTAGTAATCGGTCAGACGCTTCGGATCTTCGGAGCCGATCAGAACGCTGTTCAGGTTCACTTCGTCACCTCCATGTAGTTGGACCGTCCGAAGTCGCGGAGCTCATCGGTCCACTTCGGCGCACGGCCGGAATTATCTTCTCGGCGAAGATTTCGGGCTGGCGCACCCGTCCGCCCCGACCAAGAACATGTCCACGCGCTGATCGCGAGCGACGGCCGACGAGGGAAGAGACCCACTGGTCGATGGGCGAGGGCGGTCGTTGATTGCGCACGGTGAGCGGCGCGCCGCCGAAATGGTGGTCAGATTGGTGGTCAAGCCGATGGTCGGCGTCGGCGCGAGGACGCGCGTGAGACGCGGAATCGCGACCACTTCTGCGGAGGGGGTGGTGTGGGAGTTCACCACATAGTGGACAGATGTCTCGGGACATAGTGAACACCTTAGAAGAGGGGTGTTGCTGTGGGGCTGGGACGGTACGTGGTGGACGCGGTCGTGCTGGAGGGGCGCAGTCCGACCGAGCTCGCGAGGAGCCATGGCATCTCGCGCACCTGGATCTACGAGCTGGTGAAGCGCTTTCGCCGCGGTGGCTACGAGGCCCTCGAGCCGCGCAGCCGGCGACCGCACTCCTGCCCGCACCAGCACGGCGCGCAGGTCGAGGACGCCATCCTCGCTCTGCGGCGATCACTCGCCGCAGCGGGTCATGACGACGGCGCCCAGACCATCGCCCACCACCTCAAAGGACGAATCGAGCGGGTGCCCGCGGTCTCCACGATCTGGCGGATCCTCTCGCGCCACGGCCTGATCACCCCGCAGCCGCACAAGCGCCCGCGCTCGTCGTTCATCCGCTTCGAGGCGGCACTCCCCAACGAGCTCTGGCAGACCGACGCCACGCACTGGTTGCTCGCCGGTGAGCGGCCCGTCGAGATCCTGAACATCATCGACGACCACTCACGTCTCTTGGTCGCCTCGGTGGCCTTCGACACGGTGAAGGCCGCCGACGTCGTGGCCGTCTTCCATGAAGCGGCACAGCGCTGCGGCTACCCCGCAGCCTTGCTCAGCGACAACGCCGCGGTGTTCTCTGGTGGGTCACGCAAGGGCCAGGTGCTCCTCGAGTCGGAGCTGGAGCGCCTGGGCATCGGCTGCAAGCACGCGACGCCCTATCACCCCCAGACCTGCGGCAAGGTCGAGCGCTTCCATCAGAGCCTCAAGCGCTTTCTGGCGCGACAAGCGGTGCCCGAGTCCCTGGCCCACCTGCAGCTCCAGCTGGATGCGTTCGCCGCGTATTACAACCAGCACCGACCGCACCGCGCGCTCGGCGGACGAAGTCCGTTGGCAGCGTGGAGCGCGCGCTTGAAAGCGGGACCGGCGGCGACACCCGCGGCCCTGCACTACCGCGTGCGTCAGGACCGGGTCGACACCAACGGCACGGTCACGCTGCGCTACCAGAGCCGACTGCGGCACATCGCGCTGGGCCGAGCCAACAAACACCAGTCGGTGCGGCTGCTGATCGCAGGAGCCCAGGTGCGTGTCGTCCGCGAGGATGGCTCGCTGCTGCGCGAGCTCACGATCGATCCGCGCCGCGACTACCAGTCCTTACAGTCATCCGCTATGACGTGAGACAGGCGTTCACGATGACCCGAGACACGACAC
>Ga0184608_10000065_pt1 | contig 22340 bp, 21 predicted proteins | sample PLM1_30_coex_FD_133010 | JGI IMG/M metagenome (GOLD analysis project Ga0184608, IMG submission 133010) | Groundwater sediment microbial communities from an aquifer in East River, Colorado, USA - PLM1_30_coex | ecosystem: Environmental > Terrestrial > Soil > Riparian zone | place: USA: East...
CACCCCGGGCCATGGTGCCGTCCTCGTCCATGATCTCGCAGATGACCCCTGCGGGCAGGAGCCCGGCCAGCCGGGCGAGGTCGACCGCGGCCTCGGTCTGGCCCGCGCGCACGAGCACGCCCCCGTCGCGCGCCTGCAGCGGGAAGATGTGCCCGGGTTTGACGAGGTCGTGCGCCTTCGTGGCCGGGTCCGCCAGCACTTTGATCGTGCGAGCGCGGTCGGCGGCGCTGATTCCCGTGGTCACTCCCTCGCGCGCGTCGACGCTCACCGTGAAAGCGGTCCCAAGCCGCGCCTCGTTGCGCGAGACCATCTGCGGGAGATCGAGCTCGTGGAGTCGCTCGGTGGTCATGGGCACGCAGATCACGCCGCTGGCGTATTTGCGGATAAACGCGACGTCCTCGGGGCGCGTGAGCTCGGCGGCCATCGTGAGGTCACCCTCGTTCTCGCGGTCCTCGTCGTCGACGACCACGACCATCTTCCCCTGGCGGATGTGCTCGATCGCCTCGGTGACCGACGCGAACGGGCCTGTGGGCGCGACCACTCGCGGTCGCTTCGGCGTCATGCGCTTCACTTTGCCCACTGTCTCAAGTCTAGGGAGCCGGTCACGCCTTCTTGATGAGACGCTCGACGTACTTGGCGAGGACGTCGGTCTCGACGTTGACCAGGTCGCCCTGGGCCAGCGCGCCGAGGGTCGTGCGCTCGGCCGTGTGGGGGATGAGCGCGATCTCGAAGAACGTCTTCCCGAGCCCCGCGATGGTGAGCGAGACCCCGTCGAGGGTGATGAAACCCTTCATCACGATGTAGCGGGCGAGGCCCTTGGGAACGGCGAAGCGCAGGCGCGCCGCGCTACCGCCCTCCTCGCGGCGCCCGACCAGCTTGGCGGTCGCGTCGACGTGTCCCTGGACGAAGTGGCCGCCCAGCGCCGTCGTCGGCGTCGCGGCGGCCTCGAGATTCACGCGCGTGCCGCGGATTGCGCGTCCGAGCGTCGTCCGCGAGAGCGTCTCGGCGACCACGTCGACGGCGAACCCGTGCGTATCCCGTTCCACGACGGTGAGACACGCGCCCGCGACGTTGACGCTCGCGTCGACGCCGAGATCCTGGGCCACACCCGACGAGGCGATCTCGAGTCGGAGACCCGATGCGTTCGGTCCGGTGTGTCGGACGGTGCCGATCTCCGCGACGATTCCGGTGAACATCTAGCCGAGCGCTCCTTCCAACGCGAGATCGTCGCCGAGCTTGCGTACGCGCACGTCGCGGAGGTCGCTCGCTTTCGGAACGCCCTCGAGCGCGGGCGGTCCGTCGCCGCCGGCCACGGGCGAGAACAGAAGCAGCACGCGATCGGCGAGACCGCCGCGCACGAGCGCGCCGGCCACGTGCGGGCCGGCCTCGCTCATCACAGTGTTCACGCCATGCTCGCCCAGCCAGTGGAGCACCGCGCCGAGGTCGAGCCCGCCGTCGGCGCGCGGCGCCGTGACGAGGAGCACTCCCGCCTCGCGAAGCTTGTTCGTGCGCCGGACGTCGGCATCTCGCGCCACGAAGATCACGGTGCGCTGCGGGTCCTTGGAGCGCACGACCTTGGCCGTGAGAGGAGTGCGCGCGTCCGCGTCGACGATGACGCGCAGCGGGTCCCGTCCTTTGACCTCGCGAACGGTGAGCGCGGGGTCGTCTGCGAGCACGGTCCCGATCCCGACCAGGACCGCATCGGTGCGGTCGCGGAGTCGATGGACCTCGCGCTGCGCCGGCTTCCCGGATAGATACCGCCGCCCGGGGACCGCGACGCGGCCATCGATGGTGGTGGCGAGCTTCAGCAGCACGAACGGCCGACCGCGCTTCAGTCGAGATACGAATCCAGCGTTGAGGCGCTCGGCCTCCGCTTTGAGGAGACCCTCCTCAACCGCGATCCCCGCGGCGCGCAGCCCGCGAATGCCCTTCCCGTCGGTTCGCGGATCTGGATCGCGCATCGCGACGACGACGCGCGCGATCTCGGCCTCGCGGATGGCATCGACGCACGGCGGCGTACGCCCCTGGTGCGCGCAGGGCTCGAGGTTCGTGAAGAGCGTCGCGCCGCGCGCGTTCTCGCCGGCTTTGCGGAGCGCGTTGACCTCGGCGTGCGGCTCGCCGGCCGCGCGGTGATAGCCCTCGCCGACAATCTCGCCGTCCCGGACCACGACGGAGCCCACGAGGGGATTGGGGCTGGTCCTTCCAGCCGCGCGCGCGGCGAGTCGGAGCGCGCGACGCATGTACGTCGTATCCGCGTCGGTCACGGCTGCTAGTCTGCGGCCCTCGTGACCGTTCTGAAGATGCCCACTGCGGAGGGCCCCGGACACGAGCTCCTCCACTCCGCTTTCTCACAGCTCGACCGCGCTGCCAAAGCGTTCAATCTTGACCCGGGAATGCACCGTTTTCTGCAGCAACCGGAGCGCACGCTCATCGTCGCGCTGCCGGTGACCAGCGCTCGCTCGCGCGGCGCCTAGTACTTGTCCCCGTAACTCAGACGAACCTGGCTTCATTCACGGCTACGTTGCCGCGCGTGACTCGCGCCTTGGCGGCGCTCGCCGCCGCCGCCACACCGATAGCCGGTCTGGCGCTCCTCGCGCCGCGCTCGTTCATGCTCGTGCGCTGCTTTCAGTCGTCGACCTTCGGCGGATGCTCGACCCGGTCCGCGCCGCTCCCCGACATGCTGGCGACGGCGCCCGAACAGGTGGCACCACTCCTTATCGCGGTCGCCGCGCTCCTGTTGCTCGCCCTCACCGCGTCGTGGGCCGTCTCCGACGGCCGTCACCTGACGCTCGCGGCGATCTGCATCGGGACATACGCCTTCCTCATCGCCGGCGCGTCGGTTGCGCTGGGGCCCTGGCTCGTCGGGCCGCTGCTCCTTCTCATCGCGATGTACGGGTCCGCGCTCGGCGGGCGCTCGCGAGAGATCGCGGGTTCGCTCCTGCGCATCGGAGTCCTCACGTTCGGAGCATTCGCGGTGGCGTACCTCTTCGCGCAGGGCTGGGCCCTGCGGCTGGGTCCGTTCCCAGGCGGCGGATTCGATTCCTTCTGGCTCTACGTCGCGCTGTCATCGGCGGCGGGCACCGCGATCGGGCTCGGCCTTGCGTCGGTTCGGCGCGATATCGGCGAGATCGCCCGTGGCATGGTCGTGGCCTACGCGTCCTTCGGCGGGGCGGGCCTAGCGGTGGCGCTCGGCTCCGTGGCGGTCATGTATCCGCGCGGCTCGTACGTCTCTCTCGGACTCGCCGCAGTCTGGGGCGTGGTCTTCTGGCTGATCGTCGCGAACTCGATCGCGATCGCGATCGCGATGCGGACACTGGCCCGCGTCTGGTGGGGGAGTGCGGTCCGAGCGGGCATCGCGCTCACCCTTGTTGCCGTTATCTGCGGGATCGCGACCTTCGCGGCGTTCGGCCCCCTCGCGGTATCGGGGGTCGCGCCACCGCTCTTGATCCTGCCGAACACCGCGACGGAACCGTGATGCAGGACAATTGCATAATTATCCACCGCACCGCATAATCCCACGTCTATGCCGACGAAAGTCGCGATCGTGGGCGTCACGGGCTACGCGGGCGGAGAGCTCGCGCGCCTCGTGCTGCGACATCCCGAGGCGCGCCTCGTCGCCGCGGTGGCGCGGTCCCATCAAGGTGCGCCGCTGCGTACCGTGCAGCCGCACCTACACGCGGCGCCCGATTCCCTCGTCGTCGGGTCGGACGTCAATGACGCCGAGGTCGTCTTCGCCGCGTTGCCGGCAGGCGAGGCCGCGAAGCAGGCGCGCGGATGGCTCGGCGAGGGCCGCACGGTCATTGACATCGGGAGCGACTTCCGCCTTCGCGATCCGAAGCTCTATGAACGCTGGTACGGCTACACCCACCCCGCGCCAGAGCTGCTGAAGGAAGCGGTCTACGGTCTCACCGAGCTGACGCGAGATCGCGTGCGAACGGCGCGCCTCATCGCCAACCCCGGCTGCTATCCGACCGCGGCGCTGCTGGCGCTCCTGCCCGCTTTGAAGGCGGGCCTCGTGACCGAGGACATCATTGTCGACGCGAAGTCGGGCGTGAGCGGCGCGGGGCACGCCATCGAGGACGCCTTTCTCTTCGGAACGATCGACGAGAGCGTCCGGCCGTACGGCGTGCCGAAGCACCGGCACACTCCGGAGATCGCGCAGGAAGCCGCGGCGCTTCTCGGCAAGCCCCTGAAGCTGACATTCACACCTCACCTCATTCCGATGAACCGCGGGCTCATCGCGTCCTGCTATGCACCGCTTCGTTCAGGCAAGACCGCCGCCGACGTCGCGCAGGCGTACGCGAAGGAATACGCGGAAGAGCCGTTCGTCCGCGTCCTCGACAGCTATCCCGCCACGAAGGCCACGCTGGGCAGCAACTGGTGCCTCGTGCATGCCCTCGTCGATGAGGACAATGCGCGGCTCGTCGCGTTCGCCGCGCTCGACAACCTCGTGAAAGGCGCCGCGGGCTCGGCGCTTCAGAACTTCAACGCCCGGTTCGGCTACCCCGAGACGATGGGACTTGAGGCTCTGCCGTTATGGCCTTGAGCGATGACGTCCTCGGATTCACGGTGGGCGTTGCCTCGGCGGGTGTGAAGAACGGCACACCGACGCGGACGGACGTAGCACTCATCGTTTCCGACCGGACGTGCACCGCCGCCGGCGTCTTCACGACGAATCAGGTGATCGCGGCGCCCTGCGTCGTCACGCGCCGCCATCTTGAACAGGGACGCCTCCGCGCGATCGTCGTGAACTCGGGCAACGCGAACGCATGCACCGGCGAGCAGGGCGAACGCCACGCCGTGATGATGGCCCGCGCCGCGGCGCAGCGGATCGGCTGCGATCCGTACGAGGTCGCGGTCGCGAGCACCGGCGTGATCGGCGTACCGCTGCCCGTCGAGCGGATCATGAGGGCGGTCAAAGACATAGGCCTGCGGCCGGGCGAGTGGATCGACGTCGCGAACGCGATCATGACGACGGACACCAAACCGAAGAACATCGGCGTCGAGCTGCAGCTCGAAGCCGGGACGGTTCATCTCCGTGGGATCGCGAAGGGCGCCGGGATGATCCACCCGAACATGGCCACGATGCTCGCGTTTGTGATGACCGACGCGAAGGTGGCCGCCGAGGAGCTTCAGGAAATAGTCGAGGACGCGGCGGATGAGAGCTTCAATCTCATCAGCATCGATGGCGACACCAGCACCAACGACACCCTCCTCGTTCTGGCGAACGGCGCCTCGGGTATCGAGCCGCGTGGAGACGACCTCAAGAAGTTCGGCGTCGCCGTGCGCGGCCTGTGCGAAGAGTTGGCGCGCGAAATCCTCGCCGACGGCGAAGGCGTCACCAAGGTCTTCGAGGTCCGCGTCAGTGGCGCGGCCTCGGTGGCGGATGCCCGACGTGCCGCGCGGACGATCACCACGTCGAACCTGGTCAAGACGGCGATTCACGGGGCCGATCCGAACTGGGGCCGCATCCTCGCGGCCGCGGGACGTTCTGGAGCCAAAGTGGATCAGACCAAAGCGAGCGTGCACATCGCGGACGTCGCCGTGTTCGTGCAGGGGTCGCCCCGCGCGTTCGACAGCGACGAGGTACGCCGGATGTTCGAGCAGCACGACCTCACGATCGGCGTGGATCTTGGTGTGGGCACCGAAACCGCGCGCGCGTGGGGCACCGATCTCTCCGCGGAATACGTGCGGATCAATGCCGAATACACCACGTAAGGACCTGCTCGTGCTGAAGATCGGTGGATCGGTGGGTGTCGAGACCGATGCCGCGCTCGACGCCGTCGTCGCGCTCAACGACGCGGGCCACCCGCTCGTTGTGGTGCACGGCGGTGGGCCGCTGGTCGGCGAGTGGGCGGAACGAATGGGGATGGAGACGCGCTTCGTGCGCGGCCTTCGCGTGAGCGACGCCGAAACGCGGGACCTCGCGCTCGCCGTGCTCGGCGGACTCGCCAACGGGCGCGTCGTCGCCACGCTGATCGGTCGGGGCGTCCCGGCCGTCGGCCTCACCGGCATCGATGGCGGGATGCTCCGCGCCGAACGAGAGGACGCCGAGCTCGGGTTCGTTGGCCGCGTGACCCTCGTCGACAGCGCCCTCGTCGAAGAGCTCATCGACGCCGGCCGCGTACCGATCGTGGCGCCGGCCGCGCTCGACCGGACCTCGGGTGAAATCCTGAACGTCAACGGCGACGCGGCCGCCGGCGCGATCGCCGCGAGCCTCAGCGCGCGGCTGCTCGTGTTCGTCACCGACGTGCCCGGCGTCCGCGGCAAGGACGGTCGCGTGATCGCACAGCTCGACGCGGACAAAGCGCGCGCCCTCGTCGACGACGGAACGATCGAGGGGGGCATGCTCCCGAAGGTCGAGGCGTGCCTCACCGCGGCCGCCGCGGGATGTCGCGCGGCCATCGTTGCGACGCGCGGCGTCGACTCCGTCGAGCGCCTCCTCGCCGGCGAGCAGGTCGGCACCGTCTTCGAGGCGGCGGCATGAGGGACGCGCTCGCGCGCAAGCACCACCGGCAGCAGGCGCTGCTCCGTCTCGTGTCCCAGCAGCGCCTCTCGACGCAGGCCGACCTCGTCCGCGCACTCCGCGGCGCGGGTTTCGCCGCGACTCAGGCGACCGTCTCACGCGACATCGTCGAGCTCGGCCTCGTGAAGGTCGCCCGCGACGGGACGCACGCGTATGCGCCGCCGTCCGCGGCCGCGCCCGGGGGCGGCATGGAGCGGCTGCGCCGTTTCTGCGAGGACTATCCGGTGGAGGGCGCGCTCGCCACCAATCTTGTCGTGCTGCGATCGCTTCCCGGGACCGCGAACGCGCTCGCCGCCGCGCTCGATGCGTCGCGTCTGGACGAGGCGGTCGGAACCCTCGCCGGCGACGACACGGTCTTCATCGCCGCGACCACCGAACGCCACGCGCGCGCGCTCCTTGGTCGGCTGACCACGTTCGGCATCGCGCGAAAGGGAGCGAAGTGAGCAAGCAGTACTCGGGCGAGACCTGCGTCCTGGCGTACTCCGGCGGACTCGACACAAGCGTCGCGGTCGCGTGGCTGCGCGAAACGCTCGGCTTCGAGGTGGTCACCTGCACCGGTGATCTTGGCGCGACCGGCGACCTCGACGCCGTGCAGCGCAAGGCGATCGCGAGCGGGGCGCGGAAGGCGATCGTCCAGGATGCCCGCGACATCTTCCTTCGCTACTTCGTGTGGCCGGCGCTCCAGGCCGGCGCGCTCTACGAGGACCGCTACCCGCTGGCGACGGCGCTCGGCCGCCCGCTCCTGGCAAAGCTTCTCGTCGACGCGGCACGCGCGGAGAACGCGCGCTTCGTCGCGCACGGCTGCACCGGCAAGGGCAACGACCAGGTGCGCTTCGACCTCGCGGTCGGCGCGCTCGCGCCCGACCTCACGGTGATCGCGCCGATGCGTGGCGGCATGAACATGACGCGCGACGAGGAGATCGACTATGCGAAGAAGCACGGCATCCCTGTCGAAGCGACGAAGAAGAGTCCGTACAGCGTCGACATGAATCTCTGGGGCCGTTCGATCGAGGCCGGCGTGCTCGAGGACCCGTGGGGAGCCCCGCCGCGGGACATCTTCCAGTGGACGGTCGATCCCGACGAAGCGCCAGCGAAGCCGCGCGAGGTCGAGATCGGGTTCGAGGAGGGCGTACCGATCACGCTGGACGGCGAGAAGGTCGAGAGCGTCGACCTCGTGCAGCGTCTGAACGAGCTCGCCGGCAAGCACGGCGTGGGGCGCATCGATATGGTCGAAGACCGTCTCGTCGGGATCAAGTCTCGCGAGATCTACGAAGCCCCGGCCGCTGTGCTGCTGCACCAGGCGCATCGCGCGCTCGAATCGCTCGTGCTCACGAAAGAGGCGCTTCGCTTCAAGGCGCAGGTCGGGCGCGAGTACGCAGAGCTTGTATACAACGGTCTCTGGTTCTCGGCGCATCACCAGGATCTCGCGGCGTACGTGCGCAGCACGCAGCGCTTCGTGAGTGGCGAGGTGCGCGTCCGGCTCGACCGCGGAACAGCGACCGTCGTCGGCCGGCGCTCCCCGCATTCGCTCTACTCGACGTCCCTCGCGACCTACGGGAAGGGCGACGCGTTCGACCACCGGGCATCGGAGGGATTCATCCGGGTGTTCGGGTTGCCGCTCCGCACGCAGGCCCGGACGCAGGCGCTCTGGGGCGAGGGGAGCGAAGCATCGCTCGACATACCGCGGAAGGCGCTCTCCGCGCCAACGAAGGCGGGGCGGACCAAACGAAAGAAGTGAACGAGGAGAAGAAGCCACTCTGGTCCGGCCGGTTTAGCCAAGGCCTGGACCGCTCGATGCTTTGGTTCACGAGCTCGCTGGAGCTCGACCATCGCATCCTGCGATACGACGTCCGCGGCAGCCTCGCGCACGCACGGATGCTCGGCCGGCAGGGGATCCTCGCCGCGGACGATCTGAAGCGGATCGTCGAGGGGCTCGAGCGCATCCTCGAGGAAGTCGATCAGAAGCGGTTCACCTGGCCGAGCGATGTCGAGGATGTGCACACGGTCGTCGAGCATCGTCTCCGAGATCTCGTCGGTGACGTCGCGGGAAAACTGCACACCGGGCGGAGCCGCAACGACCAGATCGCTCTCGACCTGCGGCTGTTCACGATCGACGCGCTCGACCAGCTCGACGCAGCGATCCTCGATCTCGCGCGTGCCCTGGTGGAGCGGGCGGCCGACGAGACCACCACGCTGATGCCGGGCTACACCCACCTGCAGCGCGCGCAACCAGTGTCGCTCGCGCATCACCTGCTGGCGCACGTCGAGGGATTGCGACGGGACCGGACGAGGGTGGCGCAGGCACGGGAGCGCACCGCGACGTCGCCCCTCGGTGCGGGAGCCCTCGCGGGTGCGCCCTACCCGCTCGACCCGCAGTCGGTCGCGAAGGAGCTCGGGCTTGTCCAGGTCTTTCGCAACAGCATCGACGCCGTCTCCGATCGCGACTTCATCGTCGACTTCATCTATGTGTCCGCGTTGACGGCGGTCCACGCCTCGCGTCTCGCGGAGGAGCTCGTGCTCTGGACCTCCTCTGAGTTCAGCTTCGCCGAGTTTGCCGATCAGCACGCGACCGGGTCGAGCATCATGCCGCAGAAGAAAAATCCGGATGTCGCCGAGCTCGTGCGCGGTCGCGCCGGTCGCCTCCTTGGGGATCTGGTCGCTGTGCTCACGACGATCAAGGGCTTGCCGCTCGCGTACAACTCCGATCTACAGGAGCAGCGCGTGCCTCTCTACGATGCGACCCACCTCCAGGCGGCGCTGCAGGCTCTGGCCGCCGTCATCCGGGGCGTCCGATTCGATCGCGATCAGATGCGGCGCGCGACCGACCGGGGAATGCTCACCGCGACGGATCTCGCCGACCATCTCGCAAAGAGAGGAGTTCCGTTCCGCGAAGCTCACGAGGTCGTCGGACGGATCGTCCGCGACCGGCTCGCACAGGGAAAGGATCTCGGTAACCTGACCCTCGACGAGCTCCGCCGCTACCACAAGGGCTTCGAGGCGAGCGCGATCGAAGAATCCCGACCGGAGAATTCGCTCGCCTCACGCGCCTCGCCGGGCGGCACCGCACCCGATCGCGTTCGCGAGGCGCTCGCCGAAGCGACGGCTGCCCTAAAGGAATGAGCGTCGCGATCCGCCCCGCCCGAGTCGAGGACGTCGACGACATGCAGGCGCTCATCAACCGGTACGCGGCCGAGGACCGAATGCTCGAGAGGTCGCGCGACTTTCTCCTCGAGCACCTCCGCGATTTCCTCGTCGCGAGGGACGCCTCCGGTTTCCTCGGTTGCTGCTCGCTCGCGGTGCTGACGCCCGACCTCGCGGAAGTGCGTTCGCTCGCCGTGCGTCCCGAGGCGTCCGGACGCGGGATCGGCCGCCAGCTCGTCCTCGCGTGCGTCGCAGAGGCGCGGCGCCTTGGCCTGCGACGCGTGTTCGCGCTCACGCTCGTCCCGGATTTCTTCCAGCGGTGCGGCTTCGTCCTGACGAGTCTCGGCCGGTTGCCCGAAAAGAGCGCATCGGAATGCCCGGTCTGCCCCAAGCGGTTCGCGTGCGACGAGCACGCGATGCTCCTGCACCTCGACGGGACCATCCCCGAGCCTCTCGCCGCGAGCGAGCCGGTCGGATACACGCGGCTGTTCCTCGGCGTCGAGCCCGGAGGAAAGTCGGCGCGGTGAGTCGAACGGGGAGGGCGGCGCGGTTCTTCGCGGCAGGATTCGACACGGTCGCGATCGCCGTTCTCGCGTTCAACGAGACCGGTGGCCGATTCGCGGCGAGCTTCGCCGAGTACGTCCTCTGGGGTTCGGTGGTCGCCGCGGCGATCTGCGCAATAGTCATCCTCGCGGAGGGAGTCGCGCCCCTGGCGTGGATCGGGATCGGCTACATCCTGTTCGGCGGTCTCCTCACGCAGGGAAGCCCGCATTACGGTTTCGTCCTGCTCGCGCTCGCGCTCGCGCCGATGGTGCCGCGTCCGCGTGGCTCGCTGAGCCTCGGCATCGGCATCGCGGCGGTCTCAGCTGTCGTCTCACGCGTCGCGATCGCGTTCGCACCTTGAGTACCATCGAGGTCTGTTGACGACTCGCCGGACGGTCCGAGCCGCGAACGGTCTGGTCGCGAGCGGACATCACCTCGCGACGTCCGCTGGTCTCGCCGCTCTCCGCGAAGGCGGCAACGCCGCCGATGCCGCTGTCGCCGCGGCCGCGGTCTGTGCGGTGGTGATGCCACATCGCACCGCGATCGGTGGCGACATGTTCGCCCTGTTCTACGACGCCCGGTCGCGCGAGGTCACCGCGTACAACGGTTCCGGCGCCGCTCCGCACGCGCTCGATCCGGACAGCTTCGGCACCGCCTTCCCGGCGCAGGGCGCGACGATCGCGACGGTGCCTGGGCTCGTCGCCGGGCTCGCGGATCTTGTCGCCGACCACGGCCGTCTCGGGCTCGATCGCGCGCTCGCTCCGGCGATCGGCTACGCGGAGAACGGTTTCCCGGTGAGCGAGGTCCTCGCCGAGACGATCGCCGATGAGGGTGACCGTATCGCCAAAGATGAAGAGGCCGCGCAGATCTTCGGTCCCCGCGGGCGTTGGCCGGGCGCCGGAGAGATGCTCCAGCAGCGAGACCTCGCCGTCACGCTCCAGGCGATCGCGCGCGACGGCGCCGACGCTTTCTATCGCGGCGACGTCGGTGAGCGTTTCGCGACGGCGATCGGGGGGATCGGTGGCCTGATCGATCGCGCCGACCTCGCCGCGCATCGCACCGATCGCCCGGAGCCGCTCTCCATCAACTACCGCGGTCTCCGTCTCTTCGGACAACCGCCGGTCTCCCAGGGGCACATCCTTCTCGAGGAGCTCGCCATCGTCGAAGGGCTCGACGTCCGATCGCTCGAGTGGGGAAGCGCCGAGCTCATCCACCTGATGGTCGAGACGAAGAAGCTCGCGTTTGCTGACCGCGACGCACACGCCGGTGATCCCGCACGCGTGGACTTTGATGCGCGCCGTCTGCTCGACGCCGAGTTCGTCGCGAGCCGCCGGCGCGCCGTGAACGCGAAAGCGAGCGAGCATAGCGAGGCAGGCTCGCTCATGACGCCCGCGGATACGACGTACCTCGCGGTGGTTGATCGCGACGGCAACGCCGTCTCCCTGATCGAGAGCGTGTTCAGCGCGTTCGGCGCCGCGACCGTCGTGCCGGGCACGGGGATCCTGCTCAACAACCGCCTCTCGGGCTTCTCGCTCGATCCGCGTTCGCCCAACGCGCTCGCGCCCGGCAAGCGGCCCGTGCACACCTTGAACACGGTCCTGGCGCTCGAAGGGTCGATGCCGCGCTTCGTGTTCGGCACGCCGGGACGTCACGCGCAGGTGCAGACGAACTTCCAGCTCGCGGTGGGGCTCATCGACTTCGGCATGGACGTGCAGCAGGCGATCGAGGAACCACGTTGGTATCACGACTCGGGGCGCACACTGAAGATGGAGCGCCGGTATCCCGAAGCCATCCGTCGCACGATGGCGGCGAAGGGTCACGAGGTCGCGGTGCTTGGAGATTGGGACGAGATCACCGGGGGCGCGCAAGCGATCGCGATCGACCCGAACGGTTCGTTCGCCGGTGGCGCGGATCCGCGCCGCGAGGGTCAGGCCGCTGGGTATTAACCGCGGCCTCATCGCCGCGGTCGCGATCCTCTGCGCCACGGTGCTGGGCGCTTGCGAGCCGGGACCGCCGCCGGCCGAGCCGATCGCGCGTCAGTACGCCGCGGCGTGGCAAAAGTTGGATTACCAGGCGATGTGGGACCTCCTGACCGACGATGCCAAAGACCAGGTCACGACTGCCGGCTTCATCGACCGACTGCCGCGCATCGCGCAGGAGATGACGCTCCGTTCGCTCGAGGCAAAGATCGGGGCGGCGACGCACCCCGCGCTCCCGAACGGCTCGCCCGACCCGCGCAAGGCGAGCGTGCCGCTCGATGTGGTGTTCCACACAGAGCGCGTCGGTGACATCGCTCGCGCGACCGCGCTCCAACTTGTGATGGTGGGGGAGAAGGACAAGGCGGTCTGGCGGATCGCGTGGACTCCCGAGGCCGTCATTCCGCACCTCACCGCGGGTCGTCTCGTGCGCATGACGCGCCTGCCCACGTCGCGTGGCCGGATCGTGGCTCGCGACGGCACCGAGCTCGCCACCTTCATCGAGGCAGGCGTGGTTGGCGTTATCACCGGACAGATCCGGTCGGAGGCGGGACTCCTGTCGTCGCTCTCGTCAGCACTCGGGATGACCCCGGACCAGGTCAAAACGAAGTACACGCAGTCCTGGGTGAAGCCCGATCTGTTCGTGCCGATCAAGACCGTTCCGGCGGCGCAGCTGGACGCGCTCCGGACGCGGCTCTCGCTGATCGAGGGCGTGCAGGTGCAGGCGACGCGCGTGCGGAGCTACCCGAGCGGTCTCGCGTCGCAGACCCTGGGCTATCTGGCCGAAGCGAGCGAAGACGAGGCCAAGGCGAAGACCGCACGCGGGATCGAGGCCGGAGACCTCATCGGCAAAAAGGACACCGGACTCGAGGCCACACTCGACGACGAGCTCGGCGGGAGCTACGGATTCCGACTCGGGATCGTCGAGCCTGACGAGCGCCCGGTCGAAACGCTCGCCGAGACCGTTCCCGTGCCGGGACGCGACGTCGTGCTGGCGCTCGACCCCAAGCTGCAGCGCGCGGCCGAGAACGCGCTCGGCAACAACAAGGGCGCGATCGTCGCCGAGGATCCCTGGTCGGGAGAGATCCTCGCGCTCGCGAGCCGCCCGACCTTTGACCTGAACGCGCTCGTGTCCGGCGACGCGGCGGCGATCGCGCGGTATACGTCGGACCCCGGCAGGCCCTTCTTCAACCGTGCGACGTTCGGCCAGTACCCGACGGGATCGTCGTTCAAGCCGATCACGTCCGCCGCCGCGATGCGGAACGGCGTTTACAACTGGGGCGATCGCATCGACTGTCCCGTTCGCTGGACGGGCTACGGCGAGCAGTGGGTCCAGGTGAACCACGAGACGCTGGCGCTCGGGCCGATCGATCTGCGCACCGCGCTCGCTCGAAGCTGCAACACGTTCTTCTACGAGATCGGCAAACGCCTCAACGATCGCGACCCGAACCTCCTGCCGAATACCGCGAAGAGCTTCGGGCTCGGGAAGGCCACGGATATCGACTTCGTGTTCGAGGCTGAGGGCCTCGTGCCGAGCCCGGACTGGAAGAAGCAGCACTTCTCGAATCCGGCCGATCAGACATGGAACCCGGGAGACGCGACAAATCTCGCGATCGGTCAGGGCTTCCTTCTGGCCACGCCGCTTCAGATGGCGAATTACACGTCGACGGTCGCGAACGACGGCATCTTGTGGAAGCCACGTCTCGTGATCGAGCTCCGCGACCGCGACGGCAAGAGCGTCAAGACCTATCCGAAGACCCAGATGGGTTCCGCGCTCACGATTCCCACCGACCTTTCGCTCATCCGTGACGGCATGCATGCCGTGACGACGGATGCCGATGGGACGGTGTCCTTCGTTTTCCGCACTTTCTCGCCCACGACCGCTGGGAAAAGCGGAACGGCCGAGTCGCCCGCGCAGGGCAAGGTGGATGCGTGGTTCGTGGGCTGGGCTTCGTTCGAGCAGCCCTCGATCGCGATCGCCGCGGTGCTCGACGAATACACCGAGCGGCCCGGCGTATTCGGGTCGGTGGATTCGGCGATCGCGGTGAAAGCCGTGCTGACCGCGAAGTTCGCCACGCCGTAGCCACCGGCGACGCTGGACCTCGGGGCTAGGCTCGATGTGATGCGTCGCGTGCTGACCTGCGCTCTGGCGGCGGCCGCGCTTTCCGCCTGCAGCGTCGTGGCCCCCGAATATCGACCGACGCCGACGCCGACCGCCTCGGCGACCGCGGTCGCAAAGCCGGACATCGTGCCGCTCTCGTACTCGGTCACTCCGCTCGACGTCCGGCCGAACGCCGTGGCGAAAACGGGGATCTTCTTTTCGAATCCGAACACTTTCGTTCTGGACTGGTTCATGACGGTGCGGTTCAAGAGCGCAGACGGCCTCAACGTCACCGACGAGCGCATCGGCAATGCGGGCGTGCCGCCCGATCGGGTCGACGCGAAGTTCCAGAACTGGTACTTCCCGATCCCGCCCGGGGACTCATGGACGGTGGTCAGATACGGAACGGCATTTAGCAAGAGCGACGTCCAAGAGTTCAAGGTCGCACGCAGCCTCATCACGATCGGCGAGGTCGGCGGTGTCAGCGTCGCGGACCAAGCCTGCGCGGGCGATCCGGCGGTCGGCACCATCGGATGCGATTTCGCGGTCGAAACCAGCACGACGGTGCCCGCGTTCTCGAAGCTTCATCTTGTCGTCGTCGTCCGGACGAAGTCGGCGGAACGCCCAGTGTTGAGCTTGCTGCAATGGCGTCCCGAGCTCGTCTCGACCGGCAAACCGTGGTTGAACCTCGCCTACGGCGACTCCATGAAGATCCAGATGCACGACAGCTACCCGACCCCGTCGGTTCCGTGGGAATACGAGGTCTTCGCGCACGTCTACCAGTACTCGAGCCAATGACCCGGTAGCACGTCCGACGCTCTAGACTTTTCGCATCCCCACGCTGACCGACGCCCCCGCCTCGCGCCGCCTCGACAACGGGCTCGTGATGCACGCGCTCGAGGCGCGGCACGCGCCGGTCGTCTCGCTCTGGGTCTGGTACCAGGTCGGCGGACGCAACGAGGTGCCCGGGACCACCGGCATGTCGCATTTCCTCGAGCACATGCTTTTCAAGGGCACGCCCAAGCATCCCAAGGGTGATCTCGACAAACTGCTCGCGCGATACGGCGCGCTGTGGAACGCGTTCACCAGCGAGGACGTCACGTGCTACTTCGAGACGGTGCCGGCCGAGCGCTACCCGGTCGCGCTCGAGCTCGAGGCGGACCGCATGCGCAACGCGCTCATCACCGTCGAAGAGACCGAGGCGGAACGCAACGTCATCGTGAGCGAGCGCGAGGGGCTCGAGAACGATCCGTCCTTCCTTCTTGGAGAGCAGCTGCAGGCCGTCGCGTTCGCACGACACCCGTACGCGCAGGGGGTCATCGGCAGCAAGGAAGAGATAAAGCTCATGACGCGCGACGGTCTGTATGCGCACTACCGTCGCCACTACGCGCCGAACAACGCGTACTTCATCGTCGCGGGTGACGCGCCTGCGGAGGAGCTTCTCGATCGGGCCGCGAACGCGTTCGGCTCTCTCGATGCCGAGGTTCCGATCGAACCGCCGAAAGCGCCGGAGCCTCCGCAGTACGGCGAGAAGCGCGTCATCGTTCGCAGGGCCGGCGGCGCCTTGCCGATTATCCAAATTGGCCACAAGGCGCCACGCGCGTCGGATCCGCGTGCGGCCGCGCTCTCCGCTCTCGCGGTCGCGCTCGGTGGCGCCACCGCAGGTGGCGGCGAGGCCGCGTCAGGACGCTCGTCGCGCCTCTATCGCGCTCTTGTCGATACGGGTCTCGCTACGTCGGTCGACGCGTCATTCAGTCTCATGAAGGACCCGTATCTCTTCGTGGCGGAAGCGCACCTGGGTCAGGGCGTGACGCACGACCGCGTGGAGCGCGTGATCCTCGACGAGATGGACAAGATCGCGCGAACGGCGCTGACCGCTGAGGAGTTCGGGCGCGTTCGTAGGCAGATGCTGTCGGCGAGCGCCTTCATGACCGACACAGTCACCTGGCGGGCCTTTCGTTTCGGACAGCTCCTCGCGACCGGCGCCGCGACGTCGCTCGGCGAGTGGTACGACCGGCTCGCCGCGGTGACCGCCGAGGACGTTCGCGGCGCAGCCGAGTCGGTCTTCAAGGAAAAGGGCCGCGTGGTGGGCTGGTTCGTCCCGGAGGCTTCCTGATGGACGTCCGCCGGCACCGTCTCGACAACGGCCTGCGTATCGCCGTCGTCCCGATACCCGGGCTTCTTTCCGCCGCGGTGCTCCTCGCGATCGAGGCCGGCCAGTGGTTCGAGCCGGCCGGCCGTCCCGGTATTGGCCGCCTCTGCGCGCTCGCGATGCTGCGCGGCACCACGACACGCGACGCGAAGACGTGGGGCGACGCGCTGGATGGGATCGGCGCTGCCGCGCGTCTCGACGTCGGGTCGCACGCGGCAACGTTCAGCGCGCAATCCCTCGGCAGCGATCTCGACGTCCTGCTCGAGCTCATGGCGGACGCGGTCGTGCGTCCGGCATTCGCCGACAAAGAGGTCGAGCTCGTTCGACAGCAGACCGTCGCCCAGATCGAGGAGGACGCCAAGAACACGCGCGCGGTCGCTGAAAGCGCGTGGCGCGAGCTCGTCTATCCGAAGGGACATCCCTTCCGCGCCCGGCCCATCGGCGAGCTCGAGGTCGTCCGCGGCGCGTCGGCCGACGACCTTCGGGAGCACCACCGCCGCGCGATCCGCCCTGACGGCGCCGTCCTCGTCGTCGCCGGAGGGGTCGAGGCGACGCAGGTCTTCGACGCCGGGGCGAAGGCGTTCTCGTCTTGGCGCGCCGGCGGGCCGCGCGAGGAGCGGAAGGTTCCCGAGGCGCGTCTGGTGACGGCCGTGCGAAAGATCGAGGTCGTTCCCGACAAGACGCAGAGCGACGTCGTGCTCGGATGGCCGGGACTGCCGCGGACCGATCCCCGCTTCGTCGCGGCGCGCGTCACCAACATGGTCTTCGCCGCCGACACGTTCGCGAGCCGCGCGGGCCACGTGGTCCGCGACGAGCTCGGGCTCGCGTACTACGTCTTCAGCACGATCGGCGGCTCGCGCGGCCAGTCCCCCTGGGTCGTGCGCATGGGCGTCAACCCGATCAACGTCGAGCGCGCGGTGAGCACGACGCTCGACGAACTGCGCAAGATCGTCGACGGCAAGGTCGCGGAGGAGGATCTCGAGCTCGCGCAGGACAAGCTGGTCGGCGAGCTTGATGTTGCACGCGAGAGCCCCGCCGGCGTGGCGTCGCTTCTCCTCGAGGGCGAGGTCTTCGAGCTCGGTCCCGATTACGCGGAGCGCTATCCGGCGGCCCTACGCGCGGTCACGCTCGAGCAGGTCGTCGAGATGGCGCGCACGTTCCTTCCGCCGGACCGCTATGGCCTCGCGATCGCCGGGCCGCCGCTTCCGGAGCGGGACTGAGCTTCCCGAAGGCGACTCTCGCGCTGCTCGACCGGACGGGCGAGGTCGATATCGAGACGCGCTCGCCGAAAGGGACGATTCACGTCTTGCCGATCTGGGTCGTGGTCGACGGCGACGATGTATTCATTCGCGCCGTTCGCGGGTCCAAGTCGCGCTGGTATCGCGAGCTCATGGCCGCCCCGGGTGCGGTTGTCGCGAATGGAAAGCGCATTCCGGTGCGCGCGATCGCCGCCGCGGATAGCGAATCGGTGAAGCGCGCGTCGGATGGTTACCGCAAGAAATACCGCAAGGGTGGCTCGCTCGATTCGATGCTGGTTCCGTCAGTGCTGCCGACGACCGTCCGGCTCGAGCCCGCGTAGCGATGGTCGGCCGCATCGCTGCGGTCGCCGCGATCGCGGTTCTCGCGGGGCTGGCGCTTTCCCTGCGCGATCTGGTGATTCCGCCTCCCCGAGAGGTCCCGCTCCCCTTCGAAGGGCTGGTGATCGTGTCCTGGCTGTTTGCGCTGGGCATCGTCGGGTGGTTTGCCGCGCAGGTCGTCGATGGCCCGCTCCGCATCGTCGCCGCCCCGGCTGCGGCCGCTCTTGCGATTGCTGTCGCGCTCGTTGCCAAGCTGGTCCGTTACCCGGACGCTCCGCTGGTTGGCGACGGGTTCGAGGTCCTGATCTGGATCTATGCGGCGTTCGGGCTTCTCGGCGCGGGACTTGGTTCGCTGTCGGCTCTACAAACGCGACGGCCGGAGCGCGCGGCCGGTGTGACCGCAGGAATGATCGTGGTCACAGGCGTACTTGGCGCGGTGCCGTACATCCTCGCGCGATAGACGCGCGCTAAGGGTTGGGCGCGGTCCCGACCTGCGCTTCGAAGCGGTCCGCCAGCGCCGTGGCCTCGTCCAGGCGGGCCTCCCAGCGCTTGTCCAGCGCTTCGAACGCGCTCGCGGGCGATGCGGCGGTGAGGAGCGCGTACTCGTGGGCGATCGCGGCGGCTTCGCGGAAGTTCTTCGCCATGCCCGCGCGGTACCAGTCGAGCGCTGCCGGCGCGGTCGCTCTGCCCACGGCGTCGGCGACACTTGCATAAAGCACTGAGGCCTTATCCATGTCCGCGCTGTGGCTCGCGTCCCACGGACCCGGGCGATTCGCGACACTCAGGACGAGCTCGCTCGCTTTTGTCACGTCCAGGCTGGTCGCGTCGATCATCTCGTTCCACTTCTTGCCCTCGGCCGCTTCCTGCGCGGCTTGCGTTTCGCTGAAGCCGACGAACCCGGCGGACAGGATGCCGACGGCGATGAGGCCGCCGAGCACCGCGAGATGGGTCGCCTGGCGCGCTCCGTTCTGGACGGTGAGATATCGGAGAAGACCGCGCACGAGCTGGAACCCGCCGAAGAGAAGCGGTCCCCAAGCCAGGAAGTACGTGCCTTCCGAGAACGCGTAGGTCAGGGCTGTGACGAGCGCGCCGCCGGCGAACCAGAATCCGCCGCGCCGCGCGTAGCGGAACGCCGCATCCGTGTCGCCGGCAGCGTCGGCGACGTCGGCCTGCGTCGTGGCCGCAAGGACCGCGTCATATTCCGAGCGCTTCGTCGGATCGACGAGCGTCGCGAAGGCCGCATCGAGTGCGGCGCGGAATTGCGCGACCTTGTCCGACGCCGACTCCTGGAGTCGAAGGACGTCGCGGCCGTACGCGGAGCGAATCTCCATCTCGGTCGCGTGAGGCGGGACTCCCAGAAGGTCGTAGTAGCTGTTCACCGGGCGCGATCGTGACATTCACGTCAGCGCGCCGGAAGACGAACGCTCCCTGATGAAACCTCCACGAGACCCTCGCGAGCGAGCACCCGCACAAGACGCGGTACGCGCGCGTCCTTGATACCCCTTCGAAGGGCGTCGGCGGTCAAACCGCGAGTTGACATTGCGAGGTGGCGGACGATCGCGCCGCGGACCCGGCGGTCGCTCACCCCGAACGGCGACTGCTTTCGCTGCGACGGTCCTTCGACGCCGTCGAAGTCGCACAGGGCCCTGATCGGGCACACGTCACACCGTGGACGCTTCGCGATGCAGATCGTCGCGCCGATATCCATCAACGCGTGATGCCATCGTGCGGGCTCGCGCGTCGAGCCGAAGCGCGCGTCGAGCTCGACGGCCTCGCGATCGGTCGCGACGCGACCAAGGATGGCGCGGCCGAGCACGCGGCGGATGTTCGTGTCGGCGAAGGGCGTCGGCTCGTCGAACGCGAAGCACGCCACCGCCGACGAGGTGTACGGGCCGATCCCCGGGAGCGCATCGAGTCCGGCGACCGTCCGCGGGAGGCCGGAGGAGTGGCTCCGCGCGATGCGGTACAAGTCTCGCGCGCGCCGGTTGTACCCGAGGCCTGACCACTCGCGCAGCACCTCACCGAGCGACGCGCGGGAAAGAGCGCGAAGCGTCGGGAATCGTCGCAGGAAACGCCGATACGCCGGAAGAACGCGCGAAACCTGCGTCTGCTGGAGCATGACCTCGCTGACCAGAACGCGGTACGGGTCGCGCGTGCGGCGCCACGGAAGGTCGCGGCCGGAGCGCCGGTACCAGGAGAGGATGCGCTTCCGCAATATCGCCGGAGAGGGCGGTGTGTCGTACAATTCCGGCACAGAAGAGTACGCCCGGTTGAGTGCTGAGGGCCTCCGGCCTTCAGCGCTTTTCATTGACGGGCACGCACGGGAAGAAACCGTGCGTACAGAGAGCGGAGGCTCCAATGAACAATCTTGAGAAGCCTGTCTACGTCTCCGCGGATGGTCTGAAGAAGATCCAATCCGAGCTCGACGACCTGAAGAGTGCGGGCCGTCAGCGTGTGGCCCAGCGCATCCATGCGGCCATGGAATTCGGAGACTTCACGGAGAACTCCGAGCTCGAGCAGGCGAAGAACGATCAGGCCTTCCTCGAGGGTCGGATCATGACGCTCGAGCAGCAGGTCAAGAACGCTCAAATCATCGACGAGAAAGCGAAACACGAATTGGTCGAGATCGGCAGCCACGTGATGGTGGAAGCCGAGGGATCGAAGGAGCAGTACGTCATCGTCGGCTCGGCCGAAGCCGCGCCCGCGGAGGGACGTATCTCGAACGAGTCTCCGGTCGGCAAGGCGCTCATGGGGCACCGCGCGGGGGAGACGGTCCGGCTGGTCGTTCCGGCCGGCGCGGTGGAGATGAAGATCCTCACCGTACGTTGAGCTCAGGGCACGAGGCGGCCTTTTGGGCCGACGACGAGGTGCGACACCTCGCACCGGGACGGACGCACGTCGTGCGCGATTCGAAGACCCCATCGGGGCCAGTCCCGATCTCCGGCCTGCGCGGCCCGATCATCAGCGACGCACTCTTCCGTACGTTCAAGTCCCACGGTTTCGACGTGCGCTTCGTCTATACGATCGACGACTACGACCCCATGGACTCGCAGTCGATGAAGGAACGCGCGGGCATGGCCGAGCACATGGGAAAGCCGCTCTGCATGATCCCGAGTCCCGACCCTTCGGTCGGAACGGACTTCGCCGACTATCACGCGACGCGCTTCATCGCGCTGTTCGCGGGACTCGGCATCACGCCCGAGTTCCACCGGATGCGCGACCTCTATCGGAAGGGAGAGCTCGACCGCCAGATCGATCTCGTCCTGCGCAACGCCGAAACGATCCGCCAGGTCCACAAGCGCATCGCCAACGTCGACCATCCCGCGGGTTGGCTTCCGGTCGCCGTGATCTGCGAGAACTGCGGACGAATCGGCACGACGCTTGCGACGGACTACGACGGAAAGACCGTCGCGTACGAATGCAAGCGCGACTACGTGGAGTGGGCCGAAGGATGCGGGCACACGGGGCGCATCTCGCCCTTCAAGGGCAATGCGAAGCTCCTGTGGAACGAGCAGTGGTGCGCGCAGTGGGATCACTTCGACGTCACCTACGAGGAAGGCGGCAAGGACCTCCTTACCGCCGGCGGATCCCGTGAGCGCTCGAACCAGATCTACCGTGAGGTTTTCAAGAAGGAGCCTCCGCCCGGCTTGCAGCACGAATTCTTCACATTCGGCGGCAAGAAGATGGCGAGCTCAAAAGGCATCGGCGCCGAGGCGGTCGAGATCGTTGCGGTCTATCCGCCCGAGATCGTTCGCTTCCTGATGCTGCGCACGCCCCCCAAGCGCCACCTCGAGTTCGATCCGGCGGGCTTGACGCTGCCGCGCCTGATGGACGAGTACGACCGCGCGGCGGACGCGTACCGTGACGACCTCGAAAGCGATCTCGCGAAGACGTGGCGCCTATCGCAGGTGGCGCCGACGCCCGAGGCACCGGGGTTCCGCGTGCGCTTCACCACGGTTGCCAACTGGCTGCAGATCCCGAGCATCAAGCCCGACGCCGAGGCCGAGAAAGAGAAGGGGGCCCGCCTGACCGACGCGGAGCTTCGGGAGCTGCACCGGCGTCTCGAGCTCGCCCGCGCCTGGCTCGAGCGGTGGGCGCCCGACGAGGCGAAGTTCGAGGTTCAGGAGACGACTCCGCAGGTGGAGCTGACGCCGGCCCAGCGTCGATACCTGTTCGCCATCAAGGCTCTGATCGGCACGGTCCACGATGCGGGCGAGATGCAGAACCAGCTCTACGAGCTCGCGAAGAAAGTCGGCCTCGTGAAGGCGGACGGCAAGCCGTCGCAGGACGCGTTCGCGGCGATCTACCTCGCCTTCCTCGGCAA
>Ga0184608_10000066_pt1 | contig 22281 bp, 26 predicted proteins | sample PLM1_30_coex_FD_133010 | JGI IMG/M metagenome (GOLD analysis project Ga0184608, IMG submission 133010) | Groundwater sediment microbial communities from an aquifer in East River, Colorado, USA - PLM1_30_coex | ecosystem: Environmental > Terrestrial > Soil > Riparian zone | place: USA: East...
TCTGCTTCATCGCCTCGGCGTCGGCCGGATCGGCGGCGGCGCGCCGGTTGGCGGTCTGCGCGCCGTTCCTCGCCGCGATCACCCCTTCCAGTGTCCCGCGCTCGTGCTTGATATAGCCCTTGGCCGTTTCCACCAGATTCGGGATCAGGTCGTAGCGGCGCTTCAGCTGGACGTCGATCTGCGCAAAGGCGTTCTTGAAGCGGTTGCGCTGCGCAACCAGTCCGTTGTAGATCGAGATCAGCCACACCACGGCCGCGACAACGATGCCGACGACACTCCAGCACCCCCAACTCATGTCTTCCTCCTCTGGTAAGGCGGATCAGTCGTCGCGCACCACGACTGTACCGGCAAGCTTGTCGTGCCAGCCCTGCTTGCGTTTGTCGAAGGCGATCCAGATGAACCCGAGCATGAAGAAGCAGGAAACGATATAGGCAAAGAAGCGGCCGATCAGCCTGCCCGTGGACGCCGGTGCTAAAGTCTCTGCGTTGACGATTTTCGCTTTGATCAGCATTTTTCCAGGCGTCGCGCCGCGGAAGCGCCAGAACAGGATCGTCGCGACAATCAATGCAATCTGCACCTTGATGTCGAGCAGGGCGGCAATCGCGGAGTCGGAACGGCCGAGGACCTCCAGTATTCTCGTCAAGTCTGCGACCGGATCCCCCGAGGGGGTCGACAAGGCGGCGAATTCGGCGCCGAGCCGGCCGAGATAACCTCCCCCGTAGAGCGCAATCATCAAAGGAAGAAGCACGACGACGAGGACCAGCACGTCGATGAAAAAGGCAAGCAACCGCTTCCGGAAGCCTACGTATTGCGTCTCGCGCGAGGTCACGATGTCGGCCATGGCCACCCCCTTCCGGCGCATGGTAGCCCGACATTTGTGACCGAAGCAACAGCGCTTTATGATGGCTCTGGAATCCGGAAAGGCCGCGCATGAGAGCCGTGTTGTGCAAGAACTGGGGGCCGCCCGACACGCTCGTGGTCGAGGACATTCCGTCGCCTGCGCCGGGGAAAGGACAGCTTCTAGTTTCGGTGAAAGCGAGCGGGGTGAATTTTCCCGACGTCCTCCTCATCCAGAACAAGTACCAGTTCAAGCCCGAGCTGCCCTTCTCGCCCGGGAGCGAGATCGCCGGCGTGGTCAGGCAGGTCGGCGAAGGCGTGCACGGTTTCATGCCGGGAGACCGGGTGATGGCGCACATCCGCTGGGGCGGCTATGCGGAGGAGGCGGTGGTCGACGAAGGGCTCGTCGCGCCGGTTCCGGCCGGTCTGGATTTCACGGTCGCCGCCTCGTTCGGCCTGGTCTATGCGACCGCCTACCACGCGCTCAGGAACCGCGCGGGAATCAAGGCTGGCGAGACCCTGCTCGTGCTCGGCGCGGCGGGCGGCGTCGGCCTTGCCGCCGTGGAGCTCGGGAAGCTCTTCGGTGCGCGCGTGATCGCCTGCGCCTCGTCCGACGAAAAACTGGAAACCTGCAGGCGTTTCGGCGCCGATGTCACGATCAACTACGAGCGCGAGGACTTGCGCGAAGCCCTCAAGAAGCTTGGCGGCGCCGCCGACATCGTCCTGGATCCGGTCGGCGGAAAGTATTCCGAGCCTGCCGTACGAGCAATGGCCTGGAAGGGGCGCTATCTCGTCGTCGGCTTCGCCTCGGGCGAGATCCCGAAGATCCCGCTCAACCTGACGCTGCTCAAGGGCTGCTCGATCGTGGGTGTTTTCTGGGGCGAGTTCGCCAGGCGGGAGCGCGATCTCAACGCGGCGAACTTGCGGGAGCTGACGGCGTGGCTGCGCGCCGGGAAGATCAAACCGCTGGTGAGCGCAAGCTACCCGCTCGAGCGCGCCGCCGACGCGCTCAACGACATGATGAACCGCAAGGTTCAGGGAAAGGTCGTGCTGACTACGGGGCCTTAGCGCGGGGCTTCGCTCGCGGCCGCGGAGACCGGCACCCACTGCGAGGGGCAGCTGGGGACGTTGGGGTAGTAATCGTTGTAATCAGGGCAGTAGTAATACACGCCTCCGCCCTGCTCGACATAGGCCGGCGGTTCCACATGCACCGGCGGGACCGCGTATACCGGAGGATAGTAGGGATAGGGGTAGAAGAACGGCGCACCGACCACGATCGTGCCGCCGACGAATACGCGATGACGATGGGGGAAGCGAGGACGGCCGACAAACACCGGCCCGGGGCGAACGCCCACGAAAGGCCGTCCGACGGGATGCCCGATATGAGCGCTGACGGCGGTTATTCCCCCGTGTCCGCCGTGAAAGCCCATCGACATCCCCCCACCGTGGTGACCTCCGCTGCCCCTGCCGCCGCGCGCGAAGACCGCGTCTGCGCTCATCAGCAGCACCACTCCCAGCAGGATTGCAATCGGTCGTTTCATTGGAGCCTCCTATTCACGGAGAACCCGGCTCACAAGAAAGTGTAACGCCAGCGACAAGCCGGCGTTGACCTTTTACACCTCTTACACCTCGTTACATCCCGCGTCGCTCAGCACTCCGGCTCGCCCGCCCGAGGCGCAGGCCGAGCGACAAATCCGAACCGGGTCGGAACATCCGCGGCGCTCACGGAAGCGATCGGCACCTTCTTGCCCCGCAGCATCGCTTGCCCTTCCGAGCCATGTGCGACCTCTTCGAGGAGCCGCTCGAGCGCCCGGCCGCGGACGTCGGCGAGGCGTTCGAGAAAGGCCGAAAGATCGCGGTCGAGCAGCACCCCGATGCCGATCTCCGTCTTGATAAGCAGCGCGCCCGCGTCGTCGAGAAACACCGCTTCGAGCGCACGCGGCACGGCCCCGGTGTGCGCGAGCAGCCCCTGCGCCGCGTCGTCGAGTCGGTATACCCACGGCGTGTAATCGAGCGCAACGAACACCCGTTGCGGGCCGTTCTGGAAAAACCAGCGGCCTTCGGAATCCGACGCGTAATTCCTGCCGATGAACTCCCTGACCGCGGCATGCGCGATGCGCTCGAAGCGTCCCGCGACGTTCTTGATCATCCAGTTTCCGCGCCGGTCGAGCGACAGCCAGCCGTACACCGCCGGCACGGCCGGCCACTTCAGCATCGAGCGCAATACGATCTCGTCCATCGGGGCTCTGGTATGCTCGAAGTCTAATCCACCTGCCGATCCAGCCCCGAATGAAGCGCGAGGATTTCACCTTCGTCCACAGCCTGCGGGTGCGCTGGGCGGAAGTCGACCGGCAGGACGTGGTCTTCAACGCCAACTACTTCCTCTACTTCGACGTCGCCGTCTCTGAATACTGGCGCGCGATCGGCTTTCGCTACCCGGAGGATATCGTCGAGAAGTTCGGAACGGACATCTATGCCGTAAAGGCGAGCGCCGAATACCACGGCTCTGCCGCCTACGACGAACTGATCGACATCGGCTGCCGCGTCGGCCGCATCGGCCGCTCCTCGATGCAGCTCGAGTTCGGCATCTGGCGCGGCGTCGAGCACATCACGAGCGGTGAGCTCGTCTACGTCAATGCGGATGTGAAAACGAAGAAATCGGCTGCGTGGCCCGAGCCGATCAAACTGGCGATCCTCCGGTTCGAACGCACGCGGCCCGCGGAAGCGAACGCATGAGCGAGCTGGTCAATATCTGGCAGCGAGCCATTCGGAATAAAAATCAAAAGTCCGCTTGATCGTATCGCCCCAGTAGGCGTTTGCCTGCGCTTGCGTCGTGATCGCGGGATCAATGAGCGTCGCGCAAGGCAAACAAGGCGTGCCGCCGTGCACCGCGCCTTCTTCAAACGCGATCGTTTTATCGTGGGTAACCGCATTGTCATAGAGAATTTCGTCCGGTCGCACGAAGTAGTGCCCCGTATTGGAAATAATAACCAGCGGCACGGTAATTCCCTTGGCGTTGCTGACCGAGGTTGCGTTGGATGAATCGTAATCAATCCCGGTGATATCGTCCGCGCTCTGCGTGTACAGACCCGGGGTCGCGCGCAACGCATGGGCGCCGAGCCAGATATGAACGTTCTGCGTGGTGGTCGACCCATTGCAGTCGAGCCCGTTGGCAGCGCGTCCCATGGGATTTCGAACCGACTGAATAATCTGCACGGGTCGCGTGCCGTCTCGAGCTAAGAGCGTATGCGGCTTCTTCGTGTACTTGAGCAGGCTCGTATCCGGCTGCCACAACCGCGCGTCGGTAGAGCCGACGACATTGAATGGGATGTCATCGCCAAGCCGGCTTGGATCGCCGGTTGCCTTTATCTCTTCGCGCAACAAGCTCAGAGCATCGTTCAGCAGATCCCGATTGCGTATTGCTTGATGGGTTGTGAACGTCTTTGCGAATTGCTTGGTGTACGTGGCACCGTTAATTGCGGAATCGTAACCATTTTCCGAGCTGAACAGATCGAATTGCGGGTTTCGCGGCAAGCACTCGTTGCCGTGAATCGCCGGATCGACATAGGTAAACGTCGCCAAGGAATCTCCCAAGTGGGCGTCGAAGAGCATTACGCCGTCTGCCTTCGGAAGATTACCGAGATTGGTCGCGACGCAAGGAATGATTTTCTCCGGCCCCTGGCACGCTCCAGGGCCGTTCTCCGCGATATTTTGATAAAAGGTCATCAGCGGCGCGCCCGCGCTGTGGCCGAAAATAATCAGTTTCGCAATCGCCGGGAGGGTTGCCGTGGCTTGGAGCTTTTTGAGGTACTCCAGTCCTGATTTGATGCCGGGCGCGTGCTGCTCGTAACCGTAGTAGCCGTATTGGCTTCCGTTGAAAATGCTGTTGGCGCAGAGGGTCGTATAGCCTCTGGATGCCAGTTCTGCGCACCCTTGAAAATTCGCGTAGCCCGAATACGGATGCATGATGAAAATACCGACATGTGCTCTTCCGAGCGCGTTGCTGTCGGGTCTGCGCAAGGTTGCCGCGTTTAGGTTCAGCCCCGCGGTTGTACAGGTTGCCAGTGTCGTGCATATCACCGTCGTCGTGATCGCCCGCGCGTCGCTGGAGTATCCAACGATGCTTGCGGGCACCGCCAGCATTGTCGCGTTCAACAAAGACAAGAACCGTTTAGACATAAAACCTCCTCAATGATGTTTTCTCTGCATGCTCGACAAATTCCTAAGGGTGAGGACGGAAACGCCGGACCTAACTTTAGCGTCCGGCGTTTTTTGCATCTATTTCGCGACGTGTTCGATTGTTATCAGAAGCGGGCGTTGGCCCAATCCCGGACATAATTAAAGAGATTCGTGCGCGCATTGCTGTAGTCGGCTCCCCCATGAAGCGCGGAGCACGCCGTGCATGGCGCCAAACCGTGGGTGGCGCCCTCGATCACCACATAATCCTTGTCGCTGCCTGTCGACATTTCGAAGATTTGTTCTCCGTCGCGAATGAAGTAATGACCCTGCATCGATAGCACCAATACAGGCAACGAGGGCGATAAGTGCGATACCGCGCACGGGGTCGAGTTGTTACTCGAACACCAGTCGATACCAGTCAACGAATTCGTGGAACGAATCGCGTTGGCACTTAAAAACGACGTTAGATTCAAGAACAGACCTCCGCTCAGTTGCGAGTCGGTGTCTCGATTACCGGGACCGTCCGGAACCCTAACCGTATTGACAACCTGCGTCGCATCGATGGTCCCATTATTCCTAAGTAATTTCGCCGGGTGTAGCGTGCCTCTCCAGACGCCGGTGCTGAAGTCGGAAAGTCTCGCGCTATCGTGGTACACGATAAATGCATCGTTATCCGTCGGCAGACTCTTACCGCTTGCGATGTCTTCTTGCATTTGCTGGGCGGCGGCAATGAGATCATTCATTCGCTGCGATTGGGTATCGGTATAGCGTTGCACAAACGTTGACGAGTAAACCGAATCGCCCTGCGGATTAGGATTGAAACCATTTTTTTCATCGAACGGATTGAGTGCGATATTTAGCTGCTTGGGATTATTTTCGCTCGAAACCGCAGCATTGAGGCTACGCAACCCGTTCACCGTGTTGCCTGGATGCGCGTCCATGAACACGATCCCATCGGCCCTGTCCGTCGGTGAAAAGCCCGACAACTGGCTGCTCGAGCACTGGCTGAGCTTGTTCGCCCCTTGACAGTAACTCGGGCCGTTTTCAGCCACCGCCTGATAATACGAAGTGGTGGGACCGCCGCCGCTGTGACCGATCAGTATGACTTTGGTGATGCCCGGCTGGCTGCGCAAAAACCTCACTCCGGCACGCACGTCGAGTGCAATGAGTTCCCAGTTGACCGAAGCCTCGTTATTCTTGAACCGCGAATTCATTCCCAGAACGCTGAATCCACGCCTTGGCAATTCCTGGGTCGACACATGGCTCAAATAGTCGCCCGTACGATGGATCACCAAAAAAGCGGTGTGCGAGATCGGTCCGCTGCTCGGAACCCAATACAAACCTTGTCCCCCACCGGAAAATTGGGAAAACTGTTTCATGACCGCTGTTTGAGCGAAAACCTGAGAGATGAATAGGACCGATATGAAAATCACACGAACTGAAAAAAGTCCAAACCTAGACATATATAGCGCCCCCATTAACGATAGAACGATAGGAAATTCAATTCGCGACCTTAAGCCTGGTGATATGGATCTCGCATCTCTATGTTCCGAATCTGGCCTTGATCCAATCCGCCACGTAATTATAGAAATTCTTCACGACGTTCGGATAAGGTCCGCCGGTGCAAGCCGTGCACGGGCCGATGCCATGCGTCGCACCTTCGATTGTGATGAAGTCCTTGTCGGCGCTTTTGGCCTGGCTCAAGAAGTATTCGCCGTCGCTGATGAAGTAGTGCGCGCCCATGTTGGTTATCAGAAGCGGCTTGGTGATCACTCTCAGCGCGCATGGCGTGGAGTTATTGCTGGAACACCAATCAATTTGGTCGTTGTCCAATGAATCCGTCGCGCGAATCGCGTTCGCGCTCAGAAATGACGTCACCGTGAGGTCCTTGGCGCCATCGTCGAAGGTTGCGTTACCGACCGCCCGAGTCGGATCGCCTATCCGCACGCTCTTGATGATCTGCGTAACGATCGTGCCGTTGTCTTTGAGAAGTTTTGCCGGCTGATTGCTGCAGCATGAAATCGTAGGGTCCATTACGAACAGATTCGCTCCCGACCCTCCGCCGGCCTGCGAGCCACCGCCGCGTCCAATGGTAATGTCGTCATTGTCTGTATAGATCCATTTGCCCTGCTTAATTTGCTCTCGGATGTAGAGGGCATGATGAATCCAATCGTTGAATCGCTGGGCCTGCGCAGAGGTATACGCTTTTTGAAATTCCGGAAGATAGTGCGAGTCACCGTTGGGGTTATAACCGTTCTTGGGATTGAATGGGTCAAGCTTATTCTGAAGTAGGTCCGGCCGATTCTCGTTGTTGACGGCGGGATTGATGGCTCGCAGCGCGTTGACCGTGTTTCCCGGGTGCGCGTCGACGAGCACCAGACCATCCGCGGGGGTCAACCCATTGTAAGCATTGTTGCTGTTGTCACACTCGGTGAGCTTGTTCGCTCCCTGGCAGTAGGATGGCCCCGCCTCGGCGACGGCTTGATAGAACGTCGTCGTCGGCCCGCCGCCGCTGTGACCGAAGAAAATGACCTTGTTCATGTGCTGAGTGTTTCGTAAGTAGTCCACGCCGCGCTTCACATCGAGTGCGATCAATTCCCAGTCAACGAGCGCTTCGTTGTTGTCGAAACGAGAATTCATGCACAAGACCATGAATCCGCGCTGCGATAACTGGGTACAGCCTTGATGCTGTAAATAATTGGCAGTGCGATGAATGATAATGACGCCAACATGAGGCGACGGGTTGGAATCGGGCCGGTAAAGGACGGCCTTCACTCCGCCACCTAGAGGAATATATTCAGGATGGCTCTGTGCGGCTGCTGGCGCCGCAGCGATGCTGAAAAGCAGCGCAACGAGCAGATGGGTTGCCGAAAATCTTGCAGTTCTTTGCATATCCCATTCCTCCTTTGGTTTTACCCTAGAACCTGGCGTTGATCCAGCGCTGCATCAGATCGAACAGGTTCTTGGTCGCGTTGGAATACTGTCCGGACGTGGTCTCACAGGCGGTGCACTCGGTGCCCCCGTGGGTCGCGCCTTCGATCACGTAATAATCCTTGTCGGGGCTCGCCGCCATGTCGAAATACTGTTCCGCGTCGCGGATGAAGTAGTGCCCGCCCATGGTCGTCACCAGCAGCGGCACGGTCATCTGCTGCAGGTTGCAGGGTGTGGAGTTGTTGCTCGAGCACCAGTCGATCCCGTCCATCGAATCGGTCGAGCGAACCGCGCGCACGCTGAGGAACGACTTGACCGTGAGGAACATCGTCGAGCCGAAGCCCTGCTCATCCCCCAGCGAAAGGCTCTGCACGCGCACGCTTTCCACGGGGAAGCGGCTCTCGATGCTGGCGTCGTTCTTCACCAGCTTGCGCGGCAATAGCGTGCTGTGGTGGATGCTCAAGTCGATCTGTCCCAGCCGGGCGTTGTCGGCCAGCGGCACGATGAAGGGCGCGTCGCCCGCACCGGTGGCATCGACCTCGGCCAGGCGCGACAGCGCCTCGGAGATGAGATAGTTCATCCGGTCCGACTGCGCCTCGAAGTAGCGCCTCTTGAACGAATCCGAGTACAGCGTGAGGCCGCTGTCCCGGTAGCCGTTCCTCGCGTCGAAGGGATCGAGGTTGGGGTTGGTGCTCGGCCTGCGATTCTGGTTCACGACCGCCGGGTCGTTGGTCACGTTGGCGCTGAGGCTTCGCACCGCGTTGATGCCGTTGCCCGGATGCGCATCCATGAGGATGATGCCGTCCGCCTTCGGCAACCCGGCGAGCGCGTTGCTGCACTTGATGAGCTTGCCCGGCTGCTGGCAGAAGGCCACGCCTTGCTCGGCCACGGCCTGGTAGAACGACATCGTGGGACCGCCGCCGCTGTGGCCGAGCAGCACGACGTTCGTCATGCCCTGGCTGCGCAGGTAGTTCACGCCCGATTTGACGTCGAGCGCGTTGTTCTCCCACGGCGCGCACGCCGCTTCGTTGTTGTCGCAGCGCGGATTCATGCCCAGCACGACGAAGCCGCGCGCGGAAAGCTCCTTCGTGCTGATGTGCGACATGTAGTTCGAGTTGCGGTGCATGGCGATCACGCCGACATGCGGGCTCGGAAACTTCGCCGGATCGGGCCGGTACAGCGCGCCCTTGGTGGCGCTCGGCGAGAACTGCACGAATTGTGGCGGGGGCGCGGCGGCGAATGCCGGCGCGGTCATCGCCAGCGCGCCGGCGAGGGCAAGTGTCGAAAATCTTGCAGTTCTTTGCATAATCCTATTCCTCCTTTGGTTTTACCACTATACCGCTCATTAGGCGGCGGTTGGCAATTGGCGATTAGCACTTAAGGAAGGCGATAGAGCAGCAGGCGATAGGTCTTGTAGCGCTCGAACACCTCCTTGCTGCGGTGTCCGGAGAAATATTTGTGGTTCACTTTCTCCAATTTCTTTCGCAGCAGCCGGAGCGTGAGCCCCACGAGGAGCGGATAGCGGCTCTCGACGTAGCGCCCGATCGCGAGCGTGGCCGGCTTGATCCGGTTCATCAGCAGATCATTCACCAGCTCCATGTTGGGGCTGACGCGCCGCGTGATGTCCTCGTCCTTGACGAGGACGAAGGGCGTTTGCTTCATCGAGGCGTAGAACTCGTACAGCGGATGCCCGCCGCCGAAGCCGGGATCGAGGGACGCGCTCTCGGGCGCATCGCTCTTGAAGAAATCGGAAATGAGCAGCAGCCCTCCCGGTTTCAGGATCGCCTGGAGGATCGGCAGGGAAACCGACGGCGAAATGTACTGGAAGCTTTCGCTGAACAACGCGACATCGTAGTGGCGCCGGCACTGCTCCACCGGAAAATCCTCGAAGCTGCACTCGAAGATCCGGGATCGATGGCCCGAGCGATCCGCCAGTTTCCGGCGCACTGCGTCGCCAAGGTCCCTGGACGGGATGACGCCGTCCGCGCTATAGCCGCGGTCGAGCAGCTGGCGCAGCAGCTGTCCCGTTCCGCAGCCGACGTCGAGGACGCGGACCTCGCCTTCGGGCCGCGGCAGCTGCGCGATCAGCATGTCGTTGTAGCGCTGCTGCGCGGCGGCGAGGTTGCCGAGCTTGAGCTCGAGGTCTGCGTCCCAGAGCCCGTAGTGCAGGTCTTCCACGCCGAGGAGCTGCCGGGCCAGGATCAAGCCGAGCTCCCTGCTGTGCATTTTTTTCACTTGAACGCGGAAACCTGCTTCTTCATCCGCGACCTGAACTCCCGCTCTGCGCAGTCGTCCGTATAAGGCGGCGAGGCGATGAATCGCCCGATCAACTCGATGCAGTCTTCGCGCTTCGGGTTTTTCCCGGCGAACGCGCCGATCCCATCCAGATAGCAGACAAGCCTCGCCTGCTGCTCGTAGAGGTGATTGAACTGCGCGTCGCACCGCGGGATCGGCGTCGGGTAGTTCCGGATCTCCGCGGCGAGCGAGCGCCTGAGATCTTCGAGGTGGAGCCTGATTTCGTTCCACATCGACTCGAGCTTCGCGGAGTCCGGCGCGGTTTCCATCTTGGTCCCGGAAGTCACGGAGGACGTCATTCCGGCCTGATGCCCGCGGCCTTCACCATCGGCCACCACTTCTCGATCTCGGCCTTGTGAAACGCGGCTAGAGCCTCGGGGGTCTGTTGCTCGCGAGGCGGGATCTCCTGGCCCAGATCGGCGAGGCGCGCTCGCACCTTTGCATCGGAGAGCGCCGCGACGATGGCTCCGTTCAGCTTCGCCACGACGTCGCGAGGCGTGCCGCGCGGCGCCCAGATTCCGTACCACACCGAAACATGCAGCCCCGGCAGACCCGCTTCGTCCACGGTGGGTATTTCGGGCGCCGCCGCGAGGCGTGTCTTCGCGGTGATCGCGTAAGCCCTGATCTTGCCGCCGCGCACCTGCGGAATGGAGTTCGAAGCCTGGTCGATCATCAGTTCGATGCGACCGCCGACGAGATCCAGCATCGCCGGCCCCGAGCCCTTGTAGGGCACGAGCTCGAACCGGGTGCCCGTCGCGTTCTGGAAGTAGATTGCGCCGATGTGCGTCGCCGATCCCGATCCGGCGGTTCCCGCCGAGGCTTTGCCCGGATTGGCCTTCAGCCACGCGATCAGTTCCTTCAAGTCCCTTGCCGGCAACGAAGCGTTCGCGACGATCATCAGCGGATTACTCGCGATCATCGCCACCGGTTCCAGGTCATTGAGCAGGTCGTACTGCAGCGGATAGACCGCGCCGTTGACGACGTGCGTGCCCCAGTGGCCGATGCTGATCGTGTATCCGTCGGGGGCGGCGCGCGCGACGCGGCCCACGCCGAGGGTGCCGGCCGCGCCGACGACGCTTTCCACCACGACGGTCTGGCCGAGCGTCTTCCCCATCGGAGCGCCGACGATGCGGGCGATCGTGTCCACCGGCCCGCCCGCGGCAAACGGCACCACCATCGTGACCGGCCGCGACGGGTAGCTCTGGGCCAGGGCGGCGGAGATGCCCGCGAGAGCCGCGGCGAGGACGAAGGCCGTCGATCGAACTTTCATTTCCCTCCCCCGCCGGAAAGGGCGCTTGCGCCTTCCTAGTACCGCTTTCCTGCGCTGAACTCCACTTTGAGGCGCGCCACTTGCTTTCGCACCGCCTCGAGCTCGGCCCGGGCCGCCTTGGCCTTCAGCACCTTCTCTTCGTGCGGCGCAGCATCACCGTTCTCCGAAGGCGGGGACGACAAGGCTGCCTGAGCGTCGCGGAACCGGCTCGCCGCCGCGTTCCACCGCTCGACCAGCTGTTGTTCCTGTTCCCGCCATGCTTTTCGCTTGTCCATGGAGCCGCAGGATATAGAAGCGCCCCCGTTCTGTCGAGGAATGGGCGTTCGCGGCGAGCAAGGTCGACCCTCCGGGCCCCATGAAAAAAGCCCGGCTGCCCGGGCTTCTTTCTCGGCCTGCGTCGCTTGTTACGCGACGGGCTTGATGTTGACGGCCTGATCGCCTTTCGGGCCGGCGGTCACATCGAACGACACCTTCTGGTTTTCCTTCAGGGACTTGAAGCCGCTGCCCTGGATCGCCGAGAAGTGCGCGAACAGATCCTTGCCGCCGCCGTCCGGGGTGATGAACCCGAAACCCTTGGAGTCGTTGAACCACTTGACCGTACCTGTACTCATTTGCACATTTCCTAAAAAATTGTAAGAAGGCTTTCGCCCGGAATGCGGGAACTTCAAGGGGAGAGAAGAAACAACGACCTGATGAGATGAGCGTGACTAAGCGGCTGCAGCTGGACCAGACGATCTCGACTTGGAGAATCCTGCGCGCTCCTTATACACGCGCACTCCGGCCGCGTCAAGCGCGCTGCGCCCGGGCGGAGCGCGGCTCGAGCCTATCGCACCGGCTCAGGTCTCCGCTCCCGCGTCGCGGAGCGCCGGGTCCGCCCGGGACCCGGGCAGCCCGGCGCAAACCACTCGATTGCGGCCCGCCTTCTTGGCCGCATACAGAGCGTCATCGGCGTGCTTCATCCAGGAGTCCGGCGATTCGCCGGGCCGAAGCTCGGCGACCCCTATGCTCAGCGTCACCTGCCCGTCTTCGAGAAGATGCGACTCCGCGGTCGAAGCGCGAAGCTCCTCGGCGACGACGGCGGCCGCAGCTTCCTGCGTGTCGGGCAGCAACAACATGAATTCCTCGCCGCCGATGCGAAAGAGCAGGTCGAGCTTGCGCGAGCGTTTTTCGATCAGCGAGACGATGCCCTTAAGAACGCTGTCGCCCTTCGCGTGGCCGAATTGATCGTTGATGCTCTTGAAACGATCGACGTCGATCAGCAGAAGCGAAGTCGGGGCCGAGTTGCGCCGCAGCCGTTCGATGGCGTCGCTCAGGCAGCGCTCCATGTGGCGACGATTGAATACGCCGGTCAGCGGGTCCACGATCGCCTGGTCGAGGAGCCTGCGATGCAGGTCGACGACGATGCTGAGGACGATGTTGGCCAGCACGATGGTGAGCGTGAGCGTGACGAAAAATCGGATGGTGTAGGCGAGGTCGATGTAGTAATACACCAGCGCGCTGATGATCAGCAGCAGCAGGATGCTGCCTACATAGGCCATTCGCCGCGACAGGCCGAAAGTGAAGAGCAGGACCGTGGGATAGGCCCACAGGGCGCCGAAAAAACCCTGGACCTTGAGGGACACCGCCGTTCCCGCCGCGATGGGGACAAGCAGCAGTATCAGCGGAATGGGCGGGGATCTCTTCAGGTAGATGGCGAAAGCGTCGATGGCGAGAACGAGGAACGCGCATAGAATTCCCGCTCCCAAGCCATGTTCCCCCTGCACGAAAGCGTTGACGGAGAACGGAAGGAGGCAGATCGCCGCCGCGCTCGCGAGCCCGTACAGGATGCGCCCGCGATACGGGGCGAGGGGGTCGTCTCCGCTTTCGACTGGGTTTGTGCCTTCCATTTCTCATCCTATTACAAAGAAAATCGACTCTGAACCTATTTTTCCAGGGCAGTTTCGATGCCGGCCATCAACTGGTGGCGGATGTAGTCGTAGGTGTCCAGGTTCGATTCGTTTCGATAGTAGCTGTAGTCCATGAACAAGTGCCACGGTGCGCTCAGTCGGCGATCCGCGCGCAAGCCGAACCCGTACCGCCGGTCCCTGCGCGTGACCTCGAGGATGCCCAGGGGGGGGCCCGCGTCGATGAGATCGGGGTCGCGGTAGCGGCTGACGCGATATTCGCCGCGCGCGTCGGCCTGCCAGCCGGCGACATTGCGCAGAGCGACGCTCCCGAAGAGCGCGTGCCGCGTCGGCGAGGCGCTGAGGAATTCGCTTCCCTGCTGGAGATCCCTGCGATGGTTGAGCTCGAGTTGATAGCCGGCGCGCAGAAGAGCGCCCGCCAGCGTGAATCCCGCTTCCGCCGACAAGCGCTGCTGCCGGCCGTCGAGATACTCGAAGCCGCCGCCGCCGGCGACATGCCTGAACTGATAGCGCCCGCGCAGCTCGCCGCCGGCATCCAGGCGCGAGCTCGCCTGCGCATCGAGCGACGTGCCTTGCTCGAGGCGGTCGCCGCCGATGTACGCCGTGTCGAAATAAGCTCCGGCGCTGGTCTGCACGCGGCCCCAATAGCGCTCGTGGCTCAAGCCGGCGCGCGATCCGGCCACGTCGAATTGGTGCAGATCTGCGTATTTCCGCAGCACCAGGCTGCCGTGGGCAACCCAGCCGCGCTCGGTGCTTCCGGCCAGAAGGTGGGTCGCCGCGGCCAGCGCTTCTACGAATCGGTCGCCCTGGTGGCTGACCCCGACCACCGCGGCGTCCGGCGACAGCGTCGCGTTGCTGTCGTAGCCGCCGGCCAGGGAGATCACGGCGTTCGCCTGCGGCGACGGCGGCGCGCCGCGCAGCCTCTCGAAGGCCGTCGCCGCGAGAGCACGCAAGTTCGGGTCCGCGGTCGTGCGGTGCGCCTGTTCGAAGTACTCCATCGCCTGCTGCGGGCGTCCCGCGCGCTGCGCGGTCAGGCCGAGGTTGTAGCGGGCGAGAGCGGCCCACTTGGGATCGGGCGTAAGCGCCTGGAACTCGCGCTCGGCCTCCGGATAGTGTTGCAGCCGGTAATACGTTGCGCCGAGGTTGTAGTGCAGACCCGGGGTGTCCAGGCCCGCCCCGAGCGCATCGAGGAACGATCGAAGCGCCGCTTGGTAGTGGCCCGCGCGAAACGCGGTGACGCCCTGCTCGGCAGCCAGCGAGCCGTCCGCGGCGGCGCGCACAGGCTGCCACGGAACGATACTCAGGAGTAAAACGACGGCGCAGAGGGAAAGCCGAAAGCCGCTTGTTTTTTCCTGTTGCGTCCTTCGACGACGAATAAACGCGCGCACCCGCCGGAGTGTACTCCGGCAGGGCGTGCACTCACCGAAACGAGTGCGTTACGGACCCTTACCCTTGCCCGGGGGCGTCGGCTTGACCCGCGTTCGCGCCGCCTCGGATGTGGTTTGTCCGAACTCGCGGCCGCTGAGTTCCCCCTTGTCGCGAGCCAAGGTTGCGGTCCCCTGGCCGAAAGCCGATGCCGCCTGCCCCTGGGGCGACGCCGTCGCGGGCAGCGCCATGGGCAGCTTGATCTCGCCGGCTGCGCCGGCAGACGCATTGGCAGGCACGACGTCCATCGTCACCTCGAGATCGCGCTGCTGCGCCCACGCGCTCGACGTCCCGAGGACGAGAATCGCACCGATCGCATACCGTGTGAATCGCTTCATGATACCTCCCGCTCAACTCTCATTTCCGCGAGCGCTACGGGCTACATGCCCGATCTGCCCGCGTTGTCGACTTCGATCTTCAGCCGGAACATCTTGCTGCTCCCGCCGTGCGACAGGCTCGCCACGAGTTCCTCCTTCGTCGCTCCGCGCGCGATCAAGGGAAGCTGCATCAGATTCCCGCCCTCGCGCAAATCCGTCTGCCAGGAGAGCTCGCGCCGGCCGCCGTAGCCCACGAGCTCGACGTTCTCGGGCAGCGCGAGGCTCACTGTGGCGGCTTTCAGAGGCTTCGCGCTGTTGAACATGAGGCGCACGGTTTCGGGCCGATCGATCGTAAGCGCCACTGCCTGCACCGGATCCGGGCGCGTGGCGAGGAACACCCCGAGGGCCACGCCCAGCACCAGCGATGCCGCGAGCGCCATGCCGAGCGCGGGGCGCCACTTGGAGTGTGTTGCGCCGGCCGTCGGACGGGTCGCGCGCGTCGCGCGCGCCAGGGCCTGGTCTGTGAAGTCCGGGTGCAGTGCGGGCGGGGTGAGCTTGCGCACGGTTTCCAGCAACGCCCACGCGTGCGCGTACTGCCGGCGGCAGTCCTGGCAGCACACCAGGTGCTCCTCGATCGACTTGCGCCCGAGGGCATGCAGCCGCCCGTCGAGCAAGTCGTCCAATCGCAGTGCGAACTCGCTGCATTCCATTTGATAAGCTCTCCTATCCCTTAACACGCTCGCCGGCGGAAAAAGGTTCCATCGGCAGCAGCGCGCGCAAGCGCTGGCGCGCCCGGTGCAGGCGCGACTTGAGGGTGCCGAGCGGCGTCTCCAGCATCGTCTCGAGCTCTTCGAGGCTGTACCCCTCGACGTCGTGCATCGCGACCACCGCGCGCTGCTCGGGATTGAGCCGGTCGAGGGCGCGCAGGATGCGCTCGCGCTGCCCGCTGCGTTCGGCTTGCTCTTCCGGGCCGTCCTTCGTCGCGGGCAGGGCATCGAGGGGGTTGTCCTCGCCTTCAGCCTCGGTCACGAGCTCCACGATCGGCGAGCGGGCCCGTTGGCGGACCGAGTCGACGTACTGGTGGTACAGCACCCGGGCGAGCCAAGGCCGCAGCCGCTCGATCTCGAGCAGCTCCTGGATGCGGGGAAAGAGCTTGGTCAATACGTCCTGGACGAGGTCCTCGGCGTCGGCCACGCTGCCGGTGAAGCGCCAGGCGAGTCGATAGAGGTACTCTACCTGCGGGCGCAACAAATCCTCGAAATTCGACTCGGGCGGCCGCGCGCGGCGGTACGGCGCCACGGCGGCTCCGGCTCGGCGGAATGGCGAAACAGGCGGCATAACCTAGCTTACACGTCCACGCGGTCGAAAAGGTTCCTTTCGCTGCGTGCCAGCGGGGAATTTGTGCTCGTTTTGACTCGCGACAGATCAGGTCGGCGCGAACCTTTGAGCAGCGCGCGCTCGCGCCTTGGCAGCCTCTTCTTCACGGTTCCTCGGCGCTGCGTTCGTCTCGAGCGAGTTCAGAAGGTTTCTGGAAATTCCGACGATCTCGTCGACGGCCGCAAGGAATGCGGCTTCGTTGGCTTTCGACGGTTTGTTGAAGCCGCTCACTTTCCTCACGAATTGCAGCGAGGCCGCACGGATCTCCTCGTCGGTCACGGGCGGTTCGAAGTTGAAGAGGGTCTTGATGTTTCTGCACATAAGCCTTACCTCGATGTGTCGACGATGTTGGATTCCGTCTCTTCCTGCGGTGGCGAGCTTCGCAGAGTTCGTTGGAACCAGGCGACATCGTGCCATTTTCCGAACTTGCGGCCGACCGCCTTGAAGACCCCGATGGATTCGAAGCCCAGGCTTCGGTGCAATGCGATGCTGCCTTCATTGGGCATGGTGATGCCCGCGTACGCGTTGCAGAAGCCCTTGCGACCAAGCTCTTCCAGCAGCCGCTCGTACAGTGTACGCCCCACGCCTTGACGGTGATGACTCGGATGCACATAGGCGGACACTTCGACGGACCAGCGGTATGCGCGACGCTCACGGTGTGCGGAACCGTATGCGTAGCCGATGCACTGACCGGTTCTTTCGGCCAGCAGCCATTGCCAGCCCGCGACCGCCTTTGCAATTCGGGCGGCGAACTCGTCGGTCGTCGGTGCGACGGTTTCGAACGAGACGGCGGTCGACTCCACGAACGGCCGATAGATGGCAAGAAGGGACGCTGCATCGGCCCCGGTAGCAGGACGGATTTTCAGCGCGCCCGTCATTTCAGCGACCTAGCGTCCCGCATCGCCGCGAGGATCAAGCCCTTTTGGCGGGCCGCTGCATGAGGCGGACGATCGTCGGCAACAGCTTGCGAGGGCCCAGCCTTACGCTGAATGCGAGAATCTTGTTCCTGAACCCTGGAATGATCGTCGTCTTCCCTTTCATGAATTGACGATACGCCGTCTCGGCCACATCCGAGGCCTTCATCACCCCGCTGCTAAACAGTTGGGACGCATCCATTCCGGCACTTTTCTGAAAGCCCGACCAAGTCGGCCCCGGACACAGTACGCTCACGCTGACCCCGGTACCCGCCAGCTCGTTCGCCAAAGCCTCTGAAAACGAGAGGACGTAGGCCTTGCTGGCGTAATACACGGCCATGAGCGGACCGGGCTGAAAAGCGGCGGTCGAGGCGACGTTGAGAATCCCGCCCTGACGCCGTTTCAGCATCCCGGGCAGAAACAATTTCGTCAATGCCGTCAGAGTGACCATGTTGAGCTGCATCATCCGCAGCTCACGTTCGAGATCCGTTTCCGCGAACAAGCCGTACGTTCCTACGCCCGCGTTGTTCACGAGAAAGTCAATCACGAGACCCGACTCTTTGACCCGTTTACGAACATTCGGCGCGCTGTCGGGATCCGAAAGATCCTGGGCGATCCAGCTGACGCGCACACCGTAGGCGGATGAAATCTCGATGGCCAGACGATCGAGCTTCTCCCCGCTGCGCGCCACCAGGACGAGGTGATGCTTGTGCCTGGCGAAACACTTCGCAAGCTCATAGCCGATGCCCTCCGACGCTCCAGTGATGAGCGCGACGGTCTTCGGGTTTTCCGGGGCCGGGGAATTCATGCCGGTTGCCCTCGCAGGTATCGATTCGACATCTTCCAGGCGAGCCAGCCTAGCAGGAGACCACACGCGACGTCGATGAAGTAGTGATATCGCAGATACACGGTGGATAGCCACAACCCGATGCAGGGTATCAAATAGGCCCAGAATCGCCAGCGCTTGTGCTGATAATCCGACAGCAGGATATAGAGAGCATTGCCGCAGTGCAGGCTGGGAAACACGTCGACGCGATTGCTGCCGCTCAGAACGATTTTTTCGTTCAGTGCCGCAAGCCAGCCTCCGCCGAGCGGTACGCTGAATTGGTCGCTCATCGCAAGGTAGGGCCCCAGCGCGGGAAACAGGGAATACCCGAAATAGCCGACTGCGTATAAAGAGAACAGGCCGGCATAGTATTTCTTCAAGACGGCCAAATCCCCGAACAGGTATGCGAACTGACCGAGGATCAAGTAGAGAAAATAGAGCATGTAACAAAAACTGAAAAAGTCGGTGAGACTCGGGTGCACCCACGCCTGCATGCGGATGCTCAAATTGGTGCCTATCAGCGCCTGATCGACGGCCTGCAACGCCGCGTCTTCCCGTCCGGGATGGATCGCGGGAATTGCGGTCCCCAACAGGAAATAGAGCAGATTCATTGCAGCCGGATAGAACAGAAGACGCAGCCTCCAGCCCAGATCGCGGTCGCCGTGGGGGAGGAAATACACCAGAGCGCAGTTCGCCGCCAGGAGCGACGCAAAAACCAGGGTATCGCGGTTGGAAAAGCCGGCCGCGACAACGAGCTGCGCGAGCATCCACGCGAAGAACCCCAAACAGAGCCATTCGTGGAGCAGCAAGCTGCTCCGCGAAATTCCACTCGTCCTTCCGGACGCCGGCGCAGGCAAGCGCTTCAGCCCCTAGAGAACATCGGCGAACATCTTCTTGTAGAAGCGATACCAATCGCTCTGAAAACGCTCATCGGGATCGAATTTCTTCTTCTCCTTCAGGAAGGCTGCGAATTGCGGGTAGCACGTCTCGACCTGCTTTCGGGTGGCCCAGTGATGGTAGGTGAGATAGTAGCTCCCGCCGTACTGGATCGCGCGCTCGATCAGCTGCCTGAAATCCCCCGCCGTTTTCTCCAGCGCCGCCGGAGTATGCGCGGTATGCAGGTTGAAAATGATGCTCACGTACCTGCGACGCGCCCAGGGCAGGAAGCTTTCGGCGTCGCGCTCGATGAAGCGGACGGTCCCGTAGATCACGTCGGCCTTGCTCGAGCGCAAGTCCTTGGCGACGTCCTTCATGAAATTCACGAGGGACTCCCGGAGAACGTAGACCTCGGTGATCATCTCCGTGCCCCTGCCTTCCGGGCGCAGGCGTTTGTCGAGAGCGACGTGGTATTCATCCAGATACTCGGCGAGCTGGTGGGTGTCGGACCAGTAGACCTGGCCGTTGGTCGTCAAATAATATTTCGAGTAGGCGTCGAAGGCCCTCTTCTTGTCGGTATGGGCAAGATAGAAGAGATCGGCCCAATCCGACATGCGCAGCTGCCTTTGCTGCGGCGGAATGGGCGTCTTGGGATCCACCGGTTTGTACGTTGAGAAAACGCCGCGCGTCAGGAAGTGCTCGGACCGCGGATTGATATCGAACTGGAAATCGCCGTACATGTATCCGTCGGCAATCCTCTTCTCCACCGCGGGCACCAGATCGGCCACTTCGATCACCTGCACGGCGCGCTCCAGCTTCGTCCGAGGCATCAATCGGAGTTTTACTTCGGCGATCACGCCGAAAAGGCCATAGCCTCCGATTGCCAACCTGAAGAGCTCCCGGTTTTCCGTCCGGCTGCAGGTGAGAACCTTGCCTTGCGCGTTTACCAGCGTGAACGATTCGACATCCGCGATCATGGGCTTGAAGCGCAGTCCGCGTCCGTGGGCATTCGCGGCGAGCGCCCCGCCGATGCTCAAACGGTCGGCCCCCGTCTGCTTCTGCCGGATGCCCCACTGCGGCCACTTTCCCTTCTGCGCCTGCTCGAGATATTCCAGGAGCTCGGGCCAGCGGATTCCCGCCTGCACGGTGAGAAACCCGTTCTTCTCGTCGAAAGCGACGACGCGGTCGAATTTGCTCGTGTCGAGCAGGATGGTGTCCGCTCCGAACTGCTGGCCACCCATGGCGTGGCGGCCGCCGGCGATGCTGATCGCGCGACCCTCTTCCCGAGCGCGCTGCACGATCTCTTGCACCTCCTGTACCGATCGGGGCGTGACGATCCTGTTGACTCGCGTCTCGTTCAATCTCGAGTGCACGTCGTTGACGCTCTGTCCCGGTCGCAGGGTCTGCGGCAGCGCGGGACACGCAAAGGCGAAAAGCAACGAAACAAAGGCCGAACCGAAAAAGAGTGTTTTCATGACTGGTTTCCCGCTCCCAGAAAGGGTTCCCGTGCAAGAAAGATCGCGGCGCGAAATATCAGAAAAAGCCCGATCGCCTGAACGAGATGATAGGTCGCATTGTGGTTGAAAAGAGTCGGATGGAGAGACAAGCCCGACCTCTGGATTGCCGCCGCGATGCCGGTGACGATCAAACCGAACAGCCCGATCAGGACCGGCGACTCGTGGCGGCGCCGATACCTCAGCGCGAAGGCCATCGCGAGGAAGATCACGGATGGAACGTAGTTGACGATCGCCACCCGGAAATGGTCGTCGACCGCCGCGACGTAAATCGAGTAGGCGAGGAGCTCGATCAGGGCCGCCTTGATCACGCGACCTCTGACGGGCTGGGCAAAAAGGAGGCATGCCCCGATCGCCCATGCAGCAAACGCGGCGGCTCCAAGCGCCACGACCGTCGTCGTCCACAGGATACTGGCCGGCAGCGAAGTCGAATTCGAAAACCATACGTGATAAGTCCCGCCGGTCAGCGACGTCAGCGCTCCGGCAAGGAAGAAGACCGCGAAGAAACGACGTCCCTCGGCCCACGCGCCGGCCGTCCTCATGAGTATTCCCGAAAAGAGCGCGCATTCGAGAGTCAGCAAGTAATCGGTGAGACCGACCACGACTTCGCTCATGAGCGTTTCACGCCCCACTCGTTCACGCGAGACTGCCGCGGAGCGCTGGCTCCGTCGCCGCTATTGAGCGGGCCTGCGGTTCCCCGCGCGCTTGAATTCCGCCGCGCACGCCGGCTGGAGTTCCGGCTGCCGGCTCTTCAGGCAGGACAGGATTCGCCCGCCCCCGGGCGCAATGCCCTTGCAGAATTTCTCCGCGTCGGCCCTGCATTCCTCGCGCACCCTCCCGGCTTTCTCGGCGCGCGCTTTCGAAATTTCCCGGCACGCGGGGGAAACCTCGGCCTCGTGCGCCTTCATGCATTTCGCGATCGCGCCCTGCCCCGGCTTGACGTCGCCGCAGAACTTCTTGACGTCCCCCGCGCAGGGTCCTTCGCTTCGTTGCTGGGCGCCTGCGTCCGCTGCAATGCCGGCGGTGAACAGCACGAATGCCAATGAAACGAACGCGGTTCTGATCGACATGGTTCCTCCGAAATTCGGATACGAGGGCGGATAATAACCTCACTGCGGGAAGAAACCCATGACAGCATCGAGTAGCCGGTCAAAGTGGTCTCCTCGTTCGGAGCATCCAGAGAATCGTGAAGCAGGCCATCGCCGCCAGAATGTGCTTGAAGGAATGGCCGCTGAACAGATTTCCGGTGAGGGCGAAGAATTCCCGGTCATAGAGCTCCGAAACCTTTGCAAGTGCGTGCCAGCCGAGCGCCGCGAGGAGCAGCCAGCGGCGCGTGTATCCGGCGCGAAACAGGACAATGATCGACGGGATCGCAAGCAGTGCAATCAACTGAACCCAGAGATAAAGCCGCAGGTCGCCGAAAGCGCGCCAGTAAAGCACGCTGGCGAGCCCCAGCAGCAGCATCGGAACGAGAAGAACATGCGCAAGCCGTGCGCTAAGGTGCTCGCCGAGGACGGCAACGAACAAGCCCATGAAGATGATCGTGATGGACAGCCTGTCCCACACGAGCGTCGCGTCCCTGGGGTCCCAATGGTAATAGCTCGACGCCACGCTCA
>Ga0184608_10000069_pt1 | contig 21892 bp, 26 predicted proteins | sample PLM1_30_coex_FD_133010 | JGI IMG/M metagenome (GOLD analysis project Ga0184608, IMG submission 133010) | Groundwater sediment microbial communities from an aquifer in East River, Colorado, USA - PLM1_30_coex | ecosystem: Environmental > Terrestrial > Soil > Riparian zone | place: USA: East...
AGATAGCTCTAAAAAAGTATCTGAATGCGAACATAATGTAGACAAGTACAGGTTTAACTAGGGCGAGGCGCTTGAGAGATTATTATGAGCTCTAACGAACAGCACAAGACAATCTTGTCTTCATACTTCATTCGTAGAACGCGAAAGAGACAAAGCCTACTATAGCCTTGTCATATAGAGAAGGAATAATTAGGCTAATAGCTGAAGACATATGCAAGGTGGAGTAGATTAGGTTGGGTAGCGAGGAGATTAATGAGAAGAGTCTGCCTGATTCTTTGAAGACAGAGACCTATGCTTACAACAAGCTATCTATCAAAGATCTTAATGCGTGGTTTGGAAACAAACAGGCCTTACGAAATATCAATTTAAATATTAAGGAGAATTCTGTTACTGCATTCATTGGTCCTTCAGGATGCGGTAAGACAACTTTGATTCGATGCCTAAATCGTATGCACGAGATGACACCGGGAGCATATGCTAAAGGCCAGGTTATACTAGATGGCATCAATATTTATGATAAAAGTGTAGATCCGGTAAGCATCAAGAGACGTATTGGAATGGTTTTTCAAAAACCCAACCCTTTTCCAACGATGAGTATTTATGATAATGTAGCGGCAGGGCTAAAGCTTAATGGAGTCAAAGACAAGAAAATGATCCTTGATATTGTCAAGGAAAGCTTAGAAGGTGCTGCCCTTTTGGAAGAAGTAAAAAATGAACTGGATAAACCGGGGATGGGATTATCAGGAGGTCAGCAGCAGCGCCTCTGCATTGCAAGAGCACTCGCCATGCAACCGGAAGTAGTACTTATGGATGAACCTACATCTGCTCTTGATCCAATCGCTTCCTCTAAGATAGAGGAACTTGTCTATACACTGAAAAAAGTTCTTACAATAATTATCGTAACTCACAATATGCAACAAGCGGCTAGAGTTTCAGACTATACTGCTTTCATGTATCTTGGAGAGTTGATTGAATATGGCCCTACAAAACAGATTTTTGAGAATCCTAAGATAGAGCTAACAGAGCGTTATCTTACAGGCAAGTTTGGGTAGGCTGTTTTATCCCATTGACTAGACTATTAGATCTGGGCATCGAGCATATTAGTAATATTATTATGGATATGGCAAAGCTGTCTGAGAGTTGTGTGTTCAATGCGATTGAATCTTATAAAAGTGGTACCCCAATCAAGAACCAAATTTTTGAGTGGTCTGAAAAACTTCGCGTGCTACAGGAGGAAGTAGCAGATTTGGCAATAGAATTAATAGCTCGATATCAACCTGTTGCTACTGATCTTAGATTCATAAGATCTAGTATGGAGATTGCGTACGGATTTTCAAGATATGGTCGCTATTCTTATGACATAGCTGATTTACTTGAAATAATAGGATCAGTTGCAGATTGTGATAAATCGGCAGTTTTGGAGGTGGAGGATACCGTGAGGCAAATGATTTTGTTAAGTGTCAGTTTGCTAACATCCAGAAACAAGGATGCAGTGCAGAAATTATATCAAATGGACGATACTGTTGATGCGCTCTATAGAAAGTATTTACGTGAAACTGTTTCTCTGCAACCAGATGCTGAAAAAAACATTCAACCTCGTTGCTATGTTTCAGCCTTACTAATATTGAGATATTTAGAACGAATAGCTGATCATGCTTGTTATATTGGAGATTCTGTTTATTATATCACGACTGGCCGGTCTAGCCCTAGGAGATAACTATTTAGTGTAATATTCCACATAGCTACTAATTCATTTATTAGTTCTATCGCGTGTTGTTAGATGATAGTAAATAGTTAATGGGTCTACACGGTTTTTATGATTCATTTCCCCAAAGAGTGAGAAATCAGCTGACTTTGCTTCTAAAGACATCATTCATATATACAAAGTTTATAGAGGAATTTCTTAAAAAGCCATTTTCAGGCTGCAGTCAATATATTTATAGTATTAAGTGCCAAATTATTATACCGGGATTTGAAGCTTGGGGGTTTTATAGTATTTATTGTGTTTGGTGCGGTCCTTTCTGTTATTCTCAGTAATGTATTATCAGCTGTTGTTCCTGAGGCAAGTGCACAACAACAAATGATACCAAATACAAACATCGCATCATCACCAGGTGTAAAAATTGGCTCACCTGCTAAAGGTCAACAAGTTCCGATTGGAATTCTTACAATCAGCGGTACATCTACAGATGATCCTGTTCATAATTGTCAAGTATCAGTTCTATTAAATGGGATAAAGCCATATCAAAGAACTATTCCAACAGGACAGAATAGTGGTGTGGGAGGAGGAGCAAATGATTACTCAACATGGAAATACTCATTCACTCCTGGTTATGCTGTTATCAAAGAAGGAATAAACAAGATAACTTCCAAGATATCTTGTAGTCCCGTTAATACTCTTACTAGCTTAAGCAAATGGTATAGTGTCAATGTTACAGGGGTTGTCAATACTAAGATTCAACAAGTAGTACAGCCATCTCTCCCTTCGAAGGCAGTTACTATAGCAGCGACAGCCCCATTACAGAAAGATAACACAGGTTTACAAAAGGAAACAATATCGACGACTACAAGTCAAAAGATAACTACTGGTGCTACTAGCGCAACTCCTTCTATTCCACTTTATGCATTATATAATAATAATAACAACAACATTCCAAAGCTCCTAGCACTGTCACTTGACATTACAAAGGATCCAATCAAACGTGGAAGTAAAGAGACTGTCATAACAGAAGTATCTGACACAGCCTCAAAAGAAAAGATAACAGGAGCTAAAGTGGTAGGGAAGGTAACAAGTATGTCAGGGGGAGGGGCTGTCAAGGAATCGTTTGAAGGTACTACAGACAACGATGGTCAAATGTCATATTCCTGGAAGATAGGAGAAAATGGCAAATCTACTAAATATAAGGTAACAGTACAAGCATCTGCCGCTGGGTATCAAGATGTAACATCTAGTACATCATTTAAAGTGAAACCTGCCTCTACTACTACTTCTACGAACGATCCTGCTAGCAACGATGCTGGCAGCAGCAGCTCGCAGGAGAACTTGAACCAACACAACAATAACTTCAGAGAAACATTGCATGATACCATAACTGATTTTAGACACGAGATAATCAAAGGAATTAATGAAAGTATTAGAAACGACCTTAGGTAATTTGATTGATAATCTTGACTGGCATTATTTGTCATTATTAGCAGAAGCTTTGAGAGTTTTTCGATCATCGTATCAATCGTTGTCTAAATATATTGGAAATGCAAATTATCCTTCAAGCACTCTGCAATTTCTGTAGGAAAATTTGCTATTTATCTGAACGATATTACGTTATCTTGTTTTTGATTTTCCATGATATATCAACATTAAACCAAGGCAGCAAATACCAACATTCCTAACACTAGCGAAATTCCAGAGAACCATTAACCCGTCAGCAAATAGTTTTGGATATAAAGACCACCTTGGCAACATGAAATAAGGAAGACAGTAAAAAGACCAACACTTTTCATGAATCGTACAGCTTTTGGGATAAAGTAAGATGTCCCTGGAACTTTCTTAATCTGTCTTAATAGTAATCTTCTTTTAAGCTTGTTTATATTTTCTCTTCTACCTATGTATGTGATTAAGTGAGTCATATCTCTAAGAAAAAATGCAGCCTTGATACCATTATTACTATCAGTATCATCATCATTATCATCATACGCAGTATTACTATATAGTCGCGATATTTCTTGTTTTGTCCATCTGGCTCTATGAATTTCATAAATATTATTGAATGCATCTTTTTGATTACTTGGGTACTTTGGAGTAGAAATTAAAACTCCCTTGTTTCTCGCCAAGATTTTCGTTAACAACGATCTTCCTTCTGCTTTATCAAAGTGTTCCAGAACATCAATAAGCAGTACTAGATCATAACTAAAGTCGAGATTATCTGCTAACTTTGATATGTCTCTTGTATACAGGTTGTCATATACAAATTTGTGTAAAGGGGTAATGTAGCTTTCAAATGCTTCCACTCCATCTATTCTTCTTAAGAATTTGTCATAATTTTGTCTTCCATCCCACAATTCTAAATATTCTCGACAAAGTAAGCCATACTTTCCAAAACCCGTTCCAATATCTAGAACGGAATTAGGATTGATATTTACTATTAAATCCATTATTTTTGATATATGTTGATATGGGCTTGAAGGCATTTTTTATTATTATTAGTATAACAACCACCCCTAGATATTAAAGAAGGTACCTGTTGGCTGTTACGAGAATTAGCACAGACAATTGCTCATTCTTAGATATTCATATTTGTTCGCCTAACTAAACGTAAAACTGTATATATGGTACCTGCAATTCATGATGAGTTATATATATAGTAATTCCCAAAACGTTTTAATCTCCCAGCAAAAAAGAAACAGATACTAATTGGCTAACAATGCCGATAGAGAGTCGCAAGCATCATCATCTGATCATCCGCAAAAGCACACTTTGGTTCGCTCATTGAGCCTCTTGGATATCGTTATGGTAGGAGTAGCCGCAATGATAGGGGGCTCAATCTTTGTCCTTACAGGAACTGCAATAGGTTTTGCAGGTCCCGCAGTTATTATAGCCTTTATAATTAATGCAATAATAACTCTCTTTACCGCTATGGCATATGCGGAATTAGGTTCTGCAATGCCGGAGGCTGGTGGTGGTTATCTATGGGTTAGGGAAGGGTTACCCAGACCAAATGCATTTATTAGTGGTTGGATGGCGTGGTTTGCTCACATAGTTGCTGGTAGCCTATATGCTGTAAGCTTTGCATCATTTCTTATTGGGCTATTAAAGATGACAAATATTCTTGATAATAACCACATGTTATTTTTAGGAATTATTCCATTTGATAAATTAATAGCAGTAGTATCTGTAGCAGCATTTACGTATATTAATATCAAGGGAACGTCAGAAACAGGCAAGACAGGGGACATTGTCACAATAATCCAGCTTGCAATTATCTTCACTCTTATAGGAGCTGGATTTTGGAGCATATATAATCATCCTAATTGGCAAATAAATTTTGCAGATTTTATGCCAATGGGGGTTGCTGGAATTGTAGCTGCTATGGGTTTGACATTTATTGCATTTGAAGGCTATGAAATAATTGTCCAAACTGGAGAAGAAGTAAAGAATCCAAAGAAAAATATTCCAAGGGCAATATTCATCTCGTTGACTGCAGTAGTCGTTTTATATTGCCTTATTGCTTTTGTTTCAATCGGTGCAATATTTCCGACTGGCATATCATCATGGAAATTCATTGGTAACAATGGCGAACTTGGTATAATGAAGGCTGCTGAATTGTTTTTGCCTTATGGGGCTTTTATCGTACTAGGCGGAGGTATGATCTCTACATTGGCAGCTCTTAACGCAACTACATTTTCTTCAGCTAGAGTGGCGTTTGCAATGGGTAGGCATTACAATCTACCCCATCAGCTAAGCTCAATACATCCAAAAAATAAGACACCGCACATTGCAATTCTAGTATCAGGTGTTATTATGGCGGTAATGGCTTATGCACTTCCTTTAGCACAAATAGCCATTGCGGCTGGTGTGATCTTTCTGCTTTTATTTGTTCAAGTAAACATTGCTGTCATCACTATCCGTAGAATATATGGTGACAAGCTAAAATATGGATACAAGACACCTCTGTTTCCAGTTATTCCAATAGTGGGAATATTTCTTAAACTTGGCTTAGCCATCTATCTGTTGGTTGCAGAGCCTTTAAGCTGGGTTATAACTATCATATGGGTGGGAATTGGCTTTGCGATCTACCGTCTTTATACCTTCAGAAGGGAAATTGAGCATTATGCCCCTATAGTAACAAGCGAAGGCGACCTCGCCAGAAAACACTTCAGGATTCTGATTCCCTATACCCCAGAAAACCCTGATAGACTAATAAAATACGCTATAAGAGTAGCCAAGGAGAATGACGGTGAAGTCAATGTATTAAGAGTGATCACAGTCCCACAGCAGACACCACTGTCTGCAGGTATTGCATATGGTGAGAGAGCTAGGAAGTCATTTGAGTCATTAGAAGAAATGCTGGACAAAGAGAACATTCCAAACCATTACCTTGTTAGAATCTCGCACGATACAAGCGAAGCTGTATTGGCAACAGTTGAAGAGCAGAGGATTGACCTTCTCATAACTGATTTTGAGTCATTAAAAAGTAACAAAAAACTCCAAACATTGCTTACATGTGATGTACTTGCCATTAGAACTACTGGTGCTGATGAAGACCTTCAATTTGAGGTTACCTCTAACGATTTATTGCCTGTCACAGAACGGTTATCAATATCACGTGAGGAAGAACCCTTAGGTATAGATGATGAAACAAAAGCAGAAAATAAAAAGAATATGGTAGTCCTATATGATGCTGACGGTGAACATTCTGACATAGTTTTAAAGGCAACCAGCTGGCTGGAACATTCAGGGAAGTTCAAGGTTCACGTGTTATCAATAAAAAAAAGAGAGTATAACAATGAACAAAACCATCCAAATGGTGCTGTTCAACTAGAAAGTATTCAGCGTGAGCAATTTCTTACTCAAGTGGGGGTTGAATTTAACGAGGTATATCTGTCAAAAGAAACAGAAAATAATAGTGAAAAGTTGGCTAGATTAATTTTTTCAGCGGTTAATGCATCTCAACCAGATCTTGTAATTCTAGGAGCAAATATAGGTAAATTCAGCTTATTTAGTAATCCTCATTTACACTCCTTATTGGAGCAATTGGAGTGTCCTGTAATAGTTGCAAGATCTTTTACAATTCCAGGCATGCATTATATTAAGTTATGGCTTATGAAAATAATTAGAAGATAATAAAATAAAAATAGATTATTAATTAATCATTAGCTGATATCAAATATCAACTTATATACTATATGTACTCGATTGATAATTGAAGACTGCTAATACTATCGCTACTACTATTATTACTACCATGACTGTGGCTGCTGTGGCCAAATAAAAAGGACAAGAAGAGAATTAGTTAGACTTACATAACAGCATACAATTCTCTATTTCTATTCTTTACTTCCACTCCCAGGCTCTGATAACAGCACTCCCATCTTTGTTTTGAACTTCTTTGAATATTGCTACAGTATTGCTAAGAAAAGCCATTTTTCCTGTTGCATTTGCATTGAATACAGTGGCTCCGCTTCCCCTCATTGTTCCATCGGCAGCATTCGCATGGCTTATCTCTCTAAAACCAAAAGTGGAATTTCCATTACCATCATTCGCCGTAATAACTCCATTTCCAATAATATCTGCAGTATCTTTAGATATAGGGATAATCAAGGCTCTGCCTCCAATCTGTGTAAAGCTCATACCTTTTACAGTTCCATTACCTGAGAATGTTACTCCAATGGCATGTAGTCCTCCCTGAATAACAACAGGTCTTTGACTTGTAATTTTATCATATTCTATATAGAATGGATTTCCTAAAGTAATGTTGTTATTAGTTGTTGTCGTTTTCACATCATCAGCTGAAGAAGTTGATATTGCTGTATCTGCTGCAAATGCTTTATTAGCAAAACCAGTTTGTGCAGATCCTCCTATAATAAATACAGTTCCAAACAAAACTGCAATGATAACTATTGCTTTTATTCTCATGTGGCTTTAGCCAAGTAACATCTTTTACTTAAGCCTTTTGTATTTCAGAATATGACATGTTAACAATCAAACTCATGATGTGTATTTATGCACCATTATTCCCAAAATTCCACTTCTTTGAGCAATAGCTTGCAATCAAAATTATTTGATGTGATAATTAGCTGACTTTGGAGCTTACCTCCATCGCAGAATCATCTGGCAACAGTTGCGCAAAAAACAATGAAAATTTTCAACCATGTTCATTTTTATCCAATGCGATAAGGCAAGTGAAAGGCAACTACGCCATTGACTAGCGATCGTGCGTTGTATGGGCAATTATAAGTATGGGATGCTAGTGGCCCAGCGCAGAGCTATAGTAGCATACTCTGACGGTGCTCCTTGTGGAATTTTGAAACTCGGATTCGCCTGTAGTCCTGGCGTGCAGTTGAATCATTATCTTCTGAAAAAGACGTTCCCACACGCATACAGATCTAATATATACGACGATCTTGCCATTAGAAAGGAGATGATTAGAAGGCTCAAAAGCGATAAAGTCATCGGAATAGCCACAATTGAAATCGATAAGAGTGAACTTAGAGACATTCTGGATTCGATCGACTGTATGATAGAAAAGCGAAAAAGAACCCTGCTAGAAAATCTTCCAGCGGATGATGCAGACCGACAAAAAGTAGAGAATTATGAAGCATTAAAGGAAAGTATCATGAAAGTTTTGGAATTTATATAAGACACTGCCAAAAAAACTCAATTAGAGGAACATTTAGGCATACTGCTATTGCTGACTTCTAAATATGAGAAGAACCTTATTTAAAGATAGTTTGATTATATATTTGACTACTAGCCGATAATATAAGATAGAATATTAAATTATAAACATGGCTTGCTGTTAGTTAGCTAATAAATTGAGCAAGTCTCTTCGCACTATTACTGCTACTGCTAGCCTTCTCTCAATAGTAGTAAGACTCACTGAATCAAGATTTTTGTTCTTCTTTTTCTTTTTCTTTTTCTTTTTGAAGCTCTTCACAAAGTTTGGAAATCTCTTTGTAATGATGAAAGATAATAGACATAAAAATTGGTTGTATCCGTATGTATCTAGAAGAAGAAGAACAAGCTGAATTATATAAATGTGAAATAGCAAACATATTATCAAATACTTTTCTGTCTGATTTATCAAGTTGTCTACGAAATTGTTTCCATTCTTGTTCTTCATCTACTGAAGCTAATCTAAAAGATGGTATTGTCCTACCCATTTTTTTCTAGCATAAATTTAGCGAAATGATGCATTCATTACAAAAATAGGCAACTCTATTACCAAATACAGAAGATGATAAAGTCATAATACCGTAGCAGCGAGGACATTCAATTTCATGTTCTAGCTCATGATTTTCAAATTCTTTATCTAGTGTACTATCGCCATCAATAGCCTCCAGATGCTGTAATGAATTAGATTGATGTACCTCCTCCTTCAGAAGTAGCTTCTTCCTCATAATGGGTTTCTTCACCATATCATTATTATTATAACTTGAGACACTTCTGGCAGAGGGGGAGGAACGAATATGAAATGGCAAGAGGTATGAAATAAATGAGGTGAAGGAGAAAAGGTAGGTGTGCTTCAGTATTTTACTGTGCTAAGACGATGACAGCCTATAACATAATGCCTTTCTACATTGCTTGGTATATTGGCTCTGCTTGAGCTGACACCCTAGTTGGATGAATAGGTGAGGCGGCTAATTAGTATTACATCAGAGGATGACAGATCTAATTTCCTACTTGCAGATAATAATCCAGCTTTATCAAGCTACTCCAAGGTATTCATGAGTTTAACTAAGGCTAAATGAGTTTAATGATAAAAATGAAAAAAGTAATTTATGCCAAATTATAAAGCAAAGGCTTCATAAAAATCATAACTTGTATAATCTGAATAATAAGTTTGTATCACTAGCAATACTACTAGGCAATAGAATGTGTATTCCTTATTTGTTCTTTTAATTTCCTTGCCATGGACAAACCAATTTTTGGAATAGCAGATAGTTTTGATTCAGGCATCTTTGCAACTTTTCCTAGATTTGTAAGACCAGCATTATACAATGCTCTGGCCCTTGCCCTACCAATTCCCTCAAGTACAACAAGTGGTAATAGTTCTTCTTTTATACCGTATTTTATACGCATCCTAAAACTCTGTAATTCTTCAAGCAGATCTTCACGGTTAAGTAATTTGGCAACTTCTAATAACGAGTAAGATAACCAATTGCCTATCTCTATCATTCTATGCATATCACCGGGTTCGACTCCTAACTTTTCACTTAATATTCTATCGCTAGTTTCATACATCCATTCATGTAGCGCGCAAAGGCTTCTTGAGCAATCATATTCATGGATCTTATAAAATAATTCGCTCTCTCGTTGTTGGATCAGAGCACTTAACTCCTCAAAATCCTTCTTTCTCACTGATAGTTTGGGATAAAAGTCAGTACAGCTTGTTATCAGATGAAGGAAACCAAAGGTATGACTAAGATGATGCTTATTATTATTAGTTTGTCGTTTTGTTAACTCAATTGATTCTATTGCTTTTCTAAATTCTACACCAGTCACTGGGTCTACATAAAGCAGAGATATTCTTCTACCAAACTCTGTTGTAATGCATCTATCATTCTTTGATCTAATAAGACCCTCTTGTTCAAGGTAACTTAAAGCAGTATTTACCTTAAAAGTTATAGTTTCTTTTCTATACTGCTTGGCACATAATGTGCTTCCGAATAAATCATAAATTTCAGATATTTTTATTCCAGGTAATGTTGCGATAGTGCTTAGAAGATGAACTCTTATAGCTCTTTCATTTGCCAATTGTGAGCGGAGAGGTTCAGGAGTACCTAGAATATAATGGTCATAGAGATCTTCTGCACTGGCTCCTGATTCAGCTACAATTACTGCTTCGCCTATGCTGTCATATTTTGGTCTGCCTGCGCGGCCGCCAAGCTGTTTATATTCTAAAATACTGATAGGAATATTTCCTCCATAGTCTGAATCGTATCTTAATATACTAGCCAGGATAACACGCCGTGCAGGAAGGTTAACCCCTGCAGCTAGTGTAGGAGTAGCAACTAACAGTTTAATTATACCTTCTTTGAATGATTGCTCAATAATTTCTCTACTCGATGGTCCTAGTCCAGCATGGTGGAACGCTACGCCCTTTGATACAAGCTGTGAAAGAGTTACTGTGAGTGCAGTATCATCGCCTTTTAGTATCTGAGACGATACAGCGGCGGCCATCTTTCTTGCGTTCTTATCAAGATGTTTATAGACACCTTCAGCTGCTCTCGAAGCAATTGAAGATGTACGTTTTCGAGTTTCTGCAAAAATTAATGCCTGTCCACCACTTTTTAGAGAATCAATAGCGGTATCGATCACAGCAGATGAAACTGTAGAGGATCTATCAATTTTGAATTCATTTCCGTCATTCATACGAATTATTCCATGTTGATACACACCTTCTACTAATTTGATTGGCCTCCAATTACTTTCAACTAGTTCGCATCCTAGCCAGTTGGCAATCTCTCCAGAATTTGCTACTGTTGCACTTAAACCTAAAATCTGTGTTTCAGGATACATTTTGCGTATCTTTGTGAGTATCATTTCAAGAGTAGGTCCTCGCTCACGTTCGCCTATTAAATGGATCTCATCAGCTACAAATAGTCCGACATCAGAAATCCATTCGACTCGATGTCGTATAAGCGAGTCCATTTTTTCATTTGTTAAAACTATAATATCTGCATCTGCCAGATCCTTTTCTGTGGAATTATAATCGCTGCTAGCAATCCTAACCCGGATTTTTCTACTAATAATTGCCGAATTTTCAAGGATTTGAAAATCGTGATATTTTTCTGTAGCTAGGGCACGCAATGGAGTAAGATAAACAACCTTCAAGCCCTTTTCAACTGCATTTAGCGCAGCTAATATGGCTATCAAAGTCTTGCCGCTAGCTGTAGGTGTCGTGACAAGCAAGTTCTTGCCATCTAGGAGGCCTTTAGAAAGAGCCATCTCCTGCGGTGGATAGAGTGCAGCATGTCCTAATAAATTCAGCAAATTTTTGATTCTGACATTTGTTGTTGTTGTTGCTGCTAGCTCTGTCATACTTTTTCCTATTCTAAGAGCTAGAGCTCATGGTCGGCTTATTAATTTATTCTTTGTATTTTAATAGCGGTTATAAGAGTATAACTTTAGTCTTATCAACTTATAAGGCTAGAAAAAGACTGACGTGAAATTTTTCATAGGAATTGCCTTTCCAATATACAATTGATTAATACTTTGTTGAACAAATATAGTTAATAATGACCATAGGAGATAAACTCAAAGAAAAAGTCAAGGATGCTAAAGATAAAGTAGTAGGCACTACTGAGAATGTGTCAGACACGGTACGGGGAAAAGCTCACGAAGAAGAAGGCGTAGCTGGAACAGGAGCTAGTACATACAAAGATCCAACTAGAGAATATGATGAAAAGGAGCCAATGTCCCCAGCAAAGATAAGAGAACATGAACCAACAGCAGTAAACAGGGAAATGACAGAGAGAATAGTTGAGCCAGGACAGCAAGGAACATCAGATCCTGAGAAGGCAAGAGAAATAGCTAGAAGAAGTGGTATGGCTAAAGGAACAGCGGGTGCGGAAGAGTCCGATAGCGAGTAATAACAGGGAGCGACTGAAATAAACACGTAAAATCATAGCCGGAATAAGAATACAATTCATTTAATTTTTTATTATTATCTTTCTTTATTTTCTGCAATAAGCCTTTGGATATTATCATCAATACCCTGACATAACTTTCTGAATCCATAATCCACAAACCAGTTTTGGTTTTTTTGAATTTCGTTGATACGATCACTTTCCTTGGTGGAATTGATACTAATAGGTAGATTATGAACTATTATCAACACAAAAAGTAGATCCGTCTCAGTTAGTCACTATAGGGAAAGTAGATAGCTACTGACAACCCCGCTCTCCTATGAGTGATCCAGTCTTTAAAAAAGAAGTATTCTTAACCTCTATAATGAGTCTCTTCCCAAATGAAGATATTCTTACAAAAGAGATCGAGTCATGGAAAGGTTTTGCAGATAGTTTATCTTCTTCTGAGGAGAGAGAATTATTCATGAAGATGTTAAACGATTGTTACAAATACGCTATTGCTGCAAATGCTAAAGGCGAGCCTTTTCCTAGTGAACCTTTAATCATGGCGCTGCTGCTATCACAACATAAAATGATTGATTGGCTATCTATCAAATTAAAAAATATAATGCGTCAAAGCAATGATAGAGAGTAGTACTACAAAATGGGAGAACTTCTATTAGGCTGCTCTGGATGGAGTTATGCTGATACTCCTGACAATGGAGGTTGGACTAGAATATTCTATCCTGACAAATCCACTAAAAGACTACAATACTATTCTCAATTCTTTAACACAGCTGAGATGGATTCTATCTTCTATAACAAATTTTATTCCAAGATGACAAAGGGAACCTTCATTGGAATGGCTAAAGCAACTCCAGAGTACTTCCAATTCTCAGTCAAGGTACCAGAAACAATCACACATGATAAAAGATTAGATGTTAACAAAGGTGTAATAACAGATTTTGAAGAATTTCTTGATAAAATATCACCATTAAAAGCAGCTAACAAATTAGGTGCAATACTTTTTCAACTTCCACCAAGTTTTACAGTTAATGATTTCAGAAATATAGAAAGATTTCTTGAAAGGCTGTATGATAATAGCGGTAATAGAAATAATAATTATGATTATGCTATTGAATTTAGACACCCATCATGGAAGACTGAAGGGCCATGGGAAATGTTAAAGCAATATAATATTGCTGCAGTAATAACAGACTCACCTTCAAAGGAAAATTTGCAATTCTTATCTGATGTTATAATAACATCAGATCATTCATTTGTAAGATTTCATGGAAGAAATACTAAGAGTCATTATTGGTATGACTACCATTATTCCAAAGAAGAACTAGAACCATGGGCAAGTAAGATATCACAGATTAGGAATAAAACAAAGGTTCTTAGAGTATATTTTAACAACCATTATGGCGGAAATGCTGTTGTAAATGCATTACAGTTTAAGGAGATGACCGGCACACAATTATCTAATATTGAAACAAGAGCATTGAGTCATGCAGAGGATTATATTTCAAAACAACAACAGCAACAAAGATTAGACTAAACCGATTAGTAGCCCAAAGTCTAAAGATGAGAATTGGAAAGGGAAGAGAGTGTTAGCTACTCGTGACTAAAACTAGCAATACTTAAATCACTTTGTCGCGATCGTGTTATGGATTACTTAATAGAATATGCGATATTATGTCAAATGCAAGCTAAATCCTAATAGAAAACAAAGATTGACCGATGCTTTAAACTCTGGGGCCTTGGCAAGAGGAAAAATATTTTATGAAGGAATGCAGACTGCATTAAGAGAAGGAACAATAGATGAAAATGACATAGCGCATTTTGTTGAAATATGCTACTGCCTTGAGGGAGGATTATATCCTATGGCAATGGAAATTCCTGTATTAAAGGAATACTTTGAAAATATTGTCGAAATAAAAGATGCTCGTTTGAGGAATCAATGTACTATGGAATGCGAATTCTGTGATTGTACCAGAAATATCAGATTACCTGGAAAATCATTAGCTTATGAATTACAGATTGACAAAGAGAAAGTGAATGAGGAGGAGGATTTAATTGATAACAATTTTAGAGATATCGGCAGACTTAAGCTTAACCGAAAGAAACAGAAGGAAGGACTAGAAGGATTAAGAAGCACTATCCATGACTGCAAAAAAAACAATACTAGTAAAAAGTTAAGACCTATATTTGCCGGAGCGGCGATTTCTGGTCTTTTTGCAATTTTCTATGATGCAGATAATTTGGAATATTTTAGGATAAAAAATATTCCTGATACAGATGAAGTTAGAAATATGTTTGGCACACTCGGATTAAAAACTAATGATAGCGTTAGTTCTATGAAGGTCACTGCTGGAACTTCGCTTGCAAAGAGTGACAAGCGTTCCAATGTTGTTTAATACGATAGAAAGGTATAGGTTTACTTCAACAACATTTGTCAAAACTAACATGATTCAACAAGTTAAATACATTATTTACTGCTAATCTCACCGCTAGCCTCCATGGATGGAGAATGCGTTACTCGATCTGGTGGTTGTTGTGAGAACTCACCTTTTGGAAATTTATATATCTCTAAAGATCATCTAAGTTATCAAATTGTTTTCCATGATCTATGTACAGAATATTTGGAAATTCTCAGATTTATTCTCAGATAATTCAATTGACTTGTCACATCCTTAAGATATATTTTCTCCAGCTCTTAAAACTCGTTTTCTCAAATTTCTTGGGATTATATTTACATATACCTCTTCATCGTTGATTATCTTAGTTTCATATGACTTGACACTATCTCCTCCTCTATGTGGGGCCCTACCATCAATAATAGAATATTTCCACCCATGCCACGGGCATGTTACGACTTTTCCTTTCAATATCCCTTGGCTTAAAGGACCACCCTCGTGTTTACATGTATTTGATATAGCATGAAACTTCCCTTCCACATTGAATACAGCAATCTCGATCTTAGACTGCTTTTCATCTCTTATTGTGAATTGTTCTGATTTACCTGGTGGGAGTTCTTTCATTCTGCAAACATACCGCCATGTATTGTTTCTGTCTTCGTTGTCGTCCTTGTCTTTGTCGCTTGGATAGTCAATTATTCTTTTCATTTGTATTTAGCCATCAGATCTTATCATAATTCAATGCACTATGCATGAATCTGTAACTATAGAGTTGGTCACTAATCGAGTACATGTGAGAAAACCCAGGAGATTATATAAACCTCTAAAAAATGATGTCTCATACTTAATTTGTTGACTTGTCATTTGTTTTTTCCATTCTTACAATCATATCAGACAGATCAATGTTGAAGAAGGTTTTTAATATCCCGATGTAAGCTTGGACAGGGGTAGGAATTTCGTTCTCACAAGTTACCCCACTATTCCAAGCATTTATCCAAAGTATCATACTTTGAAGTATATTTACGAACCTACGATATTGACCTGGAACAACGCCTAGCTCATCAATATACTTTTCAGCAAGTAACCATGAAGCAGTAAAATCTATGCAAGGGTTGCCATAAATTGCTTCGATTTGCTCTTTTAGACTCTTGGCATATTTGAATGGCTTTTGGCAGATGAAAAACGGGAATTGAGTACTTGAAGGTAGCATTAGAGTAGGGGGAGACCATATCGTCAAAATCCTTACACCGTCTTTTAAATCCTTATCAAATCTTTTAGTCATTTGTTGAACAATTTTAGGATCTGTGAACCAGAGAAGTATAACAGTTGCATCAGAAATTGATGCATTTCTAATATCATCGTTGATTATCTCGGCGTTATTTATACTTGCAATTTTTTTACGTGCCTTAATTGCTATTGCTTTCTTGATTTCTACACCAACAGATCTTTTTGCTTTGAATTCTCTAGCAGCAATTAATACAGTGTTGTTGCTTCCACATCCAAGGTCATAAAAGATGTCAGTTTTATTGAGATTGACTAACGTAAACAATTTTCTCACCACCTTATCAGGAATTGAAATATCTTCACCAGTTATTACCGATTGAGGTAGTGACGAGATGAACTCTTGGATTTTCACTGGTATTAATTTCCTTAACCAATTATAAAAATCAACAGACGCCGCATTACCCAATCGGAGAATTTATACTTAGCAGCACATGAATAGAAGTAAACAATTGATATGCGCAGAGATAAGTGTTATACCCATAGGTACAAATCAAGGTACAAGTATGAGCAAAGAGATTGCTGCTGCTTATAAAGCAATAAACAAAATAAAAGGTATTAAAGCTGTTCTTACTCCTATGGGAACTCAAATTGAAACCAATAATTTTGCTAACATTCTGACGGCAATCAAAGCTACTCATAAAGCTGTTCGATCTGCTGGTTCAAAGCGAATCATATCCACAATCAGAATAGACGAAAGATTAGATAAATCAATTAGCCTAGACAAAAAGGTAGAGTCTGTGATGGAAAAGTTGTGATAGAAATGTTATTCTCGAATGAAAGACCGTAAATCTTAGTTTAGCATCATCGTTCTTCAGATTCTTTCTTTCAATATATTTTCCGGACTGCATGCGTCAGAGTGGATTGCGAAAGGTCATAACATTTCACAAGGCAAAATATGGAATATCTTGAGTTAACAAATTGAGAATATCCACTTACAAGTCTCTAATTCTCTTGTGAATATTGACTTAGTTGAGTAAAAAGCACTGACCACCATCCATAGTCTCTAGAAAAGCCGTGCATTGATAAAACCATATAGATCATAAAAGATCTAATGCAAATCGTAGTGATCTGTATCTATTATAGTCATCTTGCAAGATCTTTGCTAATTTACTTGTGATGTCGGTTACACTTAGTAAACCTGCAATTCTGTTATCTTCTTCTAAAACTGCAAGCCGCTTGATCTTGTTTCTAGTCATTACTCTTGATGCAGTATCTATTGAATCATACGACATGATTGTTATGAGGGGAGAAGACATGATTTCTTCTACTTCTATTCTGCTTGCGGCCATATTCTTCAAGCATACACGCTTGATCATGTCACGTTCGGTAATAATACCGTGAGGTTGTCCTTTTTTATCTATTACAATTACTGAACCCACCTTTCTCTTGACCATAAGGTTAGCAACATCCTGAGCGGTCTTTCCTGAATCTACAGTTATTGTAACAATTTCCTTTTGGGACATTATTTCATTGACTGAACTCACTGTTATCTGCGCCTTGCTTATTGAATATCATCCCTTGAAATTAATATCTTTTTATTAGAGTTCCATCAAAAGAAATGGAAATGATAATAATAACTATACAAAATCATTTCATCCTTCATTTTTCATTAGTTAAATCAATATAAAATAGAGATAATAATATTGTGACATTGAGATCGGAAGGAGAGAAGGTGGCATTCCTTGAATTTGAACTAACAAATGCAAAATGTTTACCTGCTACTAAATTGTAAGCTGTGGATATTTTCTAAGTCTTGTTGTCTTTAAGATATATAGATTCAAATCATTGGAAATAGAGGAGAGAGGAGCGAGAGATCTACTTCTATCTTCTATGGCAATATGATATAATAAGTGGCCGATTATAAGTTATTTACTATTTATGTCTAAGGATAAGTCCTTTTCACGTTCCGAAAAAGATGGTCTATATAAGGCGATATTTTCCAGACGTGACGTACGTTCTCATTTTATCAGTAAGCAAATTCCAGATGAGACGTTGGCGAAAATTCTAAATGCCGCTCACCACGCGCCATCAGTAGGATTCTCACAGCCTTGGAATTTTATTCTAATCAAAGATGATAAAACTAGGCAGAAGGTTAAGCAGTCTTTCATGAAGGAAAGGAAAAAATCGATTCTGATGCTTGATAATGATAAATCAAAGCAGAAAAAGTACAAGTCATTGAAACTCGAAGGAATAATGGAATCTCCTATAAATATTTGCGTAACATATGACCCCACAAGATTTGGCCCATTCGTACTTGGTAGAACTTCAATTTCTGAAACTGGTGTATATAGTGTATGTTGTGCAATTCAAAATCTATGGCTTGCAGCAAGAGTAGAAGGAATAGGAATAGGCTGGGTGAGTATTCTAACTAATGAAGCACTTCACAAAATTTTATCTATACCCGATCATGTTAGACCAGTTGCATATTTATGCTTGGGTTATGCAAGTAAATTTGCAGCCAAACCAGACCTTGAGAATGCAGGATGGCTGAAGAGGATAGGATTGGGAGATGTTATATCTTATGAGAAGTGGGGTGTATGCAAAACTCATTCATGGACACAATTTTGTGATAGTGTTAAGGATATAAGATAACAAAATAAGAAAATTTAGATAATGAAAATTCCTACGAATTAAACCCCTTTATTTGAAACAAAATATCTGACTCTTTAAGATTAATAATTAGGTACTTTACTGTCATTACTCAAGAAGGGTTAAAAATCCTAGTTTCGTTTGGCATCCAACATTTCTTCAAAGTTAGAAACTAGTACACCCGGTTTGTGGCTTATGGTAATAAAATATATTTTATTCACTGAAGGCTGTAAATCGAAAAGAGATGATTTTGAGCCAAGACTCTATTTAATAACCTACAAATTTATATACACTCCATGCCTCACTTCAATTAATATTTCTGATCTACATGAATTATAGGTCTAATTATGGTAGGCGTACCTAGCCAAATGGTAGCATCTAAGAAGATCGTATTAGAGATAGAAATTGAAGTTAATATGCCCCTTGATATTATCGAAGATAAACAGAGACTTAAGGCAATAGAAGATGGTTTAGTGAAGAGTATTTCAAAAGGTCTTTATGAAGAAGGAGTATCTTTCAGAATAAGTAAAGTCAAGTGTAAAACATAGTCCTAAATTTAGGGCTTGCTAATTAATACCGGTAATATCTAAAATAAAATAAGGAACTATTAGTTGGTCTCATCTAAATAGAACTCCTAAGATTCTATCTCACTATTTCATACCTTTATTGGCAGCATATATGGTTTTTCTTTTCTCCTCATTAAGCTCATCATTAGTTATACTGCTTGCTAAAATTATAGTAGTACTGTTATCATCATCAATACCCGTAAAAACAGCTGCATAGGTAGAATTCCTTAACGTTAGAAGAACTGAATCATCATTAGTTGGCAGCCTAAGTTCTAATTCCTTCACTGGAATTATAGAACCATAGTTGTCAATATCAAGTTGGGTAACCTTGACAATATGCTCAGCAAAATCAAAACCGTTGATTTTAACTAACATATGATAGTTACACGATTCTATACGGCTTTCTGGTAATTACACTTTTCTAAGACAAAAGCCTCTTCCTTCTTGTGATTTATATTGAACTCTATGGAAGAGGATAACTCACTATACCTTGGATGAAAATAACTTGGTTACCATGTTGCTATGGCTTGGAGAGTTGACTATAGCAAGCTGGATTCTTTCATACGGGGCCGAACACCTCTCGATGAAATACGGTGCAAAGTTTGTCGGGAGAACAATTCTTAGTATAGCTACAACACTACCTGAAATCGCAATAGTGGTATATGCTGCTGCAGAGGGATCTTACGGAATTGCTATTGGCGCTGGTTTAGGTAGCAATCTATTAATGATGACCTTGGGACTGGCGCTAATGTTACTTATAGCAACTACACGTCTTTCCAAGGCACCGCTAAAGGGAGTAGACGTAAGCACCTTTAAATTAGATAAAATTTTTCTTATTATAACAGCCGTTGTTAGCGCTGCATTATTTATAGACGGATACAATTATTTTGATGGATTTATTTTTGCAGGCATGTTTATTGTATATCTAGGCCTAGCAGTCTATGAGATGAAAAGTGAAAAAGCTAAAAAAATGTCTTATTTAGATATTCAAGAGAAAAAAGGAGAAGGAATAGTCGATCACAACTTAATAGAAGTCAAAGATCATCAGCATCTGCCATCAAAACCGTTTGATAAACGTATACTTAAGGCAAGTCTAGCATTTGCTGCTGGAACAATTGGGATTCTATTAGGAGCAGAGCCATTTATACACTCTTTAAAAGGCTATTCTATGGAAGTTGGTGTTTCAGCAATTGTACTTGCCGTCATTATTAGTCCAATAGCTGGTGAAATGCCAGAAAAAATATCATTGATGCTTTTAGCTAGGAAGGGTGCTGTTGGGGCCTCTATTGCAGTAGCAAATGTACTTGGATCGAAGATTCTCAACAACACGTTGTTACTTGCAGTTGCAGTTTTTGGCGCTATGTACCATGGCGGCTTTTATTCAGTAATACAGGCCAATACCCTACTTAAATATCAAATGATCCTTGTCACTGTTATTACCATTATAGCATTAATACCAATGTTCAAAAAGGAGATAGGTTTGAAAGTAGGGATAATGTTAGCAGCAATGTATATTGTCAGTTTAATTATTCAATTCCTTTTACCACATGACGTATAATCTATCGTCAATCATTCATTCATAATTTATAGCAGTACATCTCCGGATTTAGGTAAGTCGAAACAACAGCACGGAGATGACGCGGACGTTAAAGTTGTGAATATTGGATAGAAAACTCAAATCGAGCACATGTGGATCGTATATGAGAGACTAACAGATATTATATTATAGCATGAATTATAAATTTGTCACTTCAAAAAACACAGATAGTAAAATGAGTAATTGATTAACTAGTTATGATTAAATAAGTAAATAGTCCTATAGATCTATTAACATATTATAAAATGACTGAACAGATAAAATCCAAAAGAAAAAAAATCTCCGAAGTATTTGCAATCGCTGCAATGATATTATTATTGGTATACATCTCCGATGCAGCTGTAGGACAAGGTAAGCAAGGCTTCTTGCCATTGAATGCAGCTCAGCGCGGGATGTTGTTAGGCTCATCATCCATAATTTTATTCCTTTTATCGTTCGGGATTGGAATTACACAAAGGACAAAAATAACAACTATCTTGCTTATAGCTGGAGGCGCAATAATAGCAACTTCTGTATTAGCAGCTTCTGCAATGGCAAAAGGAGGATTGGCAGCAATTTCGAGTTCGTTTCTTATTGTAGTCATACTGGGTTTTATTATTATGGGACTGGGTATAGTGAGGGTAATTCAGAAGAAATAATTTCGACTGGACTTGTATTTAGGTAGTATAATCGTTATAACGCCTCTAGAATAGCAATTAATCATCATCTTGACGGATCTTATGAAAGGAAGAATCTTAATTTAGTAATAATAATATCATTCCTGTGCTGTCGAGTATTATCGGATAAATAGGCTGTAAAAAAGCGTACGATAGAAATTCTGCTATTGCTTAACAAAAAATGATTCTAAGGAATTACTTTCTTTTTTGTACTAACTTCGGATCTGATAATCTTTCTCTTTAAATTATTAAAAGAAAAGGATTTTAGCAACAACTTTTCATAATATACCATTGTCCGGTGATAATATAGAAGAACACCCTCCAGATGGAGACTTAAGACAAAGATACCTACATAGAATGGAACCAACATCAGACGAAGAAAAAGGTACAGAGGAAGAAGAGGTTGCCTATTCTACGCCAGTGACAGAAGAAAAGAAGGAAGAGGAAGAAGAGGTTGCCTATTCTACGCCAGTGACAGAAGAAAAGAAGGAA
>Ga0184608_10000071_pt1 | contig 21710 bp, 22 predicted proteins | sample PLM1_30_coex_FD_133010 | JGI IMG/M metagenome (GOLD analysis project Ga0184608, IMG submission 133010) | Groundwater sediment microbial communities from an aquifer in East River, Colorado, USA - PLM1_30_coex | ecosystem: Environmental > Terrestrial > Soil > Riparian zone | place: USA: East...
GACCAGCGTGTCGTCGGCGAACCCCCGCACCGAGAAGGACTCGTCAGGCTCGAGGCTCAACCGGTCAAGGAGGTCGATCCGTTGCATGACCGTCGCCACCTCGTGGTAGCCGTCCGGGCGGGCTTCGCCCACGATCAGTGCGAGGTTGATCTTCGCGGGAACGACAACGCGGGTCACGGCGGGGCGAGCCGCTCGGCGAGCGAAACGAACTCCTCAGGGTCGAGCGCCTCGGCACGGATGCCCGCGGGGCGGCCGATCACCTCGAGCGCCGCCACACTCTCCGCCCTCGTGGCGAGACCGGCGAGCTCGAGCGAGTTCGCGAACGTCTTCCGCCGATAGGCGAAGGAACCCTGGACGAGCCGCTTGAGAGCGCCGTACTCCGGGCCCCACTTGCGCGTCCGCTCGAACGCGACCAGGGCGGAGTCCACGTTTGGCGGCGGACGGAAGACCGTCCGCGCGACCGGGTGGGTGCCGGTCCGCGCTGCGGTCAGCCGGATGAGCACCGAGACGGCGCCGTAGCTCCGCGTCCCCGGCTCGGCGAAGAACCGGTCGGCGACCTCACGCTGCACCATCACGCACCAGCGCTCGACCAGCGGCAGGCCGTCCAGGGACTCGACCACGACGGGGGTCGCGACCTGGTACGGAAGGTTCGCAACGAGCTTGGTGGCCGGAGGTTCGAGCGCCGCCAGCGGGAGCGCCAGCGCATCCCCGAAGACGAGATCGACGTTCCCGTTCCCTGCAACGGCGTCCCGGAGGTGCGGTTCGAGGCTCCGATCGAGCTCGATCGCGTGGACATGAGCGACCCGGTCCGCCAGGTAGCGCGTCAGAACGCCGAGCCCGGCGCCGATCTCGAGGACGACGTCCTCCGGGGAGAGCGCCGCGAGGCGGCCGGCAACTCCAAGGATGTTGTCGTCGACGAGGAAGTGCTGGCCGAGCTCGCGGTTCGGCGTCACCGCATAACGGCTCATGGAAGCTCGAAGGCGTCCGCCGCGTTCGACTCGATCTGCCGGCTGAGCTCCTCGACGTCCTCTCCTCGCGCCTCGGCGAGCATCGTGTATGTGTGGACGACGTTGGCCGGCTCGTTCGGGCGTCCCCGCATCGGTTGGGGAGCCAGGTAGGGGCTGTCGGTTTCCGCGAGCAGGCGGTCAGCCGGGACACGCTCCGCGGCCCACCGGAGCTCTGGCGCCTTGGGATAGGTGACATTGCCGGCGAAGGAGACATACCACCCGGACTCGAGCGCCGGCTCGAGTAGGGCCGTCGACGAAAAGCAGTGGAGGACGACGCGCGTGTCCGGCGCGAGGCCGCGCAGGATGTCGAGGGTTTCCTCGTCGGCCGCCCTCGTGTGAACAACGAGAGGCTTCTCGAGCGCTTCCGCGAGCCCGACCTGCGCCCGGAAGAGGTCGGCCTGGCGGTCGTGCGGGGCGTAGTCCCGGTAGTGGTCGAGACCGGTCTCACCGACCGCCACGGCTCGCGAGTGCCCCAGGAGCTCCCGCAGCTCGCCGACCTCCTCCTCCCAGGACTCGCCGGCTTCGTGCGGATGAAGCCCGAGCGCGGCGAAAACGCCTTCATGTGTCTCGGCGAGCTCGAGCGCGCGACGGCAGGACGGAATCGTCGTCCCGACCGTGACGACCCGGGTCACGCCGGCTTCCCGTGCCCGAACGAGCGCCCCGTCCGCGTCGTCGAGCGCGTCCAGGTGCGCGTGCGTGTCGATCACGCCGCCGCGGCCCTTTCCATCCGCTCGAGCTCGTCTGCGACGACCTCGTCGACGTCGAGCTTGCGGAAGAGCGGCACCGGCTCCGCCAGCTTCTGCCCCGGCTCGAGCTGGCTGGGCGCCCAGCTTCCGACCCAGCTTTCGTAGTCCCCGGTGAGCACCTCGTGCGTGCCTCCGGCCTCGGCCTCGGTCCGGAACTCGAGCGGCCCCGCGATCCAGCCCTCATACCCCAGCAGCTCGTGGAGGCGCTGGCAGGAGAAAGGGAGGAAGGGCGTCAGGAGCGTCTTCAGGTTGTCGACGCAGCGAAGCGCGACGTAGAGCACGGTCCCTGCGCGCTCCGGGTCGGTCTTGATCGTCGTCCAGGGCGCCTGCTCGCTGGTGTACTGGTTGGCGCGAGCCGCGAGTCGCATCGCCTCGCCGAGCGCGGCCTTGAAGCGTGCCCCGTCGATGTGATCGCCCACGTCGGCGAACCCCTGCTCGACCGCGCCCAGGACCTCGCGGTCGGCCCCGGTCAGCTCGCCAGGCTCCGGCACCGCACCGAAGTTCCGGTGCGCGTTCATGAGCGTCCGGTTCACGAGATTTCCCCACGTCGCGACGAGCTCGTCGTTGTTTCGGCGCACGAACTCCGCCCACGTGAAATCCGTGTCCTGCGACTCGGGTCCGGCGGCGGTGAGGAAGTAGCGGAGCGAGTCCGGGTCGTACCGCGACAGGAAATCCTGCACGTAGATGACGACGTTCCGGCTCGAGCTGAACTTCTTGCCCTCCATGGTGAGGAACTCGCTCGCGACGACGTTCCAGGGGAGTCGGAGGTCACCGCGGCCCGCCCCCACCTCGCCACCGGAGCCGTAGCCCATGAGCATGCTCGGCCAGATGATCGTGTGGAAGACGATGTTGTCCTTGCCCATGAAGTAGAAGTGGCGGGCGTCCGTGTTCTGCCACCAGGCTCGCCACGCATCGGGTTCGCCCCGGTTCGCGGCCCACTCCACGCTCGCGGAGAGGTAGCCAATCACCGCATCGAACCAGACGTAGATCCGCTTGTCCTCGCGCTCCGCGTAGCCAGGAACCGGTATCGGGACGCCCCAGTCGAGGTCGCGCGTGATCGGCCGGGGCTTCAGTTGCCCGAGAAGATTCAGCGAGAACTGGCGCACGTTGGGGCGCCAGTGCTCCTGCTTCCCGATCCACTCGGCAAGGCGCTCAGCGAACGCGGGCAGGTCGAGGAAGAGGTGCTCCGTCTCGCGAAAGACCGGAGGCTGCCCATCTGTCCGGGAGCGCGGATCGATCAGGTCCGTCGGGTCGAGCTGGTTTCCGCAGTTGTCGCACTGGTCGCCGCGCGCCTCCTTGTAGCCGCAGATCGGGCACGTGCCCTCGATGTAGCGGTCGGGCAGGGTGTGCCCCGTCGTCGCGGAGAACGCGCCCATCGCCGTCTGCTCGATCACGTAGCCCTTCTCGTAGAGCGCCTTGAACATGTCCTGGACGACGTGGTAGTGGTTTTCCGTTGTCGTCCGCGTGAAGAGGTCGTACGAGAGGCCCAGGTTCCGGAGGTCGTTGCGGATCACCTCGTTGAACCGGTCGGCGAGTTCCCGTGGCGAGACACCCTCCTTGTCGGCCTCAACCATGACCGGCGTGCCGTGCTCATCCGTCCCGCTCACCATGAGGACGTCGTTTCCCTTGAGACGGTGGTAACGGGCGAAGGTGTCGGCCGGCACGCCGAAACCGGCCACATGGCCGATGTGCCGTGGCCCGCTTGCGTAGGGCCAGGCAACCGCGACGAGGATTCGTTCGGGAGCGTCCGGCATCGAGCAAGAATCTTACGGGCCGGCCTGCTTGGCTCCGGGGCCGTTTCCGAACGGATGGTGCGGGGCAGGTGGACGATGTGGGCAGCCTCGCGGAGCTGGGAGGAACGAGAACCACAGGCATCGTCAGGCACATCGATGAGCTGGGTCGCATCGTGATTCCGATCGAGATCCGGAAGCGACTCGGCATCGGTGAGAAGGATCCGGTGGAGATCTCGGTGCACGGCGACACGATCCTGCTCGAGAAGCCACACTCGGCCTGCGTCTTCTGCGGGAGCGAGCAGAAACTTGGAGAGCATCGCGGCCGGTCCGTCTGCCGCTCCTGCATCCGCGAGCTGGCCGCAGCTTGAGCAATCCCTCCTAGAGCGAGTCGCGGTAGAGCCAGTTCTTCGAGAGCCCGGTCAGCCGGGCCACGATGTCCGCGGCGCGGCGGCGCGGGATTCCCCCCTCGACGAGTTCCGAGACTATGGTGGAGGCTTCGAGCTCGTCCGCCTTCGGTTGCGGCGCACCCGGGCCGATCACAAGTGTGATTTCGCCCTTCGACGCCTCCGTGAAGCGGGCCGCGACGTCGGCGGCCGAGCCTCGCACGACCTCCTCGAAGCGCTTCGTCAGCTCGCGGCACACCGCAACGGGGCGCGAGGGCTCTGCGGCGGCGAGGCTGGCCAAGCTCGCTGGCAGCCGCCGGGGCGACTCGAAGGCGACCGTCGTCCCCTCCGGCAGCTCGGCCCAGAGCCGCGTGAGCGCCTCCTTGGCCCGCGGCAGGTAGCCGACGAAGGTGTACCGCTCGCCGACGAGACCGCTTGCCACGAGCGCCGTCTCGACGGCCGAGGGACCGGGGAGGACGGTGACGGGAACCCCGTGGTCGATCGCGGCCGCGATCAGGCGGGCGCCGGGATCGTTGACGCCCGGAAGGCCGGCGTCGCTCGCAAGGGCGACCGTCTCGCCAGCTTGGAGGCGCGGCACGATCTCGGCCGTGCGCGCGGCCTCGTTATGGCGGTGATAGCTCACCAGTCGAGCGGAAACGCCGTGCCGGTCGAGGAGGACCCGGGTCCGTCGGGTGTCCTCGCAAAGGACGACGTCCGCTTCGCCGAGCGCCCTGAGCGCTCGAAGCGTCACGTCCTCGAGGTTCCCGATCGGCGTCGGGCAGACGACAAGCATCAACCATCTTGGCGGCTGGAAGGGGCTTCGGCCGCCTGGAACCCGACCAAGCCTGCACCGATCAGCCCCGCCTCGACGCCAAGCACGGCGAGCTCGATCCGGACCTGGTCTCGGGCGGGCGCGAGGGCGGTCTCGGCAACAACCTTCCGCGCCGGGTCGAGCAGGAATCGGCCCGCGCGCGCGAAGCCACCGCCGACGACGACGACCTCCGGGTTGAAGATGTTCACGTAGCTTGCGATCCCGACGCCGAGGCGCGAGCCGACGCGCTCGATCACCTCGCGGGCGTCCCCCGCCGCCGCCGCCGCAAGCTCCACCGCGAGCTTTGCGTCGATGTCCTTGCCCGCGGCTGCGGCACGTCCGAGGTCTCCGTCTGGTCGCTCGGACGCTGTCTCCCGCGCGAGCAGCTCAGCGGCCGTGCCGGAGGCGTAGGCCTCCAGGTGGCCTGTGCCGGGGCACGTGCCCTGACAGGGTGGCCCATCGAAGTTGATGGTCATGTGGCCGAGCTCGCCGGCGCCCCCTGTGAAACCGCGATAAAGCTTTCCGTTCAGGATGAGCCCACCGCCGACGCCGGTTCCGAGCGTCAGCATCAGCATGTGGTCGCTCCCCCGCCCCGCCCCGAGCGCGTGCTCGGCCACGGCAGCGGCGTTCGCGTCGTTCTCGATCGTCACCGGCAGCCCGACCCGCTCGGCGATCCGGTCGCGGAGGTCGACCCCTTCGAGCGGGATGTTCACCGAGGACTCCGCGCGGCCCGTGCGCTGGTCGATCAGCGACGGGACTCCCAAAGCGATGCCGACCACGTCGTCGTTCACGAGCTCCTCGACGGCGACTTCGATCTGGGCCAGCACCGCGTCCTCGTTCGAGGTGTCAGTGGCCCGGACCTTCCGTTCGACGACTACGCCCTCGCGGTCGACCAGCCCGGCGAGGAGCTTCGTCCCGCCGAGGTCCATCCCGATGACGTACTCGTCTGCCACTTGGTGAACCGGATAGGGGCTCCAGGCCCGCGGCTACCATAACCCGTCGCGTGCCCAGCAAAGACAAGCCGTACAAGGTCTACCGAGGCGGGCGCACCAAAGGCCCGATCAAGCCGATTCCGAAGGAGTCGCCGCGCCGCGACCCCGCGCCTGCTCGGGACGGGGACGGCTACGACGGCGCCTACGCGCCCGCGCCCAAGAAACGCCGGCGTTGGGGCCGCAAGGTCGCCGCCTTGCTCGTCCTCGTACTCGTGCTCGCGATCGTGTGGGGAATCCTTGGCTTCCTTGCATTCCGAAGCGGCGTCAAGGACGCCAACGCGCGCCTCGACCCGCAGGCGAGGGCTGCACTGGCGCCGCAGGAAGGCTCGCTTCTCTCGAACCCGACCAATGTGCTCCTGCTCGGCGCCGACGTCGGGAGCAAGAGCCGCGCGGGATCAGGGAACGGCCGCTCCGACTCGATTATGCTCATCCACACCGATCCCGACGAGCACCGGCTGGCGCTCCTCTCGATCCCGCGCGATCTCCGCGTCACGATCCCGGGCCGCGGCGAGGACAAGGTGAACTCGGCCTATTCGAACGGTGGCCCTGCCCTCGCGATCAAGACGATTGCGAACCTGACTGGGCTGCCCGTCAACCACGTCATGATCGTCGACTTCAAGTCCTTTGGCGAAGTCGTCGACGCGATCGGCGGTGTCACGATCAACGTGAAGAAACCGATCCTCTCGAGGTTTGAGTGCCCGTACCCGGCGGAGCGCTGCGCCAGCTGGAAGGGTTATCGCTTCCGCAAGGGGGAGCAGGAGATGAACGGCCACCGGGCGCTCGTCTATGCCCGCGTCCGCAAGAACGAGCTGAATCCCGCCGAGAACGACTTCAGCCGCGCCGAGCGCCAGCAGCAGGTCGTCCAGGCGATTTCAGACAAGACCGTGGGCTTCTGGGGGTATCTGCACATGCCGCTAGTCGGGGACGATCTCGTCAAGCCGCTCGCGACCGACCTTTCAGCCTGGGAGTTCGTTCAGCTCGGGTGGGTGAAGTTCCGCGCGCCCTCCAGTCAGACTCTGAAGTGCCACCTCGGCGGGACGCCGTCGATCGTGGGTGGTGCGTCCGTGATCCTGGGGAGCGAGGACAACGCCGGCGTTCTGTCGATGGTGACGGGCGAGAGCGCCCCGCAGCCGCCCCCGCCGGGTAGCCCCTTCAACCCAGGCTGCCGCGTCGGCGGCTAGGCCTCGGCCGCCTTCTTCTCGGGCTTGTCGGGCTTCTTCTTCTCGTCCGACTTGCTTTCGGAGGGCGAGCTCTCCGCGGAAGAGCTGTCCCCGTCCTTGCCGGTGTCGCGCTTACGCCCGCCGCGGCCGTAGTCCGTCGAGTAGAAGCCCGACCCCTTGAAGTGGATCGCGGCTGGATACAGGACCTTGACCAGGGGCGCCTCGCCGCAGATCTGACACTCTTCCGGGGGCGGGTCGCTCATCCGCTGGAAGAGCTCGAAGGTGTGACCGTTGGGGCAGCGGTACTCGTAAGTCGGCATAAACAGGAAGGGAAAAAGGGCCGGGTTTGCGGGAAAAGATGCTACCAGGCGGCCCTGCCGTCATCGGCACTCCGGACTCGAAAGTGCCAGCGCCTGTGAAGCGTCGCCACCGCCTCGCCGAGCGGGTCTCGCTCGACCTTCATCACGCTTCCGTCGCGGCCCTCACCGGCGCACTCGCGGGCTTCCTGGTCGCTCGAATCCACGCCTGGCCCCCCAACGAGGACGAGGCGCTCGCGTTCTTCGTCTCGGGACGGCCGCTTGGCGAGCTGCTGCACACGGTTCTCCAGGAGCGCGGCGGGGCGCCGCTTCACTTCCTGCTTGCCCATCTCGCAGGCCTCGTGTCCCCCGGGCTCACGAGCCTCCGCCTCGTGTCGGTCGCTTGCGCGGTCGCTTCCATCCCTGCGATCGCCGCTTTGATCGGCCGCCTCGCAGGCAGGCGAGTTGCGCTCGTCGCGACGATCCTGGTGACGACGAGTTGGATGCTGCTCTTCCACGGCGTCTTCGGGCGCATGTACGCGCTCTTCCTGCTGACGTCAACGCTCTCGTTCCTCGCGCTCCTGGCCGCCCTCGACCGTGGAGACCGCCTGCGCTGGGCCGTGTGGGTGATCGCCACGCTGGCGGTCGTCGCCTCCCACCCCTTCGGCGCCTTCGTCCTCGCGACGCAGGCAGGCTTCGTGCTCATTCGGTGGCGCCGGGAGCGGATCTCACCGCTCGCTGCCGGCATGTCGTTCCTCGCCGTCGCCGTCCTTGCGACGCCGCTCTGGCTTGGCTATGCGCGACTCTCCGAGCGCTATCGGTCGGCGCCGGACGAGGATCGGGGCGGGCTGGGACCGACGGAACTGGCGAGATACGCCCGCCGAGTCCTCGGCGATTTCTCGGTCGGCTGGACTCCCGGCTTCCTGCTCGTCCTGTTCGCAGCTGTGCTCGGCCTCGCCGTGCTCGCCCGGACGAGACCCCGCGCCGCCGTGCTCGCCGCGATCGTGGTGCCTCTGGCCGCGCTCGACCTCAGCGTCGGACGGGTCTTCGGCACCACCCAGGCGGGGACGCGGCACCTCATCTTCGCTCTCCCCTTCTTCGCGATGCTCGTGGCGGCGGGGCTCCTGCGGGCCGTTCCCCCGAGGGCTTTCGCCGTCGCCTTGGCGGCGTTGGTCTCCGCTCAGCTTGCCTGGGCATGGGCGGTCACGCCGGCGCTCTTCGCCGGGGAGGACCCCGTTCGGGTCGCCGCTCGCGCTCGGGCCGCCGATTGGCTCGCCGCCCGGGCACGCTCCGACGACCTCCTCTTTGCGTTCGACCCCCTCTATCTCGGCGCGTGGGAGCGCGGCGCTCCCTACGGGGACGCGACGCTCGTACCCCGCATCGACCCCGGCCTCATGAGCTCGACGCTCGAGGATGAAGGCGAGGCGCTCGGGCGCGGCGTCTGGGTTCTCGACGCGAGCAGCCCTGACGACTCGTCGGAGAGGCTCTCGATCGCTGGACACTCACCCGGCCCGGAGTTCGAGGCTCGTGCCTTCGGGCCGTTCCTGGTCGTCAGGACGATCGCGCCGGTCGGGAGCCCGGCGGAGTTCCTCGATTACACGATCCGCGTCGAGCGGCTCGGTGAGGAGCTGGGCGTCGCGAGCGCGCACGACACGCGCCTCGCGGTCGAGGCTGCGCTCGCCCGGGTCAGGGGGACCTGAGCGCTCCGCGGAGGCCCTTGATGTTCGAGCGAAGGTAGTACTCCACTTCGGTCCCGGCCGGAGGACGAGCGGTCGCGAGGGTGGTCTCGAGCACGTGGGCCGCTTCGCTCAACACGGTTCGGGGGCTGCTGAACGGCCCGCCGACGCGTATGACAAGCCATCCTCCCGGGTAGGCGCGCACGTCGACACCGGGGCCGAGCGCCTTCGAAACCCGCCGCCCGTCGATGAAGTAATCGCTCGGCACCGCCACGAAGAGCACACCTGGGTCTCGCGGCACGCGGTCGATTGAACGGCGTATGACCGACGCCTCGACGGGCGGAAGCGTCGTCGCCCGCGCCGCCTCGGGCAGCGCGGCGAGAAAGAGAGGCGAATAGGGAAACAGGACGTCGCCCTGCCGCGCCCTCCGACGGACGAATTCTGCCGGCGCGACAACACGGTCGCCACCCAGCGCCACGTCCCTGGGTCCTCCGCCGAGGATGATGTTGGGACGGTCGCGCGGGTCCGAGACGCCGCCGGGGGGCGCTACCAGCGCCAGGGCTGCGAGGACGACGAGAGCGGCCCCCGAGATCAGAACGCCGCGCTCTCCCAACATCGCGACGGCGACGCCGACGAGTGCCGCCCAGAGCGGCAAGAGGAACACGAGGTGCCGTGGAGAGAGCGCCGGGTCCGTTTCGGTCGTCGCGACTACGAGCAGGATCGGCGGCGTGACAAGGACGATCGCCGTCAGGAGGCCCAGGGACGGCTCCCTCCGGGCGACGAGAGTGAGACCGGCGGCCGCAAGGAGGACGAAGACGACGACGAGAGGACCGTGACCGCCCGCGAACGATCCGAGCGCACGCGTGAGCTGCGACCACGCCCGTTCCGGGGAGGCGAGCCGCTCCCCCTCGCCGACCCCGACCGAGTAGCGCTCGGCGAGGCGCAGGTTCGCGACCACGAAGGGGACGCCAAGGAGCCCGACCGCGATGACGGGCGCGGCGCGCCGGATCCCGCGGCCGTGCCAGAGAACGGCCGCGACCAGGCCCTCGGCAGCCAGGAGGATCGCTCCGTAGGGATGGACCGCCGGCAATAGTGCGGCAGCCGCTGCAGCTGCCAGCGCCGACCCGACGGTTTGCCGTCGTAGTGCGACCACGAACAGGTCGAGGGCAAGCACGGCTACAGCTGCGAAGAGGGCATACATGCGCCCGAAGCTTCCGTAGACGCCGAGCACGGTCGAGGTTGCGACGACGATCGCCGCCGCCCCACCGGCAACCGGCCCGGCGAGCCGGCGAGCAAGGTCGTAGGTGAGGAGCGTGGTCGCGAGTGCGAAGACCACGGAGAGCCACCGAAGCGCGTCCGGCGACGTGTCCGCGACGAGGGCGAAGTGGGCAAGAACGAAGTGGAGCGGCGATCCGCCACGCTCCGTGAGGACTGTGTCGACGACCTCGCCGAGCGGGCGAACCGACACGAGGCCGGCCACCGCCTCGTCTTCGACCAGCGGCTTCGATCCGACGGCGGGGGCGAGCCTTGCTAGCAGGAACCCGGCGGCGCCGGCCAGAGCGGCGAGCCCGAGGGCGGTCTCAGCGCGGCCGGTCGGCCTGACGCTCACGCTCGACGAGCTCCTCGTAGCAGGGGGCCTGCTCGAAAGCCGCGAGCCCGGCGGGAGTCGGCCGCTTGCCCGGCGCCCGTGTCATCCTCATCCGGCCCGCGGCGGCCAGGCCGGCGGCGCTGCCGACGAGCCCGCCGAGCAGGAACGACCGGAACGTGCCTCGGCGTCGATCCCCGTCCACGGCGCAAGTGTAGGTTCCCGCGATGATCTGCACCCTCGGCGACGTCCTCCTCGATGTCATCGTGGCACTCGACGGCCCGGTGCAAGAGGACACGGATACGTACGGCAAGACCCACGTCGGCACCGGCGGCCAGGCCGCGAACGTTGCCGCGTGGACTGTCGCTCTGGGCGGTGCCGCACGACTCGTGGCGCGCCGGGCCACAGACCCTGTGGGGGAGCTCCTCGCGCGAGACCTCGAACGGCGCGGCGTCGAGATGTGCGGGCCCGTCAGCGAGGGCGCCACCGGCACGGTGATCTCGATCGCAGCACCGGACGGGCGGCGTTCGATGCTGACCGACCGCGGTGTCTCCCTCGGCTTCGAGCCGGACGCCTTCGATCCGGCCTGGCTGAACGGCTGCGATTGGCTCCATGTGTCGGCGTACTCGCTCGTCGCCTCGCCCCTGCGTGAGACGGCCCTCCTCGCGGCCCAGACCGCCCGGGCGTCTGGAGCCGAGATCAGCCTCGATCTCGCCTCGACCGGCGCCTTTCGCCGGGCCGGCATCGAGCAGCTCCGTGGCGTCGCTCGAACGCTCTTGCCCCGCCTCGTTTTCGCGAACGAGGCCGAAGCGGAAGAGTTCGGTGAGATTGGCGCGCGCACGTTCGTGATCAAGCGGGGCGAGCGTGGGTGCACGATCCGTGAGGGCGGCGAAAGCCGCGACTACGACGCGGCGCAGGCCGAGCTCGTCGATTCGACAGGCGCGGGCGACGCGTTCGCTGCCGGCCTCCTGCTCGGCGGCCCCGAGCTCGCGGTGAGCGCGGCGGGACGCTGCGTGGCGACAATGGGGGCCATGCCATGAGCGATCTGGTTCGCATTCATCCCGATGTGGCAGCCGCCCTCGAAGCGCGCGAGCCCGTGGTTGCGCTCGAGACGGCGCTCGTCTCGCATGGATTCCCGGCTCCCGAGGGCGCCGAGGTCGCGATGGAGTGCGAGGAGCGCATCCGGGCCGCGGGAGCGGTTCCGGCCACCGTCGGCGTTCTGGACGGCGCCGTCCGGGTCGGCTTGGAGCCGGCCGAGCTCGAGCGGTTCGCTGTCGCCGACGACGCCCGCAAGGTCGGTCCGAGGGATCTGGCTGCCGCGGCCGTCCAGGGGGTCGTCGGCGCGACCACCGTCGGTGGAACGCTCTCGGCGTGCCGGTTCGCCGGAATCGGGTTCCTCGGCACCGGCGGGCTCGGCGGCGTGCACCGGGGATTCGCCGGGACACTCGACATCTCCGCCGACCTCGGTGAGCTCTCCCGCACAGAGGCGCTTGTGGTCGCTTCGGGGGCCAAGTCCATTCTGGACGTGGCCGCAACTGCGGAAGCGCTCGAGACCCTGGGGGTGCCCGTGCTCGGCTGGCGCACGGACACCGTTCCGCGCTTCTACGACGCGCAGGGAGGCCCGCCCGTGTCGGCGCGGGTCGAGTCGACCGAGGAGGCCGCGTCGATCGCCGACGCTCACTGGCGCCTCGGCCGCCACTCGGCGCTCGTGCTTGCCCGCCCGCCCGACGAGAGCCTGGACGTCGAGCCCCTCATCCAGGCCGGGGTCGAGGAAGCCGAACGGCAGGGCGTGAAGGGCCAGGCGCTGACGCCCTTCCTCCTCGCCTACCTCCACCGGGAAAGCGGCGGCGCCACGATCCGGGTCAACCGCCAATTGATCGTCGAAAACGCGTCGCTGGCCGCCGAGGTGGCGGTGGCATACACGCGCCTCGACAGTTAGCGGCTCCTCGCGATCGTAAGGACGGCCCTGACGTGGCGGGACGCCAGGCCGGCGGTGAGGGACCCGGACGCGAGCTCGACCACGTAGGAGGCGCAGCCCGGAAACTGGTGGCTCTGCCAGTTCGGCGCGCTGCCCGGCGGCCAGCGGATCGCGTGAAAGCGAACGCCTGCGAGCCGCGCGTAGCGGCGCCCGGCGGCGATGCTCCCACCCCACGCCCGGACGGTCGCCTGGGGCTGGTGGTACCAGATGGTCACGTCGGGCCGGATACGACGGACCAGCGCGCGGGCCGCCCTGGACTCCGGCTCGGAGAAGGGTGCCGGTCCCGGGTATTCGGCATCCCACGGCTCTCCCGCGGCGCGCCAGCCTGAGCGGAAATTCCGGTTCAGGTCGACGCCACGGGCGTTCTGACGCGTGCGAGCCGCTCGTCCGTCCGGATTCAGGAGGTGCACGATCCAGATCTCGGCGCCAGCCGGCACGGTCGCGCGGGCGAGCCGTTGAGTGATGGCGGTCCCCGCGCATTCGTCGCCGTGGATGCAGCCGACGACGAGGATCGTCCGGGTGGCACCGGGTTGACCGCGCTCGAGAGCTCGGATCGGCCTGCCGAGCACGGAGACGCCGATCGTCTCGGCGCGCGCGAAGACCGCGGGTGGCGTGGGAGCGTCAGCACTAAGCACGGGTCCATTCTCCGGTACGGAGGACTCGACGTCGCGGGTCCCGCGTAGACGAGACGTGAGCAAGATCGTGACCGTGCTCGTCCTCGCGATGCTCGCTTTAGGGCCACCTAAGCCGTCCCGTGAGCCGCCGGCGCCAAAGCCCGTCTTCCCGAAGGTGCACTGGCACGTCTCGCACGCCCTCGGCTCCCCTTCCGGCGGACGGCTCGTCGGAGGCGTGCGGCTGCCCGCTGAGGGGCGCCACTTCTTCACGTGGGATCCCCTCGGGCACCGCTCGCCCAGCCCAGGCTGGCGGAGGGTCGGAACGGACGGCCTGGTGCGGGTGACGCTACGCGTGATCGGGGAGTACGCAGCGGACCACCCCGGTGCGCCGCGCGTCGGCATCGGCGATCTGAGCCGTCCGCGCGGGGGCGACTTCGGCCCCCAGTTCGGCGGGCCCGGCCATGTCTCGCACCAGAACGGCCTCGACGTGGACGTCTACTACCCGCGCAAGGACCGGCGAGAGCGTCCCCCGCTCGAGGCGGGCCAGGCAAACCTGCGACTTGCGCAGGACCTGGTCGACCGCTTCGTGGCCGCCGGAGCCGAAGTGGTCTTCGTCGGGCCGAGCACGGGGCTCGTCAGGCCGACGGGCGTTGTCCGGGTGCTCGCCCACCACGACAACCACCTGCACGTGCGGCTCCCGCCCTGGCTCGCCTGAGAATAGGGTGCTACGGGTACCTCGGCTCGCTCTGCTGCTAGCAGTCGCCGGACTCGCGGCGTGCGGTGGGTCGAGCGGCGACGAGGCACCGCCCGTCGCAGATTCGGCGCCCACCACGACCGCCGTCGAGCCCGAGCCGACCACCACGCAGGCGGAGCCAGAGCCAGAGGTCGTCTTGGGCGACACCCGGCCGTAGTCAGTCGTCGATCCGCTCGATCGCCACCACGTCGTCGGAGCGGAAGTCGACATGCCCCGCCGACCCCCAGCCGACCACGTCGCCGCTCGGGAGGATCGCCACCGGCGCGATCACGCTTCCATCACGGAGCAGGAGCCTGGCTTGGTGGGCGCCGAAGGCATCCTGTGGCCATTCCGCCACCTCGGCGGCCAACCAGTCCGGCAGCCGCGATGGCATCTACTACTCGTTCAGGAGACGCAGGAGGTCGTCGACCTCGAGCATCTCGTACGACTGCGTATGGACGCTACCCCGCGCTCCCAGGGCGATCGACACCTTCGCAATCACCGAGGCATCCGGCGCTTCGACGATGTTCACGAAGTCGTACGGGCCGAGCACGAACCACTGGTGCAAGATCTTGGCCCCGAGCTCCGCGACGTCCTGGTTCACCTGCTTGACTCGCTCCGGGTTCGCCCTGAGCGTCTGGAGGCCCTGCTCGCTCAGCGTGGACAGCATGATGTAGCTCGGCATCGCTCCTCCGTTCTCTCAGCCTCGGCCGGGCGAGGATACAGCGCGCGCCTTCTGCTCGAAGTAGAGGACGCTCAGGCCGAGGAAGAAGAAGGGGGCCAACACGATCTGGACGAGCGCCGTGGCCGCCAGCCCGCCGTTGTCGGCGAAGCCACGGAGCAGCGCTACCAGCAGCTGTCCGAAGAAGACATAGATCATGACGAGAGTGGCCGCGACGCCCAGCGCGTGCAGGTATTCGGCCCGCGAAAGGTGCAGCGAGCGCTGCAGGGAGAAGCCGAGCCGCTGAAACCAACTGTCGCCTCCCGGCGACCGCTCCAGCATGGCCACGGGAATGGAGAAGCCGGAGACGGCAAGCCAGGCGACGGCGAAGAGAAGCAGCAGGGGATCGATGCGCCCGAGGGTGAACGGAAGCGCCACGACGACCGTGAGTGGCAGGAGGACAGGGCTCCGGACGATTGTCTGCGCCCAGGCCTCGCGAAAGCCGTCGCCCGACACGAGGCGGGCCGACACGCCGAAGGCGAGGGTGAAAGCGACCGAGATCGCGGCGACGAATCCCACGACGTGCCCCGTCAGGGCGCCCAGGAGAAGCATCGCACCGACGAATGCTCCCACCCCCAGCGCGGCCCAAGGGCGGGCACCGTAGATCCGGATTGCCTCGGCCAGGACCTCCCCGAGGCGGAGCGGTCGATCGAGGTGGGCCGACACGAGGAGAACCGTACCCGGCGGCCCAGAGGACGCTGAATCGGCGCAAGCAGCGCGGCCAGACGGCACAGCGCCTACGTTCGCCAAGCTTCCTGGACGCCTAAACGGCCACCGGTTCGCTCGCGGTCACCTTCTCGAAGACGAGCTCGCCGTCCCGCGCATCAACCAGCACCGTGTCGCCGGCTTCGAAGTCGGCCTCCAGGAGCCGGACGGCCAGGGGGTTCTCGATGAGCCGTTGAATCGCCCGTTTGAGCGGCCGCGCGCCATATGTCGGATCCCAGCCCGCTTCCGCCACCACCTCTTTTCCGGCGTCCGTGATCTCGAGACTCAGTCCGCGCTCGGCGAGCCGCTCCCTCAGTCGCTGGAGCTGCAGTTCGACAATGTCGGCGATCTGCTCTCGCGTGAGCGGCTCGAACTCCACGATCTCGTCGATCCGGTTCAGGAACTCCGGACGGAAGCGGTCGCGGAGACCTTCGGCCGACCGGACGTTCGAGGTCATGATGATCACGGTGTTCCGGAAGTCGACCGTGCGGCCCTGGCCGTCAGTCAGGCGCCCGTCGTCCAGGATCTGGAGCAGCACGTCGAAAACCTCGGGATGCGCCTTCTCGATCTCGTCGAGGAGGATGACCGAATAGGGGCGCCGCCGGACTGCCTCCGTCAGCTGGCCCCCCTCCTCGTAGCCGACATAACCGGGAGGAGCACCCACCAGCCGGGAGACCGTGTGGCGCTCCTGATACTCGGACATGTCGAGCCTGACCATGGCCCTGTCGTCGTCGAACATGAACTCCGCGAGCGCCCGCGCCAGCTCGGTCTTTCCGACTCCGGTCGGGCCGAGGAAGACGAACGAGCCGATGGGACGGTTGGGATCCTGGAGGCCGGTACGCGACCGCCTGAGGGCGTTCGCGACCGCCGCGATCGCTTCGTCTTGCCCCACGACCCGCTGGTGGAGGCGATCCTCCATGTGGATCAGCTTCTCGGTCTCTCCCTCGAGGAGCCGTTCGACCGGCACGCCCGTCCAGCGCGCGACGACCGCCGCGATGTCGTCTTCGTCGACCTCCTCCTTCACCATCCGTGTCTCTGCCTGCTCGCGCTCGGCGAACTCCCGCTCGAGCTCCGGCAGCTCGCCGTAGCGAATCTCTGCGACCCGCTGGAGGTCCCCCTGGCGCTCGGCGCGTTCTGCCTCCATCCGCAGATCGTCGATCCGCTGCGTGATCTCCTTAACCCGGTCGAGGGACTCCTTCTCCTTGGCCCAGCGACCTGCGAGCTCGTCACGCGCCTCCTTCGCCTCGGCGAGGGCCCGCTCCACGGGAGCCCGAACCTCGGGCTTCTCCTTCGACATCGCCGCCTGCTCGATCTCGAGCTGGCGCACGCGGCGGTCCGCCTCGTCCAATTCGATCGGCGAGGAGTCGATCTCCATCCGAAGGCGCGAGGCGGCTTCGTCGATCAGGTCGATCGCCTTGTCGGGCAGCTGGCGGTCCGAGATGTAGCGATCCGACAGCACAGCGGCTGCCACGAGGGCGGCATCGGTGATGCGAACGCCGTGGTGAGCCTCGTAGCGCTCCTTGAGACCGCGGAGGATCGCGATCGTGTCCGGCACCGACGGCTCGCCGACGAAGATCGGCTGGAAGCGCCGCTCGAGCGCGGCGTCCTTCTCAATGTGCTTGCGGTACTCGTCGAGCGTCGTCGCGCCGACCAGCCGAAGCTCGCCACGGGCAAGCATCGGCTTCAGCATGTTCGCGGCGTCGACCGCACCCTCGGACGCCCCGGCCCCGACGATCGTGTGGAGCTCGTCGATGAAGAGGATGATCTGCCCCTCGGCAGCCTTGATCTCGTTCAGGACAGCCTTGAGCCGCTCCTCGAACTCACCCCGGTACTTCGCGCCTGCGAGAAGTGCGCCGATGTCGAGAGCCCACACACGCTTGCCTTTCAGTCCCTCGGGAACATCGCCCGCGACGATGCGCTGAGCGAGACCCTCGACGATGGCTGTCTTGCCGACCCCGGGCTCGCCGATCAGGACCGGGTTGTTCTTCGTCCGGCGCGAGAGCACCTGGATGACGCGGCGCACCTCCTCGTCGCGGCCGATTACGGGATCGAGCTTGCCCTGCTCCGCCTCGGAGGTCAGGTCACGGCCGAACTTCTCGAGGGACTGGTACGTGCCCTCGGGATCCTGCGAAGTCACGCGCTGGCTGCCGCGAACTTCCTTCAGCGCCTGCTCGAGGCGATCGCGCGGGAGGAGGTCCAGCGCCAGCAGCACATGCTCGGTCGAGACGAAGTCGTCTTGGAGCTTCCGCATCTCCTGTTCGGCCTCGTCGAGGACGCGCGAGAAGGCCGCCGACGCACGCGGCTGCTGGGCTGCGGTCCCCTGGACCGCCGGCTTCGCGGCCAGCGCCGCCTCGGCCTTTGCCCGCAGGTCCGCGACCGAACCTCCCGCCCGCTCGACGAGCGTCTGCGGCAGCTCCTGGTCGAGCAGCGCGAGAATCAGGTGCTCCGGGTACACCTCCGGGTTGCCCTGACGTCTCGCCAGGTCCATCGCCGCGGCCACGGCTTCCTGCGCCTTGAGTGTCAGCTTGTTGAAGTCCATCTCGCCTTTCTGTCAGGCATTGTTTCGCTGGCGCGGTAGGGCACGAGGTCGCGCCGATAGTGCTTGTGGACGTTGCGAACTTCCTCGTGCATCTGGCGCTCGAGGCGCTCCAGTCGCCTTTGAACCTTACGAAGCTCGTCCTCGAGCCGAAGCACGATCTCCACGCCGGCCAGGTTGATCCCGAGCTCGGCTTTGAGCGTCTGGATGAGACGGAGCCGCGCGACGTCCGCCTCCGAATACAGCCGCGTGTTTCCGGGCGTCCGCTGCGGCCGCACGAGTCCCTTCGCCTCGTACATCCGAAGCGTCTGGGGATGCATGCCGACGAGCTCGGCCGCCACGGAGATGATGTAGCGCGGGTGGTTCGTCATCTCAGACCTCCAGCCTCTCGCGCGGGTTCTCGCGCGAGACCTTCTGGAGGTTCTCGACCGCTTCGCGCTCCGCCTTCGAAAGCTTTGTCGGGACGACCACGCGCACGCGCGCGAGCAGGTCACCGCGCCCCGAGCCCTTCAGCCTCGGAGCGCCCTTGCCCCGGACTCGCAGCATCCTGCCGTCCTGCGTTCCGGGTGGGATCTTTAGTGAGATCTTTCCGTCCGGGGTCGGAACCTCGACCTCGGCTCCGAGGGCTGCTTCCGCGTACGTGACGGGAACCTCGATGATGAGGTCCGAGCCGCGTCGCTCATACAGCGGGGAGGGTGTGACGCGGGTGATTACGTGCAGGTCGCCGGGCGGGCCGCCGTTCCGGCCTGGCTCCCCTTTTCCCTTCAGCTTGATCCGGGTTCCGTCCTTGACCCCGGGCGGAATCTTCACCGTGTAGCGCTTGGTCCGGACCTCGCGGCCAGAGCCGTGGCACGTATGGCACGGCGTCTCGACGACGGTGCCGTTGCCGCCGCAGCGTGGACACGGCTGCGAGAGCGCGAAGACGCCCTGGTTCTCGGACACGACGCCGCGCCCGCGGCAAACCGGGCAAAGCGTCGGGGTCGTGCCCGGCTCCGCCCCGGAGCCCCCGCACGTGTGGCACGGCACCTCGAGCTGAACCGGAATCCTGGTCTCGAGCCCGCGCAGGGAGTCCTCGAAGGACACGTTCACCTCGACCTCCACGTCGCGGCCACGCTCGCCCTGCTGGCTTCGCGCGCGGGTGGTCCGCCTTCCGCCGGCGTTCCCGAAGAGGCCGCCGAGGATGTCCCCGAAGTCGCCAAAATTTCCGAGGTCGCCGAGGTCGCCGAAGTTCCCGTCGTAGTTGACGTTCCAGCCGCCTTCTCGGTGTCCGGCGCCGGCGCCGGCGAACATGCGGCTCCCGAGCTGGTCGTACTGCTTACGCTTCTCCGGGTCGCGCAGGACGTCGTAGGCACCCTGAACTTCCTTGAAGCGCTCCTCCGCCTCGCTGTCACCCGGGTTCGCGTCCGGATGATGCTTTCGAACGAGCTTGCGGTGGGCCTTCTTGATGTCGCTGGCGGATGCGGTCTTCGGGACGCCGAGGACCTCGTAGAGATCCCTCATCCGCTCCCCTGCGAGATCACGACCCGGGCAGGCCTGAGAACGCGGTCACCGAGGCGGTATCCCTTCTGGAGCACTTCGATGACCGAGCCCTCTTCCGCCTCGGACGGCTGCGTCAGCAGCGCCTCGTGGACGTGCGGGTCGAACTTCCCGTCAGTCTCGATCTCGACGAGGCCCTCCCGCTCGAGCGCCTCGCGAAGCTCCCGCGCGACGAGGGCGACGCCCTCGGCGAGCTTTGCCTCCTCGGTCTGCTCGCCCGCCTCGAGCGCACGCTCGAGGTTGTCCAGTACCGGGAGCAACTCCTTCACGAGCCGCTCGTGCGCCCGCGCGACCAGGCTTGCCTGGTCGCGCGCAGCACGCTTGCGGTAGTTGTCGAAGTCCGCCGCCACCCGCTTCAGGTGGTCGACAGCTTCGTCCCGTTCGGACTCGAGGAGCGCGACGCGCTCCTCGAGTCCCGGGCCCGTCTCGGAGGTCTGCTCCGAGTCTGGACCGCTGGTCTTCTCCTCGAAAGAGGCCATTACGAGTGCTTGGCCCCTTCCTCTTCGTCAATGACCTCGTAATCGGCGTCCTCGACGACCTCGTCGTCGCTTGCGCCGGCACCGTTCCCGTCGCCGGGTGTCGAAGCCGAAGCTGCCTGCTCCGTCTGAACCTTCTCGTAGACGGCCTGGGCAAGCTTGTGCGAGGCCTCCATGAGCTGCTCGGTCTTCGCCTTGATCTCGGAGACATCCGAGCCGTCGAGGACCTGGCGCAGCTCTTCGAGCCGGGACTCGATCGTCGAGATCGTCTCTTCGTCGAGCGAGTCGCGATGCTCCTGGAGGCTCTTCTCGGTCGAGTACGCAAGCGACTCAGCCTGGTTCTTGGCGTCGGCCAACTCGCGCAGGCGACGGGCCTCGTCAGCGTGCGACTCGGCCTCGTGGATCAGCTGCTGAACCTCTTCCTCCTTGAGGCCCGAGCCGCCCTCGATCCGGATCTGCTGCTGGTTCCCGGATCCGAGGTCCTTCGCCGACACGTTGATGATCCCGTTCGCGTCGATGTCGAACGTGACCTCCACCTGAGGCATGCCCCGAGGTGCCGGCGGGATGCCGACGAGCTGGAACTTGCCGAGCGTCTTGTTGAATGAAGCCATCTCGGACTCGCCCTGAAGGACGTGGACCTCGACCGAGGGCTGGTTGTCCTCGGCCGTCGTGAAGGTCTCCGACTTCTTCGTCGGGATGGTCGTGTTGCGATCGATCAGCTTCGTGAACACGCCGCCCTTCGTCTCGATTCCGAGCGAGAGCGGGGTCACGTCGAGCAGGAGAACGTCCTTGACCTCGCCCTTCAGAACCCCCGCCTGGATAGCCGCGCCGATGGCGACGACCTCGTCCGGGTTGACGCCCTTGTGCGGGTCCTTGCCGATCAGCTCCTTGACCTTGTCCTGGACTGCAGGCATGCGCGTCATGCCGCCGACGAGGATCACGTGATCGATCGCGTTCGCCTCGAGGCCGGCGTCCTTGAGCGCCTGCTTCGTCGGGCCGACGGTCCGTTCGACCAGGTCGGCGGTCAGCTCGTTGAGCTTCGCACGCGTGAGCTGGAGATCGAGGTGCTTCGGGCCCTCCTGGGTCGCGGTGATGAACGGCAGATTGATCTGCGTCGACATGGTCGACGAGAGCTCGATCTTTGCCTTCTCGGCAGCCTCGTAGAGCCGCTGCAGCGCCATCTTGTCCTGCGCCAGGTCTATGCCCTGCTCGCGCTTGAACTCGGCCACCATCCAGTCGACGATCGCCTTGTCGAAGTTGTCGCCGCCCAGGTGGTTGTCGCCGTTGGTCGCTTTTACCTCGAAGACGCCGTCACCGAGCTCGAGGACGGACACGTCGAAGGTGCCGCCGCCGAGGTCGAACACGAGAATCGTCTGGTCTGACTCCTTGTCGAGCCCGTAGGCCAGGGCCGCCGCGGTCGGCTCGTTGATGATGCGAATGACGTTCAGCCCGGCGATCTTGCCGGCGTCCTTCGTTGCCTCCCGCTGCGCGTTGTTGAAGTACGCGGGCACGGTGACGACCGCGTCCGTGACCGAGTCGCCCAGGTAGGCCTCGGCGTCGGTCTTGAGCTTCTGGAGGATCATCGCGGCGATCTCCGGCGGCGAGTAGTCCTTCCCGTCCACTCTGACCCTTGCGTCTCCGTTCGAGCCGCCGACGACCTCGTACGGGACGATCTTCTGCTCCTCGGCGACCTCCGAGATCTTCCGGCCCATGAAGCGCTTGATCGAGAAGATCGTGTTCTGCGGGTTGGTCACCGACTGGCGCTTCGCCGGCGCTCCGACGAGACGCTGGCCGTCCTTCGTGAACGCAACGACGGAAGGCGTTGTGCGCCCACCCTCTGCGTTCGGGATGACCGTCGGCTCGCCGCCCTCGAGCACGGCCATGCATGAGTTCGTCGTGCCGAGGTCGATTCCAATTGTTTTTGCCATGTGGTCCTTCCTTCGTGGGTTGTTGAAAGAAAATCTAAGTCGGATTGTATCAAGGCGGGGACTACCTAAACACGCCGATGAGGACGCCTCCGGC
>Ga0184608_10000072_pt1 | contig 21556 bp, 19 predicted proteins | sample PLM1_30_coex_FD_133010 | JGI IMG/M metagenome (GOLD analysis project Ga0184608, IMG submission 133010) | Groundwater sediment microbial communities from an aquifer in East River, Colorado, USA - PLM1_30_coex | ecosystem: Environmental > Terrestrial > Soil > Riparian zone | place: USA: East...
CGCGATCGGCGAGGCGACCAACGCGGCGCGCCGCCTGGCCAACGAGCCCGCGAACCGGATGACCCCGACGCTCGTCGCAGAAGCGGCGAAGGAGCTCGCGAAGGAATCAGGCGTGCGCATCGAAGTCCTCGACGCCGACAAATGTCGCGCGCTCGGGATGGGGAGCTTCCTCTCCGTCGCGCAGGGCAGCCACGAGCCACCGCGGTTCATCGTCATGCGACACCGCGGGCGTGGCGGCTCGGGATACGACCTTGCCCTGGTGGGGAAGGGGATCACCTTCGACTCCGGCGGGATCTCGATCAAGCCCGCGGACAACATGCACCACATGAAGGCCGACATGACCGGCGCCGCCTCGGTCATCGCGGCGCTCGCCGCGATCGGCAAGCTCGGCCTCAAGGCGAACGTCATCGGCATCGCGCCCTGCACGGAAAACCTCCCGGGTGGCGGCGCGACCAAGCCGGGCGACGTCTTCACGGCCATGAGCGGTAAGACCGTCGAGGTCATCAACACCGACGCGGAGGGCAGGCTGGTCCTCGTCGACGGCATCACCTACGCGCAGCGCGAGGGCGCCAAGCGCGTGGTCGACGTCGCGACCCTCACGGGATCGATCGCGGTAGGCCTCGGCCAGCACTTCAGCGGGCTGTTCGGAAAGCCCGACTCCTTCGTCGAGCTCGTTCGCACAACCGCCACGGCCGCGGGGGATCGGATGTGGCCGATGCCCCTCACCGACGAATACCGCGACGAGGTCAAGGGCGAGGTCGCGGACATTCGGAATAGCACCGGTGGTCGGGCCGGAGGCGCGATCACGGCTGCGGCATTCCTCGAGTCAGCCGTCGAGGACGGAACGGAGTGGGCGCACCTCGACATCGCCGGCACCTTCTGGTTCGATCGAGATCGGCCGCACGCCCCCAAAGGGCCACAAGGTCCAGCCGTTCGCACGCTTATTGCCCTTGCGGAGCGCCTGGCGGACACCCGACAATAGAACGCATGGGCTATCCGTCGGATAAAGCTCGCCCCGACCGAAACCCTCTCTACGCCACGGGGTCCCCCCGGCCTCGGACGCCTCGGCCGGCTCCCCGTGTCGCGGGGGCCCTCGGTCGGGGCGAGCGTTTCGACCCAGCCCATCGCTTGAGATGACGGAGCAGCTCAGCTTCAGACTCGGCGAACCGCGGCCAGACATTCTTCAAGGACTCCAGCCCGAACAGCGACTCGCGGTCGAGCACGGTGCCGGACCGTTGCTCGTGGTTGCTGGTGCGGGCACGGGGAAGACCCACGTGCTCACCGCGCGAATCGTGCATCTCATCACCTCAGGCGCGGCGAAGCCGCACGAGATCCTGGCCGTCACGTTCACCGAACGTGCCGCGGCCGAGATGCAGGAGCGCGTCGACATCAACACGCCGATCGGGTTGAACGACGCGGTCATCCGCACGTTCCACGGGTTCGGCGACGAGGTCTTCCGCGAGTTCGCTCTCGAGCTCGGGCGAAGCGGCGAGCTCCGCGTTCTGTCGCCCGCCGAGCAGGTCATCCTCGTCCGCGAGCATCTCTTCGGGTGCGCCCAGTGTGAGATCGCCCTTCCTCTGAAGCGCTACCGGCCGGCGGGTGATCCGCTCCAGCACGTGCGCGCCCTGCTCGATCTCTTCGGGCGCGCGCGCGACGAAGACGTCTCGCCGGAAGCCTACGTCGCGTACGCGAAGTCGCTCCGCGATGCGGTGGGGGATTCGATCGACGCCGACGTCAGAGCAGATGAGGCGTCGTCGCACGAGGAGCTTGCGGCGACGTACGACGCCTATACGCGGATCAAGGATCGCCACGGCGTCGTCGACTTCGGCGATCAGATCGCCCTCACGCTGAAGCTGCTGCGCGATCACCCGGCTGCGGCCGCTCGGCTTCGGGGCCGGTTTCGCTACATTCTCGTCGACGAGTTCCAGGACACGAACGACGCGCAGTTCGAGCTCCTCCGACTCCTCGCCGAGCCACATCGCAACATCACCGTCGTCGGCGACGACGATCAGTCGATCTTCGCGTGGCGCGGCGGCACGCTCCGGAACTTCGACCGATTCCGCGAGAGCTATCCGGACCACACGACGGTGCCGCTCATCGAGAATCGCCGCTCGTCGCAGGGCTTGCTGGACGCCGCGTACCGGCTCATCTCGAAGAACCCCGAGCGGCTCGAGACCACTCTCGGCATCGATAAGCGGCTGCGCGGTCGCGAGACAACGGACGAGGTCGACATCGACCACATCCAGAAAGTGACCGGCGTCGAAGAAGCCGAGACCGTCGCGGATCTCGTCGCACGCGAGGCGGTTCGCCGGCAGCGGCGCTTCGGCGACTTCGCGATCCTCGTCCGAAATAATGCGGACGCGACGCCCTTCCTCCACGCCCTTGCGCAAAGACAGATCCCCACGCACTTCTCCGGCGGCGGTCAGCTGTATGAGCGTCCCGAGATCCGACTTCTCATCTCGTTCCTTTCGGCGGTGGCGCTTCCATCGGACTCGCGACACGTCTACAACCTGGCGGTCTCGCCGCTCTATGGATTCCCCGCCGACGATCTCGCGCGCGCGATGGAGGGAAGCGGTCGGCGGCAGAAACCGCTCCGTGAGGTATTCGAAGAGATCGCGGCTGGGAAGACCAGCGCGGGCGAGGACGCGGTGGCTTCGGCGAAACGCCTCGTCGAGGATCTCGGGCACTACGCCGCGCGCGCGACGGAGCTGAGCACGGCGGCGCTCCTATTCGAGTTCCTCGAACGGTCGAAGCTCCTTGCTCGCTATCTCGATCCCGACTCGACGCTCGTCGAGGAACAAGCCCGGAACGTCGCGAAATTTCTGCGCCTCGTCCAGAGCGCCGGCCGCGCGCTCGCGACCGACCGCGCATCGTTCTTCGTCCCTCACCTCGAGCTCCTGCGCGAGGCGGGGGACGATCCGGTCGCCGCGGACTTCGAGACATCGCGCGAGCAGGTGAACGTCCTCAGCATCCACAAGGCGAAGGGCCTCGAGTTCGGCATGGTCTTCCTCGTGCACGCGACCGACGAGCGTTTGCCAGGTCAGGCGCGCCTCGATCCGTTTCGTCTTCCGGATGCGTTAGCGCGGACACCGCCGCCGGACCGCGATCGCCACATCGCGGAGGAGCGGCGCCTCGCGTACGTCGCGATGACGCGGGCGAAGGACACCTTCTATTTCACGAGCGCGATCGACTACGGGTACCAGCGCGCCGCGCGGCCGAGCCGGTTCATCGCCGAGGCGCTAGGCCGGGAGCCTTCTCGACTGAGCGCGCGACTCCAGGTGGCTCAGGAGCTCGAGCGGTTCCAGCAGCCACCGGGTGAGGCTGACGCTCCGCTGCCGGCCCTCGGCGCCGACGATGTTCTGACGGTCTCGTACGAGGCCATCGACGACTACCAGAAGTGCGCACTGCTCTACCGGTTCAAGCACGTGCTGCAGATCCCCACGCTGCCCACGCCCCAGATGACGTATGGTCTCGCGCTCCATGAAGCTGTGAAGGATTACCTGAGGCGAAAGCGCGACGGGACCGAGCCCGCCCTCGCCGAGGTGCAAGCGGTCTTTCGGGCCGCGTGGCTTGCCGAAGGTTTCATCAGCCCGGCCCACGAGAGCGAACGCTTTCAGGCTGGCCTCGCGTCGCTCCGGCGTTTCTACGAGCAGGAGCGTGGGCAGCCTATGCCCGACCTCGTGGAGCAGCGCTTCAGTTTCATGCTCGGCAGGGATCGTGTCGTCGGCCGGTGGGACAGGGTGGACCGGACGCCGAACGGCGCCGTTGTCATCGACTACAAGGCTGGCGCGGATGAAGAGGGAAGCGGTCGAGCGCAGCGGTCGGCGAACGAGAGTCTTCAGCTGCGCCTCTACGCGTTAGCCCACGAGCGCGTGTATGGGGAGCGGCCGATCCAGACGGTGCTGCATTACCTGGAGAGCGGTGAACGCGGGACGGTCGCGCCGACCGAGGACAGCGTCGGCGCGGTGCGCGGCCTCATCACCGGCACTGCATCGCGGATTCGCGCGCGCGAGTTCGCACCGAATCCGAAGGGACTCCGCACCTGCCAGCAATGTCCGTATCACCAGATCTGCCCGAGCTCGCTGACGGCTCGCACCGCGACGGCGTCGGCGGTGCCGGTCGGCTAGGCGTCGTTGCACACGGACGAACCTGTGCAATCAAAAAAGGGAGCAGGGCCGAAAACCCTGCTCCCTTTGTCGTTCGCGTTGGCTACGCAGTCGCGGATACGCGGCGCTGACTCCGCAGGAGCTGCGCGAGGCGAACGGTGCCGCCGAGCGCGATCAACCCTGCGAGGAACGGGATCGCCTGCGAGATGGGGTCGTTCGTTGCCGGCGTGTTTGTCGGAGCCGTCTGCGTCTCGGATGCCGCTGCCGGCGCGAGCACGGCGACGGTGCCAAGGTCGTACGGCGCGAAGAACGTGCCCTGGGTGACCTGCCAGGTGTAGGTGCCGGCGGCCGGGAAGTAGACGTTGGCGACGTAATGGCCAGCCGGACCCTGGGGTGTCGCGGGGTAGGAGAGGACCTTGCCTGTGCCATTGCGGACGACGATCTCGGCGACGTCGGCCTTGTAGGGCTCGACACCGTCCATGAGGATCATGAAACCGACCGGGATCATCTGACCTGCGTGAAGCCCACCGGGCGGGAGCGCGTCGAGCTTGGAAACCGCGCCCTCTTTCGCGAGTGCCGTCCCAGCGAGGGCGCCGAGCGTGAGGAGCGTGCCGATCGCGATGACGTTGATGCGTCGCATTCGTTCCTCCGAGCGGTGGCTGCATGGCCCTTGCGCCACTCAGCCTCCATACAACGGGTGGTGCCGGAGGTTCCGTCCCTGCGCAAGGACGTGGGCTAGGCGGGGCGGGTCACCTTCGGCGCCCGGACGGTGAGCAATAGAAGGAACGCGACGAACACGAGAGCGGCGGCCCCAACAAACGACGCTCGGTAGCTATCGAAGTTGCCAATGAGGATCCCGGCGATGACCGCCCCGATCGGTTGCGCGAGGGACCAAACCCCGGAGCCGAGGCCGGTCATTTCGGCGGCTCGCTCCGGAATCACGAGGTCGACGAGGAGCGGAACGTTGAGCGCGGTCCAAACACCGTTCGCCAGGCCGATGAAGGCCATGACGATGAGGGCCTGAGGAACGGTCTGCACCTGAGAGCCGATAAGCGCGATAACCGAGAACGCGACCATGCCGACCGCGAGCACGGGTTTCTTTCCGATGCGGTCCGCCATGTAGCCGGCGGGGATCGCACCGACGATCGTCCCGAGGAGCGCGGGGAGAAAGAGCTGGAAGGAGTCACCCTCCGTGGTCCCGAGCTCGTTGACCGCGAACCGCGTCAGATAGGGGATGACTCCACCGGTGCCGAGCCAGAAGACCGCTGCCGCGAGAACGTACTTCGTGAGCTCGCGTTGTGCGAGGAGGCCGCGAACATATTTGCCGACGTCGATCTTGACTCGATCCTTCGGCGCTGGCGGTGACTCGGGCTCGCGCACGCCGATGGTCGTGATGGTGAAGCTGACCACGAGGATCGCAGCAACCAGAACGAACACGAGCTCCGGCGACTGGCCCCACAGGAATAGCGCGATGAGAGTCGCCGCGATCTGACCGAGCATGTTGAAAATCGCGAGAACCGTCCCGACGCGCCCGCGCTGGCTCGGCGGAACGAGATCGGCCATGAGCGCGGTGTAGGGATCGACCGCCACGTTGAGAAAGAACGCGTTGATCGAAAGCACGATCAACATCGGCACGAGCGGAGGGAATCCGGAGAGATACAGGAGTGACGCCGCGGTGAGCGTCACCCCGGCCATGAAGTACGGCTTCCGCCGGCCGATGCGCGTGCGCGTCCGGTCGGACAGCGCGCCCACAATTGGTTGCGCAAACGCGCCGGCCAGGGATCGCTCCTGCGAGAGCAGGCCGACCAGCCAGATCGGGACCTCGGGATATCTGTTGAGGTAAAGACCCGCGGCGCCGTTCAAGAAGTTGTAGACGGCGTTCGCGCCGAGGTTCCCGAAGCCGTACACCACGGACTCGCGGAACGTGAGCGGTCGGGTCGGCCCGGTTGCTTCCACGCCCGACGTTCTAGCGCACTCGCGGTCCGGGAGCGTTGGCGGACGGTCGGCGAGAAGGTGCTCCCGCACACGGACAAACCTCCTCGAACGCTTGTGCTAACGCATTCGGGCGCCGACAATCCGACCGATGGATCTGGCCACAGTTCTCGCGCTCGCAGCCGCGATAGCCGCACTCGCCGCGCTGGCGGTGGTGCTCCGGCGTCCGGCGAGCGGCGATGCCGCAGCCGTGCGCGACTCCCTGTCGGCGCAGCTCCAGGCCGCGCAGCAGGGGACCCAGGGGCAGGTCGAGCTCGTCGCGCGTTCGGTCGGCGATCTGCGGACGGAGCTCAGTCGGGCGCTCGGAGCGACCGAACAGCAGGTCGCGACGCAGGCCGGGACGACCAACCGCACCCTCAACGATCTGTCACGACAGCTGGGCACCCTGAGCGAGCAGAGCCAGCGGATCGGAGATCTCGCGAAGGACATCGGGTCCCTGCAGGACCTCCTCCGGGCGCCGAAGGCCCGCGGCGGTTTTGGTGAGCTGCTCCTCGAGCGGCTCCTGCACGACGCTCTTCCTGCCGGGGCCTACGAGGTCCAGTACACGTACAAGGACGGATCGCGCGTCGACGCGATCGTCCGCTACTCGGGTCGCATCGTCCCGATCGACGCGAAGTTCCCCAACGAGACCTGGAACGCGCTCGCGAAAGCCGTCGACGAGACGGACCGCCGCACGAGGAAGCGCGCCTTCCTCCAGCAGGTCCGGCGGCATATCGACGCGGTGGGCCGGTACGTCTCGCCCGCGGATGGGACGATCGACTTCGCCGTCATGTACATCCCGTCGGAGTCCATCTATTACGACCTCGTGCTGCGGGAGGAGGAAGGAGAGCCTGACCTCCGCGCGTACTGCGCCGAGCGCAAGGTCATCCCGGCTTCTCCGAACACGCTTCTCGCGTATCTCCAGGTCGTCTCGCTCGGCGTTCGTGGACTCGCGATGCAGGAGCGCACGAGAGAGCTGCAGCAGGGTGTCGCGGCCGTGCGACGTGAATTCGAGCGATTCGTCGAGCTGCACGACCAGCTCGGGCGTCATCTCGAGAACGCGACGAAGAAATTCGACGAGACCGACCGCGCCCTGTCGCGCGCGTCGAGCGCGATCGAGACGCTCGCCCAGGCTCCGATCGCGGCAGGCGGCGAGCAGGTCGCGCTTCCTCTCCGGATGGAGCCGCGATCCAAGGTCGAGGACAGCTGACCAGGCAGCTCCTCGCAATGGGCGCGCTGGCGGCGATCGCCGTCGTGATTTTGCTGCTTCTGACCCGCGATCCGACCGAGCCGCTCGCGGTTGCGGCGGTCGTCGGTGCGTCCGCGATCGCTATGGCGTGCGCGGTGGCGCTGGTCGGAGTGGCCGTCGAAGAGCGGGACGCGGCGCTCGCGCGCCCGCGCCGCCGCCGGCCACTGCGCGCCCGGGCCGTTCGCCGTGGCATCGAGGTCGGCGCCCTCGTCGCGGCGCTCGGGCTTCTTCGCGCCGTCGACGGACTGAGCCTCATCACGGGCGGCTTCGTCGTCGCCGGGTTCGTCCTGGCGGAGCTCGTTCTTACCGCGCGTCCCGCGGCGCATTCGGGGTAGCCTCAAGGCGACTTGGACGCCGCGGCGCGCAAAAAGCGGATCTCCGAGCGCGTCGACGCGCGCGCGCAGGTGCTCGACCGGCTCGCGCTGGAGATCCACGCGCGGCCCGAGCTCGCCTTCGAGGAGCGCTTCGCGTCGAGCTCGCTCGCGGACTACCTCGAGTCGGAGAAGGTGTCTGTCGAGCGCGGCGCCGGCGGTGTCGAGACCGCGTTCGTGGCCGAGACGGGATCGGGTGGCCCGCTCGTCGCGATCCTCGGCGAGTACGACGCTCTGCCCGGGATCGGCCACGGCTGCGGCCACAACCTCATGGGAACGGCGGCGATCGGAGCGTTCCTCGCTCTGCGCGACACGCTCGACGGCGTCCGCGGCCGCGTGCGCGTCATCGGTTGCCCAGCGGAGGAGCGCGGCAACGGCAAGGTCGCGCTCTTGAAGGGCGGCGCGTTCGAGGGAGTGGACGCCGCGCTCATGTACCACCCCGGCGACCGCGACGAGATCGATCCGCTCATGCTCGCGATGGTCAACCTCGACGTGGAGCTCTTGGGAAAGGCCGCGCACGCCGCGGCCGAGCCGCAGGATGGCGTCAACGCGCTCGACGGGCTCGTCCTCGGTTGGACCGCGATGTCCGCGCTGCGCCTACTGGTCCGCAGCGACTCGCGGATTCACGGGATCATCACCGACGGCGGAAAAGCGGCGAACATCATCCCGGACCGCGCCGCCGCGAGACTGATGGTCCGCTCGCCCGACAACACGTACCTTGCTGACCTTCGGCGCCGGGTCCTCGCGTGCTTCGAGGGCGCGGCCGTCGCGACCGGCACCGAGATCCATCCGACATGGAGCGACGTCTGCGAGGTCGTCAGCACCAATCACCCTCTCGCGGAGGCCTTCGCCGAAAACGTCCGGACCCTCGGGCGCACGATGCAGCCCCGGCGCCCCGCGGATACCCACGGCTCCACCGACATGGGGAACGTGACCACCGTGATCCCAGGCATCCATCCGTTCCTGTCGATAACCGACGGGCCGGTGCCGGGACATTCCATCGCCTTCACCGAGGCGGCTCGGGCGCCACGCGCGCTCGAGACGATGCACCTTGCCGCGAAGGCGCTCGCGATGACGGCGCTCGACGTGATGACGGAACCCGCGCTCCTCAAACGCACGAAGGAGGCGCACGACGGCCGAGCCGCATGACTGGCAGGGCGCCGAACGCGATCCGGCCGAGGCCGCGCGCCTCGCGGCGCTCTACGACCTCGACACCGCGCCACTCGAGGGAGGACCGGACGTCGAGTGGTTCAGCGGCCTCGCGCGCCGGACTGGCGGCCCGATCCTCGAGCTCGGCTGCGGGACCGGCCGGATCACTGTGCCGATCGCTCAGGACGGCCATCACGTCGTCGGACTGGATCGCTCGGGGGCGATGCTCGAGCGGGCCGAGCGCCGCGCTCGGCGCGCGGACGTCGAGGTCCGCTGGGTCGAGGGCGACATGCGCGCGTTCTCTTTCAATGAGGCGTTTGCCCTCGTCTTCGTCGCCCTCAACTCGTTCCTCATGCTCGATCCCAACGACCGCTGGTCGTGCCTTGCTCGCGTGCGCGAGCATCTCGCGCCGCGCGGTCGGGTCGCGATCGATGTGTTCCAGCCGGATCCGGAGGTCGTGGTTGGCCTTGACGGCGGCCTCGTCGATGAGTGGGAGCGCGTGGACCCGGAGAGTGCCCGCGCGGTGCGGAAGTTCTCGTCGAGCCGCGCCAACGTCGACGGTGTGACGCAGCGGATCTGGTACGACGAGACCGACGACCACGGGGCGGTGCAGCGGATCGGCGGCACGACGACGCTCCACTATCTCTACCGACGGGAAGCGGAGCTCCTCTTCTCAGAGGCCGGGTTCGTCATCGAGACGCTCCACGGCGATTACGACGGCAACCCCGCTGACGCGCAGTCGCGCAAGCTGCTGGTCGTGGCGAAGCGCAAGGAGCGCGGACAGGGACGCGAGCGACGCCACTCGTGACCGACCTTCTCATTCGGGGCGGAACGGTGATCGACGGGACGGGAGCGCCCGGCAGGCGCGCGGACGTCGCGATACAGGGCGGACGCATCGCCGCGGTCGGCGCCGATCTCGCGAAAGACGGCGCGCGGATCATCGACGCGAAAGATCGCGTCATCACGCCGGGATTCATCGACATCCACTCGCATTCCGATGAGGCGATGTTCGTCAACGACGCCCTCGAGAGCGCGCTCCACATGGGCGTGACGCTCGTCGTATGCGGGAACTGCGGCGGCTCGTCGGCGCCGGTAAGCGGCCTCGCCGAGGCTGAGCTCGACCGTGAGCTCTCTCGCCTCAGCGTGCAGAGGACCTGGTCGTCCTTCGGCGAGTACGCCGACGCGGTCGACCGGGTCAAGCCCGCGATCAACGTGTGCTCGTTCGTCGGCCATGGCACGCTGCGGTCCTGCGTGATGGGCGCGGATGACCGCGCGCCGACACAGGACGAGCTCGCGCGGATGCGGGCGCTCCTCGCGAAGTCGATGGATGAAGGCGCGATCGGGCTCGCTTCGGGGCTGATCTACCCGCCGAGCGCATTCGGGACTACCGACGAGCTCGCCGCGCTCTGCGAGGTCGTACGCGACAAAGGCGGCCTCTATGCGAGCCACATTCGGAACGAATCGACGAAGCTCCTCGATGCGGTCGAAGAGAACCTCGAGATCGGACGGCGGTCCGGCGTGCGCGTGGAGCTCTCGCATCACAAGGCCTCGGGACAGAAGAACTGGGGCAAGGTCAAGGAGTCGACGGCGCTCATCGAGCGCGCCCGGGGCGAGGGCGTCGATGTGACGGCGGACCAATACCCGTACACCGCGTCGTCCACCGGACTCGCGGTCACGATCCCGAACTGGGTGCACGAGGGCGGCACCGCGAAGATGTGCGAGCGGCTTCGCGACCCGGCCGTGCGAGCACGTATTCGCAACGAAGAGGTCGAGACCGGGCGCGCCTTCGATCGCATTGTGATCGCGCGGGCACGCCTCCACCCCGAGTGGGCCGGGAAGAGCGTGCAGCAGCTCGCCGACGAGGCCGGCCGCGATCCGCTCGAGTGGTCCTGCGACGCGCTCATCGAGCACGACGGGGCGGTTGACATCGTTCACCACTCGATGAGCGAGGACGACGTGCGCTTCGTCATGGCGAAAGAATGGATCTGTATCGGAAGCGATTCGCGCGCAAACGCGCCGTACGGCCCACTTTCGTTCGGCAAGCCGCACCCGCGTTCCTACGGGACGTTCCCTCGCGTCCTTGGCCGATACGCGCGCGACGAACGCGTGCTCGGGCTCGAGGACGCCGTTCGCAAGATGACCTCGCTGACCGCGTCGCGCCCGCGCGTGCATGACCGCGGCGTCGTTCGCGAGGGCGCGTGGGCCGATCTTGTCATCTTCGATCCGGCGCGCGTGATGGACGCGGCGACGTACGACGACCCGCACCGATACCCAGTCGGGATCGAATACGTCATCGTCAACGGGGGAGTCGCGCTCGAGTCGGGTGAGACCGCGCGCGAACGGCACGGTCGCTTTCTGCGTCAGGGCCGGGATCTCGGAGGCCGATGAAGGTCGCGATCCTCGCCGAGGGCCAGTTCGCGCGCGCCACCGCGAAGACCGCGATCGGAGTGCTCCGCTACGCGCCCTTCGAGGTCGTCGCGGTCGTCGACTCGACCAGAGCGGGGAAGGACGCGGCCGACTGCGTCGGCGTTGGTGCGGGCGTGCCCGTCGTCGCGACGGTGGAGGACGCCTTGACGTGCGGCGCGACGGTGCTCCTCATCGGCACCGCCGCCGCCGGCGGTCGCATCCCCGATGGGTATCGTCCCGCGCTGGCGCGTGCGCTGGAGCGCGGCGTCGAGGTCTGGAACGGATTGCACGAGCGGGTACTCGCGGATCCGCAGCTCGCCGCCGCTGCGGAGCGAGGCCGTGCGAAGGTGCGCGAGCTCCGCGAGCCGCCCGCGGATCTACCCATCGGCGGTCATCGCGCGCGGCGCGAGGGCGCGCGCGTCGTGCTTACGGTCGGATCGGATGCCGCGGTCGGCAAGATGACCGCCTCGCTGGAGATCGTTGCGGCGCTGCGACGCGCGGGCGAACGCGTCGCGTTCGTCGCGACCGGACAAACGGGGATCGCGATCGCGGGTGGCGGGGTCGCGGTCGACGCGGTCGTCGCGGACTTCATCGCCGGCGCGGCGGAGCTCATGGTCTGCGACGCGGCGGAGCGGGCGGACTGGGTAGTCGTCGAGGGTCAGGGTTCGCTGACGCATCCCGGTTTCTCGGGCGTCACGCTCGGCCTCCTCCACGGGACCGCGCCGGACGTGATGGTGCTCTGCCACGAAGCGATGCGGCACAGCGTCAAGGGATACGACGATCGCCAGCCACTCCGCTCGCTCCGCGAGTACGTTCGCATCTACGAGGACGCGGCGGCGTGGCGTCGGCCGCCAGGCTACCCGGCGGCTCGGGTCGTCGCGGTGGCGCTCAACACGGCTGACGTGAGCGAGGGCCTGGCCCGCGCGGTGATCCAGAGCGCAGCCGCCGAGACCGGGCTCCCGGCAGCCGATCCCATCCGCGAAGGGATCGCGGGCGCCGACCGGCTCGCCAGCGCGCTCCGTGAGGCGGTACCCGCGTGAACATCACCGTGCGGACCGTCGAGCTTCACCTCGCCGTGCCGTTCGCGATCAGCCGGGCGACGCACACGACGAAGAAGGTCGTGCTCGTGGAGCTCACCGAGGGCGATCGCGTGTCCCGCGGCGAGGCCGTGCCGGACGCCTTCTTTGGAGAGACGCCAGAGTCGGTCGAGCGCGACGTACGAGGTGCGATCGATGCGTTGTCCGAGGATCCGCTCGATCTGCCGAGCCTCAACGCGGCCCTCGAGCGCCGGTTCCCCCACGGCGGGGCAGCGTGCTGCGCGATCGACGTGCTCGCGCACGATCGCGCGTCGCAAGCCGCGGGTGTCACACTGCGCGATTTTCTCGGGCTGGCCGCCGGCGAGCCGCCGCCGACGTCCTTCACGATCGGGATCGCCGAGCCTTCGCTGATGGCCGAGCGGGCGGCAAAGGCCGGGGCGGACGGGTTCACGGTGCTCAAGGTCAAGCTGGGCCACGGCGACGACGTCGCCGCACTCAAGGCGATCCGCGAACGCTTCTCCGGAACGATCCGTGTCGATCCGAACGCCGCATGGACGGCCGCCGAGGCGCCGGCGCGCATCGCCGCGCTCTTTCCGTTCGACCTGGAGTTCGTCGAGCAGCCGATCGACCCCAAGGACATCGAAGGCCTCCGCCGCGTGCGCGAGGCGTCGCCGCTGCCGATCGTCGCCGACGAAGCCGCGGTCCGGGCGAGCGACGTACCCGGCCTCGTCGGCGCGTGCGACGGGATCAATGTGAAGCTTCAGAAATGCGGCGGCATCGCGGCTGCGCGCGCGATGATCGCGGCGGCGCACGATGGCGGGCTGAAGGTGATGCTCGGCTGCCGCGCCGCCGAGACGAGCGTCGCGATCGCCGCGGCCGCGCATCTCGCGCCGGCGGTCGAGTGGGCCGATCTCGACGGCAACCTGCTCATCACCGACGATCCCTTTCGTGCGGTCGGTGTGAAGGCGGGTCGCTTCGTGTACTCGGGCCGGCCCGGTCTCGGCGCGATCCCCGCGTGACGACGACGTACCGGGTCGAGGTCGCCATCTTCGCGATCGCGCTCGCGGTCTTCGGTCTGGTCGCGCTCGCGCTTATATGGAGCGGCGACTGGGCCTATGCGGCGCTCGCGAACGTGAACGGGGTGAAGCAGACGTCATTCCTGATCGGCGGCGTGCTCGACCCGCGCCGGGTGGAGACGCCGCTCGATCTACCGACGCTGATCTCGTGGCACCACGCCTGGGCGGCTTACGTGACGGGCGCTTCGTCGATACCCGCGATCTCATGGGGACCCGACCCGATCTTCACGAAGGACGAGACCGCGCACATGACGGACGTGCGCGCGGTCTTTCGCGGCGCTGAGTACGCGGCGGCGCTCGCCCTCTTCGTCCTGGTGTTTCGGATCGGGCGCGCGCGCCGCCGCGGCGATGCGCTGCGACTGGTGCGGGCGGGCAGCCTGATCGCGGCGGGGACCGTGGCCGTGATAGGCATCGCCGCGGCGGTCGCTTTCGATCCGCTGTTCTTACTCTTCCACGAGGTGTTCTTCCCGCAGGGCAACTTCCTGTTCGCGCCGGACAGCAACCTGATCCGCCTGTATCCGGAGTGGTACTGGCAGGGCGTAACGGGCGGCGTGGGATTGTCGTTCATCGCGGTCGCGTTTCTCGTGGCCGGGGCCGCCCACAACGCACTCCGGCGGCGCTCGAACACATACACTCGCGCCGCATGAAACGAGTTCTCCTGATCGAGGACCTGCCGCAGGTCGCGCAGCACCTCCAGCAGATGCTTTCACGCGAGAAGGAAGCCGAGCTCGTCGCCGTCGAGAAGGATGGGGACGCGGCGCTCGTGCGTGTGACGACGGACAAGCCGGACGCCGTCCTGATCGATGCGCTCCTGTCAGGAAAGAGCACGGGCTTCGATCTCGCCAAGCGTGTCCGCGCTGCGTCACCGGGCACTCGAATCGTCATGGTCACCGTCCCGCAGCGTCCGATCGATCCCAAGCCAGATCAAGGGATCGACGCTGTTTTCGTCCTGCCGGGCGGCGCGAACGAGCTCGCGACGGCGCTCGCGATCGGCAAGCGTGACGTCCGCCTCAAGGGACGGATGATCGTGTGCTTCTCGCCAAAAGGCGGCTCGGGAAAGACGACGATAGCGGTGAACCTCGCGACGATCCTCCGTCGTCGCGGCCACTCGGTCGCGCTAATGGATGGCGTCATGCAGTTCGGCTCGATACGTCACGTGCTGCAGGTGCCGCCCGCCACGCGCTCGATCGTCGATCTGCCGACCGGTCAGGGAATGCGAACGTCCATGTCCGAGGTGCTGTGGGAAGGACCGAGCGGTATCGCCGTCCTTCTCGCTCCGCCCCGTCCGGAGGAGGCGGAGCTCATGGCTGCGCCGGACGTCGCGGGCGCGATGCAGATGCTCGCAGAGGACCACGACTACGTCATCGTCGACGCGCCGTCGAAGCTCGGGGAAGAAACGCTCGCGATGCTCGACGTCGCGGACATCATTCTGCTCGTGGTCACCTACATGCAGGCCTCGATCGCGAACACGCGTGCCGCGGTCGACACGTTCGAGGCGCTCGGATACAAGGGCCGGATCCCGATCCTTCTCGTCGTGAATCAGTCGGATAGCGCCGCCGGCATGTCGAAGGGCGGCATCGAGCACACGCTCAATCTTCCGGTCGTCGGCGAGATCCCGACCGACTGGAAGACGGTTCAGGAATCGCTGAACAAGCAGCAGCCGTTCGTTCTGTCGTCCCCCAACTCCGCCGTGTCGAAGGCGATCGACGCGCTCGCCAACGCGCTCGTCCAGCAGCAGCGCCGCTAACCCTCCGGTGAACGGGGGCGCCGATCGGGCGATCGGCGTGTTCGATTCGGGCGTCGGCGGGCTCACGGTCCTGCGCGAGCTCCGGCGCCAGCTCCCGAACGAGTCGACGATCTACCTCGGCGATGAGGCCCGCATGCCGTACGGCCCGCGTGAGCCCGCGGAGGTCGTCGGCTTCACCCGCGAGGCGATGCGCTGGTTCGCGAAGGCCGACTGCAAGCTCGTCGTGATCGCCTGCAACACCGCGACGTCGGTCGCGCTTGAGACAGTTCGTGACGAGTTCCCGGTTCCGACCATCGGCGTCATCCGGCCCGGTGCCGCCGCGGCGCTCTCCGCGACCGCGCGCCGCGCCGTCGGAGTGCTCGCGACGGTGCTGACGGTCCGAAGCGGTGCGTACGTGCGCGCACTCCGGGATCTCGACCCGCTCGTCGACGTGGCGCAGCAGGCCTGCCCGAAGCTCGTACCGCTGGTCGAGAACGGGAAAGCGGACAGCCCCGAAGCGCTCGAGGCGGTGCGCGAGTACGTCGAGCCGCTGCTCACGGAGGGCGGGGTGGTCCGGCCCGTCGTCGACACACTCCTCCTTGGCTGCACGCACTACCCGCTCCTGCGCGCCGCGATCGAGAAGGTCGCCGGCCGCGACGTTCGCGTGGTCGACTCAGCGACGACGACCGCGCTCGCCGTGCGCGAGGTCCTCGCATCGCATCGGCTTACGAGAGACGGCGGGCGGGCCGAGCACGCCCTGTTTTGCACCGGCTCGGTCGAGCGCTTCCGCACTATCGCGCACGCGATCTTCCATGAGGACCCGCCTGAAGTCCGCGAGACGAGCCTGGCATGAACGTCGTCTCGGCCATCACCGGACTGCCCTACGTCGGTAAGACCACTCTCTTCAACCTGCTGACGGGCGCGCACGCGACGACCGGCGCTTTCGCCGGCGCGGAGGCGGAGACGAACGTCGGCGTCGCCAAGGTCCCGGATCGGCGTGTCGCGGAACTGTCGGCACTCTACAAACCGAAGAAGATCACGTATGCCGAGATCATGTACCGAGACATCGGCCTCGCCCACGCGGAGAAGCCCGGTCAGGCGATCTCTACGCAGAAGCTCGGCGACCTGCGCACCGCCGACGCGATCGTCCACGTGGTCCGCGCGTTCAGCGCGCCGTCCGTGCCGCACGTCGACGGTTCGGTCGATCCGGTCCGCGATCTTTCGACCGTGGAGCTCGAGCTCCTTTTCGCCGATCACGCCATCGTCGAGCGGCGGCTGGAGCGCATCGAGCCGGAGCTGCGCAGCTCCAAGGGACCGGAACGCGAGATGAAGGAGCGCGAGAAGGCCGTGCTGCAGCGCGCGCTCGCGGCGCTCGCGGAGGAGCGTCCGCTGCGCGACCTGGACCTCGATCCGGACGAGGAGAAAGCGATCCGCGGCTTTCGTTTCCTCACGCGTATGCCGGTCCTCGTCGCCGTGAATCTCGACGAAGACGATGTCGCCAACCCGGAGCGCATCATCGCGCCGGTGCGCGAAGCCGCGAAGGCCCACCGCGCGAGTGCGGTCGTGCCGGTGTCGGCGAAGCTCGAAGCCGAGATAGCGGAGCTTCCGGCGGACGAGGCGGCGTCCTTCCGCAAGGAGCTCGGCCTCGCGGAGCCGGCGCTCGATCGTCTCATCCGCGCGACGTACGAGCTGCTCGGGCTCTGCTCGTTCTTCACCGTAGGCGACGACGAGGTCCGCGCGTGGACCGTTCCGTGCGGCTCGCCCGCGCAGCAAGCCGCGGGTGCGATCCACACCGACCTCGAGCGCGGCTTCATCCGCGCCGAGGTGATCGGGTGGGCGGAGCTGCTGAAGGCGGGGAGCGAGGCGAACGCGAAGAAGCTCGGCGTCATGCGTACCGAAGGAAAAACATATCCAGTCAAAGACGGAGAGGTAGTGCACGTGCTGTTCAACGTGTGATGTTCGACCTGGTCTCGATCGGTCACGCGGCGCGCGACGAGTTCGAGGGCGATCCCGAGTGGCGCATCGGCGGCACGGCGACGTATGCCGCCGCCGCCGCGGGATGCCTCGGAGACCGCGTCGCACTTCTCACGCGCGTGGGGCCGAACGAGCGCGAGCGTCTTGCGGCCCGCTGCCAGGAGCTCGGCATCGAGCTGCACGCGCTACCGAGCGAGGTCACCACGACGTTCTCGTTCCGGTACGTCGATGGTCGCCGGCGCCTCCGACTGAAGGCGCGCGCGAAGAGCATCGGCGCGAACGCGATCCCCTCGGCTCTGCGAGAGACCCGTTCCGTCGTGCTCGCGTCGATCGCGCACGAGATCGAGCCCTCGGTATTCGAGGTGTACGGCGCTATCCCGCGCGTCCTTGCGGCTCAGGGCTACCTGCGGTCGTGGGACGCGGACGGCACGATCAAACGACGCGAGTGGGACGAGGCGCACGACGTCCTCGAACGCGTGACCGTCGCCGTGGTGAGCGAGGAAGACATCGAGGGCAACTTCGACCTCGCGCGCGGCTGGGCGAAGACCGCGCCGGTGATCGTGACCATCGCGGAGCGGGGCGCGATCGTTTTACGCGGCGGGCGGGAGATCCAGGTCGGGGGCTTCCGTGCGGACGAGGTGGTAGATCAGACCGGCGCCGGCGACGCCTTCTGCGCCGGCCTCGCGCTCGGCCTCGCGGACGGCGACGATCTCGAAACGGCCGCGCGGTTCGCGAACGCGGTCGCGTCGTTCGCGGTCGAGGGCGTCGGCACCATCGCGCTGGCCCCCAGGGAGAAGGTGCAGACGCGGATGCAGCGTCACTCCTCATCCTCCATGTCTTCGTCTGACAACGCGCCGCCCGGTCGAACGATCCCGTAGTCGGCCTCGACCGGAGTGGCGAGCTCTAGCCCGGAGGCGCGCATGTGCTCGAGCTCGTGGGCGTAATCGCGGAGCATCAGCGCAGCATCGGTGAGCGTCCGCGCGCCCTCGATCGACCACTTCCCGCGGATCGTCAGGCTCCCGCAGTCGGGGCACTGGTAGATGGGCTCGCCGACCTCGATGTCCTGGGTGTCCTCCTGGCTCACTCGTCCTCCTCGACAAGACGCATCGGCGATTCCTCTCCCGGACGGATGGCGACGGCGAAGCCGTTGTCGGCCGCCTGATCCAGCTCGAAGCCGGCGCGGGCGAGCTGCTCGAGTGTCTCGGCGCGATCGCGAAAGCGTCGCGCCGCCTCGACGAGAGTCCTCGCACCATCCATGGTCCAGCGCGCTCGGATGAAGAGATAGCCGAAGTCCCGCCACTCCTCCATGTACTCGCGGAGCTCGTCTTCGGTCACGCCCCTACATCGGACCGCGCTTGCGGCTACGGGCTGGTCTTGGTCTCCCTGGAGAGGGGAGTGATGTGCTGCGCGTAAAGGCGCGCCCAGGTGTTGCCGCGGACGATGTCCGCGACGGCCTGGCTCAAAAACGGCAAGAAGCCTTGGCGATCGGAGGTGTGCTTCTTCGTGGCGATGCCGTAGCGGACTTCGAGGAGAGGCCGCCCGACGATCTTCGTGTCGGGATCCTGGCGCATGAGGCCCCAGAGGGTGGCTTCGTCCGCCCCGACCGCGTCAACCTGACCCGCCTTGAGAGCTCCGAGGCACGACGCGTACGTATCGAGCTCGAGAGTCCTCGCAGACTCGTTCGCGTCGGCGAGGTGCTCCTCGACGCCGGAGCCGGGCAGCACGCAGACCGTTTTGGTGTCCAGGTCGGCCAGGTCCTTGATCTCGTCATTCGTCGACGTGACGAGGATGCGCTCGCCTGTAATGAAGTAGGGGTCGCTCAGGTCGACAGCAGCTTCGGTCGTGGCCACCCGCGCAATGACCACGTCCGCTTGCAGGCTGGTGAGCGCCGTTACCGCGGTGCTGCGATCGACCGAGACCCACTCGATGAAGGAGTCGATGTCCGGCTGCAGGCCGAAGAGGCTATTCGCTAGCGCGCGTCCGAGGTCGGGCTCGAAGCCAGAGTACCGGCCACTCGGGTCGCGGGTCGAGAACGGAGCCGCGTTGTCGAGCACGCCGATGCGGATCTTGTTTCTCGTCTGGAGCGCATACATGTAGGTCGCGAGTTCGTAGCGAGGTCGAGGGATGGCGATCGTCGTCGCGCTCGGCTGCGGCGATGGCGACGCCTCTGGCAGGCAGGCCGCGAGGGTCACGACGAGCGCAGCGAGGGCGGCGAGCCGCAGGGTGTTCACGGACGGAGCGTACTGGTCGTCGGTTTCGGCGCGGTCGCTTAGGCTCGCTTCATGGATGTCTTTGCTCCGGCGCGCGCGGCGCTCGCGTCGCTGCCGGGCGAGGCGGGTGCGTTCGCGTCCGACGCCGGGGGGCGCGCGCTGTTCTGCGAGAACGAGGACGAGGCCTTTCCTTCGGCGTCGGTGATCAAGCTTCCCCTGGTGATGACGCTCTATGCGGACGCCGCGCGGGGCCTGCTGGACCTCGACGAGCGCGTCGCCGTCGGCGACCGGGTGGACGGTAGTGGCGTGCTGCGGCACATGCGGGATGTCGACCGTCTGTCCCTCCGGGATCTCGCGATGCTCTCGATCATCGTGTCGGACAACACGGCGACGAACCGACTCATCGAACGGGTCGGGCTCGAGCGGGTGGGGGAGCGCTTGCGCGAGTGGGGATGCTCCAAGACCCGGTTATCGCGAAAGATGTACGACTTCGAGGCAGCGAAGCGCGGCGACGAGAACGTCATGACCCCACGCGAGACGGCGTCGCTCCTCCTGCGACTCCACCGCGGGGAGTGCGCGGACCGCGCGACGAGCGATGCGGTGCTCGCCGTCCTCGAGCAGTGTCAGGACCGCACGATGCTCCTGCGCTACCTCCCGTACGGCGCCAAGGTGCCGCACAAGACCGGCACGCTCGACGAATCGCGTAACGACGCCGCGATCGTCCCCGGAGATCGTCCGGTGATCGTGGCGGCGTTCACCCGCAAGCTGCGCGATACCGGAGCGGCGGTCTCGTGGCTCGGGATGCTGGGGTGGTGTGCGTACCGCGCCGCCGGGAATTCGGGCGATCCTCTTCCCCCCGAGCTCACTCGTACCGCATGATGCGCGCGTGAGCTCGCGACAACGCCGACGGTCTCCACGCGTTCGTTTCGGTCGGAGCCTCGCAGCGGTCGCTCTCGCACTGGCCGGACTCGTCCTCGCGGCGGCATTCGTGGGCCTGACCGTGCAGGGCAACGCCATCGGGCGCGAGATCGCGGGCTATCACAACGACCTCGCCGCGGATCAGGCGGAGCACGAGGCGCTCGCGGCGCAGATAGCGAATCAGAAGACCGCCGACTACGTGAAGGAAAAGGCCCGCGATTACGGGTACATCGCGCCCAATGAGTCGATCCTCGCGGTGCAGCGCGACGGGCAGGCGAGCGACGCGTTGGCTCGCACGGTGAGCGAGGGCCCGTCGCGGATCGCGCGATGGTTCGCGTTCTTCTTTGGGTCTCGTTAGAGGTAGAATTAGTTCGCGGGGTGGAGCAGCGGTAGCTCGTCGGGCTCATAACCCGAAGGTCGGACGTTCGAATCGTTCCCCCGCAACAGTGACGCGGCGCACACGGCCGCGTCTCTTCTTTTACAGCGGTCCCATTGCCACGGCCTCGCTGATTCGTTAGATCGCAGCCGTGCCGTACAGGGATCCGGAACGACGTCGCGAGTACGCCCGCGAGTGGATCCGGGCGAATCCGGCGAAGGCTCGTGAAGCGATGCGTCGCTGGCGCGCACGCCATCCGTCCGAGCATGCGGCCTCGATTCGGGCGTACTACGAGCGGCATAAAGAACGGCTCGCGCGGTATTTCGCTCAGTATCGCCGCGAACACCGCGACGTCCGGCAGGGCATCCACGCTCGACGGCGAGCCCGCAAACTTGGCGCCGCGGGCTCATACGCGACGATCGAATGGATCGAGCTTCTGCAGCGGTGGAACTGGACCTGCGCCTATTGCGGCGAGCGGGCTGCTCTCGAGCCTGACCATCGGATCCCGCGGGGACGGGGTGGTTCCAACTCGATCGAGAACATCCTCCCGGCGTGCCGACGCTGTAATCAGCGGAAGGCCCTCTTAACCGAGAAGGAGTTCCGAGCACGTCTCGCCGCCGAACGAGGCCCGCTCGAACTCTAGAATTGATGGCCTGCGAGGCTGGGTAGCTCAGTGGTAGAGCAGCCGACTCATAACCGGCAGGTTCGTGGGTCCGATCCCCACCCCAGCCACCAGTGACGCCTTCCGCGATCCGGGCGACCGTGCGCGACTACATCCGCGCGCACCAGATCTTCACACCGGGTCCGGTCGTCGTCGCGGTATCCGGCGGAGCCGACTCGACGGCGCTTCTCCTCATCCTGGCCGAGCTCGCCCACGAGCTCGGCATCGTCATCCACGTCGCGCACTTCGATCACCGCACGCGTCCGAAGCAGAGCGCGGAGGACGCCGACTTCGTCGCGAGGCTCGCCAACCGCATCGGTGCCCCG
>Ga0184608_10000075_pt1 | contig 21073 bp, 20 predicted proteins | sample PLM1_30_coex_FD_133010 | JGI IMG/M metagenome (GOLD analysis project Ga0184608, IMG submission 133010) | Groundwater sediment microbial communities from an aquifer in East River, Colorado, USA - PLM1_30_coex | ecosystem: Environmental > Terrestrial > Soil > Riparian zone | place: USA: East...
CCTTGGCCGCGGAGGAGAAGGCTGCCTCGACGGCGACGTCGAGGCGGCCTTCTCCTCCGCGGCCAAGGTGATCGAGTCCGAGTACTACGCGCCTTTTCTGAACCATGCTCCGATGGAACCCATGAACTGCACGGCGCTGGTGAAGGGAGACCGCGTCGAGGTGTGGGCGCCGACGCAAAACGCCGAAGCGACGCACGCGACCGCCGCCGCGACCGCGGGCGTTCCGCTCGAGAACGTGGAGGTGCACCTCACGCACCTCGGCGGGGGCTTCGGGCGGCGCGGCTTCCAGGACTATACGAGGCAGGCGGTTGCGATCGCAAAGGCGGTCGAAGGCAGGCCGGTGAAGCTCCTGTGGTCGCGCGAAGAGGACATGCAGCACGACTACTACCGCCCGATGACCCTGATGCGCTTCAAGGCGGCGCTCGACTCGGGCGGCAGGCTCACCGCGTGGCGCGTCCGCGACGCCAGCCATTCGATCATGGCGGGCGTGCGTCCCCAGGAGATCAAGGAAGGCATCGATCGGCACGCGCTCGGCGGCATCGTCGACATGCCCTACGAGGTGCCGAACCTGAGGATCGAGTTCGCGATGAGGAACAGCCACGTTCCGGTGGGCTTCATGCGCACCGTATTCCACTCGCAAAATCCCTTCATGCGGGAGAGCTTCGTCGATGAAATGGCGCACGCGGCGGGCAAGGACCCCTACGAATTTCGCCGCGCCATGCTGCAGGGGAAGCCGAAGGATCTCGGCGTGCTCGATGCCGCGGCCAGGTCCTCGGGCTGGGGCTCGCCCCTTCCCGCCGGCGTGCACCGCGGCATCGCGGTGCAGGATTCCCACGGCAGCTACGCCGCCGCGGTGTTCGAGGTATCGGTGAGCGGTGCGGGCGAGCTCGACATCCGGCGCGTGGTAGTCGCGGTGGATCCGGGCTACGTGGTGAATCCGGATTCCGCGGAGGCGCAGGTGCAAAGTTGCGTCGCCTACGGGCTCACCTCCGTTCTCTGGGGCGAGATCACCTTGAAGGAAGGCCGCGTCGAGCAGTCCAACTTCCACGACTACCGCATCATGCGCATGGCCGAGATGCCGAGGAGAATCGAGGCGGTGCTCGTCCCGAGCGGCGGCTTCTGGGGCGGGATGGGCGAGACGCCGCTCGCGCCGCTTGCACCCGCGCTCGCCAACGCGATTTTCGCCGCGACCGGCAAGCGAATCCGCTCGCTGCCGCTCAAGAACCAGGGACTGCGCCTCGCGTGATCGGGTAAACTAGGCGCAGCCGTTTCAGCGACTTTCAAGAACCCGCCGGTCAGCCATGCCAAAAGGAGATTCCATGATCGAACTCACCGTCAACGGCAGGAAACACAGCGTCGACGTCGAGGCCGAGATGCCCCTGTTGTGGGTGTTGCGCGACGTGCTCGACGTGAAGGGCCCGAAATTCGGCTGCGGCATCGCCCAGTGCGGTGCCTGCACCGTGCACCTGAACGGCGAGCCGGTGCGCTCGTGCTCGGTGCCCGTGTCCGCCGCTGCGGACCAGAAAGTGCTGACCATCGAAGGGCTCGCGCAGCGCGGCCAGCTGCACCCGGTGCAGAAGGCGTGGATCGATCACGAAGTGCCGCAGTGCGGCTACTGCCAGTCGGGGCAGATCATGGCGGCGGTCGCCTTGCTCGCCAAGAACCGCGACCCCAGCGACAAGGACATCGATGCGGCGATGACCAACATCTGCCGCTGCGGAACCTATGCGCGCATCCGCACGGCGATCCACGCCGCGGCGAAGACCTTGAAGTCGACGAAGGCATAGGGGGCGGCCATGAAAACGAGATTCGCTCGCAAGTTCGAACCTGCGCGCAGGAAGTTCCTGAAGCATTCCGCCGCGATCGGCGGGGGCCTCTCCGTCGGATTCAATTTCCCGGGCGCCTTCGCGCAGAAGGCCGACGGAGCCGTGGAGATCAATGCCTGGGTGGTGATCCGCCCGGACGACGCGATCATCATCCGCTACGCCCGCTCCGAGATGGGGCAGGGCAGCATGACCTCGGCCCCGATGCTGGTCGCCGAGGAGCTGGAATGCGACTGGAGGCGGGTGAAGATCGAATACGCCTCGGCGAACGCGAGCGTGAAGCGCAAGCGCGCCTGGGGCGACATGGCGGCGGTCGGAAGCCGGACCATCCGCAATTCCCAGGAGTATCTGCGCAAGGCAGGCGCGAGCGCGCGCGAGATGCTCATCGCCGCGGCGGCGCAGCAGTGGGGCGTGCCCGCGTCCGAATGCTCGGCGTCGAACAGCTTCATCACCCACGGTGCCGGCGGGCGCAGGCTGAGCTTCGGAAAAGTGGCCGACGCCGCCGCCAAGCTCGAGCCGCCGAAGGACGTGAAGCTGAAGGACCCCAAGGACTGGAAGCTGATCGGGAAGTCCGTCAAGCGCATCGACATCCCCGACACGGTGATGGGCAAACAGCGCTTCGGCATCGACGTGCAGCTGCCCGGCATGCTCTACGCCGCGATCGCGCAGTGCCCGGTGTTCGGCGGCAAGCTGAAATCGATCGATGCGGCCAAGGTGCAGGGCCGGCGCGGCATCGTCAAGGTGCTGCCGATGGAGAGCTTCGTCGCGGTCGTCGCCGACAACTGGTGGCGCGCAAAGGAGGCGCTGAGGGACGTCCACATCGAATGGGACGTCGGCGCCAACGGCAACGCCTCGAGCGCGAGCTTGATGGAGTTCTACCGCGGTGGAATCGACGCCCAGAGCGACGTGGCGACCTCGCGCAAGGACGGCGATTTCGACCAGGCCTACGCGTCCGCCGCGAAGAAAATCGAAGCCGAGTACTACACGCCGTATCTCGCGCACTCGTGCCTCGAGCCCATGGGCTGCACGGCGATCGTCAAGGACGGCAAGGTCGATGTCTGGACTTCCACGCAGAACGCCGAGGCCTCGCTTGCCGTGGCGGCGGCGACCGCGGGAGTGCCGCTGGAGAACGTCGAAGTGCACCGCGTTCAGCTGGGCGGCGGATTCGGCCGGCGCGGCGGAGCGCAGGATTTCGTGCGCCAAGGCGTGGCGATCGCGAAGAGCATGGAAGGCACGCCGGTAAAGATGCTCTGGACGCGCGAGGAGGACACGCAGCACGACTTCTACCGGCCGGCGAGCTTGATCCGCATCAAGGCGGGGCTCGACGACTCGGGCAGCCCGGTCGCCTGGTACTCGCGCGTCGCGTCGACGTCGATTTTCGAGACGCTCGCCCGCGTGCCGCTCAAACGGCCGTTCGCACCGGCCGACGGCGTCGATCCGCAGGCGGTGGCTTCGCTGCACGACCTGCCGCACGCGATTCCGAACGTCAGGATCGAATACGCGCAGCGCACTGCCCACGTGCCGGTCGGGTTCTGGCGCACAGTCGGCCATTCGCAGAATCCTTTCGTGCGCGAGTCCTTCATGGACGAGCTCGCGAGCGCGGCGGGCAAGGATCCCTACGAATACCGCCGTGCGCTGCTGGCAAAATCGCCGAAGGATCTCGGCATCCTCGAAGCCACGGCGAAAGCCGCCGGCTGGAGCCAGCCCCTGCCCGCGGGCGTGTTCCGCGGCATCGCGCAGACCGAAGCCTACGGCAGCTACACCTCGGCCGTGGCCGAGCTCTCGGTCGACAAGAACGGCGAGGTGAACATCAGGCGCCTGGTGCTCGGCATCGACCCGGGCTACGCAGTGAATCCGGACAACATCCAGGCGCAGATGCAGGGCAGCTCGGTGTTCATGCTCACCGCGATGTTCTGGGGCGAGATCACCATCAAGGAAGGGCGCGTGGAACAGTCGAACTTCCACGACTACCGGATGATGCGCCTGCGCGAAATGCCCAGGGTCGAGGTGGTGCTCGCGCCATCGGGCGGATTCTGGGGCGGCGTCGGCGAGCCGGGCCAGGCGTCGATCGCCCCGGCCGTATGCAACGCGATCTTCGCCGCCACCGGCAAGCGTATTCGCTCGCTGCCTCTTAAGAACCACGGGCTGACCTTGGCTTGACGCGCAAGCACGCCGTCGCCCCTGCCGTTGCGATCCTTCTCGCGTACTCGCAGGTCTGTGCGCAGGGTGAGCTGGTGCGTTTCGATGCGGTCGGAGACGCGATTCCGCGGGCTCTGACTTCCGAACCCGGCGATGCAGCGCGCGGTCGAAGTATCGTGGTGAATCGGGATGCTGGAGCGTGTACCCTGTGCCATGCGGTGCCCGGTGAGAAGACCTCCGGGAATATCGCGCCCACGCTCGCGGGCGTCGGCGCGCGGCTCTCCCCCGCGCAACTGCGCCTGCGCGTCGCCGATTCCACCCGCGTGAATCCGGAGTCGCCCATGCCCGCGTACTACAGGACGGAAGGCTTCAATCAGGTCGCCGCGGCTTTCCGCGGCAAGCCCCTGCTCTCGGCGCAGCAGGTCGAAGACGTCGTCGCCTGGCTTGCGACCCTGAAGGAGCCGTAGTGAAGCGGCGCGATTTCCTCGCCGGCGCAGCCGGCGCGCTCGCGTTTCCCGGCGCGGCGCTCGCGCAGGTCGATCCTCCGGATCAGCTCGTGCGGGCGCTCACCAACGGCGCTCCGGTGAGAAAAGGCAAGGTGACCCTCGTCCTGCCGCAGCTCGCCGACAACGGCAACTCCGTTCCGATCCGGATCACGGTGGACAGCCCCATGACCGCCGCCGATCACGTGAAGAGCATCCATCTGTACTCGGAGAGGAACCCGGTGCCGAACATGGCGAATTTCTATCTGGGACCGCGCGCGGGCAAGGCCGAGATCGACTCGCGCGTGCGGCTCGCCGGCAGCCAGCGCGTGACCGCCGTCGCGAAGCTCTCCGACGGCTCGTTCTGGTACGACGCGGCGCCGATCGTGGTCACGCTTTCGGCCTGTCTCGACGAGAGCTGAGCCTGAAGGAAACGCAAACCGTGGCCGCAAGAATCCAGATTCCCCGCGAGGCGAAGCGCGGCGAGGTGATCGAAGTCCGCATCCTCATCCAGCACCCGATGGAGACCGGCTACCGCCACGACGACGTCGGGCATCTCATCAAGCGCAACGTCATCAACGTCCTGTCGTGCCGCTACAACGGAGTGGAAGTGTTTCGTGCCGATCTGTCCTCGGGAATTTCAGCCAATCCCTATGTGCAGTTCCATACCGTCGCCGAAGCGAGCGGGGATCTCGAGTTCAGCTGGATCGACGACGAAGGCGAGCGGGGCTCGGAGCGCCAGTCGATCGTCGTCAAAGGATGAGGCGGCTCGCTCTTGCCGCCGTAGCGCTCGCCGCAGGCGTCGCGTTCGCGCAGGAGCGCGCGATTGCGCCCGGCGAGCTCAAGTCCGGCTCCGCGTTTCGCGGGTCCGGCCTGCGTGCCCTCCAGAACGACGACTTCGCCAATCCCGGCATGCTTTGGGTCGAGCGCGGAGAAAAACTCTGGCGTGAGCCGGCGGGAAAAAAAAGCCTCGCCTGCGCAAGCTGTCACAAGGACGCGAACATGCGCGGCGTGGCCGCGAGCTATCCGAAAATCGAAAAGGCGGGCGGAAAGCTGGTCAACCTCGAGGGCCGCATCAATCTTTGCCGCGCCGGGCGCATGGGGGCGGAGCCGCTGCGTTACGAATCCGATGAGCTGCTCGCGCTCACCGCCTACGTCGCGCGCCAGTCGCTCGGCGCTCCGATCGCGACGCGAATCGACGGTGCGGCGCGCGCGCATTTCGAAGTCGGCCGCGCCTCCTACCATCTGCGCCGCGGACAGATGAACCTGTCGTGCGCCCACTGCCACGACGCGCAATGGGGCAAGCGGCTGCTCTCCGAGACCATCAGCCAGGGTCATCCCAATGCGTACCCGGCGTACCGCATGGAGTGGCAGACCATGGGCTCGCTCGAGCGCCGCCTGCGCGCCTGCCTCTCCGGCATTCGCGCCGAAATGCTGCCCTACGGTTCGCAGGAATATCTGGACCTCGAGCTGTATCTCGCCTGGCGTGCGCAGGGTCTGCCGATCGAGACGCCTGGCGTGCGGCGCTGAGCTAGAATTCAAACATCCGACGAAAGGGGAGAAACGGAAATGTCCGAAGCCCACGTCCACGTCGATCCCTCCAACAAGAAGGTCGCCCTCTTCATCGCCGTCCTCGCGCTCGTTCTGGCTTTCGCCGAGACCCTCGGCAAGGGCTCGCAAACGAGCGCGCTCGCCAGCCACATCGAGGCTTCGAACCTGTGGGCCTTCTTCCAGGCCAAGACCATCCGCCAGACGACGGTGCGCACGGCCGCCGAGGAGATGGAAGCGCAGTTCGGGCAGAAGGCGCCGGAAGGCGTGAAGAAGCAGGTCGAGAGCTGGAAGAAGACGGCAGAGCGCTATCAGTCCGAGCCCGAAACCGGCGAAGGCCGCAAGGAGCTCATGGCGCGCGCCAAAGAAATGGAGAAAAAGCGCGACCGCGCGATGGCGGCCTACCACAACTACGAGATCGCCTCGGCCGCGGTGCAGATCGCGATCGTTCTCGCCTCGGCCCAGATCATCACCGGCGTCGCGGCACTGCTCTGGATCGCCTACGCCCTAGGCGCGATCGGCGTTGCGTTCAGCCTGATCGGGTTCTTCTGGCCGACCGCGGTGCACCTCTTCTGAGTTTCACGGAAAAACCGCAAAGAGATCGCTCAGATCGGTCTCGATATCGGCATCGCGCAGAAATGGAGTGACACCGAGGATTTCCTGTACGGTGCGCAAGGTAGATCCGTGCGTGTAGCGGATGAAGTTCCGGTAGCCGTTGCCCTTGGCAAACGGCGATAGCACGATCATGCCGATCGGACCGTCCGAAGCTGCCCCTTCGTCCCAGGTGACGAATACCGCGCCGCCGCTGCGGTAGGCCGCGGAGTCGAGGATCACCGGCAGGTTCTGCGACAACCAGGTGTCGCCCTGCCGGATGGGATCATTGAGCGGTGCGCAGCTGTCATGCATGTCGTTGCACAGGTTCGGGGTGATGAAGTTGTACTGCGCGACGGTATTGCCGGCGAGATCCCTCGCCAGTTCGCTGAACGGCCGCACGTGGCTGATGCAGTTCGCCGAATTGGGATTGCCGTTATCGGTCACATCGTCGAAGTAAACGAAAGGATTGTGCTTCACGGCATAGAGCCCGTTGCTCACCAGCGGACAGTCGGCGCCGCCGATGTCCTCCTGGTACGTCTTCCAGGAAATGCCGCTCTTTTGCAGCAAAGTCACCAGATGCTGAGTCGTGCTCTGGTGATTCGCGCTGGGCGGGTCGTCGTTGAAGACGCCGAAGTTGACGCCGGCTTCGAGCCACAGATAGTTGGGCAGGCTGGGATGAACCAGCGGCGGATTGAAGTACAGCTCCGCGTGGGAGGCCATGGGCAGCAGGGTGTTGTTGATGTAGGGGGCGCTGCTGCTGCCTAGGATCTGCACCCAGTTCTTGTTCTCCATGACTACGATGAAAACCGTTTTTATGCGCGCCTGCGAGACAGGGGGGGTAGTCTGGCAGGCTCCGAAGGTGGCGATACCGGCCAGCAGCGGAGCCAATCCGAACGTCGCCATGACGCGCTTTGAGAATTTCATGACGTCCTCCTTGGAGCTGCCCGGGCGTCATTGTAGGGCAGGTGTATGTTGCAGGCGGGTCTTTAAGTTTGGTTCTTTCGGCTGTTTTGGGGGTTCTTCTTGCCGACCGCGGTGCACCTCAGATATTCTGGGCGAGGTCATCCGGGCCATCCCCTGTGAGCTTCGCACACAAACCACGCAAACCGCCGCAACCCGGGCCGCCTGTCGCGAGCGAGGAGTCCCCCCGCGATCGGGCGTCAGGGGTGAGCGTCGCCGTGCTGCGCGAGCTCCAATCGCTCCAGGGGACAGGCGACCAGATTCTCGACGCGCTCGTGCCGCGCGCCCGGCTGCTGCAGCTGGCGGCGGGCCAGCAATTGCTGCGGCGGGGCGAGCCGAATCTGCGCGTCTACATCGTGATCTCGGGCCTGCTGCGCGTTGAACTGGATGACTCGCCGCTCGCGTACATAGACCGGGGCGAGACCGTCGGGGAGCTGTCGCTGCTCGCGGGCAGCGCCGCAACCGCGACGGTCGCAGCGGAAAAACCCACGCAGCTCCTCGTGCTGGACGAGGAAACCTTCTGGTGGCTTGCCGAGTCCTCGCACGAGTTCTCGGTCGGCTTGCTGGTGCGGCTGGCAAAGCGGTTGCGCTCGAACAACGACGCCGTGCAGGAGAACATCACCCTGCGCCGGCAATTCGAGCAGGCGGCCCTCAGCGATCCCCTCACCGGCTTCCGCAACCGGCGCTGGCTCGACCAGACGCTGCCTCGAATCTTGCAGCGCCACCTCCACGCCTCCGAGCCGCTGTGCCTCGCCATGATGGACATCGACCATTTCAAACAGGTCAACGACGGTTACGGGCATGCCGCCGGGGACGCCGTGCTGTTGCAGGTCGGACAGCTCGTGCGCGGCAAGTTGAGGCCGGCCGACTTCGCGGCCCGCATCGGCGGCGAGGAGTTCGTGCTGGTCTTCCCCGAGACTTCCATGCCCGGCGCCATCAGCGCCGCCGAGCGCCTGCGCGAGGCGATCGCCGGCGCAGCGTTCGACTACGACGGGCACGCGCTGCCCCAAGTGACCGTTTCGCTCGGACTGGTCGCGCTGGAACGGTCCGCGAATTCCCTGGAGCTGATCGCCCGGGCCGATGACGCGCTCTACGCGGCCAAGCAATCCGGCCGCAATCGGACCGAGTGGCCGGGGCGCGGCGCACCCGGAGATCCCGGCCGCTAAGCGAACGCCTCCGCTACGAGCCGGTACGATTCGCGCCGGCTCTCGTAGTCGCCGGTGATGGTGATGACCATCAGCTCGTCGGCAGCGAACTTTTCCTTCAGCTCGAGCAGCAGTGGCCGGGGTGCGACGGATCCAGAGAGTACTAGTAGCTATACGGAGTCGCGGAACCGCGACTAGAAAATCGGGATTCGGCTACATTTCCCACGGACTGGAATCACTATCATCGCCCTTCGCACTACCGCGATTTGACACCTGCGGTGATTTTGGGGAGCTACGAGAAGCGAAGGGAGTTCCATGTCCAAGAATGCGTTTCGCCGAGTGTTCGCGCTGTTCCCATTCATCGTCGGCTTCGCTTGCCCGGCAGCTGCGGCTGAGGACGCTCGCGTCAACGAGACCTACGGCAAGCTGCCCCTTCATTTCGAGGCGAATCGCGGCCAGACGCATAAAGATGTGCGTTTTCTCTCGCGCGGTCCGGGCTACACCCTCTACCTGACCTCAGGCGAGGCCGTGCTGGTGTTGACACGCCCGAACCCGGATGAAAAGAAACGGGATGTTCGGAGCAGGCGCGAGCGCGGGGCGCAAACGCCAGTAAAGTCGCTTGCGCTGCGCATGCGCCTCGTCGGCGCCGCACCTGAGCCGGCCGTGAGCGGGCTCGAGGAACAACCGGGAACGGCGAACTACTTCATCGGGAAGGACTCGGCGAAGTGGCTCACCAAGGTCCCGACCTACGCAAGAGTGCATTACCGGGACGTCTATCCCGGGATCGATCTTCTTTACTACGGCAACCAGCGCCAGCTCGAATACGACTTCGTCGTCGCGCCCGGAGCGGATCCGAAGAAGATCGTGCTCGGCTTCAAGGGTGCGGACAAACTGGAGATAGACGCGAAGGGCGAGCTCGTGCTGCATGCAGCAGGAGGCGACATACGTCAGCACAAGCCATTCATCTACCAGAACATCGAAGGCATCCGGCGCGAAATCGCCGGAGGCTACGTACGCAAAGGCGCAAATCGAGTGAGCTTCCAGGTGGCCGCGTACGATCGCAGCCAGCCGCTGGTCATCGACCCGGTCCTCTCCTATTCCACGTTCCTCGGCGGCAGTGGATTCAACTGGGGCGGTGGTATTGCGGTGGACGCCGACGGCAACGCCTACGTGGTGGGTCTGACGAATTCCAGCAACTTTCCGACGACGGCAGGGGCATTTCAGACCATCTTCGGCGGCGGCACCGGCTTCGACGCCTTCGTGACGAAGTTGAATCCGACCGGCTCCGCCCTTGTCTACTCCACCTACCTTGGCGGCAATGGCTCGGATTCTGGCCACAAGATCGCGGTGGACGGGGCGGGAAACGCCTACGTGGTGGGCCAGACCTTCTCCAGCAACTTTCCGACGACGGCCGGGGCGTTCCAGACGAGCTTCGGCGGCGGCTATGGCGACGCCTTCCTGACGAAGTTGAACCCGACCGGCTCCGCCCTCGTCTACTCCACCTATCTCGGCGGCACCGGCGAAGACGATGGCTCCGGTATTTCCGTGGACGCGGACGGCAACGCCTACGTGGCAGGGTTCACTCAGTCCGCCGACTTCCCGGCGACCGCGGGGGCGTTTCAGAAGACTTTCGGCGGCGGCTACGGCGACGCCTTCGTTACGAAGCTCGATCCCACGGGCTCCGCACTGATCTACTCCACCTACCTCGGGGGCGCCGACTCGGACGCGGCCGGCAATCCCGGGCTCGCCGTGGACGCCTCGGGCAGCGCCTACGTAACGAGTGAGACCGTGTCCACCGACTTCCCGATCACGGCAGGGGCTTTCCAGGCGACCCTCAGCGGCTACCAAAACGCCTTCGTCACGAAGCTCGATCCCACCGGCTCCGCCCTCGTCTACTCCACCTACCTCGGGGGCAGTATTACCGACTGGACTCAAGCGATCGCGGTGGACGCGGACGGCAACGCCTACGTGACGGGCGTGACCACCTCGACCGACTTTCCGACGACGGCAGGGGCGGTCCAGACGAGCTTTGGCGGCGGCCGCAATGACGCCTTCGTGGTGAAGCTGAATCCTGCCGGCTCCGCCCTCGTCTACTCCACTTACCTCGGCGGCAGCGGCAAAGAAGCAGGCTCCGCGATCGCGGTCGACACTGCCGGAAACGCGTTCGTGACGGGTCGTACCAACTCCAGTGACTTCCCGACGACGATAACGGCGTTCCAGAGGAGCTTCGGCGGCGGCACCCGCGAGGTCTTCGTCGGCGACCTCGGCGGCGACGCCATCGTCACGAAGCTCAATGCCGACGGCTCCGCCCTGGTCTACTCCACCTACCTCGGGGGCAGCGAGAATGACTACGGTTACGGGATCGCCCTGGACGCGCAAGCCAATCCGAACGCCTACGTGACGGGCAGCACCTCCTCCTTCTGGACTTTCCCGACTACCGCGGGCGCATTTCAGACCGGGATGGCTGGCTCCACTGATGCCTTCGTCGCGAAAATCAGCGATCCTTGAACGAGCCTGCCGTGGCGCGCCCCGGCTCTACGCAAACGCCTCCGCAACGAGCCGGTACGATTCGCGCCGGCTTTCGTAATCGCCGGTGATGGTGATGATCATCAGCTCGTCGGCCGCGAACTTTTCCTTCAGCTCCAGCAGCTTTTCCCGCACCTCTCCCGGATCGCCGTGCACCAGGCGCGAGCGCTGCTGCTCGATGTAGGCGCGCTCCTGCGGAGTGTAGCGGTAGGCCTTCGCTTCCTCGAGCGTCGGCACGGGCGCATCGATGCCTTTCGCCATGTCCAGGCGCCGGAGATCGATGCTCGTGGCGAGGCGCTCGGCTTCGGAACCGGTCTTCGCACAGATCACGAACACGCATGCGAGCGACCGGGGTTGCGGCTCGCGCTCCGAAGGCTGGTACTGATCGCGGTAGGCGCGCGCCACGGCCTCGCCTCCGAACGCGCTGATGAAATGCGCGAACGCGAAGCGCAGGCCGAGCTGCGCGGCGAGCGCGCCGCCGTAATCCGAGGAGCCGAGCATCCATATCTCGGGCGAAGTGTCTCCCGCGGGCTGGGCCCTGACCTTGACGTACGGATGACCTGCGGGCAGTGAGCCATCGAGGAAACCGATCAAGTCCTGCACTTGCCGCGGCATGTGCTCCGCGCCCTGGTATTCGCCGTCCATCAACGCGAGCGCCGTGCGCGGATCCCCGCCCGGCGCGCGGCCGATGCCGAGATCGATGCGCCCGGGAAACAGGGCTTCGAGCATGCGGAACTGCTCGGCGATCTTCAGCGGGCTGTAATAGGGCAGGAGCACGCCGCCGGTGCCGACGCGGATGCGCGAAGTGGCGCTGGCGACGCGGGAGACGAGAATCTCCGGACTGGGATCGGCGAGCGCCGCGATGGCGTGGTGCTCGGCGAGCCAGTAACGGCGGTAGCCCAGCTCTTCGGCGAGCCGGGCGAGCGAAACGGTTTCAGCGATCGCTCTGGCGGGACTGTGTCCGCTGATGACGGGGGACTGATCGAGCACCCCCAGAGGCACCCTCATCCTTTCAGGCGTCCGGCGACAGCCACATGAGCGCGCCTACCAGGAGGCTGAGGAAGATCGTGACCCAGAAGATGCCGACGACGCGCTTCATGTCGGTCGGGGTGACGCCTTCCTTTTTCTTTTTCGCGAAGCGATACTCGATCACCATGAGCGCAATGCCCCCAGCAAGGACGATTCCCATCCACTTGTAGATCGGGTTCACGGTCGGGCTCCACGGAGGCGGAAGTGGGTAGTTTACCGGACTTCGGGAACCGGAAAGCGCGCCTCGCGCGCCCGTGTTCAACGCGGCTTTCCGCCGGCGAGCGACCAGCGGTGGACCGGGGGAAGGGCGAGGGAAAACACCAACGCAAAGGCGCCCAGGATGTAGAAGGCGGCGTGAATGCCGACCAGGTCCTTCAGAGCGCCCATGACGAGAGGCGTCGAGATGTGCGAGATGCTCCACCCCATCCCGGCGAGCGCCATCGCCGATCCGCGGGTTTCGCCGGACGACAAGGTGCTCACGAGGATCTGGAAATAGATCGTCATCACGCCCGAGCCGAGTCCCACGCCGAAGAGGAAGAACGCGATGATCGCGGGGTTCGTGAAAAGAGCGATCATGCCCACCGAGGCCGCGACGGCCAGCGCCGAGGCGAGCGGCACGGAGGAATCGTCCGCGTGCTTCACGAAACGCGCGAGCACGACGCCCGCCGCAATCGCACCGAGGGGGCGCATTCCGACGAGCCAGCCGGCCGCTTCCGAGCCGAACCCCTGCTCGATCAGCAGGATCGGATAAAACGAGACGCTGAGGGAGAACGGCAGCGCCGAGATGTAGGCGCACATGATGCCGTAATAGATCGAGCGCCGCCCGAGCAGCATCCGGTAGCCGGCGAGCAGCGGGAGCGGGGCCCTGCCGCGGGCAGGGGGCGCGTAGCGGAAGGCGAGGCCCAGCGCAAAAGAGACGACGCCCATCGCCGCCACGGTCCAGAAACCCGCGCCGAAACCCCAGCCTGCGATGATCATGCCGGCGCAGACCGTACCGGCGATCTGGCCGAAGCTCGTGATTGCGTTCAGCGTACCCATCAAGCTGCCGCGCTCTCCGGGAAGCTGGCTCACGAGCGTCCAGCTCGCCGGCCAGTAGACTGCGCGCGCAACGATCATCATGATCTGCGCGGCGAACAGGCCCGCGAAGCTCGACGATGCGGCGAACATGATTCCGGCAGCGGCGGTTGCCGCGAACGCGACCAGGGAAATGTTCATTCCGCCGATGCGGTCGGTCCATGCTCCGCCGATGAGGTTGAAGATCATCTGCACGATGATGGGGAGTGCGATCAGGCTGCCGATCTCGACGCCGGAGTAACCCAGGTCCCGCGCGTAAAGCGGAATCAGCAGCTGCGTCATCCCGAGGGCGAAGTTCCAGGCGAAGGCGCTCGAGTAGAAGGGGGCGAAGATGCGGCTTACCGAGGAATCCATGGGCGGGCGCGGCGATTATGAAGGCCGCCAGCCGGTGCCGCAAATGGTCCTCCGCCGCGCTTGCGTGTACCATGCGCCGTTGTAAGGAACGCCCTTTCCCGCCGACGGAAGAAAGCATGAAATCGAAACACATTGTTGCCGCGATCGCGAGCGCGGTCGCCTTCGCCTTCAACTTCGCCGCGCGCGCCGCCGAACCGGCGTGCTCGAGCTACAGCGGGCCGCACACGACCGCGCTGGTCGAGTTGTATACGTCGGAGGGCTGCGACAGCTGTCCCGCGGCGGACCACTGGCTGTCCTCGCTCTTCGGCCAGGGCTTCAGGCCCGATCAGGTGGTGCCGCTCGCGCTCCACGTCGATTACTGGGACTACATCGGCTGGAAGGACCCGTTCGCCAAGGGCGAATTTTCCGTGCGGCAGCGCAAGCTCGCGCAGATGAAGCGCCCGGTGATGGTCTACACTCCGCAAGTGCTGCTGCAGGGGCGGGACTTCCGCCGCTGGTCGGGCGGCGAATTCTCCGAGCAGGTGATGCGCATCAATTCCCGCCCGGCGCGCGCGAGGATCGCGCTCGCGATCCGTGCGGTCGCGCCCGATGCCATCCACGCGGAGCTCTCCGCGATGCTCATCGATCCGACCGAGAAAAAAAACGCCGCGGTGTATCTGGCCGCCTACGAGAACAAGCTCGCGAGCGACGTGGCCGCTGGAGAGAATCGCGGCAAGCGGCTCGAGCACGATTTCGTGGTGCGCGAATGGATTGGTCCGATCGGCTTCGGCGAAGGTCCGAAGATCGATGAGAGACGCGCGCTGCCGCTGCTCCCGGGCACGAACGCCAAGAACTTGGGCGTTGCGGCCTTCGTGCAGAACCGCTCGACGAGCGAGGTGCTCCAGGCTTTGATGCTGCCGGTTTGCGAGAGCTAAGCCTTAAGCACCGCGAGCACGGCGGAACTGCGATCCGAAGGCGCCTGCAGCGGCTGCTCGAAGTGGCTTCAGCGGCGAATTGATTCTACTATCCGTAATTTGCTGCGCGATTCAACTTAGGTCTAATATACACATCGACAAGACGCACGTAGGCTCGTCGATTCATGCTCTGATACGACCCATTCGGGGTCCGGCATCTCGCATCTGCAATGAGGAATCTAACCAGGAGGACGTCCTATGACCTCACGCTTGCATGTTTTCCGGGCGACTTTGCTGTCCGCTGCTATGGCCCTGCCGGCTACTGCTTGGAGTGGCCCGCCGACCCCGACTTGTTCGGATCTCGCGACGAATCCCGCTTGGGGACTTGCAGGCAATCCGGCGATCACGGGTCTGACGGCGGTAGTCACTCCGGCGGCCGGCGCCAATCTCGCCTATTGCCAGGTGAATTTCACTGACGGGACATTGGTCGGTCCGGAATTCGGCTACCTGCCGGGACAAACGTCGAAGTTCAGAATCCGTGTCGGCTTGCCCTTGAACGCGGATGACGGCGGCACCGGTGGCGTACACGGCGGCTGGAACGGAAAGATCCAGACGCTCGGCAATGGCGGTTTCGCCGGTAGCGTAACGGGCGTCACGGGCGCGACCAACACCGGCTACGTCGGCACCGGTACGGATACGGGTCACAACTCATCGATCACAAGCTCCATTCCCAATCCGAATCCGCCCCCCGCGACAGTCCAAGTTCCTCCGAGCGAAAGCGGCGCTACGTTTGGATTGAATCCCGATGGCACAGTCAATTACGGCCGCATCATGGATTACGGCTGGCGTGGTCAACATCACGCGAATCTGTGGGGCCAACGGATCGCAAAAATCTATTACGGGCAGAAGCACACCAGGAACTACTACATCGGATGCTCCGACGGCGGTCGCGAAGGTCATGAAATGGCGCAGCGATTCGGCCAGCTGTTCGATGGCATTGTGGCCCTATCGCCAGCCATTCACTGGGACCGTTGGGGATTCTCCGCCGGCTGGGGCAACTATGCCGCACGCCAACAGCTTGGGCAGGACGGAATCGCAACGCTCAAGTTCCAGGATGTCAACCAAAGAGCTCTGGCGGCATGCGATCCGATCGACGGCATCGTCGACGGCATGATCCAGGAGACGCGAGCGTGCACGTATGACGCCAACGCGGCGGTGTGTGGTCAGCCGGGCGCTTCCGCGGATCCCGCCCGATGCCTCACGCCCGCAGAAGCCGGGGTGGTGAACAAGATCTGGGATGGTCCGCGCAATCCGGATGGCACCAAGATGTGGGTGGGCTGGGAGCGTGGTGCGACGCCTGGAACCGGTGCACCGAGCGGATTCGGCGAGGGGATCAATCGCTATTGGGTCCACAAAGATCCAACGTTCAACTGGCGCACGATCAACGAGGAGCAGTTTCTCGTCGAACAGAGGAATCTGGCCAAACAGTTCTCGCAATACATCGGGTCGGACTCGACGAACCTGCATACGCTGAAGGGAAGCCGCGGGAAGATACTTGTCGCTTATGGCAATCTGGATCAGGTGATTCCGCCCAACGGTCATTACAACTACATGCAGCGCCTGTTTGCCGATATGGGTGGCGTTTCCGAGACGCAGGAGTTCTATCGCTACTACGTCTTTCCTAACGCAACGCATTGCGGCGGCGCGGGTATGAGCACCAATCTGTTATTCAACGCATTGGTGGACTGGGTCGAGAACGGAGTGCCACCCGACTACCTGGTTGCGCAGGTCAACGCCACCCGCACGCGCAAGGTGTGCATGTACCCGAACACATCGGTTTACATCGGTTCGGGTAGCACCGACGACCAAGCGAGCTTTGTCTGCCAGACCAATGCTCAGGACGATCCTTCGCTGCTTGCCAGGGAAGCCGGACTGTTACAGGGCGAGGGACCGCTGCCGGGCAATCATGACATCGGCAATCTGCCCTGAAGGCAGAGCATGAGATCGGGTGGCTTCAGCGGCGAATTGATTCTACTATCTGTAGACAGAAGTCGGACTCTCGATCCTCACCACCTTCACCCTAGGAGGAACGCATGACCCGTCATCCCTTCACGATCACCGCGCGATCGTTCGGCATCGCGCTCGCGATCGCGGCCTTCGCGACCAGCGCCCGCGCGCAATCGAACATCGACGCCGACGAGCACCGGACCAGCCCGGTGCCGCACCGGTATATCCACGGCATCCTCGGCGACGCGAAGTTCCAGATCGTCCTGCCGGACAGCTGGAACGGCAAGCTCCTGATCGGCGCGCGCGGATTCTCCGGCAACGAGCTCTCCGCGGGCGAGTTCATCAACACCGGGCTCCGAAAAGGCTACGCATACGCCCTCAGCGATCAGGGATGGCAGCGGACCACGATCATCAACGAGACTGAGGACAAGTACTTCGAGTCGCGGCGTCGCATCCTGCAGCTGACGAGCTACACCAAGTCGACGGTCCGTCGTCACTACGGCGCGTCGGCCAGCCGCACCTTCATGGTGGGCGGGTCGAACGGCGGGCACAACACCAAGATGATGGTGGAGGACTATCCCTCCGAGTACGACGGCGGCATCGCCGGATACGGCATCACCTCGCACCTCGAGTGGATGGGGTCGAATACGAGGTTCGTGCGCAACTACGACGTCTTCGCGTCGCGCATCACCGACATCATCGCGGCCCGGACCGCGGACCCGAACTGGGATCCCACCACGACGCCCCTCAGCCCGCCGCTCACTCCGGCGCAGCTCGAGGCGCTGCTCAACGTCTACAACATGCCCGGCCAGGTGGGCGGCTTGACCTTCAACGTCGGGCGCGTCCCGGGGTCGGAGTACCGGTGGCCCGGGCAGTACAACTCGATCCTCGGGTACGCGCGGGATTCGGTCGCGAAGATGGACAGGTTCTACGACCCGGACGGCGACGGAGTCCTCTCGCTCGACGAGATCAAGGCGTGGGATCCGCACCAGAGCCCGCCGCCGGTGGCGAATGACCTGCGCAGGTTCGACAACACCGGCAACCTGCAGCGGCCCCTGATCGTCGCTCACGGCACGCATGACCCCATCGTCTCCCCCGGAGAGACCCACGTGTACAAGCGGCTGGTGGAGGCGCGATTTGGCGTCGCCGGCGCCCGGGATCTCGTGGCGGTGTACTGGATCCCCGGCATGGGACACGGCGGCGCCGAGTTCGACGCGATGATCGGCGCCGCGCTCGACGCGCTCGAGGCGTGGGTCACCTATCGCGAGACCGGTGGCCGCTCGGGCTCGCTGCCGCCCGACGTCATGGTGGGAGGGCTCGGCAGCTATCCGCGCGACTGACGGAGACTCGCTCCGATCGTACCTGAACGGAGGAGGGGTCATGCGAAAACTACTGCTCGCGGCATTTCTGTTCGCCGCATCGTCCGCTTTTGCCCAGTATCCACAGCGCCCGATCCAGCTCATCGTGCCCTGGGGCGCGGGCGGCGGCACCGATGCGACGGCGCGCATCATCGGAAGCCTGCTGGAGAAGGAGCTCAAGCAGCCGGTGAACGTGGTGAACCGCACCGGCGGCTCGGGCGTGGTCGGCCACCAGGCGATCGCGTCTTCGGCGCCCGACGGCTACACGCTCGGCCTGATCACGGTCGAGATCACGATGATGCACCACGTGGGTCTCACGCAGCTCAGGCACACCGACTACACGCCCATCGGGCTGGTGAATGCGGATCCTGCGGGCGTCAACGTGCGCGCCGACTCGCCTTACAAGTCGATGAAGGATCTGCTCCAGGCCATCAAGTCCAATCCGGGGAAGATGAAGGCCTCCGGCACCGGGCAGGGCGGCATCTGGCATCTCGCCATCGCCGGGCTCCTCAAGGACCAGGGAATCGATCCGAATGCGCTGCCGTGGGTGCCGTCCAACGGCGCCGCGCCCGGGTTGCAGGACATGGTCGCCGGCGGCGTCGACGTCGTGCCGTGCTCGCTTCCGGAAGCACGCTCGATGATCGACGCGGGCAAGGTGCGCGCGCTCGCCATCATGGATGCAAGCCCGCCCGCGCTTTACCCGGGCCTGCCGACGCTCAAGCAGGAGCTGGGCACCAACTGGCAGATCGCAGCCTGGCGTGTGATTGCCGCCCCGAAGGGAATTCCCGCCGACGCGCAGCGTACCCTCGTTACCGCTCTGAAAAAGGTCTATGACTCGAAGGAGTACAAGGACTTCATGGCGAGCCGCGGCTTCGGCGTGGTCTGGGCCGATCCCCAGGAAACCGCCAAGTTCATGGCCGCGTCGGACACGAACCTCGGAGCCGCGCTTAAGGCAGTAGGGTTGGCAAAATAAAAATCAACGACGCGTTGACTGGCGCGGCGCTGGTCGCACTCGCCGCGGTCATCCTCTGGCATATCCAGGGGTTTCCCGCCATGCCGGGCCAGAAATTCGGCCCGGCATGGTTTCCCGGGCTGATCGCCATCGGTCTCGCAATCTGCGGTGCGCTTCTCGTTCGCGCCGGCTTGCGTGAGCACACGCCGCTCTTCGCGACGCAGCAGTGGCTGCAGCGGCAGCGCCCGCGCCGCGCGGTTGCTGCGATCCTGGCGGGTCTCGTTGCCTACATCCTGCTCGCGGACGCGCTCGGCTTTCACATCACCGCGATCCTGATCCTCGCGGTGTGGATGCGCGCGCTCGGCGCGTCGTGGCGCCTGACCGTTGCGGTATCGATTCTCAGTACCTCGGTCATCCATTTGGCGTTTTACAAAGTGCTGCGCGTGCCGCTGCCCTGGGGCGTGCTCGAACGATGGGCGTTCTAGCTCAAGCCTTCGCGCTGGTCTTCGACCCGTACGTGCTCTGGGTCATCCTCGCGTCGGCGGCCTTTGGTCTCTTCGTGGGCGCAGTGCCGGGCCTCACCGCGACGATGGCGACGGCGCTCCTCGTCCCGGTCACGTTCTTCATGCCGCCGGTTCCCGCGATCGCGTCGATCGTGACGGCGACCGCGATGGCGATCTTCGCCGGCGACATCCCGAGCTGCCTGCTGCGGATGCCGGGAACGCCTGCGTCGGCCGCCTATACCGATGAAGCTTACGCGCTGACGAAGAAAGGTCAGGGCGAGCTCGCGCTCGGCGCGGGGCTGGTGTTCTCGGTCATTGGCGGGCTCTTCGGCACCGCGGTATTGATCGCGGCGGCGCCCGCGCTCGCCGAGGTGGCGCTCAAGTTCTCGTCGTTCGAGTATTTCTGGCTGGTGGTGCTCGGGCTTTTCAGCGCGGTGTTCCTCGCCCACGCCAATCCGCTGAAAGGCATCGTGTCGCTCCTGTTCGGCCTGCTCGTCTCGGCGATCGGCCTCGACAACCCGGCCGGGTTCCCGCGCTTCACTTTCGGCAACGCCGAGCTCGCCGGCGGCTTCACGCTGATCCCGATCATGATCGGCATGTTCGCGGTGTCGGAAATCATCCGCAATATCGGCTCGATCGATGAGCCCTGGGAAATGGCGCAGACGAAGATCGGCAACGTGTTCCGCGGCATGTGGACGCTCACGAAGCGCTACCCCGTGCAGATGCTGCGCGGCAGCGTGCTCGGCACCGCCATCGGCGCGCTGCCCGGCGCGGGCGCCGACATCGCGGCGTGGATGTCCTATGCGATGTCGAAGCGCTTCTCCAAGGAGCCCGAAAAGTTCGGTACCGGCCACATCGAAGGCATCATCGAGGCCGGCGCTTCCAACAACAGCGCGCTCGCGGGCGCGTGGATCCCGGCGCTGGTGTTCGGCATCCCGGGCGATTCGATCACCGCGATCGTGATCGGCGTGCTGTACATCAAGGGCCTGAACCCGGGGCCGACGATCTTCATGAACAACGCTCCCCAGATCTACGCCATCTTTCTCGTGTTCATCCTGGCGAACCTGCTGATGCTGCCGCTGGGCGTCGCCGCAATCAAAGGCGCCAAGCAGATGCTGCGCGCGCCGCGCGAAGTGCTGATGCCGGTGATCCTGCTTTTCTGCGTGGTCGGTTCGTTCGCCATCAACAATTCGATCTTCGGCGTGGTGCTGATGCTCGCCTTCGGTCTGGTCGCCTACGTCATGGAAGAGAACGGCTTCCCGGTCGCGCCGGCGATCCTGGGCATGGTGCTCGGCGCCATGCTGGAGGAGAACTTCATCAGCTCCATGATCAAGTCGGACGGGCGGATATTCGCGTTCTTCGAGCGGCCGATCGCGGGCTCCCTGGGGATTCTGACCCTGACGGTGGTTTCCGTCCCACTGCTGCGGCGCTTGTATCGCGCTTCAAGATGAAATATCGGCGTACGAGCTGGTGCGCTTCCTCGACACGCCGCAAAAGCTGCGCTCGCCACCGGCGGAGTCGAGTAGCTACGGGAACAGCCGCGACTGCGGGATCGCCTGCGTGCCCTGACCCGCATAGGCCCATCGCAGCCTCGCCACCGCGACGCCCGTACGCTCGTAGTACTCCATCACCACGGGGTACTTCATGCCGGCAGCGAGTGTAATGGGAGCGCTGGTGTTCGTCGTC
>Ga0184608_10000079_pt1 | contig 20783 bp, 22 predicted proteins | sample PLM1_30_coex_FD_133010 | JGI IMG/M metagenome (GOLD analysis project Ga0184608, IMG submission 133010) | Groundwater sediment microbial communities from an aquifer in East River, Colorado, USA - PLM1_30_coex | ecosystem: Environmental > Terrestrial > Soil > Riparian zone | place: USA: East...
AGGAAAAAGAGCCGCTTGTAGTTGCGAGGCTCGTATTCGACCTCGACGACCGCCTCGGCGTCAGGCTCCTCCTCGGTCGTCACGCCCATGACCGAGATGTTCGAGTTGAACATCCCCGACGCGTACGTCGGCACCTCGACGTACGGCTCCTTCGCGCCGAGCATGTTCTTCGCCACGTGGCGCCCGTGGTTCAGCGCGTTGTCCCACGTGCCCATCCGGTGGTGGCGCTGGGAGACGACGTCGTAAAACTCCGCCACGTCGCCTGCCGCCCAAACATCGGGCATGTTCGTCTCGAGGAACTCGTTCGTCATCACGCCGACGTTCGTCTCGAGACCGGTGCCTTCGAAGATGTCGATGTTCATCGTGAGGCCGAGGCCGACGCCGACCATGTCGGCAGTCGCGGTGAAGCCCTTGGTGCCGATGACCTTGAGCTGGCCGTTCGAGCGCTCGAGCTTGTCGATCGCTTCGTCGTAGTGGAGGTGCACGCCCGCGTCCTGGGCGAGGAGCGTGATGACCTTGCCGCCCTCCTCGTCGAGGGCGCGCCGCAGAAACCACGGACCGCGCATGAGCCAGTGAGTCTCGAGGCCCCGATGAGCGAACGCTTCGGTCAGCTCGTACCCGATGAATGATCCGCCGAGCACGACCGCGACCTTGGACTCGGGGATCCGCGCGACCATCCCCTTCGCCTCGTCGAAGTATTGGAAGTTGAAGAGGTACGGGGCGCCTTCGGCGCCCGGCGCGCGCAATGGGTTCGGTCGGCCACCTGTCGCGATGAGGAGTCGGTCGTAAGGGATCTCGCCGCCCGGCTCCGTGTGAATGGTCTTCTCGTCGAAGCTCACCTGATCGACCTTGGTCTCGAGACGCAGGTCGATCCGGTTCTTGGTGTGCCACTCCATGTCCCGCACGTACACGCGCTGCTCGAGCAGCACGCCGCGCAGGTACCGCGGAAGGGACACGCGGTTGTAGAGGGTGTACGGCTCGTCGTCGATCATGACGATCTCGGCCGCCGCGTCGAGCTTCCGCAGCTGCTCCGCGGCGTACGTTCCGGCCGCGCCGTTGCCGATGATGACGAAGCGGGTGGGGCTATCGCTCAGTTCGGTCTCCTCGTTCTGGTGGTCGGTTTAGTCTCGCCGAATGCCGCGCGCCGCGTTGTCTCCGCTCGCCCGGGTTCGGCGGATGTGCCTATCGCTTCCCGAAACCACGGAGCGGGAGAGCCACGGCGCGCCGAGCTTTTTCGTCCGCGACAAGGTCTGCTTCGTGAACTACATGGATCGCCACCACGACGACCGGCTCGCGCTGTGGTGCGCCTGCCCACCGGGGATGCGCGACGGCCTTCTGAAGGCCCAGCCGGAGCAGTACTTCGTTCCGCCTTATGTCGGCTTCCGCGGCTGGATCGGCGTGCGTTTGGATCGGAAGCCGGAGTGGGACGACGTGGAGCGAGTGATCCGTGACGCCTATCTTGTGGTCGCGCCGAAAAGGCTCGTCGCCACCTTCCCGGATTGCTGACCGTTTCGTATTCTTAGCGCACGCCGGAGTGGCGAAATCGGTTTACGCAGCTGACTTAAGATCAGCCTGGGCGCAAGCCCTATGAGGGTTCGAGTCCCTCCTCCGGCACCGACGGATTCAGACCGACATCGCGCGATAGGACTCGTCGAGGACCGCACGTTCTCCCACCGGACTCCATCGCTCGTGCATTCCTCTTGTGATGCAACAGCGGCGAAGGATCGCCCGAGGCTCGCCGCCGCCGCCAACGATCTTCTCGATCTGAATTGCGGTCTCGGTCGAGTGGACCGCGATCTGGTGAAGACGCATCCTGACGTCCAGAAGTTGAGTGCCCCATAGCGAAGGGCGGGTCAGCGCTGAATCCGGCACGTTCGCTAGACGCGTGTCGCTCCCGGCGCGCGCTTCTCCGAGTAGCTGAAGAAGCTCGAGCACTCCGCCGGTGCGCGACGCCGCAAACTCCGGATCTGGCGGCGAAAGCCGATCGCAAGGAAGGAGGCCCGGCGGGATTGCGACGGGGTCGGTGTCCGAGCGCGTCGCCGAGTACTCGACCTGCGCGGCATATCTGAGCTCGACCGCCATCGCATGTCGCAATACGTCACGCAGACTCCACTCAGCATCCCGCGCAGTATCGAGAAGGCTGTCGTCTCGTCCGACGAGCACACCGACGACGTCGCCGTAGGCGGCCTGCGCAAAGTCGAGGATGCGCGAGACCTCCGAACGGGCTGACGATTCCCCCGACGCCGCTATGGCTTGCTCGCGTCGCAGCAGACCGTAGAGGACGTCGCGGCGCGACCTGCGCGTATCGCCAACGAGCGCCTCCTCATCGAGCCGCGCGACCGCGGCAAGTTCCGCGAGTGGCGGCGGCATTCCGTCCCTCTATGCGGCGGGCCCCGCCACGTTGACGACGAGCTCGCCGCTGCCGGAGCGCACGACGACGATCTCGGACTCCTCGAGGCCATCGTTTCCCTCGCGGTGGATCTCGCCGGGCGGCAGGTAGAGGCAATCTCCAGGACGCGCGTGGAATTTCGTCGTGCCACCGGGGCCGCATTCGAGGTGGACTTGGCCAGTGATCACGTAAATCACCGAGTCATGTGTCCCGTGGTGGTGCCAACTCGAAGAACGGCCGGGATCGGTCCGCACGAGTCCGACCCACAAGCCGCCGGTGTTGACGGCCTCCTCGCGAGTCATCCCCGCGGTCTGACCCGTCTGCTGATGGCGATCGGAGGGCCGGATCAACCGCGGCTGCTTCTTCTCCATCTCGGACCGGTACTCCTCCTCCGCCTCCCAGCGCTCGTGCTGGACGTGCAACTGCGCGCCGCGTCGCATGATCCACGCTCGGACGCGTTCGCGCGGCGCGAGATCAGAGGGTAACGGGACCGTGTGACGATGGCGGTTGGCACACTCGAGCGTCACCACGCCATCGTTTTCGGCCACCGGCATCATCGGCAGGCCGCAGCGCTCACATTCGCGGGTGCCGTCGGGCAGAAGGTCGCTCAAGTCCCTGCCGATCTCATTGGGAGCGATGCATTCTGGTGCTCCGTCCCATACACTTGTCGTGACCGCTGCGTCTTTCGGGCGCGGCGCCTTTTCGCCCCGGGCCAAAGGTCCGCGGCAAGCCCATGGAAAGGAAGGATTGTCACCGAATGCGACCGTACGAGCTCATGTACCTCTGCCCTCCCACCATCGACGAAGAGCGTCTTGGCGCGGTGAGCGAGCGCATCCAACAGACCATCGCCAACCTCGGCGGCAAGGTCGACAAGGTCGTACCCAACCAGAAGCGCCGGCTCGCCTACGAGGTCGCCCACCACCGTGACGGCCAGTACGGCGTCGTCGAATTCTCTCTGCCGACAACGCAGGCACGCGAGCTCGAGCGCACCATACGGCTCACGGAAGACATCCTCCGCCACCTCGTAGTGAGAAGGGACGAATGACATGGCCTCAGTAAGCAAGATCGTCATCATCGGCAACGTCGGACGAGACCCGGAGCTTCGGATGACCCCGAATGGCCGCCCGGTGTGCGAGTTCAGCGTCGCCGTCAACCGCGTGACCGGCAAGGCCGAGGACCGGCAGGAACAGACCGACTGGTACCGCGTCAGCTGCTGGTCGACGCTCGCGGAGCGCGCGCAGCAGTGGGTCCAGAAGGGCCGCCTCGTATATATCGAGGGACGCTTCACCCCGCGCACGTACACAGACCGTGAGGGCAAGGAGCGCCTGAGCCTCGACATCAGCGCGAGCGACTTTCAGATGCTCGACCCCCGACGCGATCGCGAGGGCGCCATGGGCACCGACGCCGCCACTGCGGCTCCGGCGCGGCCCGACGGCGAGAAGAGCTTCGATCCCGACGAGATCCCTTTCTAGGAGCGAACGATGAGCCAAGAGATTTCCGACAGCGGCTCGCGCTCCGGCCCCCCACGTGGGCCGCGTCGCGACGGGCCATCCGGCGGCGCGGGCGGATCGGGCGGGCGATACGGTGGCCCCCCGGGCCTTCGTCGACCGCGCCGCAAGGTCTGCACGTTCTGCGTCGATAAGGTCCAGAAGATCGACTACAAGGACGTCGGCCGCATTCGCCGGTTCATCAGCGATCGCGGCAAGATCGACCCGCGCCGCAAAAGCGGCACGTGCGCGAAGCATCAACGCATGCTGACGACTGCGCTGAAGAGGGCTCGTCTCATGGCGATGCTTCCGTACACCGCCGACCACGTGCGCGGACTCATGTCGCCGCAGGCTCGTGCGATGGCGGGCGGTCCGCCACCTCCGAAGCCGGAGCGACCTCCGTACCGACCATCGGGTGAGTTCCGTCCGGCGGGCGCTCCGTTCCCACGTCGCGACGCTCCGCCTCCGGCACCGCCTGCCGCGCCGGCCCCGACGCCCGCCCCGAGCGAACCCGCGAGCAGCTAGAAGCGCGGGGCCGAGAGGCCGTTCGCGAGCACGTACGGGATTGCGAACACCGCGAGCAGCATGATCACGATCACCACGATCGCGATGAACGTGCGGCCGCCCTGGCGCTGCCACGCGTGGCCGCTCGCCACGCCGGCGACGACACCGCCGGCCACGATTGTTCCGAAGCCCTGGACGAAGGCGGCGATCGCGAGGCTCACGAGATAGAGCAGCCAAATGAGGATCCGACTCTGTCCGATCCGCGACCGCAGCACCCAGTAGATCGGGGCCGCGACGATCGCCACGAAGCCCACGAACAGGATGCCTTGGAAGAGGCCAGCGAGCAGGTCGTCCACCGAGATTGCGGCACCGTTCTGCGGGAACAACAGCGCATCGGCCGGTCCGATCGCGCTCACGCCGAGTAAGAGCGCCAGCGTGTAGGCGGCGATCGGAACGACGCTGCGTCCCGCGTACGCGTTCGCGATCCAGGACCAGCCCCAGAAGATCGCGAGCGGCACGAGCACCACGGGGGCCGCGATCGCCCCGTTGCCGCTCAGGCTGACGTGCAGCGGCTCGCTCGACGGACCGTAGTGCTCGAGCGCGACGGTCACCGCGGCGATCACGAGGCCCCAGATGAGTCCCGGGAGAAAGCCCATGGGCGGAATCCTAAGGAAACGCGGAAGGCCGGTGATCCCCTCGGGTCACCGGCCTTTTCGCTGGGTTGGGGTGGCGACTGGCGGGCTAGGCCACGAGGCAGATGTCGCCGTCGCAGGCCATCCGCCGCGAGTCCGTACTCGCGGTGTTGGACTCCGCCAGGTCAGCGCGTTCCTGGATGCCGTGAGCCGCTGGCGACGCCGCGCCGCCCGTGACCGTCGTCTCGGGGTAGAAGGCTTCATCGAGGAACAGGAGTCGTGGGTTCGTCGCCGTGTCCGACCAGATGCGGCTGTCGCGGTTGGTGGCGACGCCGGCGCCGTTGTCGATCTTGTTGGCGGCGAGCGTTCCGGACGAAGCGCCGAACACGACATACGCGGCGAAACCGATCGCGAGAGCGATCTTCCTCATTTCTGACCCTCCCTCGTGGTGACGTCAATGTATGAGCGGGCCAGACACGGAACGACCGCCCATTTGACGGGGCGGTCGTCGTCTTTTGTCTGGTCGGGATGTATCGCGCGCTACGCGCGATCCGCTACCGGGTCGGAGGGGCGGTGATCGTCGGAGAGATCGGCTCTCCGATGCGACTGAACTTGATGTCGAAGGAGATCTCGAATTTGCTCGTGTCCGCGGCCGGTGACGCGCCCGGGATCCCGAGGCCGCCGTCGATGTCCACCGAGAGCGTCACGAGCTGTCGCACGATTTGACTGTCGTCGGTACGGATCCAGATCTCGCCCTTCCCGGTCGCGCCTGACACGTTGAGCGACGGCGTCGTTCCCGACGGCGCGCCCTTCATCTTCTCGACGAGCTTGCCCTGGTCGATCACATAGGACAGGTGGCGCGTCATCCGGCCGTCGATCTCCGCACGGTCCACCTCGGTGACCATTGCGACGGCCGAGAGATCGGCCTGCCCGAGCGGATCGAGGACCGCACTCTGCGGGTCATTCGCCTCCGATTCGGTCCACTCGCCCCCCATAAGGCCCCTGCTGAACGTCCGCCCGCCGATCGTGATCGTGTCGACCGAGAGCGACTGCCCGAGGAGCGACATCTGTGTCGAGAGCCGCGACTTGTCAGGCATCTCGGCATCGCCGTTGAGCTTGAAGTCGAAGGAGATGCTCAGGCCGCTGCTGATGGCGAGGCTGCCGGTCCCGTCGATGTGTGCGGTCTTCGCCTTCGTGAGGTTCGCGCTCGCCTTCTGGAGAAGCTCATTCGGTGACGGCTCTGCCAGCGTGGCGGCCGAGCCGCACGCGATCGCGAGCGCCGCCAGCGCGCCGATGATTCGAAGGAGCATTCCATGAAGATAGCCGCGTGCTCAGAGCCGGTCTGGTGTGGAGGGCCTCAGCTTCGTCTCAGCCGCGTGGCGAAGAGGGCCCTCATTCGCCACAGCGGCCGACAAGAAAGGGCCCGCCTTGCGGCGGACCCCTTTCTTCACCAGCGGAGACGTGGTTACGCGGTCTTCTGCTCGTGCAGCGGCTTCTTGTCGATCTTCAGGATCGTCTGGTCCTTCGCCGCGACCGTGAACGGGATCACGCCCGGGATGAGCCACTCGGTCCACATCTTGTCGACCTCGTGCTGGAAGTGCTCGACGTCCTCGTCGACGAAGTGCGCGAACCGGCCCTGGCGCTTGAGGTACTCGTACACCGGCTTGCGCTTCTTGCGGCCCTCGGCGATCTGCCGGGTGGGACCGGTGAGGTTGCACATGCCGTCGATGACCTCGTAGAGCGGCCAGATCCCGCACTCGACGGCGAGGTGACCGAGCTCCTGCGAGTACTGCGGGTGATAGTCCCAGCCCTTCGGGCACGGGTCGAGGGTGTGGACGAACGTCGGGCCGCCGAGCTCGAGCGCTTTGCGGATCTTGTTCATGAGATCCACCGCGTAGGCGGCACATCCCGCCGCGATGTAGCGCGACTCGGGATGTCCCGCCGCGAGCATGCCCGGGACGTTCTTCTTCCAGCGCGTGTGCATGAGGCGCTTCTTGGTGCCGCTCGGCGAGAAGGTCGTCACCGCGCCGTACGGCGTCTGGCTCGAGAGCTGGATGTCGGTATTCGCGTAGCTCTCGTTGTCGTACAGGAGGACGAGGCAGTTGTAGTCCTTGTGCGTGAGCGTCGCGGAGATGGCGCCGATGCCCATGTCCGCGCCGCCGCCGTCGCCGCAGAACGCGATGACGTTGATCTTCTCGTTCTTGATCTTGCCCTTGCGCATGAGGACCTTGAGGCCGGCCGCGGTCCCAAGCGCCGCGGAGCCCGACGCGCCGAGCTGGGTGTGCATCCAGGGCACGACCCACGGTGTCGTGTAGTAGGTCGTGTTCGCGACGTACATGCAGCCGGTAGAGCCGAGCACGATGGTGCGCGGGCCCGACGCTTTCACCATGTGGCGCATGACGAGCGCCGACTCGCACCCCTGGCACGTCCGGTGGCCGGAGACGAACAGTTCGTCATAGGGAACGTCTTTGACGCCCTTGATCTGCGGAAGTGTCCCGGTGCCGTGCGTTTCCACTGCCATCTCTAGCTCCTTACTCCGATCCAGTGACAGATGTCACCGGACGTGATGTCGCCCGCGGCGGCCTTGGTCTTTTCGAAAATGTCGGTCGCCATGGCCTGCTCGATCTCGCGGCCACCGAGGCCGGCGATGAAGCCGACGATCGTCGGACGTTTGTCGAGTGAGTACAGCGCCGAGCGAACCTCGTTGTAGAGCACGCCTCCGTAATAGGGAGACCCGAAGCTGTAGTCGCGGTCGATGACGCCGACGGCCTTGAACCGCGACAGGCTCCTGACGACTTCCTGTGTCGGGAACGGGCGGAACCACTTGAGGCGGACGAGGCCCACCTTGTGGCCCTCCTTGCGCAGCCGACGGATGGCGACCTTCATTGGAAGGGCGAGCGTGCCCTGGCCGAAGACGACGTACTCGGCGTCGTCGGTCATGTACTCGTCAAGGAACGGGCTGTCGCCGCCCCGTCCGAAGAGCTTCTTGAAGTCGGCGTGCGCTTCACCGATGACGTCGTGCGCCTTCCGCATCGCCTGGTCGTTCTGCATGCGGATCTCCATGAGCCAGTCCTGGTCGACCTGCGGCGCGATCGTGATGGGGTTGTCCGGATGCAGCAGCCGGTCGCCGAGATCGAACTTCGGAAGGAACTTGTCGACGGCCGCCTGGGTCGGGAGCTTCACGATCTGTTGGGAGTGGGTGAGGAACGCGCCGTCGAGCCCGATCGCGACGGGCAGCGACACGCGCTTGTCCTCGCCGACCCGCCAGGCCATGAGCGCGAGGTCCATGGCCTCCTGCGCCGTCTCCGCCCAGGGGAGGAGCCAGCCGAGGTCGCGGACCGCGAGCGAGTCGTTGTGCTCGGTGCCGAACGCGCCCGGGTCGTCGAGGGCGCGGTTGCCGCAGATCGCGACCACCGGCAGGCGAAGGCCCGCCGTCACCGCGATCGCCTCGAACGCGTAGAACCAGCCCACGCCCGAGCTGCCGACGAAGACGCGCGAGCCGACCGCGCACGCGTGCTTCACGATCTCGAATTGGCTGTGCTCGCCGTCGGCGACGATGTACTCGACATCCATCTTCCCGTTCGCGATGAGCTTCGCCGCGGCCTGCATCACGCCGTCGTAGGGGCGGATCGGGTACGCCGCCATGACGTCGACGTCGGCGAGGCGGATGGCCTCGGCGATGGCCTCGCAGCCGCTCATCAGCTGCTCGGTCTCGACGTCCTGGTGCTCGCGCTCCTTGACCTGGACTGCCATTAGTCGTCACCTCCGGAGGCCGATGTCGGGTTCGCGGATGGGTTCGCGTTGCCCGAGCCTTCCTGCCGCGCGGCGGGTGTCCGCACTTTGGGGTCGGCAGAGACCCCGCTCTTCGCCTCGAACCACTTGTTGTACCCGTCGTGGTCCTTCTTCCAGAACTGCCACTTGTCCTCGTTGTCTTCGAACTTGAGCTCGTCGACCATGACGATGCAGTCCTTCACCGGGCAGACCTGCGCGCAGATCCCGCAGCCGATGCACGCCTGGTACACGACCTCGTAGTGCCCCTCCGGTGTGACCTCGAAGCACTCGTCAGGACAGTCGAGCCAGCACATCGTGCATTTGATGCACGTGTCGAAGTTCACGACCGGCCGGAGCGTGCGGGCGCCGTACTTCTTGTACTGCGGATTGCGCTCCCCAGGCTTGCGCGCGTCGACGATGATGCCCGGGCGCATGGTGGTCCATCCGGGCTTTTCGAACTGGAGCACCTCGTGGCCGCTCGTGCCTTCGCCTACCTTCACCGGTCGAAGCGTCGCGCCGTCGTAGCCGTACTGCGCTGACTGGACCGCGCCCTCGTCCTTCGTCTGCTCCCTGATGAGCGCCTTGACGTCTTCGAGCCGCACCCAATCAGGCAACACCTTCGCCAGCGCGCCCAAGCACCGGTAGTCGGTGTGATCGTCCTTGAACACCCAGAGCCCCGCGAACGATGCGCCTCCGGGAACGATGACGAGGGTGTACGGCCGTAGGGCGGTGTCGGTCTGCGCCAGCACCTCCTCCGGGGTGTTCGTGCTCGTGACGAGGAGGAAGCCGTCTTTCCGCACGGGCTTCCAGATGGGCTGGCGGCCGTACCACGCCCACGACTCGACGCCCTTTACCAGGGTGTCGTCGACGGCAATGGAGACGTCAACGACGGCGGGCTCGTACTTCGCCATCGAGGCCTCGAGTTCGAGGTCGTTGATCGCGACGACAGCGAACTGCTTCGCCGGGACGCCGTTGCGCTCGGGCGAGTCGCCGTAGCGCGCGAACGCCGTGCCGGTGTGACCGCGCTTGCGCGCGGCGAGCACGATCGAACGACAGATCCGCTGCGCGAGCGTCTTCTGGAAGATGCCGCGGTAGACGACCTCTACCGTGACGGAGGTCTCATTCACATCGCTCATACCTTGCTCCCTCCGATCAGGCGAAGGATGCCTTCGCCGACCGACTTGATATGGTCCGCGGCCGCACGCCGCGCGGCGTCGCCGTCGTGCACGCCGAGCCCGGCGAGAATGCGGCGGTGCGCGTCGAGCGACGAGTGCGCACGCTGGTTCGTCTGAAGCCACTGTTCCCGCGATTCGCGCATGACGTCCCAGACCACGCCGAGCATCGTCGTCAGCAGCTCGTTCCGCGATGCCTCACCGATGAGCTCGTGGAAGCGCGTGTCTTCATCGGCGTACGGCTCGCCCGCGGCGACCTTTCGCTCCTGCGTCGCGAAGATCCCCCCGAGCTCGGCGAGCTGTGCCTGGGTGATGCGCTCCGCGGCGAGGGCCGCGATGGCGGGCTCGATGAGGCCCCGGAACTCGATGACGTCGGCAAGCGAGTGGCCACGCGAGATGAGGCCGGTGAGCGGACGCGCCAGATCGTCCGGCGAGGTCTGCCGGACGAAGGTACCGCCGCCGGCGCGGGTCTCGACGATGCCGAGAAGTTCGAGTGTCCGCAACGCCTCGCGAACGGACGCGCGGGAGACCTGAAATTGCTCGGCCAGTTGTCGCTCGGGTGGGAGCTGATCGCCTGGGCGGAGGTCGCCTTTCTCGAGAAGGCCCTCGATCTGCTCGACGATTCCCTGGTAGAGGCGGCTGCGACGGATCGGCTCGATGACGGTCAGGGGGCTCACCTCCCCAAAAAAGCCTCTGGTCAGGTGGTCAGACCAGATGTAAGGGCGCAGCGTACGGCTGCCTTTCGCGGCCGTCAACTCCCGCCGCGAGCGTAGGCTCGGCGCCAGCCGACGATGCGTGCGTTCATCTTCGATCTCGACGGGACGCTCATCGACACCGTCTACGCGCATGTCTTCGCGTGGCAGCGGGCCCTCGCGGAGGCCGGTCTGGCGATCGACGGCTGGAAGATCCACCGGCGCATCGGGATGAGCGGTGGCCTCTTCACACGCGCCGTCGCTCGCGAGATCGGGAGACCGCTGAACGACAGCGATGCCGCGCGGATCCAGACGCGCCACGGGGAGCTCTTCCGCGAGCTCCTGCCGGAGCGCCGGCCTCTGCCGGGCGCGATCGACCTCTTGCGTTGGCTGCGCGAGCAGAAGATCCCGCACGGCATCGCGACATCGGGTCGGCATCCGGAGATCGATAGCTCGCTCGCGGCCCTTGCCGTTCCACCAGACACCGTGGTCGTCGACCGCGGCGACGTGCTGCGCGCGAAGCCCGAGCCGGACCTCTTTCTCAAGTGCCAGGAGCAGCTGGGCGTAGAGATCCGCGATTGCTATGTGATCGGCGACGCGGTGTGGGACCTCCTCGCCGCGCGACGCGCGGGAATGCTGAGCGTCGGCCTGCTCTCGGGTGGGTACGGCTGGGACGAGCTCACCTCGGCCGGCGCCTTCCGGGTCTATCGGGACCCCGCGGATCTGTATCGCTCGCTCGACGAGCTCGGCGTCGCCTAAAGAGGCGGGTGTCTGCCTGGTACACGCCGGGCGTAGGCTTGCCCGCGGGAAGCTGAACAGAAAAAGGGGAGGACGATATATGCACGCACGTGTCACGAAGTTCGAGGGTTCACCCGAGCAGGTGGACGCCGTAATCAAGCTCGTCAAAGAGACCATTGCTCCAGGTGCGAAGAGGCTCGAAGGGTTCCGGGGAGGGTACTGGCTTCTTGATCGCGCAAGCGGCAAGGGCTTCAGCGTGACACTCTTCAACAGCGAATCCGACCTCGACAAGTCCGAAGATGCCGCGGCGCAGCTTCGCGCGAAGGCCTCGAGCGTCGCAAGAATCACCGCGGTCGAGCGCTACGAGGTTGTCGCGGAGGCACGAGTCGAGGAGCTCGCGCCCGCGCGCTAGCCCTTGCCCTCTTTCACGTAGGGCACACCGTCCGCTGCGGGCGGCGTGGACCGACCCACGACGCCCGCAAGGATCACGATCGTCATGAGGTACGGAAGTGCGGCGTACCAGAACGTCGGAATCGATTTCAGGACCGTGCCGAGGTCGCCCTCCGGCACGCGCACGTTGATGACCACGCCGAGCGCCGTGGCGGTACCGAAGAGCAGCGCTCCGCCGAACGCGCCGAGCGGCGTCCAGCGACCGAAGATCATTGCCGCGAGCGCGATGAAGCCTCGTCCGCCGGTCATGCCGTTCTGGAATGAACCCGTTGACTCGAGCGTGAGGAAGGCGCCGGCGAGGCCCGCGAGCGCGCAGCCGAAGATCACGTTCTGGTAGCGCTGTCGGTAGACGTCGATCCCGACGGTGTCCGCGGCTTTGGGGTGTTCCCCGACGGCACGCGTGCGCAGACCCCACTTGGTCCTGAAGAGCGCGATCTGCAAGACGATCACGATGAAGAGGACGCTCATGGCGATGGGTCCCTGATCGAAGAACATCACGAGGATCGGTCCGACGAGCGGCAGGTTCGCCACCGCGTCGGGCAGGTGGAACGGTGTGATAACCCCGGCCCCGCCTAATCCGGAGGGCGTGATGATGAGTCGGTTGAGGTAACCGGTAACGCCGAACGCGGCGATGTTCATCATCGTGCCCGCGATGATCTGATCGGCGCGAACCGAAACCGTCAGCCACGCATGCACGAGGCCAAGCAGCGCGCCGACGAACACCGCGACGCCGATGCCGAGTACGAGCGCGAGTCCGCTGCCGATCGCGCTGTGCAGCGCGAATCCGGTGAGGTAACCGAAGAAGGCGGCCATGAGCATGATGCCCTCAATGCCGATGTTGACGACGCCCGAGCGCTCGCCGATGACCCCGCACAGTGCGCCGAGCGCGAGTGGCGTCGCGAGGAAGAGGATGATCGGGAGCATGTCCGGGAGGACCATGACCAAGTAGACAACGAGCTCCCAGATCAGGCGCAGGAGCGTGCCGAGCGCTTCCATCAGGGCGGAGGCGTGCCCGACGCGGCGCCGCCCCAGCTCTGGGTGACCGTCTTGAGCTCGGTGATCTCGACCTTCGGCGCACGTATCCGAAAGACCCGGCGAACGATGAGATCGGCAGCTAGGAACAGGATGACGAGGGCCTGAATGATGTCGATAACCTCGACAGGCACGCTCGTTTCGATCTGCATGAGCGGCGCGCCCGCGCGGAACGCCCCGAAGAGGATGGCCGCGAACAGGATCCCGATCGGGTTCGATCGGCCGAGGAGCGCGACCGCGATGGAGTCGAAGCCGACCGACGCCGTGATGCCCGGCGCGTAGAAGCCGATCACCCCGAGCATCTGGATGGCGCCCGCGACACCGGCCAGCAGTCCGGAGAGCGTCATCGTGAGCGCGGTGATGAAGATCGGTCGCATCCCGGCGTAGCGCGCCGCGTTCGGGTTCTGACCGACCGTGCGGATCTCGAAGCCGATCGTCGTCCGCTCGAGCAGCCATCGGACAACGAAGACCGTGAGCACCGCGAGTGGGATCCCAAGATGAAGGTTGCGGCCCGCGAGGACCGGAAGCGCGCTGTTTCCGATGTCACCGGTGCGCGGGAACGAGAACCCGGGCGCGCGAACGAGGTCGTTCACGGCCCAGGTGAGCAGAAGGACCGCGGCGTTGTTGAGCATGATCGTCGTGACGACCTCATGCGCACCGGTCCGCGCCTTCAGGAAGCCGGGGATGAAACCGAAGGCCGCGCCACCGAGGGCACCCGCGACCATGGCCAGCGGGACCGCGACCGCCGCCGGCGCGTCCGCGAGGCGCGCGCCGACAACGGCCGCGCCGAAAGCCCCGACGAGGAACTGACCCGCGACGCCGATGTTGAAGAGACCCGCTTTGAACCCAAGGCCGACGGCGAGGCCGCCGAGGATCAGCGGCGCGGCTGCGACGAGGGTGTTGGCGATCCCGGTGCCGCTGCCGAAAGCGCCCGCGAGCAGGCTCCCGTACGCGGCGAGCGGGAGCAGTGGCTCGAAACCGGTGGATGTGAAAAGGCTCGAGACGACGATCACCACCGCGGCGACGATGAACGCCAGCACGATCGCGAGGAGCGGGATCGATGCGACCTGCCAGATCTGGCGCGCGAACGCGCGGACTCGAGTCATGCGCGTGCCGCTCCGGTCGCCATGAGGAGGCCGATCTTCTCGCGCTGCGCTTCCTCGGCGGCGAAGCTCCCAACGATGTTGCCGCGGAACACGACGAGCACCCGGTCCGAAAGCTCGAGCACCTCATCGAGCTCGGCCGAGACGAGGAGGACCGCGGCGCCGTGGTCGCGTCTCGCGATCACCTGCTTGTGGATGAACTCGATGCTCCCCACATCGAGTCCACGCGTTGGCTGGTCGAGGACGAGGAGCTTCACTTCCTGCCCGAACTCGCGCGCGACGATCACTTTCTGCTGGTTGCCGCCGGAGAGCGTCGCCGCCAGGGCGTTGGGCCCGGATGCGCGGATGTCGAACTCCTTCATGAGGCGGACAGCGTTCGCGGCGATCGCGCGGAAGTTGCGCACGATCCCCGCGAACCCGCCCGCGAAGGGCGGATCGGCGTACCGGGTGAGCGCAAGGTTGTCGTCGATGGGGTAGGTGAGGACGAGGCCGAACCGGTGACGGTCGGCCGGCACGAACGACATCCCGCGGTCCCGGCGCTGGTCGACCGTCGCCCGGGTGAGGTCCTGGCCCGCCATGCGGATCGTGCCGGCGGTCGGGCGGCGAAGACCCATGAGCGACTCGACGATCTCGTCCTGGCCGTTTCCGGCGACCCCGGCGATCCCGACGATCTCGCCGGCGCGAACGACGAGGTCGAGCCCGCGAAGGGCTTCGTGGCCTCGGTCATCCTTCGCGCGCAAGCCCGCGACTTCGAGTGCGATCTCACCGGGATGCGAGCGACCGCGATCGACGCGCAGGTTCACCGCGCGCCCGACCATGAGCTCGGCGAGCTCGTTCTCGTTCGTCTCTGCGGGCCTGCGGCTCCCGACGACCTTGCCGCGGCGGATGACGGTTATCCGGTCGGCGATCTCGAGCACCTCGTCCAGCTTGTGGCTGATGAAGATCACGCTCGCGCCTTCAGTCCGAAGGCGCCGGAAGACCTCGAAGATCTCGCGCGTCTCCTGTGGCGTGAGCACCGCCGTCGGCTCGTCGAGCACGAGGATCCGCGCGTTGCGATAGATCGCCTTCAGGATCTCGACCCGCTGCTGCTGCCCGACCGACAGCTGGTCGATCCGGCTGAATGGCTCGACGTCGAAGCCGAGCTTTTCGGCAAAGAGCTTGATCCGCTGCGCGGCTTCGTTGAGATCGAGGAGTTGCCCGGCGCGGACGATCTCGTTGCCAAGCACGACGTTCTCCGCAACGGAAAGGACCGGGACGAGCATGAAGTGCTGGTGGACCATGCCGATCCCGCGAGCGATCGCGTCGGCGGGATCGCGGATGGTCACGGGCTCGCCGTCGATGAGGATTTCGCCGGCATCGGGCGGGACGAGTCCGTAGAGGATGTTCATGAGCGTCGATTTACCGGCGCCGTTCTCGCCGAGCAGCGCGTGGATCTCTCCGCGGCGCACGTCGAGATCGATCGCGTCGTTCGCGAGGGTCCCCGTCGGGAACCGTTTCGTGATCCCGCGCATCTCGAGGACTGGCGGTTGGTCGCTCATGCGCTCCTCACGCGACGAGCGGGCCGACCGTCGAGGCCGGCCCGCTCGATCTCGACTCGCTCGCTACATGCGCGCTAAGGGATCGGCTTCAGCTTCCCGGACGCCATGTCCGTGGTCGCCTGCTTGAGCTTGTCCTCGAGACCCGCGGGAACGGGGTTGAGGTTGCGGATCGGCGACGCGCCGATGCCGCCGTTGGTGGCGTCGTTCGTGAAGTTGCCCGTCTGCTTGCCTTTGTCCTTGAAGCGCTTGATCGCGTCCCGAACCGCGACCTGGAGGTGCTTCTCTGCGCTCGTGATGATGCAGGCCTTGGAATCGGGAAGGGACTGGTACTGGTCGACGTCGACGCCGATGCCGTAGATCTTCGCGCTGCACGCGGCGCGGAGCGCGCCGGCGCCGGTCAGGCCCGCCACCTGGAAGATCACATCGACCCCTTGGCCGATCATCGTTTTCGCGGAGGCCTCGCCCTTGTCAGGCGCGTTGAAGTCCTCGACGTAGTTGATGGAAACGGTGACGCCGGTCTTCGTGGCCTTCACCGCGTTCTCGTAGCCCTTGATGTAGTTCACGACCGGAGGAACGTCCGACCGGCCGCCGACCGCACCGACCTTGTTCGTTTTCGTGATCGTCGCGGCAACGATGCCCGCGAGGTACCCGGCCTGCGCTTCGTTGAAGAGGAGCCCCTGATAGTTCGGCGGGTTGCCCTTGCATTCCTTATCGTTGGCGTCCGCCGGCGCGCAAACGAACTGGTCGACGCCGAAGAACTGAATCGTGGGATTCGCCTTCGCCGCCGCGAGCGTGTCGGTGCCGATAAGGAAGCCGACCGTGACGATGACGTCGTACTTCTGGTCGACGAAGCTCTGGATGTTCTGCTTGTAGTCCGCGATGTCCTTCGTCACGATGTTCTTGGCGGTGCCGCCGACGGCAGAGGCGCCGTCCTGAACGCCCTTCCATGAGAACTCGTTGAACGACTTGTCCTCGAGCTGGCCAATGTCCGTGACCATCCCGATCTTCAAGCCGCCGCCGAGGAGCCCACCGCCGCCACACCCGGCGACCACGAGCCCGACGGCGAGACCGAGCGCGAGAAGACGCTTCATTGCCTCGTCCGACCTCCCTCAATTCGCCGCGCAGCCGCGCGACGCGGCGATTCTAGGTCAGGCCAGCACGCTCCACAGGACGTAAGCAAGGAACACAACGTAGAGGCTTCCCCCGAGCATGAGCGAGGAGAGCGGCAGCGCGTTCTCGCGTGCGCGGAGGCGAAGCTGCACGTAGATGAGCAGGCCCGAGAGAAGGGCAAACACGGCCGCGACGGTCCCAAACTGCCCGAGCTGCCAGGGCGTCAGAAGGACGCCGATCGTGACCGGGAAGGTCGACTGGAAGACCATCGCGCCGGTCACGTTGCCGAGGGCGATCACGTCCTTGCTGTCGCGCGTCCAGATGAGCGAGTTCGCCGCCTCCGGAAGCTCGGTCGCGAGCGGCGCGAGGATGAGCGCGACGAGGAGCGTGTTGAAGTGCATCGCGTGCGAGAAGTCCTCCACGAAGTCGGCGAAGAAGCGTGCGCCCAACACGATCGCACCGAACGCGACGATCGTTTGCGTCAGGACAAGCCAGAGTGGCGGCGTCGGATCGCGGAACGTGACCCCGATCCTCCGCAGGAGCGACGTGAAAGTCAGCTGGTCGAACACCTCCCGCTGCTCCAGCTCCTCCTCGATGTCCTCGGCGGTCCGCCGCGGCGCGCGCAGCACAAGGAAGAGGTAGAGGAAGTACGCGGGGATGAAGACCCAGCCGAGATACCCCTTCAGGAAGTGCAGGTCCGCTGGTAGGAGGGCCAGCCCGAGAGCGATCGCGTAGAGCACGAGAAAGAAGGACAGGTCGCGGAGCGCGTGCGGAGCGTCGACGTGCAAGGTCGCGCGCTTGCGCCTCTTGCGTAGCACGAACGCGGTAACGCCGATGAGGAGCAGGACGAGCGTCCCCAGCATGAACGGCGCACCCAGGATCGCGCCGACGCCGATCTCGTCCGAGTCGGCCGTGTTCGTGAAGAGGATCGCCACGACCGGGATCAGCGTCTCCGGGGTCGCCGTGCCGAGCGCCGCCAGGATGCTGCCGGTAGCGCCCTCACTGATGCGCAGCTTGAGCCCAAGCCACTCGACGCCATTCGTGAAGACCTCTGCGCCCGCGAGGATGAGGACGAACGCGCCGACGATCAGCGCGATGTCAATCGTGCCCATGGCGCCCGAACCCTAGGGGTGAGCAGTCGCCGCGGGTGGCGCGGCGCGGCGGCGGCGCGCGCGGATGGTGCGGATGAGCGGTATCGCGACGAGCACGACCGCGAGAACGATGAGCGCCGTCGAGAGGCCGCTGTTGAAGAAGTAGAGCGGGCTGCCGTGACCCGCGATGAGCGCCTTGCGAAGCTCGCGTTCCGTCGAGTCGCCGAGGACGAGCGCCACGACAAGCGGCGCGAGCGGGTACTTCATCTTCCGCAGCCAGTAACCGATCAGTCCGAAGATCACGGTGATGAACACGTCGAGCATGCTGTTGTTCAGCGAGTAGGAGCCGATGATCGAGATCACCACGATGAACGGCGTGATGATCGCGTAGGGGACCCGCATGATCATCGCGAGCAGCGGGACCGCGAGCAGACACAGGACGAACGTCAGCAGGTGCCCGAGATAGATGCTCGCGATGAGGCCCCAGACGAAGTCGGGATGCTGGATGAAAAGCACCGGGCCGGGCTGGAGACCCCAGATGAAGAGGCCGGCCATGATCACGGCTGAGGTCGGGGAGCCCGGGATGCCGAGCGTGATCATCGGCACGAGCGAAGCGACGCCCGCCGAGTCGGCCGCGGCCTGCGGTCCCATGATCCCGGAGATCTCGCCCTTGCCGAAGTTCTCTTTGTTCTTCGAGTACTGACGCGCCAGGCCGTAGCCGAGGAATGACGCAGCCGTCGCACCGTGACCCGGCAGGACGCCGAAGAAGAAGCCGATGATCGCATTCGAGAGCACCAGGCGGAGACGCTTGCGGAGCTCGCGCACCGCTTCAAAGACGTCTCGCAGTCCGAGCTTCGCGGAGATGTTCTCGACGAAACCGATGCCCTGCTCCTCGGCCGAGGCGAGGATCTCGCCGATGCCGAAGAGTCCGATGGTCACGGGCACGAAGCTGATGCCTGAGAGAAGCGAGGTCTGGCCGAAGTTGAGCCGTTGTTCGCCGGTGATCGTGTCGAATCCGACCGCCGCGAGGAGGAGGCCGAGGGCAAGCATCGCGAGGCTCTTCATCGGCGCTTCGGCGCCGAGCCCGATGAGCGTTGCGAACGAGAGCACGAAGACCGCGAAAAGCTCGGCCGGCCCGAACTCGAGCGCCTTCAACGCGATCGGGAGCGCGAAGAACGTGAAGAGGATCGTTGATACGAGCGCGCCGAGGAACGACGACACGAACGAGCTCGCCAAAGCGAGGCCTGGTTTGCCGAGCTTCTTCGCGAGAGGAAAACCGTCGAAGAGGAGCACGACCGCCCACGGCTCGCCGGGGATGTTGAAGAGGATCGAGGTGATGACACCACCGAAGAGCGCGCCCCAGTAGATCCCCGCGAGGAAGATGATCGCGGTGGTCGCGTCCGATCCCGGGAGCGAGCCATGCGCAATGAAGACGGTGATCGGGAGCAGGATCGCGACACCGCTCGTCCCGCCAAGCCCCGGAAGCACTCCGATGACCAGCCCGAGCACGACCGCGACGAACAGCATCGCGACGTTGATCGGCTGCAGTGCAGTCGCGAAGCCGCCGGCGAGCTGACCGAAGACCTCCATCTAAAAGGGGAGGAGTCCAGAGGAGTAGAGGAAGCTCTTCGGCAGGGACACGCGGAACCCGATCTCAAAGATGGCGAAGATGACGATCGGGAACGCCACCGTGATCGCCGCGACCCACCAGATCTTGTAGCGGCCGAGCCACCACGCGAACAGGCCCATGTAGAGGGCCGTCGCCAGGTAGAACCCGAATTGCGGCACGATCCGGTAAGTGAAGTCGGTCGTCCTGAAGCCGATCCCTCCGATGAGGAGCGCATACCCGATCATCGGCAGCGCAAGCTTGAGCACGGCAAACAGGCTGCGCGCTCCCTCGAAGGCGCCTTCGGCTCCCTGCGGCGTGGTCAGGGCACGGTACCCGACGACGACGGAGGCGATCCCCATGATCGTCGCGGCCCAGAACGGGTACCAGCGCGAACCGACGTCCCCAACCTGAGTGCCGGCGGATGGACTGAACGCGGCACGGGAATCGAACATGGCGACGGCGGCGATCAGCACGACCGCCGCCGCCGTCGCTACTTGGTACGGCCTCACGTGGCCGTGATCAGACCCACTTGAACTTCGTCGCGATTTCCTGATGCAGCTGCTGGTACTGCAGGATGAACTGGCGGAACTCAAGCCCGGACTTGAAGTCCGGCTGAAGCGCGTTGTCGGTCATGAACTTCTTCCACTCGTCAGAGTCGAACACCTTCTTGAACACGTCGATCCAGAACTGCTGCTGTGCCTGGGAGAGACCTGGCGGCGCCATGATCGCCCGCATGATGAAGTAGTCGTCGATCGCGATCCCCTGCGACGTGCATGTCGGGAGGGTCGAGTAGACGGGGGTCGTCGGGCTCGCCTTGGTGAACGCGCAAAGCGGCCGAAGCTTCTTCGGGCTGGCTTGGTAAAGAGCGAGTCCTTCGCTTGGGTTGTTGACCGAGGCCACGACGCCGCCCTGATGACCGGCGACCGCCGCGGCGACCGTCGCGCCCGATGTCTGGCTGAGATACGTGAAGGGCTTTGTCTTCATGGAATCTTCGATCCGGCGGAACAGGGCTTCGTCCTCCTGCTTGGCGCCGGTGCCCGCCACGGTCAGCGAGTTCTCTTTCGCCGCGTTGATGAAGTCCTGCGCGGTCTTCCACGGGCTGTCGTCGTTGACCCAGAGGAAGAACGGGTCGAGAGCGAGGTTGGCGACTGGCGTGAAGTCCGTCGCCTTGAATGCAAGCTTCTGCGTGATGATGGTCGTGAAGAAGCTGTTGAGGGTGATCATCACGTAGTGCATGTCACCGGTCTTCTCGTACACGTACTGGAACGCGACGGCGCCGGAACCGCCCTCCTTGTTGAGCGGCGTCACCGGCTGCGGAGAAAACTTCTTGTTCTCGATGATGGACGCCATCGCGCGCGCGTAGATGTCTGAGCCACCGCCTGGTGCCGTGCTGATGACAAACTCGACCGGGTGTGTGGGTTGGACCGCCGCTGCCGAGGCTGATCCCGAAGTGGTCGGGCTCGCC